>JAABUO010010261.1_pt1 | contig 10393 bp, 10 predicted proteins | sample 5559291 | NCBI WGS metagenome assembly JAABUO01 (sample SAMN10711878, study PRJNA513372) | rock metagenome | isolation source: Antarctica rocks | place: Antarctica: Victoria Land, Finger Mt sud
TCCCTGATGGTGGTCGCCGGGTCGCTGGCTGCCGGGTGCAGCAGCGACGTCCCGGCGGCCGCCGGTACTCCGTCGGACCCGACGTCCGCGGATGCCGGTACCCCGGCGGCCTCGACGTCCGCCGATGCCGGTGGACCGACGTCGGCGGCCGGCTCCCCGAGCGCCGTACCGACCGCGACAGACGGGCCGACGACGACCCCCTCCCGGACCGGAGCCGCCGCACCGACCAGGACGGCCGCGCCGACCGGAACCGCCGCACCGACCGGAACCGCCGCACCGACCGGAACCGCCGCACCGACCGGAACCGCCGCACCCACCAGGGCGGCTACGCCAACCGGAAAGGGAGTGCCAACCGGAAAGGGAGTGCCGCCCGACGGCGCCGGGGCGACACTCGTCGCGTACTACGGCACGGGGAGGACGGCCGCCCTCGGCATCCTGGGCCGTGGGACGCCGCAGCAGGCCTGGGATGCCGTCGCCGAGCGGGCCCGGGCCTACAACCGTCCCGGCCTGCCGGCGAAGCCGGTCTTCGAGCTGATCGTCACGGTCGCGGCGGCCAGCCCGGGAGCCGGCGGGAAGTACCGGAACCGGGTCGACGACGACGTCATCAAGGAGTACGTGGAGACGGCCCGGGAGAACGGGGGCACGATATTCCTCGACATCCAGCCGGGCCGGTCGGACTTCCTGACGGAGGCCAAAGCGCTGGAGAAGTGGCTGGTGCTGCCGAATGTGGGTCTGGCGCTGGACCCGGAGTGGCGGATGGGCCCGGGCAAGGTTCCCGGCCAGTCGATCGGATCGGTGCAGGCTTCGGAGATCAACGCGGTCTCGGCTTGGCTGGACGGGCTGGTGGCCGCGCGCCGGCTGCCGGAGAAGCTGTTCGTGGTCCACCAGTTCACCGAGTCGATGATCAGGGGCGTCGATACGTTGGCCGACCGACCGCACCTGCGTGAGGTGATCAATGTCGACGGCTTCGGTCCGCGGTCGGTGAAGCTGTCCAAGTACAAGGCGTTTGCCGCCGCCAGTCCCTGGCCGGTGGGGCTGAAGCTGTTCACAAAGACGGAGAACGACCCGGACCTGCTCCAGCCCGCCGAGGTGTTGCGGCTGAAGCCGCGGCCGGTCCTCATCAACTACCAGTGACCCGGACGACGCCCGCGGGGAACGCCATGAGTGCCCGCCAGGACAGGGTGGACCCCGCCGCTGCCTGACCGGCCCGCCCGGAATCGGCGGACACCGGTCGGCCGTTGCTCTGCCAGGCGTCCGTCTGGGCGCCGCGAGCAGGGGGCCCCGATGACAGCTGGGATCCGGATGGCTGGCCGCGTCGGCGGGCGGTCGCCGGGCGGTCTCCGCGACGCGGCCGTCGCCCGGGGGGCCTACCGGTCGATTGCGATCGTCGGTGCCGGTCCGCGCGGACTGGGGATCCTCGAGCGGTTGACGGCGAACGCCGCGGACACCGGCCTGGACATCCACCTGGTCGACCCCTACCCGGCGGGCGGCGGCCGGATCTGGCGGCGCGGTCAGGCGACGCTGTTGTGGATGAACTCGGCCGGCGCCGACGTCACCCTCTTTCCGGACGGTAGTGGGTCAGTTTGAGTTGGCCGGTCGGTGACGCGGCCGGGCCGCCGTGTCACGATGGGCGTATGCCTGACCGCTCACGCAAGCGTCGCCCAGCCGACCTCAACTCGCTCGCCGCATCCATCGTGAACGACGCCACCGACGAGGCCAAGCCTGAACCCGACGACGGGAAGGACCCCGCCGCCGTGGCGCTTGGGCGGCGGGGCGGGCTCGTGGGGGGGCGGGCGCGCGCGGACAAGCTCACGCCCGAGCAGCGGTCGGAGCTTGCGCGGAAGGCGGCGAAAGCGCGCTGGGGATCAGGCGACACGTAAGTGACTCCAACTGGACAGGGCTTGAAGATGTTTGCGATTCACTCCGAGCGTCCGGGCGACGGAGTCCAGACCCCCATTCACTTCAATCAGTCGGTTTAGTAACTGCCCAACGGAAGGCGTGAATGTCGCCGGCTCAACTCGGCGCCACTTCGACATTTGGATCTGAAGTGCGCGATACCGTTGGTCGTCGATGTAGTCAAGTTCGTGGGCGCGGTACACCAGTGCGGCCACCGAGACTCCCCATGCCGATTTAAGTGCGATAAAGTCGCGCAGCTGCGGTCGGGGCGGCATCTGCGCGTCGAACTCGTCGCGAGGAAACAGTAGCGCACCCGCGAATCGATTCCCTTCACGCTCGGCATTCTCTCCGGGTCGTTTGTGGAATGTAAGATGTGCCAATTCATGCCCTAGGGTGAGTCGGAAACGGTCACCGGGAACGGACGGCGACAAGCCGATCACCGGCACGCCCTCTACCCACGACGACAGGCCGTCAATGCCCTCTAGACCGACCATCGGCACGATGCATACGCCTGCACGTTCGACGGCGGCGGTGAGGTTACGGATCGGTCCATGAGTCTCGTGGCGCAGCGTGTAACGCAGTTCAATGGAGAGATCCTCCAGTTCGTCTGTTGACGTGGGCGGCGATAGCGGCTCAAGCATGAGTTCAGGCGACCTAGGAGTTCGGTCGCGCAAGTCGCGGAACACTTCCCCGGCCAGTCGCAGCAGCTCTTGCGCACGCTTCCGCGCGGTGACCTTGGCGGAGGCGCGTTGACGGTGTAGCGGTTCCGACATGTCCGGTAGGTGGAGTCGATCCTGTGAATAACCCAGAAGGGACAGGTCGCCTGTGAAGGTGCGCCGGCCGGCTTCTACCGCCGAGATCGTCTGCGGTGACAGATCCAGTAATTCGCCCAGCTCATCTTGGCTGATGCCTTCAATTGAACGATAGGCTCGGAGGCGGTTCATGCATCCTCCCCATCGGTGCCCTCTTCGCCGAGGTCGCCGAGGTCGCCCAGGTCGTCGAATGCGTCGGTCCCGTCCTGGTCGAACGAAGACGAAAGGTCGTGGGTCAAATAAGGCCAGACTCCCATTGGAGTAAGGGTACCGGCCGCTTCGAGTCGGCGCCGCCCCTTGCGGTGGGTCGTCCCCGTGATCGACAGGCGTACACCCTCCTTATCGAAACAGTACACGAGTAAGTGCACAGCCGTAGTCAGACCAGGAAACAATTCAAGTTGCTCAGACTTCGAGTCTTCGATCCTCACGGCGGCAGAGCTTCGCAGCAGGAACTCGTCCCCCGTTGCGATCTCGGCGAACTGGACACGCCCGTATTCCGCGTAGGCCGACCGCAACTCGTAGCGATCATCGCGCGCGAGCGCCGCCTGGACGGCGGACCGCATGTTGTGGATCTTTGCCATGAGCGAAGGCGGTGACCCGTGGTCGTTCAGGAACTCACGGCGGTAGACCGCCGTGTCCAGGTACGCCGCGTTGAGGTGCTCGGCGATCTCGTCGAGCCGGTCCCTGTCCACGAGAGCGAGGCTACTCTGCCTGTGGAATCTCCACAACCGATGTTGCATTCCTAGAGCGGTCAGGCATAATGGTCAGTATGAGCAACCGGTTGAGCACCGAGCAGCGCGCACGCGTCGTCGGCTGCCTGGTCGAGGGCATGAGCATCCGCGCCACCGTGCGTGTGACCGGGGCCGCGAAGAACACGGTGACCAAGCTCCTGGTCGACCTCGGGGCGGCCTGCTCGGAGTACCAGGCGTGCACCCTGACCGATCTGCCGTGCACCCGGATCGAGTGCGACGAGATTTGGTCGTTCTGCTACTCCAAGCAGAAGAACGTGCCCGACGAGCACCGAGGCACCTTTGGTTACGGCGACGTGTGGACGTGGACGGCCATCTGCGCGGACACGAAGCTCGTCCCGTCCTGGCTCGTCGGTGAGCGGGGCGGGGATGACGCGGAGATGTTCATGCGCGACCTCGCATCCCGGCTGACCAACCGGGTGCAGCTCACCACGGACGGGCACCGCGCCTACCTCAACGCGGTCGAGGCGGCCTTCGGCGGGGACATCGACTACGCGATGCTCCACAAGATCTACGGTGCCTCGACCGGCGCGGGCGACGAGCGCCGCTACAGCCCGGCCGTCTGCACCGGCATCGACATCCGCCCCGTGACCGGTGACCCGGACCTGGCCAAGGCGTCCACGTCCTACGTCGAGCGCCAGAACCTGACCATGCGGATGGGGATGCGCCGCTTCACCCGGCTGACCAACGGCTTCTCCAAGAAGGTCGAGAACCTCGCCCACGCCGTGTCCCTCCACTACATGCACTACAACTTCGCCCGGCCCCACAAGACCCTGACCAAGGCCGCGAGCGGCTACCCCACGACCCCCGCGATGGCGGCGGGGGTGGCCGACCACGTCTGGACGCTCGCAGAAATCGCCGCCCTGATCGAGGCGTAACGTGCCGCCCATGAACCGGCTGTTCTACGGGGACAACCTCGACGTTCTGAGACGCGACATCCAAGCGAGCACAGTCGACCTAATCTACCTTGATCCGCCGTTCAACTCGAACCGCAGCTATAATGTGATCTTCAACCGCCACGATACGACAAACGACGCTGACGCCGCGCAGATTCACGCGTTTGACGACACGTGGCAGTGGACGCCAGTAACCGAACAGCAGTACGAGCGGTACGTGGGTGGGGAGATACCGACCGCCGTCAGCGACGCCCTGCGATCGTTCCGCCTATTGCTGGGCGAGAACACTGCCATGGCCTACCTTGTCAATATGGCCCCCAGGATTGTCGAGCTACACCGAGTTTTAAAGTCGACCGGATCCATATTCTTGCATTGCGATCCGGTAATGAGCCATTACTTGAAGGTCCTACTAGACACAATCTTTGGCTTCGACAAGTTTCAGAACGAGATCATTTGGCATCATCAGCTGGGCGCGATGGCGGGTAGCTCGAAGTTTCCGTCAAAGCATGACGTAATTCTTTGGTACTCGAAGGGAAAGAATCCCACGTACAACAAGCTTCGCGGCGAGGTGACTCAGCAAATGGCCGCCAAGTACTCCCATGAGGACGCAGGCGGAAAATACATGATGAGTTATGGGAAGAAGTATTACCTAAAAGGAGGGAAACCGTATGACGACGTATGGGACATCCCGGCCATCGCCCCAACGTCGGCAGAACGCCTCGGATACCCAACACAGAAGCCGCTTGCGCTATTAGAACGGGTAATTCTGGCCGGCAGCGACCAGGGTGACGTGGTCTTGGACCCATTTTGCGGATGCGGGACGGCGATCGACGCGGCGATACGCGCGGATCGGCAATGGCTGGGCATCGATATCACTTACATCGCGATCGACCTGATCGAAAAACGGCTCCTGCACACTCACGGTCCCGACATCGCCGATACATACGAGGTGCTTGGCATCCCCCGAGATAACGCCGCAGCGCTCGCGCTGTTCAGCCGTTCCCCTTTCGACTTTGAGCGGTGGGCCGTCTCGCTTGTCAACGGCGAACCAAATCAAAAGCAGGTGGGCGACAGGGGCATCGATGGGGTCGTTAGGTTCCCGCTCGACGGGCGAAGAAACTTCGGCCGCGCGCTAGTGTCAGTAAAGGGCGGTAGGCAACTTAACCCGGCTATGGTCCGCGACCTAGGCGGCACAGTGACCACCCAAAAGGCCGAAATGGGAATCCTAATTACGAACGGTCCCGCTACGCGCGGTATGATTGATGAAGCCAACCATGCGGGCAGTTATAAGCACGCCTACTACGACCAAACCTACCCGCGGATACAAATAATCACGGTCAACGACCTACTGTCCGGCACTAAACCGAGCATGCCCCCATCGATTTTGCCTTACATCCAGGCACTACGCGCCAAGACTCCTGCCGACCAAGCGTCCCTGTTCGAGTAGTTGCAACATGCCAGTAGATTCAAACTGACCCACTACCTTCCGGACCGGTCCGTCGCCATGGACGGTCCGCCGCGCATCGGGCCGACGCTGTGGGAGTGGGTGCGGGCGAGCCGGACGACGCTGCTCGCCGACCCCGAGGTCGGCGCCACGGTGGCCGGTATGCACGCCGGCTCGTTCGCCTCCAGGTCGGTGCAGAGCCGTTATCTCACGGCGGTGCTGGACCGGGTCGTCGCCGAACTCCCGCCGGCCGTCCGGGTCTACGTCCACCCCGACCGCGCCGTCGACCTGACCGACGCGCACGACGACGACGGCGCCGATGCCGACCGGCGAGGTGGGCCACCCGCCCCCGCCGGCCGCCAGCGGGTCCGGCTGGCGTCGGGTGGCGTGCTCGACGTCGACGCGGTCGTCCTGGCCCAGGGCCACCTGGACACCGAACCCGGCCCGGCCGAGCGGGAGCGGACCAGGTTCGCCGACCGCCACGGGCTGGTCTACGTCCCGCCGGCCTACACCGCCGACATCGACGCATCCGTGGTGCCCGAGCGGGCTGACGTGCTGGTCAGTGGCCTCGGGCTCGCGTTCGTCGACTGGGTGGTGGTCCTCTGCCAGAGCCGCGGCGGCCGGTTCGGCCGTGACCCGGACGGAACGCTGCGGTATGTCCCGTCCGGCCGCGAGCCGGTGCTGCACGCCGGATCGCGCCGCGGCGTGCCGTACCACGCGAAGCTGTCCTACCCGTTCCCGTCGCAGCCCCGGGGCATCCCGCGGTTCTTCACGTCGGAGGCGTTCGCGGACCGGGACGGACCGCTGGACATGGACCGCGACGTGTGGCCGCGGTTGGCCAAGGACCTGTGTGCGGCCCACTACGCCGAGCTGTTCACCGCGCACGGGCACCGGGCCCGGGGCACCTGGGAGCAGTTCGCCGCCGGCTTCGCGGCGCTGGACTGGGGAACGCCCGCGTTCGACGGGTTCGTCGCGTCAGCGGTGCCCGACCCGGCCGACCGCCTGGACCTGGCCGGACTCGACCGCCCGCTGGCCGGCCGGCGGTTCGCCGACGCAGCCGATGTCCAGCGGGCCGTCGAGGACGTCGTGGCAGCCGACCTCGCCCGCCGGGCGGACCCCGGCTTCAGCATGGACGCGGCCGTCTTCCTCGCGCTGCTGCGGGTCCATGCGGTGCTGGCCGCACTCGCCCGCGACGGGCGGATCCCCCGGACGTGGCCGCCCACCAGGTCGAGGGCAGGTTCCACGGGTTCTTCAGCTTCCTCGCCAGCGGATCGCCGCCGGAACGCCTGGCCCAGGTACTCGCGCTGGCCCGGGCCGGGATCGTGCGCTTCCTCGGACCGGACCTGCGGGTGGGACTGGACCAGAGCCGCGGGGTCTTCACCGCGAGCACCGCGGTGGGCACCGACGTCCTGGCGGCCCGAGTGCTGATCGACGCCCGGCTGCCGTCGGCAAGTGTCGGGCACACCTCCGACCCGCTCCTGCGGGCATTGGCGACCCGGGACCGCGTGACCAGCGCACCCGGCACGGGGAAGGTGGCCGTCGACCCGGGGCAGCGGGTCATGCGCGGCGACGGGCGCCCGGAGCGGGCGCGCTTTGCACTGGGACCGTGGGTCGCCGGCAGCAACTGGGCGCCGGCCTTTCCGCGGCCCGGGGTGAACGCCGGGTTCTTCCGCCAGAACGACGCCGTCGCGCGGACCGTGCTGGCGACGGTTCGGGCTGTCCCGGTCGCCGCGACGGGGACGGCTGCCTGAGCGCTCAGCGCTCGGCATACGTCAGGCAGTCGGCCAGGTCCGTCCCGGCGCCGACCCGGATGGCCGGGGCGGTGCATGCCAGCTCGACGTTGTGCGCGCAGTCGGTGCGCCGGCACCCCCCGACCTGGGCCTTCACCGTGTCCAGGCCGCCCTTGGCGGACAGCCCGATGAAGGTGCCGCACTCGGCCGAGGCCCGGCTGCCCCCGACGGTGATCGCGTAGGCGTGGCAGCCGTCGTGGTTGTAGGAGCACCCGGCGACGCTGCAGTCGCTGACGGTCGGCCTTCCGAGCGTGGGCATGGTGTCTCCGGACGTCGGGGGCGTGCTGCTCGCCGGGTGGGGGTCCCGGGGCGCACCTGCGCGCTCACGCTAATCCTGGGCAAAGGAGTCGTCCCGTGTCTCGGCGGGTCCCACCCGCGCGCGTCAGTGCGACAGTGCCGACACGCGCCGGTCAGTGCGACAGTGCCGACACGCGCCGGTCAGTGCGACAGTGCCGACACGCGCCGGTCAGTGCGACAGTGCCGACACGCGCTCACCGCCCGCCCTCTCCTTGGCCTCGGCGCGCGCGTCGACGATCGCGACCACCAGGGCGAGCGCCCCGATGCAGCAGGTCCCCGCCGCGCTGGCCGCGAACGCGAGCGAGTAACCGCGTTCCGTGCCCGGCTGCGCGGGCCGGGCCAGGACCGCGTAGAAGATCGCCGACAGCACCGCGGCTCCGGCCGCGGCACCGACACGCTGCGCGGTCTGCAGCATCCCGCCCGCGGTCGAGCCGCCGCGGGCGTCGATCCGGGCCAGGGACAGCGCCTGGTTGGGCGTGATGACGCAGCCGCCGCCGACCCCGGCGAGTACCAGCGGCCCGACCAGCAGCCAGGGCACCACGCCCGGCCCGACCCGGTCCGCCAGCAGCGCCACCCCGACCAGGCACGCCGTCCCGGCGAGGAACACGACCAGCGCACCCACGATCAACCGGCGCCCGAGGCGGCCCACGACCCGCCCGGCCAGCGGTGCGGACACCGCCGTGCCGACCGCGTACGCCGACGCGGTCAGGCCCGAGGCGAGCGGCGTGAGCCCCAACCCGTCCTGCAGGTACAGCGCGAGAACGAGCGGAAGTCCCGCATAGGCGCCGAAGTAGAGGATCGCCAGGCCCAGACCGGCCGCGTAGGAGCGGATGCGGAACAGGTCGACATCGATCAGGGCCTGGCCGCGCCGTCGTGCCGGCCCGCGTTCCCAGCCGACGAAGGCGCCCAGCACTGCCGTGGCCGGCACCCACAGCAGGGCCAGCCGCGGGTCGCGGGTGCTGTCGAACTGGACCGCCGGGTAGAGCACGCCGAACAGTGCCGCGGCGAGCAGGCCGGCACCCGGCAGGTCCAGGCGCGGACCGCGGCTGCCGAGCGGTCGGGGCACCCGGCGGGGTAGCCACCGGTGGCAGAGCCAGAACGCCACCGTCCCGATCGGCACGTTGATCAGGAAGGTCGCCCGCCAGCCGAACTGCGGCCCGACGGCGCCGATCACCAATCCGCCGATCACCGGCCCGAGCGCGGTGGCCAGGCCGACGCTGGCGCCGAGCGCCCCGAACGCACGACCGCGCTCCTCACCGGAGAACAGCAGCTGGACGATGCCCGACACCTGCGGGTTGACCAGGCCGCCGGCGACGCCCTGCAGCACCCGCGCGACGATCAGCACCTCCGCGGTCGGCGCGAACCCGACGACGGCCGAGGTCAGGACGAAGCTCGCGATCCCGATCAGCAGCATCCGCCGCCGGCCGCGGTCGTCGCCGAGGCGGCCGCCGATGATCGGGACCATGCCGAAGGCCAGGGCGTAGCCGGAGACGACCCACTGCAACTGGGACGGGCTGGCGTGCAGACCCGCGGAGATCGACGGCAGTGCGACGTTCACCACGGTGGCGTCGATCAAGGTCATGCCCAGCGCCGTCAGACACACACCCAGCGCGCGCCACCGACGGGGGTCCGGCGCGCTGCGGGAGTGCTCGCCGGCCGTCATCCCGGCCATTCTCCCGTGCCGTTAGTCGGGTCCGGACGGGGGCGCGCGGGGCCGGACGGGTCAGGGCCGCGGCGGTCTGGGTCCGCGCCCGACCCGCCGGCCCCCATCACGAGTCGCGTGCGATCGGTGCTCTCATTCCCGGCGCCCGTCCCGAGCGGCCCGGTGAGCGGGGACGCCGAACGCGGTGACGTGGTGGGCGCCGGCTCGTTGCTTCGTCAACGACCGGTCTAGGCTGGCCCGATGGGGACTGCCCGGACGGGGACTGTCCGGACGGGGACTGCCCGGACGGGGACTGCCCGGACGCGGACTGCCCGGACGGGGACTGCCCGGAGGGCGAGGGTGCGGTGGCTCGATCCCCGGGAGCAGCGCGCCTGGCGCGCCTGGACCGAGAGCACCCGCCTGCTGCTCGTGGCGCTCGACCGCCAGCTCGTGGCGGACACGGGTGTGTCGTTCACCGACTACGAGCTGCTGGTCCGGCTGTCCGAGGCGCCGGGACGGTCGATGCGGATGAGCGCGCTGGCCGACGCGACGCTGGCCACTCGCAGCGGCTGCACCCGGGCGGTCACCAGGCTCGCCGCGGCCGGCTCGGTGGAGCGGTCCGGTGACGCCAGCGACGGCCGGGGCACGGTCGCGACGCTGACTGATGCCGGCTTGGCCGCCCTGCAGGCCGCGGCGCCGGGGCACGTCGAGGCCGTCCGCGCCGGCCTGATCGACCTGACGACGCCGGCTGAGCTGGCGATCATGACCTCGATCGGTGAGCGCGTGCGCGACCGCCTGGGCCGTCGCCCGGTCTCGGGGGACTGAGGTCCGGTTCCTGTCGGATGTGGGGTCAGCGGATGGGCACGG
>JAABUO010010262.1_pt1 | contig 10393 bp, 9 predicted proteins | sample 5559291 | NCBI WGS metagenome assembly JAABUO01 (sample SAMN10711878, study PRJNA513372) | rock metagenome | isolation source: Antarctica rocks | place: Antarctica: Victoria Land, Finger Mt sud
TGTTGACACGTATGTAGACCGGTACGCCAGCAGAGTCCCTATGTGGTGCTGGGCTGCTAGCTGGCTTCCATCTCTGAGGGGGTGTACCAGGGGTACCTGGTAGGGGTAGCCCAGCAAGAGATGGGGGTGGGCGGGGGGTAGCAGGGTGCCAGGAAGTGGGCCCCTGGAAGGGGGGTCTTGCAGCTGAAGTCGGTGTTGCTGGGGACCTGTTGTGCTGTTCATGACCCTGCAAGCTCAAGGTTGTAGTATTGAAGGGTCATGAGAGGAGGTCAGCTGGCAGTCAACAGAGCCTGTGCAGTCAAGTGCTTACACAGCAACTTTGCAGCTGTCAAGACGCTGACCAGCTACGTGTTCTGTCATATGAGAGAGTGAACTGTTGAGAAGCATCCTTTGTTTGGTCATAGTCAGATGTTGTGTGATGTGATCAAGAGAACGGTGCAGATTGGGGCTTCAGATCACAACTATATCTTCAAGACATAGTTTTCCACTAGAATGCTCAGGCTAATTGCATATTCAGGCATCTGACTGGTCACATGACTGCAACACACATGGTGGCATCCTTTTGCGCTTATTGTGCTGTGACAACACATTTGCCCTCAACAGCCCATTGGCGCTGGCACATGCTGGATGTAAGGTACCTACCTGTGCATGTTGGGGTATAGCGTACATGATTTGCTGCATGCCGGCAGCTGCCACTTGAGCAGAGCCTGAAGGGAGCTGATGGGCGTACGGTGAAGGGGCCAGAGGGGAAGGATAGGCAGGGCCATAGGCCCCATTGGGAGACTGTACCATGACTGTGTGCATGCCCGGCTGGCTTTGCTGAGCTTGCATTTGGGCCAGCATTGCCTGCATCCGGTCAAATATATAATCACACATGCACACTGCTGCTCTTCGTCTTGTGCGTGCTGCATGGAATGGTCACGGTGTGCTGAGATTGCATGGCTGCATTGCAAATCACTTGCGCAAATGTTCGGCCTCACATGCACCACTCTGCTCATGCCAAGCAGACAGCACGTCCGTGTCTATATTGCATGTCACGATGATCCCAGTGCGTCATACTGTTTGCATACAGCAGGTAACTGACGACTTGAAGGGACATGTAAAGATACACGGTAGCTGTTTACGGTAATTGATGGTATCTTCCATTGCACGGCACCTGTTGAGCATACTGATCAGCAACTCCTGGCATCATTGCTGAACCCAGACCAGGCACAACTCCAACTGGCACCTGCATGGTGCTCTGTGTCAATATCTGCCATGCATAGTCAGACACTACTCTGTGCTGCTGATGCACCCGGTACACTTGACCTTGCACCTTGCAACGCAGATGTGCTCTAAATTCAGATGCGAAGCTGACATCAGAAGAATGTTTATGACATTTGGAGGGTTTGCAAGTATGGCAAATGTCTGTTCTGTATCTGTGCAAGGTGCTGGCATTGACACATGTCATACAAGATGCCAAACAACTACAGTGAACTACAGTGAAGGTTTGGTGGGACCTGTATGTATGTGTACTGGGTCACAGGCATCTGACTGGCAGGGGTGGGCGCATAAGGGTACGTCCCTCCAGGCTGCTGGGAGGCAGCCTGGAGGGATTGAAGCTGCTGGTATGGGTTCATGGGCGCTGCTGGATGGCCAGCAGCATGCTGCATCTGCGCTTCAGCAAAGGTGAGGGTTCTGGCAACATGGTTGTTGCCTCCCATAATGACAGTGTTGGCTTGTGCTGGTGGCTTTGATGCAGAAGGGCTTTGCAAGGCGTAGATGGGTGTCAGCTGTTGGTAATTGGCCATAGGCTAGCAGAAGCCGGCTGTGACTGCACAGTACTTGTGACCTGCGTTCAACAATGGGGACGGCTTATGTTAAGCATTTCATTGCATGCATTACCCAAGCATCTGCCTTTGGGGATTGATGCTATACACTGCTATACATGCAGAAGTGTATGGCAAGAGATGTGCAGACTTTGCAAGTCTGATTGTATCAAACACATGTTTGAGAATTTCAAGGTGGTGGAGCTGTGAATTGCTTCACAAGCTTGATAGAAATAACAACATCAATCAGCAGGCGTTATTCAGTTTGGGCCAGATTCAATGAATTGCGTTGCATGAAGGAGTACAGGCAAGACAGATGAATCATAGCACAGGTGCTGGACTGTTGGATAGCATCAGCTTGGCTAAAGGTGCTCAGCCAGCGCCACATGGTCAGGCTACATCACAAAGCAGCACTGTAAGATGTGCATAGCAGGACCAACCTTGTGGGCGGATGATCAGAGGGTGATTGCTCGGAGCCTACGATGCCAAGGCTGTCCTGCAGAAAAGCACCCCTTCAGCACAATAGCGACGTATGCCAATGCTCGCTAGCATATGCCAGCATGCGAGGCGTTTCAGCATGCAAACGGCATCACAGTTGACCCGCTTACCTGATACGGCGTTGACAAGAGGTGTAAAAGGACCACCTTGCGCTGGGAAGCTTCCGCCACACTCACTGCACTGGATTCCAGATCAAAGCTGTGGTGCGCAGCGTGGAAGGCTACAGTACGCCTCAGATACCACTTCTGGCACGGCAACGCAGGGGTGAGCGCTTGTTGAGCTGCGAGACCGCAGTTGTCGATGTCTTTTTAAAGGCTACCGAACAAAGCTGGCAGCAGCGGCCTTATTGCACAACTACTACGACCAGGACATCGCAATTGTCCCCGCCACTTGAGAGTTCGTAGGCAATTGAACGAGCCTTGTGCAAACGAGGTGCAAGAATAAGGAGCCGGCTGCTCACTGGTAGTTGTCGGACACGTCGAACACAATCCGCATGGACGGCGGTGGCTATCATGGAACAGTCCAAGAGAAATGCTCCAAGACCAGATGCTGACGGCTTCGCTTTCTCGTTAGTAGTCTGACACCACACCAGCAGTTCATGCAGGCATCGGCAAGCGCTGAGGATTTCAAAATGTCAATGGGCAGCGGCAGTGCGTGACGCAGCAAAGCCATCCACCGCCGCCCTGCAGCAAAAGCTCCCTACAGCCTGTTGCCAGCAGCACGGCCTGAGCTGCTTGCTGCTGAGCAGCCTATTGTTCTGCAGCTCAAACCTCAAGTATAAGATGCATGACATCGCCAACATCGTCAGCATCAACACAGCTAGTGAAAGTTGCCTCCGCTGTGGATATGCCCCATCTTACCGGAGTTATCAATAACGCAGGCAGATTGTCGAGCGACCTTGCGTGAACAGGGGCATTTAGATAACAAGGACTGCAGCCAGAGTCAGCAAAGGAGACACAGGTAATGCAGCCAAGCAGTCACCAGCTGGCTCTTCTGGCAGATTCTCAGACGTCTGTGAGCTCAAAAAGCTAATATTATGATCAATAGCATTAGTATTTGACTGTGTTGGTCATGACTTGACAGCATTGTTGCCGATTTCAGGAAGAAGATGCAGCTAGCCCTCACAAGGACTACTATAAGGTATGCTGCAATGCACATGGGCATGTTGCAACAATCGACTTCCCGTCCAGGCGCCAATATGCTTGCTGCAGCACTGACAATGTTGTTGATTGACAAGGCAGCTGGAAAGCTTAACCAATGTGTAAGCCAGTTTTACAGCAGTCACCTCAAACAACTTTGCATCACCTTGTAATCCGGATGCAGCAAAGGCTTGGCAGTTGACATGCCCAAGATTGCAATGCTACAAAGGAACAGCGCTAGCGCCATGCTTGCATGCAAACTCTGGGTCTAAATCGCACAACATCATGGCAAGAGGCGAAGGCAACGTACAAGCATCTAGCAATCAGCTTACACCCTGACAAGCAGAGAAATGCTGCACCCGACTAAGCAGGTGCTGCAGCTGTCGTTCAGAAGTTTCAGGAGACTGCTGAAGCCCATGATGTTCTGACCAATGAGAGCAACGAGCTTCATATGACAAGGTCAGGGACTATATGGTGGGTTGTAGCTGCTGCTGTGACAGCAAGCATCCATGAGCTGTTGTGTATGCTCACTGTTCTGTCTGGTTGTTGACTGTCTTAGGTAGAAACGCCAATGGCATTGCAGCATTCTGCATGACATCGATGTATCTTAGTCATGTCACTGTGTAATTACAGACTGTTTGCAGTAAACGTCATGAAATGCTGTCCATGCAACAAACAGCTGTACAAGCTGAGTCTTCAGTTACCTATGCAAGCTGAGTCTTCCAATTGTATATGCATGCCAGCGTCATATGTTGCACCACACAGTATGCAGTCGGCCATTATATTGGACTTGACCTTTGGACCTGTATTGCAAAGAGGCTCACCCAGGTATGGCGGTACCAACCCTGACCTCACAGCAAGCTGCAACAATGCAGAAAGGGCTTTCAGAGTTGGTTCAGATATGCCCTAGAGGCCTGAAGGTGCAGGAACACCACACCAGGGTGGTGTTGTTGCCAATCTTACTGGAGAAGCTGAATTCTGGCTGCATCTGCACTGTCTCAATGTATGTAAAGAACTTCTGACCCCCAACACAATCATGTGACACACACTGTGCTTCCTGTGAAACATCGCAATGCCGGGTGTTGTTGCATTGTCCAGCATGCCTGCATATGTGCCTGTTTCTGAACTGTTAAGCACTGGTACATGGCGTCATGTAACGTAAGTCTACCTGCAATGTGACAGGTCTAAGCTTTGGGACCCCAAATAACACCAGCTTGGCTGTCTGTTCCAAGCAGCTAATCTGTTTCAGCCACCACCCCCTACGAGGTGGCGCAGGCCATGTGCTTGGATTTAGTCTCCAGCTGGGGCATTGTATGCCAAATGCACTCAATACAAAGCTGCACTCAATACAAAGCTGCAAATGCTTTGTACCAAATTGATTAATCACCATGCATGCAAAGACTGATCATGACTGGCATAGCATGCACAGACACTGTTGTTCTGTGTGTCGTCACAAACACAGACAGAGTGCATTGTGCATTCTCCATGTGGCAAGCCTCGATATTGCAGGAAAGCTAGTGATGGTGGTGTGCAGGGAGCGCAGCCGTGTTGATGGGCGTGGCCTGCCATGCAAAGACAGCAAAAATTTCCACATAGTAATCAGCAAAGGGTCTCAACCAGGTCAGAAACATGTCATGGAGGGCAAAGGCGATGAAACAGCAGATATAGCTACAGGAGACCTCATGTTTGTCCTGCAGCAGAAACCCCATGCCAAGCTAAGGAGATCAGGTGGGATTTTGGTATTGCTACAAATGCCCAGTCAGCTGTATGACTGTACGAGGTCAATAGACAGTAACAGTGACCATAACCAACAGTAACACTTCACATGGAATGACACTACTACAAGTCCTGCATCAAGCATGATCACAAGACATGCATGTGCATGGTGTGAGACCTTGTGCACAGCTGAAGCAATCAGGTATGGGTTGTGTGTACAGTACTGTCACAATACAGTTGAAACTATGCTTGTGTGCAACATGCACAGTCTCCAGACCTGCATATGCAGGTGATGTGAAGGTAGAAACACTGTGCTTGCTTGCTTGCTTGGGCTGTGTGCTTTTGAGGTGCCAGCTGCTGCCTGTACAGCGCCACTATAGTTTGCACCATCAGCAAGTTGCCAAGCAGCACACGGCATTCATGTGTTAATATTGTGTCTGTGGTCACCATCAGGATGTGCATCTCAAGCAGTGTGCACGTTTACTGACATGCCAAACGTCGCAGTCTGACGCCGCATAGAGAATTGGCTGCACGACTGTGTGATACCCATCTGATTCCCAGGCTTGCACCTTGAGCATGCATTTTGCAGGTGTGGAAAACCTGTAGTATGTTGCCAAGAGCTCAGCGCAGAAAGGGCATATCCTTTTTGGTCAAAGCGTCTGTAGCATTCACAGCCGCAGCTTCCAAACGGCAAACTTTTACTTGGAGGCAGCTGCAAATGGGGGCAAAGGCAACATCTATTGCCATGTACTGAAAGGAGAGGGGTTTTATGACCCTGCAGATCCCTGGGGTCAGCCTGAGGTGACATGGTTGTGAAAGCATGTTACTGCATGTGTACATTACTGAGCAAAGATCTTGTGCATGGGAATGCATTCCAGCTGGAACCCACTTTATTGCTCTTTGCGTAAATGCCACTCAGCAGAGGCATGGTGTCTGTCAATGCAATGACATCAGCTTGTGCTGTTTTGCATCAGCAGATATGTCATACATGCAATGGTAACGCCACGCATGACTTATACCTCCGTTCAAGCATCACAGCATCTGTCTCTACTTCAGCATGTTGCCAGGCTAGAAGCCTGGCTAGAACAGACATAGCCACAAACTCTAGCTGCTACCTGTAGACAAATGGCTGTCTTGCCAGCTCTCACAGCTCTCTTGTTATTTTGTGCAGCAGGGAGCAATTTGACCTCTGCTGGTGCAGGCGAGGGTTCCCCCATTGCCCCAACAATGGAGCTTACAGTGTTCCCCCAAACCTGTCCATCTGGTTAGGTCTTTGCGAAACAGCATCATGGGCATCGCTGTATGAGCTCACATGGGTAGCATGCTTAGTCACAGCCTGACAGCTGCAGACATGATGTCTGACTGGTCTAGACCAACGACAGGTTGCCCTGTGGGAATGTGTCTGCATACATGATGCCAAAAGACACACTCGTGATTAGTGCACAGAACACAAACTTGAGGATGAGAATCAGTAGCAGGCTCAGTCAAGGTACTGTGAAGCTAGGTGTGCAATTGCAGAGCAACAGGTTTGCGCAACTTACGAGTCATGCAATGGCAATGTCTGATGTACAACAGAACTTGAGTGTGGCAGTAGCCATAATTGTGATCCTTGGACAGAGGCAAGCAAAGCATATGCTTGCACACATGCATGCAGGACGTTGACAGCAGCCGCTGCCACAACAGGCAGCAAGCAAGCAGTCACCAAGCAGATATTGGAAGCAGAGTCAGCCCTGCAGCTGCTGCCATGATGCAGACATGCAGCCTGACAGCAGCAGGCTCAGGTTTGCAGTGCAATGTCATTGACATCTGCCTTGACAGTCAATTGAGTCACTCACAGTGTGAAGCCACAGGCAACAGCCTGCCTTATGCTATGCCAGCTTGATCGAGCTGCATTTCCCGCAGACAAGTGAGTCACAGATAACGCACACCATGGGTCATGGTAGGCTTGCCACTCATAATACCAGCATTTCGCAGATATGCTTCAATGCAACGGGCCTGATTTTGACAAGCTGGAAGATGGTGTTACTGAAGATATGGCACACCACTTCATACCTCAACCTACAGAAAGTTGCAGTCCATAGGCAGAGGACTTGCAGTTTGCAGCACAAATAAAGCTTCAAGCAGAACTTTAGATCATACGCATCATGATAATTGCAGCAACTGTTTTGCGCAGTCAGGTTGAGATCAACAGCAATAATCCGGGAATGACATGCAGGCCATCCTGCAGCACTTTGAAGTCATCTTGGCTGGTGTGTGAGATGGCTGTGACTGGTCATGACCCTCATCAACACTAGAAAGCTTTTGTTATCTTCCCTGGCTATTCACAGCTCATGTTCAGCATGTATGGGTCTATGACCGTGTCCAATATGGGGTGATTCAGGAAGACCTGGCAAACACTTGTTCAATCACCAGATTGGACCATTGATTGATTCATTTTGTGTACGTTTATTCGATCACTATAAGCCTCTTCGACTCAAGGCTCCCACAATGGGCTGAAACACAGCATCCACACCCTGCAACATTCGTGAGCTGGCATTGATGCAAGACAGTGCAGTTGTCACAACAGGTTCGCTGCCGCAACGCAGTGCAGCAAGATGCCAGCAGAGCAAGGGCAGCATTGCAGTGCATTTTGTGATTGCATTGAGAAGAAACCTTGCAATTACACCGAGGAGGAAATACCTGGTTCCACTTACGAACAAAGTACGCTCTTTCGTCAGCTCCAAGCATAGGCTCAGCTGGCTGCAGCTCAGCATTTGCATGTCATCAGCAGTGGCACATAAAAGAAGACATCGACGCAGTGCACCATGGGCATACAGAGTGTTCCTGAGTACAAGGTTCAATAAAGTGGACAGGCTCAGGCTTACTGAGGCCAATGTGTCTTGCGATTGAACACATGCCATTACTGAGAGACTTTCATTACCTGCTGGGGCTGAGCAGGTGGAGGTGCATTAGGTCTTTTGTCTGCCAGGGCTGATGTTGACGACCATATCAATTTCTGCACAACAGGTCACTTCAGCAGACGTCCCATACAGCGATGAGATGCCACTGCCACATATTTACCTCACAATCACACACACAGATATACATGAAAGCCATGTTCGCACCTGCGTTGAGACATATGATCCCCCTGCCACAGCAAGACCTGCCGTGAAGGACAGCAGCTTCTGCTGTCGGACAAGCGCCATACGATGGGTCTCCGCGCTATGCGCGCCGACTTGCCATTTCGACGCTGCGAGCTCAATGTGCGCTGCGCACAATGGGCAAGTCTGAGTGCATCCTTTGCTCCGTGCTGCACGGAATTTGATACGGAGCCCGCTGGCTATCTACGTGCTATCCTGCTCTCAACCCAACGTTGTTGACGTTGTGTCACGACACAAACAAAGCATAATAGTCAGTTCAGAATGAGCTCATCAGTCCGTTCTGTCGTTTCCCCTGCAGGATCCGGATGCAGCCTCAGGCAAGTCAGAAGGTCCAGGGCCTGCAGGTCAATATCTACTAAGACACGTTGTTTTACACGTGCAGTTGCAGTCTACGTGTGCAGTTGCAACTTACGTGCATTCGCGTCTGCGCAGAGTATGCGCTCAGCAGCAGACATTCAAGCTGCACAGGCCCGTGCGTGCTGTCCAGCACAAAGTAAGAGAAGTAGCAGACGCACAACAGGTAGTTGTTGGCTTGTCAGAACAACTGTGCTCGCTGGTACGTGTCTGCGAAGTGTCTCTTGATGTTGTTTTGTGTGCAGCCTACTGAGATTGCGCAAGCTACCAGCCTGGTTCTGCATCCACATGCCACAAACCAGTACACCATTTTGCAAAGCAGTCTGGAACCACACCTGAGCAAGGGACAACGCGTCAGGCTTCAACAATGGATCTTGCGGGTAAGCTCACTCGGCCTCTGTATCACAACTCATGCATTTGCCTGGTCTGCGCACATCAATCTTACAGCTCAACTTCACACTTGTATCTAAATCAATGTAATTGGCAGGCTGTCAGCTCTGGAGCATACAGCTTATCTGCGCTGCTAGTTGCTGGCGCAATTAACCCAGCTGTGGCTGTTGGTGAATTCAACCCAGGCTCTGGAGCGTCTGTCACAGCTTCACAGCCTCCAAGCATACCTGACATACCAAACCCTGCCTCGGGCATCACACCCTTTGAGGGCCTGTTGGTCTTTGCGCCTGTGCTCCTCTATGGCTTATTCACAGTTTACCGATCCAAGGTCAATGAAAGAGCCAAGGTGATCTTCACCATTTGTCAGTCCATGCTGTATCGCCTGCTGCTTTGTTATCTGGCTTGTCTTGATCTCATCTCGCATGATCACTCAGTAATCATATTTCTTGTTGCCTGCAGCTGAGCGACTTCCTATTCATAGTCGCAGCAGGAGTGGTGGTTTTAAACCTTCTATCCATCATCTTCTTCAAAAGAAAATTGTACTGAGTGCTCTGACTGTTCATGGCCTGCAGACAGCTTGCTGCATGCAAGTCAATTTTGATGCACAATCCTTGCAGCGTTACACATGATCATACTACGCCATGCTGCTGGGGCATAGTATGTGATGCACCATTTTGCTCACCACATATGTCAGCTTGCAAGGCCCAGTTCTCAGTTTTCCCCATTAAATTAGCACATTTGTTCAGCAAATGCCTGCCACACCAAGGAAAGCCATGCTTGGTGTTTATCAGTACCTCATGTTGCCATTCACTGATTGTGCTGAGCAGTACATTGTGCTCCCAATCTGTTTGCGTATGTTGCTGCCTGCTGTGGGCAAGTGTAAGTATTTTGCTGACTGTTGACTGTGATCCTTTTGACAGGACAGATCAACATATCTTAGTCATGACCTGATCATGTGATTTGCTCATGGACCTGTAGATGTTCTGGAAGCCTTTATAACCCTTCCAGAACGCTTGTTCTCACGCACGTCACTGCTCAGAAACCTTGATATTATGGCGTGTTGTGAGTCGAGCAGGGAGTCAGCTGAATTAATGTTGAATATGGCATAAAGGGCCGACAGCAAGATGCCAAGTACAGCAAGAATTTTGGTTGCACGCACAAGAGCATACATCCTGTCCTGATGCAATGCTCTTCCACTTGCTGGATCTACACAACAGCAGCCTCACGTCTGTATCCAGGACCATTGTAAACCCTTGGCAAACCCAGCAAAAGGCTTCGGATAGGCATCAAAATGTGTGTAGCCTGCAGATGACATGCGCATTAAGCTTGCAGTGTGCAGCATAGTGAA
>JAABUO010010263.1_pt1 | contig 10391 bp, 13 predicted proteins | sample 5559291 | NCBI WGS metagenome assembly JAABUO01 (sample SAMN10711878, study PRJNA513372) | rock metagenome | isolation source: Antarctica rocks | place: Antarctica: Victoria Land, Finger Mt sud
GGTGAAGGAGAGCCAGGAACAGTGAGTGTCTGCATAGAGCAAGGTCATACAGACAGCTTTGCTTACAGGGTTGTCTTTGTTTCTTATCAGATCAGCCCAGTTTTGCAGGACTGGGGCAATGCTATCCAGGTCAGGGGCATCCTCCAATGGCCCCAAGGTCTTGATCATGGGGTGCACCTGCAGCAAGTAAGAACCATCTTGTATGAATAAAGCTGGTTCTGTTGGCGGCCTGATGCCAAGCTTTGGGGATGTATGCAATCCTGAGCTGCATTTGCAGGCCAAAGATTTGCACCCTGAAGATATCATTCTGTGAATCAACTCCATCAATGTTCAATGGTTGCAAAGTAACATGTATGGCACAAGGCTTCCACACAACAAGCTTTGGCCACAATTTCACATCCCACATGTTCGATGCATCTCCACATTGGTCCACAGACACATTGTTTTCTTTTTGTTCCGATACCCAACATCTCCTTTTACCTGCAGCTGTTCACCTGCATTGTGATGCAATTGGCATGCTAACAGCTTGCCACTGATAGTACAAACTGCAGTCAAGCACTTAGTGAAAGGTTGGAATGTGACTGTGTACAACCATCTCTTTGAGCAGAAACACACTCAAGAAAGGGGGTATAAGGTGGAGAATGCACCCACCATAGCCCGGATTTGAGGGCCGGGGTGGGCCATCAAGCGGTACAGCCCCTGGTACCTGCCCCCATCTGTCAATGCCAGCTCATGCGACTGCTTGAGATGAAGAAGAGCAGACTCCAAGGACCCATTGACCCTCATGTCATCCATCAGATCTGGAAAGCTGAGGACCTCAAATAGGGCTGTGATGAGACTGCCAGGCAGCGTATCTCCTGCAGTGGGGCACACAACAGGATGTGATATGATCTATGACCATGTGACTGATTATGATGCAGGCCTGCGGACTGCAGAGCCTGATTGAGAATCAATTTGCTTAGCATAATTGCCGTATATGCACAGCAAAAAGAGTCAGGTCATGCCCTGCTTAAGATGAAGACAGGCAGCGTTGTAAGCTTGATTGAGACACAGATCATCCAAGAGATTGGAAAAGCTCAAGGAGGATTTTGATGACTTAATCAATTTGTTGTAGGGAACATGGGCACATATGCGCCTTGATATGCTGCTGTTGGTAGGAAGCCGCTCACGCTGTGGGAATTTCCTTATGAACACCCTCAATAGTAACACTGATATGACAGCATAACTGCCACTCGTGCTTTGGCATTGATGGCAGCTTGAGCACGCAGGGCAGGAGGCAACAACTTTTCTACCTGATTGCACAGACATAGCTTGGCTCAAAACATCATGCAATCTGCTGGCGTCCAAAAGCTGCAGCGCTTCAGTCAAGCCCTCGACACCATCTCCATCGTGCTTGTGCTGTGCCTGTTGTCGTCAACAGGCAGTTGTGGTTCACCGAAATCAGTCCTCGTAAGCGTGACAGATGTTGCAATGCCTGGTGCATGGTGCAATGGCAATCATGCAAGCACGCCTTCCTTGCATTCCTTGTGCCTTTTTGTCAAAGCATGCTGCATGGCTCAGTTTGGTTAACATGCAGTGCTGCTGCCCACCTGTGCAACGTGGTAGTTGACCACACACAGAGCACAGCTGGACAACTGCTGTGACAAGGTGCTCCAGAGCCGCTGAACCACAGGCTGTGTGTGGTAGACAAATATCTCTGCAAAGTGACCTGTGAGTGCTGCATGCTGACACCACCAGTGGTCGGTTAACTGCAGAAAGGCCGCAGCTTCGCCAAACCATTCTTGACGGTCGGAGTCTGCGACAGTGTCTGCTTTCGCTTGCAGCTCAGCCCATCTGGCGAGTAAGGTAGCCTGCGTGTCTGCCATATATTCGCAGCTGCGTTGAAGTCGCTGCTGAAGAGCGACGTCAGGTTGTCACTCAAAGCATCGCTGACTGACTCCCGCGCACACAGCATTCAAGCCGCGAATGGGCATTATGCACATAAACACTATTGGTATACCGCAGTGCGGTCTGACTTACAACAATTCTGATTGTCTCCGACGAGATTAGGGTTGGTGCACGATGTAACCGGCAATCCTTTCCTTGCGGGTCACGACGATACGAGCACATGCAAACCGTGCGCATGAATGCAATGACACCTCACCCGACACCCGAGTCGCTGGCGCAGATCATGCCCCTTCATTGGGCCTGAACATAGCATGAAAGAAGAAGACAAAGGTTCCAACGTGACAATTTTTTGAATTTCGCGTGCGGTACGGAGTCCGTGCAGCCTGGCAGGCAGAAGGCTTGACAGAATTTGTACATGGCTTCCTAGCAGCTTCGCAGATCTGTCCCAGCTTCATCATCGGCAAATATCCTACAACAAGACCACTGGAAAGCTGCCAGCCTCATGTTTTGCTCACGCAGCGTTTGCGCACCTGTTTCAAGGAAAATTGCAGGTATGTACTGCTGCACTGATCTGTGCAGCTCACAACCCTGTCGGGCTCTGTGCCAACAATTTGGTGAGCAAATGATTGGACCGTGACTTTTCTGAAAACAAGACATGATCTAGTCTAAGTTTGGTTTAAACAAGTGCTTGCGCCTGTGCTTTTACCTTGTTGCTGGCAGATTGTACACATGCAGGCGCTTGCAATGCAGAACGATGCTGTTGGGTCGTGCTGTTCTCATTTAGCAATAATGTTCAGCACTGCTCCAGAAGGCAGCTGTGTCGTGTAGATACAACAAGGTCGTATGCTTGCAAACAACCGTGCTTTGTAATACTTTACTGCAACGAAAGTTGACTCAAACTTTTTGGATTAAGATCTCTGCCTCAATAAACATTTACTCAGTTGCGATAGTAACCGTTTTGGAAGCCACACCGTGTCATAATTGGCTCTGTATGTGCACGAGCACCTAAGTGGCTGAATCGGAGGTATGTAAAGTCAGAACAAGCTGCTGTGTGTGAATGCAGCAAGTAATCACAGCCATCATCGGTGGTTTTTGTGACACATTGCACTACTGACTGCATGTGTAACAAAATAGCTTGGGATCTTTTAGTGAAGAGACTTGACCTATACTGCATTAATTGACAAAGTCTCGTGCAGACGGAACTGAACTGGATGTCACAAGCAAAAGCAGCATGTTCATTAGGCCGGGAAGAAGAAGACAACACTCAACTTAACAGCAAGATGAACCTCACACTGTAGTCTGCAGAGTAGTTGCTTATGTAAACAATTTAGCGCTTTCTGTGTTCATGCTCACTTAGTCTGATATCGTCTGCATCAACGTGGTGCAAACGAGGTTGAGGCAGTGAAATACCTTCGAAAATCAGCACGGCTGTTTAGTTGTAGGCTTGCGACAGTTTGATCTGGCACCCCATTTCACATTTAACTGACTTCAACACCTCAGCATAAGGCATGCAGGCAGCGCTCGGCCAGTCAGTGCATAGCCCTCATTGCAGCGTACAGACGCCAGACGCGGCAGCCAGTTCACGTTTCTCTCGTGGTCCTACAGCTTGGAAGCAGGTCAATTCCTGCTCTTCCTTGTTAGCTGAGGCATGCAATGGGTCGCCGGCACTCTCGTAGCTCAACACCTGTCTGCGTACAGGTTCAAAGACGGAAAGCAAAAGCATTTTCCGCTTTTTCAAAACCAGCTCTGAAACACACTTCACAGCAACAAAGGTGTCAGGCAACTTTGCAGCTTGACCAAGAGGCAACGAGCAAGCACAGCTCTGAAGGTCAGAGCTTACACCACTCTGCACCTACAAAAGTGCTGCAGTCCTGCACACAGCAGCACATGCACGTGTAAAAGGCGTGAACTAGCTGCGGAGCTGCATGACTTTGTGCACAGTGTTGTTGTGGTGATGAAGGTGCTGAGGAGGCGCCCTCAAGCTCAGACAGCAGTGCCAGCTATTCGTGGACCAAACAATGGTACCCTGTGTCCATTGTCGAGGATCTGGAAACCTACAAGCCAAATGCTATCAAGCTTCTTGGCAAAAGTCTTGTGCTCTGGAAGGACACTGATAATCAGTGGCGATGCTTTGATGATGTCTGCCCACATAGGTGTGTGTACCGACCTACTTTGCCGTCAACATCTGCCATGACAAACAAAACATCCAATGGGATTCGACTCCTGTGAGACACAGTCTTGCCTTTGCCCTGCAATGTTCTGTTGCAACAACTCAGAGAATGAGCTCTAGCACTATGTTCTCCTGTCAGTGAGCACGCATTGAAATTGCGTAATATCAAGCACCAGCGGACGCTTGCAGTGTTTGTGACTACACAACTGAGCATGATGGTCTGACGCTGCAGAGCATGATCACATTATTTGAAAGCATGGCAGGCTCTTCAGCACGTTCAATGGATCTTCACTTTCCAATCAGCAAGATTGTTTGTGTTCGCAATAGCGATTGCAGTATGTCAAAATGTAGCTTTTTGTATTAGTAGAAACCTACTTAAAATGTATTTTGCAGGCTGGTGCCTTTGTCTGAAGGCAGGAGAGAGACAGATGGGACTCTGCAGTGCGCCTACCATGGCTGGCGCTTCAACGCACAGGGAACCTGCACTACAGAACCTCAGGCTGAGGACCCAGATCAGAATCAAAAGGCAGCAGGGCATCCCAGGGCCTGTGTTGCCAGCTACCCTGTGCAGGCATGTTGCTGACGCTGGTGCTACAGTAATTTTGCTCCTAAGCTGCAGCAGCTGAGACATTGCTGTGATCACTGCATCTAGTCTTGTGGCCTAAAACTTCCTTGCAGGTTGTAAAGGCTATCGCTGACAAGCATGCAGCAGACCACTGCCAGCACTTTTTGGTTCCTTGACTTTGCACATGTCCTGCCAGTCAAGAGTTTTCATCATATACATATATATATATATATATATATATATGTATTTAGTGATTGCATTCTGCCTGATGGCTTCATATGTACAATTTGCGTGTGTACAGTCATACCAGCTCGCAAACATGCTCTATGGCGCTTCAACTCACATCTAAATCTTGTACAGGACGCTGCAAAGCAGCTTCACAGTTACTTCTATCTGCTGCAGGTGCAACACCATCTGCTGTGGGTATGGGCAGATGCAAGCCCAAATGCGCAGCTAGAGTGTCTGGCAAAGCAGCCTGCTGTGATAGATGAGCTACAGGAGGAAGATAAGGTCATTTACATGCACCCCTGGTAAGAAGCAACTGATGCTTCTGGGCTGGGCAGCATTAATGCAGCTGTCATCAACGTGACTGTCATGTTTGCAGCCAAATTTCCGTTATCGACAAATAGTCAGGCCTCCAACACACTTTTGTCATTTGCAACTTTGAGCTGCGCTCCACAGAGCCTTTCTGTCATGCATCGCCTTTTGCAGTGACTGGAAGTACTTGGTAGCCTGAACTGCCTGCAGGCAAAGCTATTGTGGATCAGGATTCTGACAACAAACTCATATCTTTCCTTAAAATTTTGCCTGACATTGTCATTTGTGCACAGGGTGTGGCTTGGTCCTTTGCCTGGCACACAGCACCTTTGGTATGACACTCATTGCCCAGAATGCTGTAGATCTTGCTCAGTGTTTGCTGCCGTGCTGTGCAGGTTTATGCGTGACATGCCCTTTGGTGCAGACATACTGCTAGAGAATGTGCTAGACCCTTCTCACGTCCCCTTCTCGCATCACGGGGTCATCGGCAACCGAGACAAGGTCCTGCCCCAAAGCATGCATGTCTTGGAACCTGCAGAAGCAGAGTCTGGTTTTGTTGTTGGGGTTGAAGCCATAAAAAATGGCACAAACCGGACCCAACTGGGCACTGGCAAGATGACCAAGGTCACCTTCCAGCCGCCAACTCTGGTCAAGTAAGCTCTGCAGCAGTGCCATGCCACCAGACATGAGCATGTGGAATCCCAAACAAAAGCTGCATCAACGTGGTTTGCCCTCTGTTCATGCCAACTGCACAGCATGTCTTATGCATTGTTGCATTGTTCAGACCCAAGGCTTGAATGGCATCCTTTAAAAAAAGCACACTTCCTTGACAAGTCTTGCAACGTCATGTACCTGCAATTTTAGAGACAACATGCTCCCATGAAGCTGTTGCTCTTACTTATTTGGAGTACGGACTATTCCACAAATTTGCAGCAGGATTTATCGTTTCAGATTTTTCCAAAGGAGAGGGGTACAATGAAGATGGTTTATCACATTTTGATGTTTGTTGCGGCAGGCTTTGTATACATGTTAAGCTATAGTCATGCAGCATCTAGACTTTGATCTGTCAGCTTTGTAAGGCACATTAAATATTTTGTTGCGTCATTTTCAATGAAGGTCTTGCCTGCACATGATTCAGTGCATATTATTCAATGCACATGACTCAGTGCACATGACTCACTTCACGTGACTCATTTTGCGTGACTCAGTGCACACCAATGTCAGCAGGCTGCATGACGCTGACACATGCAAGTAGCTCCACAGAGTGAACTGTAACCGACTTTGACATTCATCTGCAGGTACAAGTTTGGTGGGCCTGGCATGCAGATGATCACCTACTGCACACCCACCTCACCTGGCCGCAGCAGACTCTTCTACTGTCTAGTGGCTGACAAAGAAAAGGCTCCCAAAGCTATGAAGCGTGCCATGGCCCTCCGCCCCAAGTGGCTGCTGTTCCTGAACCACTTCCAGCGTAACAATGTTCTGGATGGGGACACTGTTTTCCTGCATGGGCAGGTCAGCCTTCCAGAAAAGGAAAAAATTTTTTACGCTTTTCAGCAATCATGACGGGAGCCTCCTAAGGCGGCAGTCCGGAGCTATTGTCAGCCTTCCAGCTTGTACTTGCTTGCTGGTGCACTGCTGGGCATGCATGAAGCAATGAGCTGACTTGCATCACACACATCTAATGCGAGATAGCTTAGCCCGCTGTTTAGTAATTACGTTTATTAGTAGTAATCAGATGCACCACATGACCTCACCGTTCTGTGTCATGGATGCCCAGCTCCATGTTGTGCGTACACAACAATTTTGCCACCTGCATCAAGGGCACAGTAGCTGGGAGTACATGCTGCAAGTGTGTAGTAGTCAGATGCACCACATGACCTCATTTACCGTTCTGTGTCATGGGTGCCCAGCTCCATATTGTGCATACACAACAACTCTGCGGCTGGATCAAGGGCACAGTAGCTGGAAGCACATGCCACAAGTGTGATGTCAGCAAGTGACAGTATTATCTGCCCCACATCATGCATGCTTAGCTCACTGTTGTGTATGCAACACAGGACTGCTACATGCATCAAGGGGGCAGCAGCCAGAAGTACTACATGCCCACAACAATGGACAAGGGCATTGTCAGCCTCAGAAAGTGGCTTGGCAGCCTAGCCGGGCCTATTCCCTGGGGGACCCCAGACATCTGGGCTAAGGAGTATCCCAGGGATGAGATTCTGAGCAGATACAACCAGCACACTCAGCATTGCAAACATTGCTCAAAGGTGTGAGCATGTCTCTGTTCTGTCTGTCTGTCTACCTGTCTGTCTGTCTGCCTGCCTGTCTGTTGTTTGCAACCCAAGCCTGTTTGTCTCTCTGTCCTTCTGTCTGCCCATTTATTTTAGTTACCCTGCCATGCAGAACAAGGAGAATCTTGTGCCTTGTTCCTTGTGCTTGCAAGGTACAGCATGCAAAATTGCAGTCAGCTGACTCGCAGGTCAAAGTGACATTGTGGCATAATATGCCATGGCAAGAAATCTGCATAGCAAGATTTGGTATGCATTGAGGACTTTGGTGTTGGGGACAACCGTGAAGTCTCGACACATCAGCAAATGCTTGCAGGCTTTACATCATAGGACAAACTTTAAGTTCACCATGCCAGCACGTCAGTGTCGAGTGTAGTCGCATGCATGTTGTGTTTGACCACTTTTCAAAAAGTATATTTTTGTGTGTTTGTGCAGGCACTCAAGGTTATCACTTGGTTGCAAAGAGCTGCCGTAGCGGCAACAGCAGTGTCTGCATTGCTTGCAGCAGTTGCTTTTGGAGCTGGTCACTCTTCCCTTTCTTTCTGGGCTGCTGTTGGTGTCAGTGCTGTTGCAGCTGCCTCTGCAGCATACCGACTTGCACAAGTCCGGCAGAAGTTTATTTTTGTGGATAATGTACAAGCAGATCACTGAGTAAAGCGATTGTCTGCCTGAATCTGCAATTGTGCATGGCAGCGTCTGCTCAAAGGCACCTCAAAGGTTGCCTTGCAAGCGCATGAGGATTGTGTGACGGAATCTGGGCTGAAGCAGCACAGTGCGAACGACGAGTTGCAGGTGCTTCCATTACGGGAGACATGACAAGCTCAAGCTATATGATTGGTGTAAATACACTATTTACGTTCACCTGCTTTTGTTAATGTCACACATGTGCTAAGCTGGATGTCATGGCAATAATTTCCACACTTGGTGAACGGAAGCTCTGTTTAAAGATAGTATTCTGTATGTTGCACTGTGCAACTTGCACACCATCATTGCATATCCACGATGGCCATGATAGCATTAATGAATATTCCTGTGCTCATGCTGGAGGTGACTAAAGTGTTACAGGAAGAATACTGACTCAGAGCTCTGCGCTGAAATTGTATTGGCGTACGGCAAAGAGAACTATCTGTCGGTGGCATGACTGCGTCAAACAGTCTGTGTTGTCCGCTCCTAGGCATTCTCAGCCCCAAGGTCTTCAGATCTCAAGCTTAGTGATCCACCTGTCTTATGTTTCGCGTCGGCGTGACGCCTATCAGCCGCTTTGAACGACACAATGATTTTCAGGCCGTGAGATACTTGAGGGGTACAGCTACTGAGCTTACCTGATAAGAGCTGCTAAAACTGTTGAGACAGTGCTGCAGCGATGATCACATCTGAGGAGGTGTGAAGCAATAGCCACAGCGTATTCATCGCAACCGCGCACGGTTCTGAATGACGCAGTGAAATAGCCAGCCAAGACAGAGAACGTAAGAGCATGCATATTGCTCGGAGGACATTTTCAAATTCAAAAGATCGCTAGTAGCCCTGCTAAAATCGCAACATCTTGGCATTTGTTTGACATACTCTCGCAAACCTCCGTGCGCCTTTCAGCAAAGTCCTGCAAATAGTCCTTCAGCATTGCAGGCTGGCAGGTCACAAATCAACAGCCACGCCAGCTACCAGAGTGGCTTCTGGTACTGGAAATGCTCCTGAGCTGTATAACTTGCCGCCCCCCTCTCGTCCAGCCTCTGCTGACTCCCTTGTATCACAGATACAAAGGATCAGAGGCAGACATAGTATGTTATCAAGCCAACTTCCAGGACAAGACATGACCCCCAGGAGTCCTCCCAAGCAGCAACAGGCAGGCACCACTCGCATATTCAGTCCACCAAAACAACGACCTCAGGCATTAGTTGCACAAGAAGAAGAGCGCAAGCGACAGAGAGAACGCGCGGCAAGAAGGGAGCAGGGAACTCAGCAGAATCAGCGGCAGGCAAATTGGAACCATCAGCAGCTACAGCCAACTGCTGTGCAGCGTCGTAGTCTATTTGATCAAAAACATCAGATGCGTCAGCTATTGTCCAGGCAGCACATACCAAAGCCACCAGTCACAAAAGAATGTGCCGGTTCTAACGATGACAGAGACACTGATGTGATCAATCTGACTGACAGCCCTGAACCTGCAAGAGCAGGCCTAGCGGGCAATGTGCAGCTTCCACAGCTATGCTCACTCTTGCAGCCTCAGGTGTGTATCACAGCCAAGCCAACCCTCGCTTTTCCCAGGCAGTGTTGCATGCTCCCAGGGCTCATTTTTGACTGTACGCCACTGTCTTCCCTCCACAGCTCCTCAGATTCTGGCAATTGCATGGTCAATTTTATGGCAGTGATTTTGCTTCTGGTGGCCAACAGGAGGTCTTTCCAGTCAAGAAGGTTGGACATGATGTCGGACAAGTTTACAGCCAATCCTAGCCCTCAGACATCAGCTGCTGGCCCTATGCCCAAGGTCTGACTGTTCAGATGTGCCACTGTTGCTGTCCTATGTGTAGTTATCTGCTCATCAAGAAGCATTTTTGCAATGTATAGGCTTTGCTTGTCATGAACCTGGGGTGGTTGATGGTTTACAGGTGGAAGGTGAGAGCCACAGTGCAGTTGGTTCAGATAGTGAAAGTGTGCAGCTTGCCCAGAAGCAGGACAGAACTTCACAGGTACGAGCCGTCACAGGCCTACAACTCTAATGCGATCAACTACAATTGTTGCATTCTAGGCAAGCATGCCTTTGCATGGCTGATGTTTATGTTTGCTTTCTTTGCTTTAGGTGGTGTCACAACTCAGTAAGGTATGTGATGGAGGGATGCAGCAGCAGCAGCAGCACCAGATCAGGGCAATCAAGGCTCAACAGGTACAGTGTACAATGCATGCCATCTCTTCCTGAAGCAAACATGGCCTCTGTTTGGCAAGCCCG
>JAABUO010010265.1_pt1 | contig 10391 bp, 15 predicted proteins | sample 5559291 | NCBI WGS metagenome assembly JAABUO01 (sample SAMN10711878, study PRJNA513372) | rock metagenome | isolation source: Antarctica rocks | place: Antarctica: Victoria Land, Finger Mt sud
AGCAAGTCATCCAGTTGGACCCAGCCAATGCTCATGCATATCACAACAGGTGTGCTTCCTTGCATGCTGTCGCCCCTTGTCACTGAACAAGAGCCAACTGCTGACACTGTTATGTCATGTGCAGGGGCATCTCTTTTGACAAGCTTGGGCAGTTTGAGGAGGTAAGGTCTCCTGCTAGATCTCTGTTCTTACAGCAGAACCTTTACCGTTGCACACAAACTACTGCTGTCACCAGGCTGGCAGACCTGCACCACAAATGCACCCTCTATGATCTGCAGGCAGTAGCAGATTTCACCACAGTCTTGAAGCTTGACCCAACCAATGTAAATGCCTATTTCAACAGAGGCAGCGCATATGACAGTCTAGGAGAGTATGAGAAGGCTGTGGCAGATTATACGCATGCCCTAGACCTGGACAGCTCTTCAGCTGATCCTGAACAGTCCACAGGTAAAAGACATATCAACACCATTTGTGCTGTGGTGCCTTTTACTGCCCAGCCTGGACAGTATTGACACAATTGTGCTGTTGATGCCAGTGCAGATGAGCTGAATTTGGTACTGTGTGCAGGCAGCCTGAGCATGAAACAGCAGGGGAGATTGCAGTCTGTGCCGCCTAGCCCCGTTCGCCATGCACCCCGTTGAGTTGTATTGACAGTAATCTAGACAGACACCAGTCAAAGCTTAAGAACAAGTGCTGCAGGATGACGGTATGCTTATGCAAGGTTTGCTTGTGTCAACGTATGTAGAGGCTGCTGATGCAGTCATAGATGTTTTGTGTTGCTTTGTACACTGGTAGGTCTTTGAGCATGTCGTAGTAGTGCAAAGACAACTGAACTCTTGGTTTGTGAACGAACGTCAGACCAACGGCTAGCAAAACAACAGAGACGTGCACACAATGAAATAAAGGTCAAATGAGCTACTGCACACAAATGTCTACTGGAAAGACAGTTCAAAGCCTGAATCACATCATGACACAGATCTGTTTCATAAGATTTGATTTCAAAAATTGGCCAGTGACCATTTGCATCCCTGCGTGACACAAATCTAGTACAATAACCAGGGCAGATGCTCAAATAGCACAATAGGCCATCATGGTGAGCATGAGGCCCAGAACCAAAATCCAGCATGTCAAATGCTAATAGCGTTATTGCCTGCCTAGTACAGGCACTGCTTGCAAATCTGTATTTGCAATACCCGTAGGAGGCCATCTGTCATTATTGCCCTCATCTTGCTCATCAACTGTGCTTTCAACATGTGTCATAGAGCAATTTGAGAATGTAGCCAGCTTCCGGACAGATCCCAACCAACTGCGTAGCATGAAAAAGAAAGCCAGAGCCATGACTGGCAACCTGCCCAAGCTTGCACCTCCACTGACAACCAAGAGGAACTGTACAGAACATGAATGTTGTCAGCACAATGCATCTTTGCACCCTGCAGTACATTGCTAATTACAGTCATGACCTACACGTTTTTCAGGTGATGACACTTCTGCAAAATGCAAGTTACTGTTGTCTGAGTCTTGTACATGTTTGCAACACTGTAAAAAATGAGCTTGATGTGCCGGCAGTTGTAATCATTCCAAGCTGAGACTTCCACTCAGCATACTGGCAGACAGTTGGTGTTTGCAGCATGTGCAAGCTGGAAAGAGGAGTGACCTGCTGAAGAACGCTGCCAGCTGACTTGCCACTCTGAGCACCCACTACGTCAATGGCAGCTTTGCCCTTGGTGCGGCTCTCCTCATCCAAGCCAATGTATACCATCTCCTCTGCTGGTTTGAACATAGAAAATTTGGCCCCTTTGGCAAACACCTGGACCCGCATTGTGACAATCTTTGACATGGCCTGCTGGTTTCTATCATAACTTCTTGCTGTTGAACACATGGTACAATTGCAGACAGGCTCATGTAAGCAGCCATGTACAATATTCAGAACAGCAACAATTTGTCAGGCAAGTCCTATGGTACATGGCTGACTTGCATTGCCTGCCAGCCAGCTATGTACCAATTTGAACATATACCAAGAAGCGGCATTTGCTGCTGCAGAGCCTGCATTGCAAGGTTTTCTGCAGATGGCTTCACAAGTACTACAGTACAAGGTAATTCATCAGATGACCACCTGAATGATGGCGCCCGTAATGACCAGGAATCTGAGCATGGAGGGTGCCAAGGTGGCACTAGCACTGGAGGGCAACAAAGTGTACAACACCACTCCTGCGAAGAAAGGCATGCCTGCCCATAGCATGAAGAGGGGTGTGGCTCCAGCTACCCCCCTCCACCCCAGCCGGTCAAATAGGATGGGTGACACAAACATGAGTGTGCCGGTGACCAGGCCTGTCCACATGGCCACCTCTCCCATGAATGCCTGCCACACCAGTGGGCCTTCACTTTCTGCCAATCTCATGCAACAGCCACTGGTGCAGAGCAAGGCATTGTGATATTTGGCGGTGCACAGGGCAGTGCAAGCAGCGGCAGCAGGGAGATGAAAGTGCAGTGAGGCAAGGGGGCAGGTACTCACAGAGTAGGCGGCAGGGGAGGGGTGCAGCATGTGCAAGTGCTGCTTCCAGGCCACATCCAGCAGGTTGGTGGTCAGACCCTGAGCCAGTGCCATCATGGCCAGGCACCGTATTTGTGGTGACTTGGCCAAAAACACCACAGCCTCCTTGAAGCCTAGCTTTGATCGGTTGCCTTGCCAGTTCTGGTGGTGATGGGTGGAGGGTGAGTGCGCAGTGCTGCTGCTGGAGGCGTCACTGCTGCTGTTGCTGCTCACACCCGGGCTGGCTTGAAATCTGCCAGCCTCTGAAGTGGACACCTCATGCCTGCCTTTGCCATGCAACTCAGCTGAGGTGCTTGTCTCGTCAGAGGAAGTACTGCTTGCACTGCTTTCCCCATTGCTGCTACTACTACTGCTTGTGCTGGCTCCATTTGAGCTGCCCTCTGGAGGCAAGGCTGATTTGGAGAGGGGGATGAGCCTTGTGCTTGTGGAAGCTACTCGCACTGGTGTGTCCCCATAGTTGTGAGGGAAGCGCACATTGATGTAGTGGTGCAAGGCAAGAATGCCCACCCCAAGACAAAGCACCATCATCATACAAAACTGGACTTGCTGTGCATATGACAGCTTGCTGGCTGTTGTGTTGCTGAAGGCACTCAGAATCCTGCCCGCTAGTGTCTGAGCCACGTTGGCCCCCACACCAAAAAGGGGGTACAGTAGAGGTGCATCTCTCAGGCTAGTGGTTTCATTTGCCAGGCCCCAGAATAGCAAGCTCAACACGACGTCTCCCCACAACTCTGATGTGCAGTAGAAGAGCGTGAACATCCAGTTGCGCACCATGCCGATGGCTCCAGCCAAACCAGCAGGCGAGTTCTCAAGCAGTTGGGTTGCAAAGCCGTGAAGGTGCATGGTCTCATGATGTGGGTATAGCAGTGCAAAGCCAGTGTACAAGGCTAGAAAGGTGCTGACCACAATATTGAAGAGGGTTGCTCGCGAGAAGCGCTGGGTGGCGTATGAATACAGGACCAAAAAGATGCAGGAAATAGGCAATACGCCGTACACTGCAAGCAGTTTGCCACACATTAGTAAGAAGTAGCCTGTGTGTAAGCATAATTTTCAAGAGCCAGGCCTGGCCACAGGAACCTACCTGTCAGGAAGGGGATGACTTCTGTGCCTCCTCCAACTGCTGTGATCACCAGCGAATTTGCCAAGCTGCAGTACACTGCGACAATGAGACATGAGGCACAAGATACAATCATTTTCGTGAGGTCCATGTCTAAAAATAAATGTGTTTGACTGACATGCCTGAGCAGCTGCATGAGCGGTGGCCAAAACATACCTGTCCAAGATGGTATTGATAAATGCCATCATGAAGAACCTGAATATTGGACACAAGCTCAGCATGTCTGCTGCTTGCAGTAGCAAGAGACATGTTGTGCATTTGTTCACTTACAGAGTGACCATCGGGATGAAGCGTCCCCACAAGCCATCAAGCTTGCGCAGCTGTCTTCTGCCAGCTTTTTGTACACTCGAGAGAACATCTGACCGTTTGGATCTGGGCAGAGCGCGAGGCTGAGGTGCACCTTGGGATCCATCAGCTGCTGCTCTGGACGGCTGAACCGTGTGAGACTTTGCACGCCTCGAAAATGCTCTGTGACTGCTATGCTGTGGCAAGTGAGTTCTGACGATGCACCTTCGGTGCAGCAGGTGACTATAACAGATATATGAGTGGTGGGGGAGAGGCTTAGCAAATGCACTGCCTGGCGTAGAATTGCTGAGTCTGTGTGTTGAAAGACAGTGACGGTGAGCTTCCAGAGGAACAGCTGGCCACATGCCTTGTGCCACTCAACTTGAAAACTGAGTGCGTGGCAAAGCAGCAGATGTGCTCATACCAGTACACACGACACGTTGATCAGGCCTTCGCCACGAGCTGCTCGTTGATCGCACAGGGCCGGCTTGTGCGGCCGTTTCGTGGTTCAAACCATGCAGAATCAGTCAGCTGCCATCTAGAATCCTTGAGAATGGTCAACGCACCATGGGCTACGACTACTGCAGAACCTGCTACAAGAATGTTGTTCACTCTGTAGAGCTCTCCAAGCAAGCTTCAAAAACATGCTTAAACTATCATGTCAACTGACTATTGTATATACAAAGGTAGCGCAATAATTTCATCCTGCAAAAAATCTGTTCTTTGTTGTAAAATTTCTCGTACTTGTGCTTCCCCAAACCGCCAAGATATTGTGCTAGAATCACCCCAGTAATCCAGGAACTCTGAGACGCTTTCTAGACTCAAAATGGTTGCCATTTGACTCAACCGGGCAAAATGATCACGTACAGCCTGCTGTGTAATGTCTGCTAGTGTGCTTGTCAATATTCGCACATCTCTGTCTAATTGCAATCCTCCTAGTTGATTGAACCTCTTCAGTCTCATTGTGGCATCCAGTCGATCAATGACCTGGACCACAAAGCTAGTTTGAATATGCAGCAGATGTGCTACCTCATGATTAGTCAGTGCATTGGCTCAACTTGCCTTGGCTTAATGTGAGTGAATGCCGATGTGCAGGTTGGCACAAGATCAAAAGCCGATGCTGTACAAAAGCCTTCCTGGCAAAAGCATAAGGCACCATCTGTTCTGATGCACAGTAGGCTGTGCGTCCACGCGCTAGGAGCAGAAACAAACAGTGATGCATCTTTTACAGGAGCAGGCATAAGTAGAGCAAGCAATGCATCCTTGCATATTGCAGACTGGTTGCCTTACCTTTTCCAACAAAAGTGAGACTAGCTGCTCGTAATTGGCTGGGGTGAGAAGGGGTTGCAGGGTGTTGAGATATGCCCCCAAGCGTCCAAGCAGGCTTTGCACCCAGGTGTCCTCCACTTCATTAGCAGCATACTCCACATCACTCAACTCATATTGCACTTGCGCCACCTCATCCAAAATTGGCCTGCACAACGCCAATCCATTCCAACCTGAGTACAAGCTGTAATGCACTCAAGACCACACCAGATCATGACTGCAAGATGTAGCTAGTGTGCAATCAGTATGTGCTGACGCTGGTCACAGATGGGCTACAGAGGGTGGGCTGATGCATTCCAAATTATTCCTTTGGACAGAGGACCAAAATGCATGAGTATCAATACTGACTACAGACTTGAGGAAGATACCTGAGCTGGGGCATGAGCCCGTTAGTCACATGGTCCAGGGCTTTGGAGGTGACATGGCGCAGGTCTGATGCAGTCTTGGATAGATCAGTGAGCACACTCTTGATGCGCTGATGCTGGCTGGCAGAGGGGAACATCTGGCTGCTACTGCTCTCTAGCTCACTGCGCAGCTTTTGGACGTACCTGACTCAACACAAGTGATGCTCTGTCAGCAGTATGTTTTGCCAAAGAGAAGTCCTGAGGAACCAAGTGTCAGCACAGTGTGTGCAGCAGTGCTTGCTTTTGCTTGCAACACTGGTGTGATGCCTTATGATGTGGTAAGCATGACTGTTGGTGCTTCACATGTGAGCTGTGCCAGTGGAAGGCTTACATGGAAGCCATGTCTGAGTTGTTCAGGACAGCGGCATGTTGGGCAGCGTGGCTGGTGGTGGAAGGGACGCTGGAGGGCAGCCCTACTTCCCCCAATGCAGCCCCCAGGCTCTTCAGCAGCTTGTTGCACCCTGCCTGCATCACACTGTGCCTGTAGGCCTTGCATGCTAAGCACCAGGTCTAGCTGTAAAACCTGGGTTCACATGTCGACTCATGCAGTTGGCAGTGCTTGACAGCATCGGCAGGTGACAAGACACACACAAGTATGTACAGGGCATTGATCTGGCTTTGCAGCCTGTGCAGCAGGAGAATCGCCAAGGTATGTGACTTGATACACGAATGGCAGATGGCCAGGAGCAGATAGCATAGCAAGGCAGCAGTGCATGAGAGCACCTTCCAGCGCTGGTCCAGGGCTTGTGCCAGGTTGGAGGCCAGAAGCGTGTTCAGCTGGCCCAGGACTGCTGTCAGGGCTTGCAGGTTGGCTGTGTCTAGGGCCCGATATGAGCACATACGCAGGATGTAGAAGACATCATCCACCATAGAGCTGCTGAGAGTTTCACCAGTCCACTCATCAATGCTGATGGCCTTATCGCCGCTCTGCTCCATGAAGAACTCCTCCTGCAGGCAGCATGTCAGTTTGTATGACAAAGCATGCCGGTAACCGCCTCCGTTGCTGTACAACAAGAAGCAGATCAGACTGCCATACCATGTGTGCTGAATGCTTTACAGGGTGTGAAATCCTCCTTGGCAAACACAAACGCATTGATCTGGGACTCATTGTGTAGTCGGACAATTTGTGATGGCTTGCTGTGATGTCTACAAGCAATATCTTTCAAAAATGGCAGAGATTGTCCAGACTTACGTCTGGCAAAACATTGCTGCATTGCTTGCTGTGCTGCATGTCTAAAATAAGATTGTGACAGGAGGCAGGCTGACCATGGCAATGTAGTAGGCAATCAGCTCCCTGATGGTCACACTGAACTGGCCTGAGTGAAAGCGCTTCTCCAGGTCGGGGTCCAGTGGGGCAGGGGCCATGGCATCCTGCATGCTGCCCATCATGTACTGCTTGTACTGCTCACTGCTCTTGGCCAGGCTCAGCATCTCCTCCAGATGTCCTGCCACCTGAATCATTGCAAACCTGTCAGCACCCTGTGTCGCATCAATTGAGCACAGTTTTGCTGACAAACATGCATAACCGGTGGCCCTTGAATTGGCAGCGATGAAGCACATTGGCTAGACGGACACAATGTGGCCCAGGCAAGCACTGGACCTGATGTGCAAAGTGATTGCATGGGAGTGCATGTCGAGCCTTGGACTCAGGGCCACAGTGCTAGCTATTGTTGTTTGCAGCAGGTCAAAAGCGGCATTGTAATGGGTGAGCTGTTTAGAGGACAAACAGGTGCAACAAAAAACTAGGCAAAGGCAAGTCTGCAGCGTGTTGTCATGGCATGCGGGGAGTCTACCTGCTTGGGGTCTATACTGGTGACAGGCTGGCCAGGCTCCATACGTTGAGAGGCAGTGAAGCCACTAATGTCCTTCATCAGCCGCTGCAGCTTCTTGTGATCAATGTACCTCTGTACAATACGGCTTCCCTGCAGCCGGCAGCTGTGTCTGAATGTCCAAAGGGCAGACCACACATTGTGACACAGGTCAAACTGCAGGTCAAGCATGGCCAACAGCATGAGCGCAGAACTAGCAACCGCGTGTGTGCAATTTCACCAGGGCTTCGGCACACATTCAACATGCACTGTCTGACAAATAGCTCAGCAGCTTAAACTTTGACAGGGCACAAAGCGACATGATCCATGCTGTTGAGTGACACACCTGCACATCACACTCAGCCTGCAACCCCAGAGTGAATTGAACCAGGAAGGTGGCACCAAAGTTGGTGAGGAGCAGATCATGATTCTCTTCAACAGCTGTAGCGATGTCTTTGAACAAGCCTGTCAGGGCGCTGATGAAGTCTGTGTCATTGTCTGAATGCCCTGTCTCAACACAGATTTGCACAGTAAGATGCCAAAAAGCTAAGCAAGACATGCCAGGACAGCACGTGTGTAATGCAACCAAGCTGCTTCAAAAGAAAGCAGCACAAGGTTGTCTGGATACCATGCATGGCCACTATGCTGCCTTTGTGTATAATGCTACAATAGTGCTGTACAAGCTGACCTGTGCTCTCCACTAAAGCACTGTACTCTTCTCGGGCCCGCTCTGCAATAAGATTGCGAACATACTCTGTGAATGCCTGGACGCCTTCATCCTGCAGCAGCCAGTGTTGACTACTTGGATGGGTGTTTCATTACACATTTACAACAGATCCTCAGTTTGCAATGCAGCGCAATGTAACACAATGCAACTGCTGGTGCGCAAGTGCTTCAGCGCTCAGGCAAGGCAGTGCAGGACAATACTCAAAAGCAGATCAGGAAAGCATGCTGCAGAAAAATCAAGCAGGAATGATCAGGCAGAACACAGCACCTTCATTCTAAGTGGGGCATAAAGTCGCACAAAGCGGACCACTGTATCATGTTCCTGCTTACGCACAGCCTCCTCCAGCTGTGCCTGTACAACCTTCTTTAGCTCCTGCTGGGCTTCCGCAAGTATCTGCACCAGGATCATAAGTCTCCTTTCTTACTGAGTCTCCTTTTGCACTGACACAGGTGCCAGTGCATGAATAAACAACCGTGAACATGGCCAAGCAAGTGAAATATGTCAGCGTCAATTTGCATGGTCTGTGAGGCAACTGGTATGTTTACTCACCCTGCTCTGCTGTTCACTCTGCTTGATGGAGCTGTCTTGGTGGACTTTGCCATACTTGTCCTCAGACTGTAGTAAAGTATTCACATACTGCGCTGCAGCTTCATAGTCCTCTGTCTGCAGTGCCTGCTGTACTCCATCAACAGCATTTGTTCTGTTTACAATATAGTCGATGCTTTCCAGGGTGCCATTTATGCGTGACTGGGCTGTGTCCAGCTCCCGTACTTTCCTGCTGACTCGCTCTGAAAGATTTGAGGTCAGCTTGACACTATTTGCTAGACTCTCTGCCTCTGCTTTGACCACTTCCAATGTCTGCAAAAAGCAGAATGCTGGGTCCTTGCCAAGTGCCACCTGTCAAGGTCAGAGTAAGGAGACTCAAATTCACCTCTCTGCTGCCAGCGTGCAGGTCAAGCAGGCCCTTTTCTAGCTCTCCTCTTCTGTGCAGTAGCTGATCAAGCTCGGCTTCCAGGCCTCGCTCTTTGGCCAGTGTGTCATGTAGCAGTCTAGATATATCACTGAGGCTAGTGAGGTTTTCAACGGCACTTATGTCAGCAACCAGACTTTCGTCAAGCTCGATGCCCGGCATTGATGCACCAGCTCGTCAAGCTGCAAATAACGCCGGGCAAGCAGTAAACAACACCAAAAACGATTGATCTCCCTGTGACCAAGTTATTTGACTTTGCAGAGCTTGAATGATTAAGGGCAGACCGGACAGATAGCATTCACGGCATTGCTGCTATACACTTTCTGCAGTGGGCCTTCGCGACAGGGCAGTGGATCTGCACAACCGCACTCTCAATTGTGCTAAACAAGTTGGTGTGTGTGCGTCTGTAATCAGCGACCCCGTGAGGCTTCTTCTTCACTCCTGCTGAAAGTTCAACCGCTTGTCCTGAGTGATCCCTGACTCCACTTGTACCGCTTGAACCTGGGGAACCTCGGCAGTCATTGTGCGCCGAGTGCGATTCAACTTTGACATCGCGCCTACCACAAAGGCTCCAGGCCAATAAAAGTCTCTGACGGGTAAGTTGATAAAAGCAAGCACGATCCATCAAGGGCATCGCTGAGCCGGTCAGCGCAACATGTCGAATGGGACTGTCTCGGCTGATCAAGCCGCAAGAAAGGCTCAAATTGATGCAGTGAACCGAGACTATGTTTTACAGCCTCGACTAGGTATAGAGCCGATGGTGGGACACATACCGTTGTGGTCCACTTTCTTATCGTCCTTGATCTCTCTGCAGACTATCGCACCATCGGAGGTGTGAGCGGACCACTGGTCATTGTAGACTCCGTGAAGGTTTGTTCTTGTCTCGTTTGCGTCGCTAACCTATCACTGCCCCAACCGGATTGTGACCCCATGCACTCTGCCTCGTGCATAGCTGCTGTGCCAGATTACAGCAGTTGCTTGCAATGACGTCAATGCTGACATTTTTCAACTGCACCGCTGCAGAAACCCAGATATGCAGAAATTGTCAACCTGAAGCTTGGTGATGGCACAAGCAGAAGGGGTCAGGTGCTAGAGGTTGACGGGCAGCGTGCAGTTGTGCAAGTTTTTGAGGGAACATCAGGCATTGACAACAATGGAACCACCCTTGAGTTCACTGGAGAGGTACAGTGCATGCTGAAAGTA
>JAABUO010010266.1_pt1 | contig 10390 bp, 10 predicted proteins | sample 5559291 | NCBI WGS metagenome assembly JAABUO01 (sample SAMN10711878, study PRJNA513372) | rock metagenome | isolation source: Antarctica rocks | place: Antarctica: Victoria Land, Finger Mt sud
GCACCAGCCAGCGCAGCTCGGACGTGCGGAAGGCCGCCGTGTTGGCCAGGTGGTCCAGCAGCCGCCCGGGCGTGGCCACCAGCACGGTGACGCCCTTGCGCAGCCGCGCCTTCTCGCTGCCGCGCGATTCGCCGCCCAGCACCGCGCCGCCCACCTGCACGCGCGCGCGCGCGCCTCGCGGACCGGCGCCCGCAGGCGCGGGACTGCGCCCGCCAGCCGCATCCGGCTGCCTGCTCACAGTTGAGACGTCCGTGCCGGGCGGACGCAGGTGTGCTACAAAGAACGAGGTGCTGCGGGTCGGCGCCCCTGCCGTCCATGCCTGGGGCTGCTGCTGCCGGCGCGGTGGAGGGACAGCCACGTGGCAGCGACGGGGCGGGCGGGGCGAGCGGGGGGCGCGCCAGCCAGACGTAGCGGCGCAGCAGCAGCGCCAGGACGTCGGCGACCTGCAGGCAGAGCTCGCGCGTGGGCACGACCACGAGCGCGTACGTGCCCTCACCGCGCGCGACCCGGGGCTCCAGGCCCTGCCGCCCGGCGCGCCGGATGTCGGGCGGCGGCGGCGCCCGCCTGCCCCTATCCTCCATAAACAGAAGAGGAACGCAGGCGCGGACGACGATGCCGACGGCACGGAATGTACGCGAAATCCTGTCAAGGACAAGGGTGCACTGCCGTCCATGGCGCAGGCGACGAGGCACGCAGGCTCCGCCAGCGCAGGGCCGCGCCATGTCACCGCTTCCCTGACAGGCCAGCAGGCGCAGGCCCGCAGCACGCTCGGCGGAGCAGCCCGCGCCTGCAGGTCGTGCACGAGCGGCGCCAGGTACGCGAGCGTCTTGCCGGAGCCGGTCGGCGCGGCGACCAGCGCGTCGCGCCCGGCCAGCAGCGCCGGCAGCGCCGCGCGCTGCACGGCCGTCGGCGCCGCAAAGCCGACCTCCTCCAGGTGGTCCGCCAGCGACGCGGCCAGGCCCAGGCCTGCAAAGCTGGCGCCGTCCGCAGCCGCGCCGAACACCGCTGGCCGCTGCGCGGCTGGCACCTGCTGCGCCGCGTGCGCCAGCTCGCCGACGCGCGCTCGCGCCTCCGGCGGCCCTGGACGCACGGGTGCGCAGCCGTTAGCGCCCCCCGGGTCAGGAGCCCGTGCCGCAGGCTCGCACGGCTTGTTGCAGCAATGTGACACTGCTATAGCGACAGACGCTGCTTTTGGCCACCCCCCTGCCCCCTGGTTGCACCCTGGGTTGCGAAGGCGACCACGTGGGCTGATGTGAATACGGGGGCGCGCCTGCCGCTCTGCTGGGCGGGGCCTTCCGCTTGGCGGCGGGCTGGTCGGGCGGCCGCGCACTCTCGGCCTCCGTGCGGCGGCGCTTGCGCTGCGGCAGCGGCCGGCGCGCCTCCCGCGCGCTTATGAACGACACGACGCCCGGGGCGCCGGCTTGCCGGCCGGCCCTCTCGCCAGGCGCGTCCGCAGAGCTCCCGCCGCTGCTCTCAGCCTGCCACACGCCAATGCGCGGTAATGCGCAGACCACGCAGGCGCGCCGCACCAGCCTCCACACCCCGCTTGGTCTTGACACCCCGCTTGGTCTTGAGCCAAGCAGTCCCAACAATAGAGCCATGCAGTCCCAGCACCCCAGAGTCACGTCCACGCCTGTGCATGCAGCGTGTCTCACGCCTTGCCCCTCACAGCCCCCTCACAGACCTGGAACAATGCGGGCACAACGCAGGCGCCTCGCTGCGCCGCGCCACGCGCCTGCGGGTCGCTGTCCTCAATCGGCCGGGCTTCTGCCGCAGCGCGCGCGGGGCCCGCGTCGCGCTCAGCTGCGGCGTCCCCGAGCGCCGCGTCGCGGCGCCGCGAGGCCAGCACAGCGGCCAGCACGTCCGCGGGCGCCTCGCCGGAGGCCTGGCTACCGCCATCGCCTGTCCAGCGCACGCACTCGTCAGCGCCGGGCTGGCGGCTGGCAGGGGGATGTGGCGGTGCGGCATGCGCCTCGTCGTGGCTCAGCCGCTGGACGCCGCGGACGGCCAAGACCCGCGCACCTTCTTCAGTGCGCTCTGCGGGCGGCCGTCCCAGCGGCGCACCGCGCGCCCGGCCGCCCATGGCCGCCCTGCCGCGCACGGGCCCCTCCGCGCCGGGCAGGCCCGCCGGTACCACCGCCCCGCGCGCGGCGGCCAGCTTCTGCTTGCTGCGGCGCTTGTCACGTTCGCGCCGTGCGCCGGAGGAGCGCCCTGCCGGCGCAGCGGCCTCTCTGGCGTCGGCCGCTGCAGGGGCGCGCGGCAGCGCGGGGCCGGCAGGCGCCACGGCGCTCGCGCGCGGGGGCTCGTGGTGCGCCTCGACCGCCCGGGGCGCAGGCTGCAGCTTGCGGCGGGGCGCAGGCGCGGCGGCGGCGGCGGCAGGCGCGGCGGCGGCGGGGGCAGGCGCGCCACTGTGCGCTGCAAGCGGCAGCTTGCGGCTGTGCGCGGGCGCAGCGGCGGCGGCGGCAGGCGCGCTGTTGTGCGCTGCGAGCGCCGACCGCTGCGGCGCCGGCCGCTCGGCGGGCACGTCCTCCAGGGCGTAGCCCTTGAGCTGTGGCGCCAGGGGTGCCCGCTGCGCCGCCGCCTTGCCCAGCCCAGCCTTGCCTTGCAGGGCATTGTGCTGGCCGCGCCCCTGCCGCCCGGCAACGTTGCTGTGCATGCAAGCTGCAGTTGCTGCGGAGGCACTCAGCAGAGCGGGACCTCACAGGTCTGCCGCGTCGCCGCTCCAGCCGCTGCGCCCACGTGTTCTTGGGCCCGCGCGGCCGTGCCGGCAGCGCGCCGTCCTCGCCCGTGCCGGCAAGGTTGAGTAACACATCGTCATCCATGACGCCTGCACCTCCCTAAAGGGAAGGACTGCACTTTAGCTCAGCCGGCTGCCCCGAAACCAGACTCCGTAACGGGAGTCCCGCAACAGGGTCACGTGCGGGGGTGGCGCCCTCTGTCAAACACCAGAAAGTCGACAGAGAAGTACGTCCGAAGAACAGCTACACTAATTGGTAGCGCGAGAAACGGACATTGCACTGCACTCACGCTCAGGGCATCTAAGGGAATACTTTGAATAGATCACCATGAGGCTGCTCCTCTAGCTGTCACGTGAGAGATGGCAGGGAAGCTGCACGTGGCGTTTCTGGTCCCAGCAGTGCTGGCCGCAGTGACTGCGGCCCTGGCACTGAAGCCCATTGCCTCACTCCGGAAAGCCTGGGCGCAGTGGCGGGCCAGGCCCATAGTGCTGCGGGCCGCAAACGGCGCCGAAGCGCATATCTTGCCGGTCGGCGCTGTGATCCAGCGCCTCTTCCTGCCCGACAAAGCTGGCGTGCTTGGAGACGTGGTTCTCGGCTTTGACTCAGTGGCACCATATCAGGCATGCCCTCACCACTCGAGGTGCCGTTCCTGCTCCAGCATTTGCGCTGGGCGGCATGCTGGTGCGGCGCTGCCGGATCTGCTCACACCTCCCAGCGCCAGTGCAGGACGGCACCTCGCCCTACTTCGGGGCGGTGGTCGGCCGGTGCGCCAACCGTATCGCTGGAGGCAGGTTCACATTGGAGGAGCGGGGCGGCAGAGAGCGCGCGTACCAGCTGGCCACCAACAATGGGCCCAACCACCTACACGGCGGCGCGCCCCTCGCTCTCACGCTAGGCCTTGCCTGGCGGGGCGGGGGCTCTGCGGGTGTTTCAACAGGCAGCTTCGTGCAGCATTGGGGTGTTGCGCTGTCCTGAGGGAGCCGGAGCTGGAGGCAGGCGCCCCGCGCCTGTCCCATGAGCAACGACCCTGGTGGGGCTGCGCGCAGGCGAGCACGGCTTCGATAAGGTCACCTGGCGCGTCGATGAGGGCGCGAGCGGCGGCGGGCAGAGCGTGCGCCTGACGCACTCATCCCCAGACGGCGAGGAGGTGCGTTGCGAGGACGCGCTCTCTTGCCGGGGGATCGCCGGTGAGGCTCAGGCGCTCAGCACCAGGGGCTGGCAGGAAGCCCGCAGGGCTAACCTGCACCAGCCGCTGCCGCCCGCTGTGGGGGAGCCCGGCCGCTGCCTTGCCTGCTGACGCGCGCTGCTGACGCGCGGGCGTGCTAAAGGCAAGCACTGCACGCCTGGGATGCCGCTGGTGAGGGTGAGCGGGTGCGAGCATGTGCTGCATCCACAAGCAGGCAAGCGGCGCGACACAGCCTGGCACGCAACAGAGGCGCCAGGCGCGCGGGCGCAGAGCAGGCGCCGCCGTGACCCGCGGGCTTGCAGCCATCGCTGGCGCAGCAGCGCAGCGGCGCTGCAATGCGCGGCGCGCTTGCGCATGCAAACATCCGGTGCCGATGCTCGCGGGGGGGCCAGGGCTACCCGGGCGCGGTGGAGGCGACGGTGACGTACGCGCTGAGCACCGACGGCGACAAGACGGTGCTGGCCGTCACGCTGGAGGCCACGTGCGACCGCCCGACGCTGGTCAACCTGACGCAGCACAGCTACTTCAACCTGGCCGGCCACGCCAGCGGCAGCGTCCTGGACCACGAGCTCACGCTGCTCGGGCGCGTGCCCTCGAGCCCTGGCTTATGCAACCTGGCCCGGCGGCCCTGCTGTGTGCCACCGCCGCATTCGCTGCGCTCGCGTGGGGTGAAGGTGTCGAGCCGCCTGTACTCGCGGCAGTCTCATGTGCCCACTCTCAGGGTTGTTCCAGTGCAAATGGCGAGTGGTAACCGGGCATGTCTTCTAGCTACAGGCCGTTCGGGTCTGCTGCAGGCGGCACACGACGCCGGTGGACTCGGACTCGATCCCGACGGGCGAACTGGCGCCCGTGGCGGGCACACGCTTCGACTTCACAACGCCGCGGCGCATAGGCGACGGCGCCGGCGAAGACGGGTGCGCGTGCGCCGTCTCCTTAGCTCATGTGCGGTCGGCGGCCGTGCCACGCTGTCACCTGCACGCCCGTCAGCCAGGCTGCGCGACGTGTGTGCATTCTCAATCCGGCGGCAGGGGGGGAGGGTTGAGGGTGGATGTGCTCCCGCTGGCGCTCCCCTGGTCCGCCTGTGCTGCGTGCAGCCGGACGCCTCATTGCGCGTGCGGTGCGGGCGCAGGTTCGACCACAACTACGTCCTGCATGGGCTGGGGCCGGACGCGCGCAGCCACGTGCACGCGGGCACCGTTGGCGAAACGTGCGCCCTGGAGGTAGCGTGCATGCATGTGACGCGTGCGAGGGGCTCAGAGCCTCTGCTGTCCTGGCCTTGAGCCGCGCCCGACAAGTCGCGCATTTGCTTGGCCGGCACCCCTGTCCCTCATCCTGCCTGACCAGCACGTTAGGCAAGCGCATGTCAGAGCAGCAGCTCACCTTTCCCTCGGGCGCCTGCTGGGTCGGCAGGCCGCAGCTGGCGGCGGTGCTGGCAGACAAGGGCAGCGGGCGCACGCTGCGCCTGCTCACCAACGCGCCCGGGCTGCAGCTCTACACCGCCAACTATGTGGACGGCGTGCGCGGCAAGGGCGGGGCCGTGTACGGGCGCGGCTCCGGGCTGTGCCTAGAGCCGCAGGCGTGGCCCGATGCGGTTCATCAGCCACGCTTCCCGTCCAGCGTTCTGCTGCCTGGGGAGGCCTACCGGCATCGCATAGTGTACGAGTTCTCTACCTGGGTAGCGTACCCGACGCTGTCGTAAAAACCTGCGCGATCGGGCTCCCCGTGCGCGGGCTTTGCGAGCGGGCATCAGCATAGACACGCTTCGTCTGGATACGCTGTAAACAACGCTGCGTGTGGGCAGGCACTCCTGCCGCAGGAGTGCCTGCGAGAGGCGCTGCGTGCTCAGGCGAAGGGGCGGGAGGGCAAAACCACTTTGTGACGCGCGAGACGGACACCATGCCTGTCATATACTTACAGGCCTGTTTCGGCCAGCGAGCATGGGAGCATGATGCATGCGCAAACGGCGACCTACCCTACACCTGGAGAAGCTCCCACTTGGGACAACTCTCTGATGAGTCGATCACTGATCGACGATCAGGCAGCCAGCTGCCTGGATAGGCGAAAGGAATAGCCCGGCCAGTGCGCCAAGATGCAGGCGCCTCTCACAGACCTGAAGCACTGCAGCCTGTGGGCGCCACGGCCCGCGTTGCCCGCCTGCCAGAGTCGGACTGGCCTTGGGAGCGTACCTGGGCGCTGGGGCAGGCCAGAGTTCAGCAGGACAAGGCATTTGCACAGTCGCTGGGTGCAGCAGCACCCAGCGGCGGCTGCTGGCAGCGCATTGGGCTCAGCAGACCTGCCACCAGAGCAGCCAGATGCGTTCATTGACGGAGTGGACGTGTTCCCGCGCCTCAAGGAACGCGACGTGTACAAGTGCGCGCCTTGCACTTTGTCCACGCTGTCTCTATCGCAAGGAGCAGTCACACTTGGGGCCGAGTGCCGGCCTTTTGCAAGCGCTGATAGATGCTGTGGTTTCCCGCAGGCGGTTGGGAGTCAACAGGGAAGCATCTTTCGAGGAGGTGCAGGACGCTCGCAACTTTTTGTACGAGGTGCGCAGCGGCTGATGTCTGCGCAGCGCGTTAGATACCGTCTTGCAAACGCTGGCACAGTAGACTGGCCGCTGGACAGAGCCCTGAGGAGCGCGCTGGGGCGGCCAGACATACCGGGCGCACGAGGCGAGCAGGGAGTCCATAGAGCTGGCCTTTGACGCCATACTGCAGGAGAAGATGAAAGTAAGAGCCAAGTACGGCTTCCGCCCGCCGCGCACTGGTCGCAAGACAGACGCCGCCGGCGACGACTTGGTGCGCCTCCGTCATGTGCAGGGCGCCTGGCGCGCCCCGAGCGCCCGGCCTGCGCCGGGCTGAAGGGCTCCGCGGCGGCGTGCAGCCCAGGGGCTTCATCGGCAACATCGTAGAGCGGCTGGAGCCGTCGGTGCCGAGTACGACCGTCGTGAACGACGGCTCCATATTTGCCGCCTTGGGGCTCTGGTGAGCGCACGCGTGCGGCGCCTGTGGCAGCCCTGTGCTAGTTTAAAGACATTTTGCGCATCCCTCTCGAGCTTGGCTCCCCTGCCTGCCAAGGCTTGTCACACTGCCCCCACTGCGCGTGCCCTGCTGGCGCGGCAGTGCCTCTTCAACCATGGTCTCCGGCTGCAGGGCGGGGTGGCAATCGGCGGCGGCAGACCCGACGCTGCCGCTGGGCGCGGCCTTTGCGTTCTCTGTGTGGCGCTTCTTCGACAAGCGCCGGAAGCGCAACCCAGACGGCCCGTTCTGGGGCGGCTCTCCCGTGTGGGGCGCCGTCGCGTCCACGCTGCTGGGGCTCTTCTTTGGCTTCGTGGTGAGCATGCGGCGATCACGCTCCTGTCGTGCAGAGTGTGGTGTTGCCGAGGGCGCCGCCCGCGCTTTGCTGTCAGGCTCCACAACCCCTGCGCATCCAGTTCTTGCTGGGTGACAATGTCAGGCCCGCCCGTCCTTCGTTGGCACCTTGAAAGGGCTTGCAGCCTGCTGTCCAGGGCCTGCCTGCACCTGACCAGCTGGCTTGACCTCTATAGTCGTATGGGCTCCGGCAGCAGCCACTGACGTGCGGTGATGCATGCGCTGCAGGCGAGCTGGGCGCTCGTCCGCTTCACGCCGCTGCCCGGGCTGATCCCCGGCCGCCCGGAGGCGCTCGGCCTGTTCATCATCTGTGTCCTGGTCGGGGCGACCTGCATCTTCCTAAAGTAGCGGCTGCGGTGCGACATGGTGGGCGCGAGGTTGTGGCTGGCGTTGTATGCACCGGTAAAATGCAGACCCGGGCTGCCGGAGCGGGCTCTGCGGAGGTCGCTGCGAGCATCGGAGCCACTCTCGTTCAATGCAAGGCCGCGCCTCCACTGCTTCCTGGCCACATTGCAGCAGGCACATGGCAGGGACCTGATCGCCCACCAGTGGCACAGCGGCTGCCACAATTTGCTGCACTGCCACTCTGACCCATGAGCTGCATTTGTCATGTCACTAACCAGGCGCTCTAACAGTCGCCATGACCCCGCAAACGCAACAAGATACCAGATGTGAACATACGATCACTGGCACTCTGGAAGAATCCAGATGCACGACAGAGGGTGACAACTGGCTACAGCCAAATGTTGTCACAGGAGTCCAACAAACCTGAGGAAGCACTGGCAGCCTGCGCCAAAGCGTGCGTGTGCTTCACGCTCACACAGCGAGCACACACGGCGGATTGCCCGCTGCCGTGTCTCATGCGGAAGGCAGTGCGCTGGCCCCAAGCTCACAGCTTGGCGCGCTTGCCGCCGCCGGACAGGCGCTGCAGCACGCCGCCCAGCGTCTTCACGGTGCCCGGGTCCTCCAGCTGCGCCCAGGCGCCTGGCGCCTCGACCGCCGGGTACGCCTCCCACTCGCGCGAGAAGTTGTCGCGCAGCCGCGCCTGCGCGTGCGCGTACGAGATGCGCTCAGCAGGCGCACACAGGCGGACCCGCCAGAGAGCCAAGCGGGCGCCCGTCGGCGGGCCCGCCGCCGCCTTCATGCAGCTCCCCGGACCCTGCACGCAGCTCTCATGGTGGGTGGAAAGTGCTGGGAGGCGGCAGCCGCATGCAGCGCAATGCCGCATGTGCTCCAGCAGTAGCAGCCACCATGACGTGCGGCGGTCTGCGGGCCGTGTTGGTGCGCGCGCATGTCGTACACATGGGGCCGCCGGCCTGCGTCCGCGCAGAGGTGGGCGCGCCTTGACGAGGGTGCGGCCGGCGTCCGGGTGCGCCAGCGCGCCCCGCATCGCCGCCTCCGCGGCCGGCAGCAGCTCCGCCTCCGGCACCAGCTGGTCCACGAGGCCCACCTGCCGCACGCAGGAGGGCTCAGACGCTGTAAACCATTTGGCCGCCCGCCGGCCGCGGCGACCCGCGCGGACGCCCGGGCGCGCGCTCACGACCAGGCGGCGAGCAGAGGCACGCACATGCACGCGCACGCCCTGCAGCCCTGTCCTCAGAGGCGCGGCGGGGCGGGCGGCCGCGCGCCTGCTTGGCGTCCTGCGGCCCCGCCAGCGTGGCAAACTGGCACAGCCGCTCGGCGCTGGCCTGCCCGACTACGCGCGCCATGAGCCGCGCCCAGTACAGTGGCACGCTGATGCCGATCGCCACCTCGTTGAGCCCGATGTGGCCCGGGCCGTCGGCCATGATGCGCAGGTCGCAGCACAGCGACAGGCAGCACCCGCCGGCCGGGCAGGCGCCGCGGATGGCCGCAATTGTGACCAGCGGCGAGCGGTACAGCCGCGCTAGGAACTGGTTCGACTCCACCCAGAAGTCGCGGTACCTGCGCAGCAGCAGAGGGCGCTCGCAGGCGGCAACGTCGTGCCCGCTACTCGCGACACTCCTGCCGAACCCCCTGGGTCGGCCCACGCCGGCCAAGCGTAGAGCAGCCCGTTGACAGGGCGAGCGCGTCAAACGCAGCACCCGGCGCCCAGGCCCGGCCCGCAGGTGGCCCGCGCGGCGGCGCGCCTGGCCAGGCTGGTGAGCGGCGCGTAGAGCTCCTTGATGTCGTTGCCGGCGGTAAACACGTTGCGCTTCAGGCCCGAGGCGAAGATGAGGCCGCGCAGGGCCGGGTCTGCCTCTGCCTGTTGCAGGGCTGCCGCCAGCTCGCGCCAGAACGTGAGGTCCATCGTGTTGACGGGCTCGCGCTGCAGCCAGACCACCGCGTACCCGCCGTCCCGCTGCTCCAGGCGGACATGCGGCATTGCTTTCGCCTCCTGTCCCCTGCGCCCGCGCAGCCTGTGGCGTCAACGTCCATGGAGGGGTGACGTGCTCATCGCCGGAGGGGTACAAAGGGCGTGCACTCTGCTCAGGGGAGGCTGTCCAGTTGAATGCCCTGCTCAAGTAAGACCTCTGAGCACTCTGCTTGGTGCTGCTATCGGCCATAGGGCGAGACGGGCACTGTATTTCAGGCATGCCGGCAGCAGCGCAGTGCAAACGAGCACAGTCGCAGGGTCACAGGAGACAGCCACACCAAGCAGAGATGTAGGCGCTCGTGGCCCTTCTCCACTGTCTGCACTGCAACTCGACCTCTCCCACACCTCCAACAGCCAGCTCCTGCGCGCTGGTCCCTTGCTTTGAGAGCAACTACTATGAGTCAGATTACAAATTTGTAACGTTGAGAATGTTGATCCCCTGCCTTTGCTTCTCCTCCAATAATGCAACTCAACTCACTGCTGTGTAATAATGTAGGTGTCACAGTATCATTGCGGCGCGTCATGATACTGTGCACTCGTGTGTTTGAGTCTGCCAAGCCGCTGGCAGAGGCCCAGCTCTTCTGTAACATGGGAGTGATGGCTGCCACAACACACTTTAATTTGCTTTGGCCAGAGGTGGATGTGGAGGCCGGCTCTGCTCAGGCCTGAAGCTCAGAAGAGGGCTGCCATGCACCATTGCAGGCACTGTCCATGTAAGCACACGGCTGTGGCCCCTGCACAGCTGCGTGAGGTTTGTGGG
>JAABUO010010268.1_pt1 | contig 10387 bp, 11 predicted proteins | sample 5559291 | NCBI WGS metagenome assembly JAABUO01 (sample SAMN10711878, study PRJNA513372) | rock metagenome | isolation source: Antarctica rocks | place: Antarctica: Victoria Land, Finger Mt sud
CAGTCTACCGCAGGCGCGTGACGCCTACCGCGCCGTGAGGCCGCCGTCGAGAACGAGCGCGGAGCCGGTGGCGAAGGCGGCCTCGTCGGAGGCCAGGTAGAGCGCGGCGTAGGCCACCTCCTCGGGCTGGCCTAACCGCCCCAGCGGTTGCCGCGCATTGAGCCCCGCCAAGGTCTCCGCGCGGTTGTCCTTGTGGAAGCGGTCGAGGTAGCCGTCTACGAACGGCGTGTGGATCGTGGCGGGGCAGATGCAGTTGACGCGCACCCCCCGCTCGACGAGGTCTATCGCCATACTCTTGGTCATGGCGATGACGGCTCCTTTCGACGCGCCGTAGGCGAAGCGCCGACCGATCCCGACCTGGCCCGCGACCGAGGCGATGTTGACGACGGCCCCGCCTCCGTGGGCGGCCATGTGGCCGATGGCGGTCTTGGAGCACAGGAACACGCCCGTGACGTTGACCGCCATCAGCCGGTCGTACTCGCCCTCGTCGGTCTCCAGGACATCGCCGACGTAGCCGATACCCGCGTTGTTGACGAGGATGTGCAGCCCGCCAAACGCTGTGACGCCGACCTTCACCGCGTCGTCGGTCGAGGCGGCGTCGGTCACATCGAGGTGCTGGTAGCGAACGTGGCCACCTTCACGGGCGATGTCCTCAGCGACGCGCGTCCCGCTCGCTCACATCGCCGATCACGACGGCGGCACCCTGGCGCGCGAAGAGGCGCACAATCTGCTCGCCGATCCCGGAACCCGCCCCCGTCACTAACGCCACCTTGCCGTCTAATCGAAACGGCGCCTTGCTGCCCATATCCATGGTGTTGATTCGCCTCCTGAGACGCTATCGCTGAACACAGATGTCACAAGATATTCCTCTCCTCCGACGGTCGGGTCGCGTGAGTCGATGCTCCGGCTCACTCTGTGTGAAACACCTCAACCATGGCGGCCCACCACTCGTCCGGTTGCCGCCCCGCGATGGGCTCCTGTAACGGGTTGGTATAGGCCCACCACTCCCGCGTCTTGGGGTCGGCCGCCATCCCCGCCATATCCGCCGAGATGTCCTCGCCGACATACTCGAAGTAGGCGAACAGAGTCGTCTCATGTCGGAAGATGGAGTAGTTGCGGATGTTGCAGGCATGGATCGTGGCGAGTACCTCCGGCCAGACGGCGGCGTGTAGTCGTTCGTACGTCTCGACGTGCTCCGGTTTGACGCCGATGATTTGCCCGATGCGCTGCATAGCGATGTCTCCTCTATCATGCGGCCCGTATGTAGCCGGACCTTAAAACCTTGGTTTCGTTGCACGATGCCCCGGTACATCGCAAGGTCAGGCGGTGGATGCGACGGCGAGCCGATAGAACCGGATGACATTGCCGCCGAATATTCCTTCCTGCGCGGCCGGGGATAGGGCTCGGAGGGTACCGCGCAGCGTGTCGTGGACCTGCGCATAAGATGCGGCGAGCAGGCAGACCGGCCAGTCTGAGCCGAACATCAGGCGGTCCGCGCCAAAGATGTCGACGACGCAGTCGACATAGGGCTGCAGGTCCGCCAGCGTCCACGCACCCCAGTCGGCCTCCGTGACCATGCCTGAAAGCTTGCAGTAGACGTGCTCCTGCTCCCGAAACGGAGCCAACGCCGCGGCCCATTCCTCAATCTCGCCGTCCTTGATCCGGGGCTTGGCGATGTGGTCGATCACGACGCGCAGGTCGGGGCAGGCGCGCACGGTGTCGAGGGCGGCGGGCAGTTCACGCGTGCGCACGAGCAGGTCGTAAGCCAGGCCCGCATCCCGTACCGCGTTCAGCCCGCGCCGGACATCCTCGCGCAGTAGCCAGCGCGCGTCCGGCTCGTCGTGCACCTGGTGACGGATGCCGACGAGCATCGCGCCGTCCGGCCGTGCCTGGAGCGCGGCGAGCCGGTCGGTGACGTCGGGCGCGGTCAGGTCGACCCAGCCGACGACGCCGGCGACGAACGGGGTCGCCGCAGCCATGGTCATGAATTCGCCCGTCTCCTCCAGGCTGGAACGCGTCTGGACCAGCACGCTATAGTCGGCGCCGGCTGCGGCGAGTTCCGGCCGCAGGTCGCTGGGACCGAAGGGACGTCGGATAGGGGCAAGCGCGCCGTTCATCCAGGGGTAGTCCGCGCGCGCGGGGTCCCAGAAGTGGTGGTGGCTGTCGACGACGGTCGTTCCGCTCATTGTAGATCTCTCCCTTCTAGCCGGCCGCCCGCGCGTCCCCGTCTCCGGACTCCGCGCCGTGGATCAGACGGATGATGGCCTGGCTCATCCCGTCGTAGTCGTGGGTGTTTTCCAGCTCGCCGACCAGGCGCATGTCGTTCATGACCAGGATACGGTCGGCCAGGCTCACCATCTCCGGCATGTCGCTGGAGATAAGGATGATGGACATTCCCCTGGACGCGAGGTCCCAGATCAATTCGTGGAAGGCGCCCTTGGTGCGCACGTCGATGCCGATGGTCGGTTCGTCGATGATCAGGATCTCGGTTTCGGCGGCCAGCCACTTGGCCAGGCTCACCTTCTGCTGGTTACCCCCACTCAATGTTCCTACTTGCTGCGAGACCGCGGCGATCTTGATGTCCAGGCGCTCGACGTAACGTTGTGCCAGGCTTCTCTCGGCGCGCTTGGACACCAGGCCCAGGAGCGCGCTCAGGCGGTCCCACACAGTGGAGGCGATATTGGTGGTCACGCTGAGGATCAGGAACAGCCCCTCCTCCTTGCGGTTCTCGGTGACGTAGCCGATGTGGTACCGCTTGTTGGCTTGCCGCACCCCGCGGATCGCCGCCCGCCGCCCGCCCACCAGCACCTCGCCGCCGGTGATCTTCTCCAGGCCCATCAATGTCCGGGCCAACTCGCTGCGGCCCGACCCGACCAACCCGTAGAAGCCCAGGATCTCCTTGCGACGCAGGGCGAAGCTCACGTCGTGATGCCCCAGCGCGGTGTCGAGATTGCGCGCCTCGAGGACGACCCGCGCGGCGTCGACCTCGCGTGGCGGCAGATCCGTGACCGCCTGCGAGCGGCCGACCATCAGGGTGACGATGCGGTCGCGGTCCAGCGTAGCAATGTCCTGATCCGCCGCCACGGTCTTGCCGTCGCGCAGCACCGTGATCCGGTCGCACACGGCGAAGATCTCTTCTAATTTGTGGCTCACGTAGAGCATGGCCACTCCCTGGTCGCGCAGGCGGCGCAGCACCGTGAAGAGGAGATCGGCCTCGCTGGGAGTGATCGAGGCGGTGGGCTCGTCGAGCAGCAGGATGCGGCTGCGCAGGGCGAGTGCCTTGGCAATCTCTACCAGTTGTGACCGCGCGACGCTCAAGTGCGACACCTCGACCGCCGGGTCGATGTTGAGATCCAGCAGGCGCAGCCATGTGCGCGCCTCCGCGTTGATGGCGGCGTAATCGACCATCCCGCCGCGCGTCGGCAGACGCTCCAGCATGATATTCTCGCCCACCGTGAAGCGTGGGATCAGGTTGCGCTCCTGGTGGACCGCGCCGATGCCGGCCTTGATGGCGTCTTGCGGCGAGCCCAGGCGCAACTCGGCCCCGTCCAGCCGTAGCCCGCCCGCGTCGGGGCGGTAAATGCCGGTGATGATTTTGATCAGCGTGGACTTGCCAGCCCCGTTCTCGCCGACCAAGGCGTGGATCTCGCCAGGCCGCAGGGAGAGGGAGACATCGTCCAGGGCCAGCACACCCGGGAACGCCTTGCGGATGCCGTGCGCCTCGAACATCACCCCCTCCTATACTACGATGGTGCGGGACAGCCCGCGCCGTGAGCGCGCCTCGCGCAGGCGACCGAGGCCGACCGCGCCGAGGATCAGCAAGCCCAACAGGAACTGTACCCAATACGGGTTGGCGTTGGCCAGGATGAGCCCGTTGTTGATGAGGGCGATGACGACCGCGGCCAGGAAGGCCCCGGTGACCGACACGGCTCCACCGTTGAGCGCCGTGCCGCCGATGATGGGGATGGCGAAGGAGGTGAGCACCCAGTCCGCCCCGATGGTGGGCTGCGCCGAGCCGAGCTGCGCCGTCCCCAGCACGGCCGCGATCGCCACCAGCAGGCCGGAGAGGATGTGCGCCCGCACCACGGCGCGGTCGATGGAGATGCCGGAGAGCGTCGCCGCCGTGCGGTTGCCGCCGACGGCCAGGAGCTGGCGCCCGACGACCGTCCTGGCGAACAGGGCGGCGACCACGACAGAGACGATGGTCGTGGCCACCAGGACGTACGGGATGGGGCCGACGGCGCCCTGCCCGAAGCCAGTGAAAGCGGACGGCAGGTTGTAGAAGGGGATGGCCTGGGTCAGCCCCGTCGCGATCCCGGTGAAGAGGCTGGCGCTGGCCAGCGTGATGATGAACCCGTTGATGCGGCTCACCACGATCAGCAGCCCGTTGAAGGCCCCAGCGAGCGCGCCGAGGGCGAGCGCCAGGGGGATAGCCAGCGGGAGCGGGACGTGCCAGACCTCTAGCATGCCGCCCAGCACGACGGCAACCAGCCCGCCGAGCGCGCCGACCGAGAGGTTGAGCTCTCCGACGGCCAGCGTCACCATCTGCGCGAGCCCCACGACGACCGCGACCGCGAAGTTGCGCAGCAGCACGTACAAATTGTACTCGGTGTGGAAACGCGGGTTGGCGACGCTCAGTACGACGGCGCCGGCGACGATGAGCACCAGCAGGGTGAACCACCCCGCGCGTGTGACGGCGCCGAGCCCGTTTCCGACGCGCCTGTTCGTGCGCGTATCCGCGGCGTTCATCGTGACACCAGCGCCCCGCGCGCGGCGACGACCGTGCGCAGCCGGTCGATCCCGACGGCGATCAGCAGCACGATCCCCTGGAAGAACTGCACCCAGAAGCTGTTGACCTGCATGAGATTGAGCCCGTTGGTGATACTTACCACCAGGATGCCGCCCAGCAGCGTGCCGACCGTCGAAACCACGCCGCCGCTGAGCAGCGTTCCGCCCAGGACGGGCGCCAGGAAGGAGGGCAGCACCCAGTCCGCGCCGATGGAGGGGACGGCCGAGGCCAGGCGGGCCGTGAGCATGACGCCGGCCACCCCGGCCAGGAGGCCGGAGAGCGCGTGCGCGATCTGGATCGTCCGGCCCACGGGGATGCCGGAGAGCTCGGCCGCGCGTGGATTGGCGCCCACCGCCAGCATCCAGCGGCCCAGCTCACTGTTGCGGTAGAGCAGGAAGAGCCCGACCGCGACGATGACCATCACGACCACCAGCGGCGACAGGCCGGCGACGCTGCCCTGTCCGAAGCTCAAGAAGTCGATCGGGAGGCTGCTGAAAGCCTGCGCCTGCGTCACGATGATCATCAGCCCCGTGTAGACGCTGGCCATGGCTAGCGTCACGATGAAGCTGCTCATGCCGGTGCGCACCACCAGCCAGCCGTTGAACAGGCCCATGGCGCCGCCGAGCAGCACGGCGAGCGCGGCGGCCAGCGGCGCGGGGAGGCCCACCGCCTGCATCAGCCACCCGCCGACGATGGCCGCGACACCGCCGATGGCTCCGACCGCCAGGTTCATGCCACCCAGCGAGAGCACGACCATCTGCGCGAAGCCGATGACCGTGAAGATGGCGATGTCGCGGCCTAGTGTGAACAGGTTGAAAGAGCTCAGGAAGCCCTGCGCGACGAGGGCGAAGAACACCCACAGGGCCGCGTCGGCGAGGAGCAGGCCCGCCTGGGTGGAGGCGCGCACCACGGTGGAAAGCCGTAGCGAGCGCCCTGATGGCGGGCCGTCTAGCAGACGACCACGCTGAACACTCATCGGCGGCCTCCTCCCTCATCCACCCGCAACCGTTCGATGGCGGCGCGGTCCCAGGCGATGCCGAGCCCCGGCTCGTCCGGAGCCACGGCACAGCCGTCCTCGATCTCGACCTCGCGCGTCGTCACGGCCCGCAGTTGCGGGATGTATTCGACGGAGAGCGCGTTCGGGACCGCCGCCGCCAGGCTCACGTGTAGCTCCATCAGGAAGTGCGGCGCTACTTTGACATTGAACGTCTCGGCCAGGTGCGCCGTCTTGAGCCAGGGCGTGATGCCGCCGATGCGCGCCGCGTCGACCTGCACGATGCCGGCGGCGCCGGCGGCGAGGTACGCGCGGACATGGCTCGGGGAATAGATGCTCTCGCCCACGGCGATGGGCACGCTGGTGGACGCGGCGAGCAGGGTGTGGCCACCGATATCCTCGGCGGGGAGCGGCTCCTCGAACCAGAAAGGGTCGAACTCCTCCAGCATGCGCGCCCAGCGCTTGGCCTGCGGGTAGGTCATGGACTGGTTGGCGTCCACCATGAGGTGCATGCGCGGCCCGATCGCCGCGCGCACGGCGCGCAGCCGCTCGGCGTCCTCGTCGAGGTGCGCCTTGCCCACCTTGACCTTGACGCCGGCCCAGCCCTGCTCGCGAGAGCGCAGCGCCCCGGCGACGAGCTCGTCGGTCGGCAGGTGCAACCACCCGCCCTCCGTGTCGTAGAGGGGCACGCGCTGGCGCGCGCCGCCGGCGAGCAGCCAGAGGGGCTGCCCCGCCGCCCGGCAGCGGATGTCCCAGAGGGCGGTATCGACGGCGGCCAGGGCCAGGCTGGTGATGGCCCCGACCGCCGTGGCGTGCGTGGCCCAGAACAGCTTCTGCCAAAGCCCTTCGACCTGGCGCGCGTCCTCGCCGACCAGCAGGTCGATGAGGTCGGTCCGCAGCAATTCGAGGACGGCACGCCCGCCCGTCCCGATTGTGTAAGAGTAGCCGGTCCCCGTGATCCCATCCACGGTTTCAAGCTCAACGAAGATGGTCTCCTGTTTCAGGAAGGATTGAATGGCGTCCGTCCGCCGCCGCTCGACCGGAATATCGCAGAGATAGGCGTCAGCCCGCACGATTCTTGACATGGCGTGTTCGTCCTCCGTCGTGTTCGTCTGCCTGTGGCTCACCTGGGGGGGGCGCCGACGGCCGACTGCCGGTCGGCACCCACGCCCCCAAAGTATCCGCTTTGCCGAGACACTAGCACGTCATGTATTGCTGCTTGAAGCGCCGTTGGAGCCCGTTCGTATATGCCTGCACGTCCTTGATGAAGTGGCCGACGTTGGCCCTGGTGACGAAGACGGTTCCCGAGTCGATCTTGAAGGGCGCGGTCGCTTTCATCCGGCAGCCGTGGTTGACCATCAGATCGAGGGCATAGGCCGCGATGTAGGCCTGCCCGTAGGGATTCTGCTCGATCGTCCCGGCGGCGTAGCCGTTCTGGATCGCCTTCAGTACGATGGGGTCGGCGTCGATCGCGATCAGCTTGATGTGCGTGTCCTTCGACTCGCCGAGCGCCTTGGCCGCAGCCACGGCCGGGTTGTAGGCGGTCGTGACGATGCCGGCGATGCTATTGCCCTGGGCGGCCAGCAGGCTGTGGACCGCGTTGTCGGCCGGTCCGGGCGCGTCGATGTCGCCGACCGTTTGCACGAGCTTGACCGCCCCGTGCGTTTCGGCGACTGCCTTGGCCACGCCTTGCCTGCGCAGCGTCGTGTTGGGGTCGATGAGCAGGCCGGTCAGGTGGACGATCTTGCCGTGGCCACCGATAGCCCGGATGACATCCTTGGCACCCTGATACGCCGCCGTATAGACGTCGGTGGCCAGACAAAACTTGGCCTGGGTCGGCTGTTTGGTACAGGCCCCGATTTCGGCGGTGGGGATACCCCGGCCGGCCAGTTCGGCGATAGTCGAATTGGTGCCGACTGCGTCGTCAGGGAAAATGGCGAAGGCGTTATAGCCCTGCGCCGCCAGGCTCTCGATGACCTGGTTCTCGTCGTTGAGCGTGAACGTGGGCGGGACGCGATAGGTCGCCGCCGTCAGGTTAAAGGCCTGCTTGGCGGCCTGCGTCGCGCCGGGCATGGGGGCGAAATAGGGATGCGGGCCCCCAGGGACCACCGCCAGCTTGGTTTTGTCGCCCGCGGCGACGCCCTTGGCCCAGGCATGAGGGCCACCGTATCCCGTGAGGATCAGGGTCAGCGCCGCCGCGACCCATCCCGCCGTCCTCACACCACGTCGTATGGTCTGAACACCCATGATCATCGTCCTCCTCGCTGTGCGCCAGCTATCCATCCTATCTGTACATGGCTCCAGTAAATTATTCTATATCCTATAGGATTAAAACCGTGGTATGGGTCCATCTGCCACCTCCTTTCCACACGTCCTGTCCCTCGACGTGATCGCTTGCGTTGGACCCAGTAATCCTATATCCTATATGATAATAGATCATTATGGGCTTGATTGCAACCCCCTGATGGCGTGGCCGGGGATTCGTCTGGTTGTGCAAGCGCTAATGGCCCCCGATGAGGAGACACGACGGTGGACCCGCACGAGATAATTCGGCTCGGTAAGACCTCGCTCGATGTGACCCGCCTCGGCCTCGGCACCGCGCCGCTCGGCGGCCTGTTTGCGTCCGTGGACGAGACCGACGCCATCGCGACGATCGAGCGGGCGTACACGCAGGGCATGCGGCTCTTCGACACGGCGCCGCTCTACGGCTACGGGTTGGCCGAGCGCCGCACCGGCCGCGTCCTCGCGTCCAAACCTCGCGCGACGTTCATCCTCTCGACGAAGGTGGGCCGGCTATTGCGCCGTGACGCGCCGCGCGACGAGAGCCAATACGTTAATGGCGCGCCTTTCTTCAAGGGGACTCCTGGCGTCAACCCCGTCTTCGACTACAGTTACGACGGTGTCCTGCGCTCCGTCGAGGAGAGCCTGGGGCGGCTTGGCCTCGACCGCGTCGACATCGCCTACATCCATGATCCCGATCAGCACTACGACGAGGCGCTGTGCGGCGCCTACCCCGCGTTAGAGCGGCTGCGCCGCGAGGGTGTCATCGGGGCGGTGGGGGTCGGCATGAATCAGGTGGATATGCTGGCCCGCTTCGCGCGCGACGCCGCTGTCGATTGCTTCCTGCTCGCCGGGCGCTACACCTTGCTTGACCAGGGGGCGCTCCGGGATCTGCTACCGCTTTGCCTGGAGCGGGGCATCGCCATCGTCGCGGGCGGCGTCTACAACAGCGGCATCCTGGCCGACCCCAGGCCCGGGGCCACGTTCGACTACGTGCCCGCCGACGCGGCGACGGTCAAGAGGGCGCGGCGCCTGCAGGTCATCTGCCGGGCGCATGGCGTGCCGCTGAAAGCGGCGGCAGTGCAGTATCCGCTCGGGCATCCGGCCGTCGCCAGCGTCGTCGTCGGGGCGCGCTCGGTCGCCGAGTTGGACGAGAACACGGCCATGTTCCGCCACCCCATCCCCGCCGGCCTGTGGGACGAGTTGGCGACCGAGGGGCTGATCCCCGCGCAGGTGTTGGCGTCCGCATCGACGCCTCCTCACCTCCGTACAACGTAGCGAGACCGGGCGAGATCGGACAAGACCAGGGTTAGGAAGACAGGAGCGTACCCCGATGGCCATAACACATGTCGGCGAGCGACCGACGGTCAAGCCCTCGCGCCAGATCCTGACTGACGCGATCTATGAGACCGTCAAAGGTCTGCTGATGGATCACCGCATCGAGCCCGGCGATCGCATCAACATCGACAAACTGGCACGCGAGCTCGACGTCTCTCCCACGCCAATCCGCGAGGCCCTGGCGCGCCTAGAGTCCGACGGCCTGGTGACAAAGGAGGCGCTGCGCGGCTACTCGGCCACGCGGCTGCTCGACTTGCCGGAGTTCCTGCAGCTCTACGAGATGAGGACCCTGCTGGAGCCCACTGCGGCGCGCAAGGCGGCGACAGCGCGCACGGGCGCGGATCTGCGCGACCTGGAGCGGCAGGTCGCGGCGATGCAACAGGCGAGAGTGGGGGAGACATACGAGGGATACCATCTCCTGGCGACCGAGGACGCCCGCTTCCACGATACCGTTGCGCGGGCAGCAGGCAACGCGTACCTGCGGGACACGCTCCTCCGGCTGCACGCCCATCTTCCGCTCTACCGGCTCCTCTTCCACACGGGCATCGCGGCCGAGACCATCGCCGAGCACAGGGCGATCCTCGACGCGCTCGAACGCGGCAACGCCGACGATGCCGCTGCGGCGATGGCTGAGCACATCGAGCACTCGCGCCGGCGGCTGGCCACGGTCTTCCAGGGCGGCGGGCCATGGGGCAACACCCGCTAGCCGTTTGGGCACACAATCCTGTCCAAACAGAGCAAGTTTCACGGAATGATGGGTTCGCCAAGCTGCGCCTCGGTCACGAGGGCGTTGATCAGGTCTGAGACCGTGGTCAACGCTTCGGCCAGGGCACCGGGCAGCGGTTGGTCCGGGACCAAAGCCGTCAAGCCGGGGCGGAAGAGACGCGTGTAGAGCTTGGTGAAGAACTGCGTGACTTTGATCCCGAACTCCGTGAGCACATAGGTCTGCGATTGCGGCAGGCGCTGGATCACGCCCTTGAGGCGCA
>JAABUO010010272.1_pt1 | contig 10386 bp, 17 predicted proteins | sample 5559291 | NCBI WGS metagenome assembly JAABUO01 (sample SAMN10711878, study PRJNA513372) | rock metagenome | isolation source: Antarctica rocks | place: Antarctica: Victoria Land, Finger Mt sud
TTTGACTGACAGTGCTGTGCAGGTCTCCATTGTTGCCTTCAAGAAAGGCAAGCTGCAAGTGCTTGCACATGCATGGGACCGCAACCTGGGTGGCAGAGACTTTGATGAAGTCCTGTTTGACCACTTTTGCGAGGAGTTTGGTGCCAAACACAAGATTGACGTCAAATCAAATGCCCGTGCCAGTTTCAGGCTGCGGCTGGCTTGTGAGAAGGTAACTGCAATTGCAAGTAGTGAGGCAGCCTATGTTTCCTAGGTTTCCATCACATGTAATGGTACTCAACCAGCTGTTTACGTGCAGATGAAGAAGGTATTCAGTGCAAACCCAGAAGCCACAATTAATGTGGAGTGCATCATGAATGATATTGATGTGGCTGGAAGGCTGTCTCGTGACATCTTTGAGGAGAAGTCAGCTTCAGTCCTGGAGCGTGCTCGTGCACCTTTGCAAAAGGTAAACCCCATAACCCTGGTCCCTCGCAGCCTGATTCAGCAGGTGCACCACCTGTCATCAATGTGCCTTTGGGATGGGCATGTGCAGCATTCCAATTGATCAGTACTGAGCATGCTTGCTGTGGCTTATCAGCATGTGTGTTGTGTGGCAGGCTCTGGAGGATGCTCAGATCACTCAAGCAGACGTTCACACAGTTGAGGTTGTGGGTGGCAGCTCCCGCGTGCCTGCTTTGCTCAGGATCATCAAGGACTTCTTTGGCAAGGAGCCTGGCAGAACATTGAACGCTAAGGAGTGTGTCTCAAGAGGGGCCGCTCTCAACTGTGCCATGCTCAGTCCCATCTTCAGGTCAGTCTCAAAGCATCATGTCGGCAGCAGCTCACAGGCACCCCTTATCATTTGTCATACCTTGCTTTGCCTACATGTTGCTGCCTGCCACTGCTGGTGACCCCCCCCCCCCTTTTCTTTTTGCCCCTGCCTTGCTGCTGTGCACTGCTGCTGTTTCCCAAATGCTTGTCAGACTATTGTAAATAGGGCAGATCAGTCAGTTTCTGTTGTTGCAACACTCTATGACAAGGCGATCATGGTGGCTGTTACCTGGGAAGCATATGATGGGCGCAACACCGGTGCATTGTGACTGCGGCAGGGTCCGAGACTTTGAGGTGATTGACAGCTATCCTTTTGGTGTGGAGTTCACCTGGGAGAAGGACGGTGCACCTCACACCGAGACCCTCTTTAAGCGGGCAGGCCCCATTCCCAGCACCAAAATGTTGACCTTCTTCAGGTGTGCTGCCTGGCAGTCTCACTTTTGGTGTTTGTTGCAAGCATGAAATAGTTTTACACCCAGCCATGTTGCTGCCAGCAGCATTAATATGCCATGCAGCAGCCACACATCAATCAACATTGTTGCTACACAGCTGCAAGTAGCATGCCAAATGCAGCACACCTGAGCAATACCACCATTCTGCATGTTTGCATGGAACAAAGAGTCATGCTTTGAAGGCAATGCTTTGCTCTACAGGGAACAGCAGTTTGAGCTGCAGGCGAAGTACAGCGCTGACTCACCCATTCCCCCAGGATTTGACCAGGACATTGGTCGATTCATGCTGGGCCCGCCCAAGGCCCCTGCTGCTGGAGACAAGCCCAAGCTCAAGGTATGCTTATACAGTCTCAGCAGGCAGGAAGTACTGTTCTGGCACCATTGCCAGTATGCACATGCTTTTTAAGTAGTCTGTATTGTTTCCATCAGGCTGGACTTCACAAGCATACACAAAGGCTCTGCCACAGAATCTTTGTGTATGTTGTTGATGTGCATGGAAGCAGTATCATTGATGTCAGCTGCTTTGCTGTGTTCAATGTAAGTAGTATGTAGTATTCAAGAGCTGCTTGATGAAGCACGCAGTCAATCCACTAGTGGACTTTGATAAAGTGATTGCGTACCTGCAGGTCAAGGTCAGGCTGAACCTGCATGGAGTTGTGGGTGTAGAGAGCGTGCAGCAAGTAGATGAGGAAGAGTATGAGGAGAAGGTCAAGAGACCAATTGCCAAGGTAAATGTGCTCTTGTCTTGTCAAAATCTTCTGTTCATTGCTTCACAGAGAAGCAGCGCAAATTCGCTGCGTGCATGCATGCCATTTGTTGCAGTAGCCTGCTTGAGGCAGCCACCAGATGCCGTGCCTGTCATACCCTGCCTGCTGGCATAAAGCAGCGCATGGAGACGTCATAGCCAAATCTTGTGGTGACTGCTGCCCTCTGCTAGCAAGCTTGCTTCTGGAGCAGTAACGAGTGCATGTACTGTTACAGGATACAAAGATGGCAGATGCAGCACCTGCTGCCAAGCCAGCAGATGAGGCCATGGATGGCGATGTGCGTTCAAACGGCCCTTCAGAGGTGACCAATGCCCTCTGTCTGCCTGCAGCAGCCCTGCCAGGTTTCCACTATAATATACCCCACACGAGCACTGTGTTACACCGCCAGCAACCAACAAGCTGCTGGAGTGTCGTCTTGCCTTTGTCAATCACTTTCTGGGCAGTACTTTGCGTAGTCCATGACAAATCTGCAAGCGAGCCAGAATTGGTTTCTTGAGCACCAGCTTAGTTCCTGAGGTTTCTGGCCCTGAATTTCTGTACATTAGGTTGCACATCCTGAGCTCAAGCGCAGGTTGTTGAACGTTGAGCAAGACCAGTAGTGTTGGCACAATGCAGGATGGAGCGCCACCTTCAGAAGCTACACCAATGGAGACAGAGCAGAAGGAAGCTCCTGCAGCAGCTGCCACCCCAGCTGCGCCTCAAGAAGTAGAGGAGGTGGTCAAGAAGAAGCGCACCAGGAAAACCAATGTCAGCTTCACTGCCCAGACAGCTGGCATGCAGACTGAACAGCTCACGGTAGGCACCACATTCCCAGTCCCCATCACAGCCTGCACTGTCTGCTACCACATTGCTGGGTGGTGGTCAGACACTCACTCTTCAGTGTCTAATTTGTGTGTGGCATATCCAGCATGCCTTGCTTGTGTTTGTTGTTGGCTTTGCAGAGGGCCAGGCATGTTTGCGGTGTCTTGACGGCCTTTAATTGGCTGGCATGCAGGCTCTATATGAGAAGGAATGCCATATGGCTCTTCAAGACAAGGTCCAGGAAGCCACAAATGAGGCCAAGAATGCTCTGGAGGCGTATGTGTATTCTCTGCGAAACAAGCTGTATGACCAGTTGTCGGACTATGTGACAGATGACTTCAAGGAGTCCACTAGCCGTAAACTGGAGCAGATGGAGGTAGGATCTTGAAACTCATGTCAACACCTGCATAAATGATTGTGCGACATCTTTGTGACAGTGTTACATCGCTGTGACACACTCCACTGCCCTCAGGTTGCCATCTGACCAGCTCATTCAGTCAGAGATCCTGCCCGACCCACTCACACATACCGGCTGGACTACATACATGTGTTTGCTTTTGATCATGCCTCCAACACAGCACCTCTTTATCTGTCTTATATCACCTATCCGACCAAGGATGAGTTCAGTACTCAGTACTCTGTTAAGTGCTGAGCATTGCAGATTGTTGCATCTGACAGCTTATAATGAAACAAATGGTAGCCAGAGGCTGGTAGCATGTCTGGTAGCATGTCTGGTGCAGGACTGGCTGTATGAGGAGGGAGAAGATGAGACGAAGAGCACCTACATAGCCAAGCTGGAGGAGCTACGTCAGGTCGGGGACCCTGTTGAGCGCAGAGGCATTGAATTCCAGATGCGGCCTCAAGCTGCAGCTAGGTTGCGGGAGACTGCCCATCACTACGCTAGCCAGGCCTCCTCATCTGACCCCAAGCTTGCTCATATTGCTTCAGCAGACAAGCAGAAGGTGCTGCCTCTGGCTTATCAAAGCAAACCGACAGTTGGAGCCAAAAGCACCAACAAAGTTTGCAGCATAGTCGTGGGTTAACACAACATTTTGCATTCATGAGATGCTGCGTGCCATTCTGTCCTTGTGTGTCTACTGGTCGTACATCTGCCGATGTGCAGGAGTTGTGAGGGGTTTTTGCCAAGACCATCTCGATGTGACTCATCTCAACATGTTGCGGTGCAGGTTCTTGATGAGTGTCAGGCAGCTCTGGGATGGTTGGAAGAGAAGCAGAATCTGCAGAACAGCATGAAGAAGACAGAGGACCCAGTTCTGGTCACAGCAGACATCAAGAAGAAGGAGGAGACTCTGAGCCGTGTGGCAGACCCCATCCTCACCAAGCCCCCTCCCAAGCCCAAGGTCATTGCCACTGCCTCACCACTTTGGTCTCATGTTTGCAAATCAACAAAGCCTGTGATAGGGTGTCTAAAGAATTTTTGCACCAGCCTCTGCACCATTTGGAGTTTTTGCACATGAACATTCCCTTGGCTCCTCAAGTTCTTCTGAGTGCTTTTGCATGCAATCTGTGAATAATATATTTCCAGTGTGATCTGGCCATGTGACTGCCAGCGTCCAGCACTCAGGCAGGTCTGTGTGCCTCTGGCAATTGTCTGTTTTGTGCCCACACCCTGAGGCTTTGCGGGTGTGCAGGAGCAGCCAAGGGCTGACGCCAAGCCTGAGGCCACAGAGACAAAGGCTGATGCCAAGCCTCAGGATATGGAAACTGAGCCCAACGGTGTTGCTCCAGAAACAACAGCTGAGCCTGTTGCTGAGGATCCCATGGAGCAGTGAGAGTCAGCATTTGGCTACAGCTGCATTACCATGTATTTAATGTTGCTACTTGACCACTCATAGCAGGTGTTGTCAAAAGCATTGACGCATCAACATATGCTGTTAGATTAAGACTCAGTCAAAATTGTGTGCAGGCAGGTAGGCTGATTATGTTTACGGTAATTCTTCTGTTTTGACACTGGATTGGCAATCATTCGCAATCAGTCAGACTCTGCTTGTCATCATTGCTGCCAATACAAGCTGTATTCGTTGCCAAGCTAGGACCGGATTTCGTTAGTAGTAAACACCCACGGATGATGCTGTCAGTACGGGTTTGTCTGTTGAGCTCGATTACAATGGTTCTTCGTGGCTAGCAAAAAGTCTGGCTACAAGTATGCTTCGTGTCAGGACGTTCATGGCAGAAGACCATGCCCTCAATGCGCCACTCTGTGTACTTGCATGGGTTTGCAACACTATCACGTTGACAGACCATGGAGGGCTGTGAATGAACGGACTAGTCCTGACTAGACCAGTACTGTGAATCAAGGCATATCAAGTGCAATATCGAGTGGCTATCAACCAAACTTGGTTGAGAGCTAGATGCTGTCATGCATGCATGATTACACACTAACGAAGCACTAACATTGTCAACCAGGGCGCTTGTGGCCTGCTGCTGGATTACTCAATTATGACCTAGGAGCTGCTGCAACTGAATCATCACAGCATACAATGTCAGCAGCTTTGCTCAGAGACAGTGTAAATGCAGCCTTCAATTTGCATGCCAATGCACTGCACAGCCTAACACGGCTGTGCTTGAATGCAAATTCTGGCTTTGAGTCTTAACAAACCAGACAGGCTCTGCAAATCAGTGCATTCTTGCAGATCTGCTTCTGCATCGACACGTCGCAGACAAGCTAAGCAATGAGCCATAAAGCTTAGTGATCCCAACATGTTGTGCTGCTTCTGTAGCCGGTAAGGAAGCTGGTCAAGCAAGCTGGGGCTTTCCTTGATAGCTGGTGCTTTGCTGACACTGGCTGCTGCTAACAGTGTCTGCCACTTCGCAAAATGCTGTGTTAAGCATATTGCTGAGCCATGATTGACTGCTGCTGCTTGGTGCAATTCAGGACTGCCTCAGAAGCCCCTGCAGATACAGATTGATATTGATGCGGCACAAAAGTTTGGAGAAACATGCATGCAACGAGCACTGTGAAGGCAACAGCTTTTGTATATAACCTGGACTTGGCTTGCATGACCCAATACATCATGCTCTTAAACTTTCGCCTATTCAACTTCTTTTTCGCTTCTTTCTGCTGGATCACCCGTTGATGCGAAGGCTTCACATATATTTCTGCAGCCCGCCACTTGTCAAGCAACTTTTCCTCTTTGATGTGTGTATTCAGTTGTCGCATGGCTTTGCTGACATTCCCGTTGACAACTACACTTTTGTACTGCCTTATTTGCTGACCAGTGCTCTGCGCTGCGAGGGGCATCAGACTGGCTAAAAGACGATAACCACCTTGCATGCCTGGGCAACCGCTTGGTTGATAAACAGCGGATGCCGCAATATCGGCTGGGGCTTTGTGCTGCGTAAGTGAAGGCGGTGCAATATAGTTCAGCGGCTTTGAGACCTTATGGTCAGAGGACTGAAGCTGTGTTGCGCGAAAAGATGCGTGTGCCTGGAACAAGCTAACAGTGCTGTGTCTTTGCCGGACGTACTGTTCTATCTGCTGCTTACACCAACATGTCTTGTCTTGTAAAAGTTGGGTGAAGGGCAACGCCAAGCACAGAGGCAGCAACACAATTACTAACATTTTGTACGCCGTCATGTGCTGACCGTCATGTGCTTTTGACGAGTACAGAGTGTCAATTCCTGCCCTTTGCGCTGCGCAGCAGCCTGGGAATGACGCGATCTCCACCGTGCCTACATTAATTTGCTCCGATCTTGCAAGTTGTTGTGGGCTGCAATGTGAGAGCTGCTCACTGTACCACTCAATGCTGCTCAACACGAGACCGCCCAGCGGCAAGTTGTTCAAGGACAATGGATGCAGTGGACACGACCATTGTCGCATACATCAGGTGTGCTGACAACAATGTTGGTCTTTATGCCCATGACAGTGGAAATTTCATTCATGTAGGCAGAGTTTTGTTGCCTTGAAACACTTCTGGCCCCTTTTGATCCTGCATATTGCTTGCAGTGTGCCATGCCTGCTCGGGTCCGCTCTAGATCCCCGAAGTTTGGCGTAGCCAATGCATCTGCCACCTGTGCCCGGCAAGAAACTCTGCTAGATCTGCCAGAACCTGTCACTCATACTTGCCACCCTATCCCACGCTCAGACTTCGAGAAGGGTGACGTAGAATTGCAAAGGTAAGCTACTCCTCATGTACTGCCTTTTATGCAGGCTAGGTCCTGAGCCTTTTGCTCTGACCTGGTCCGTCATTTGCAGGTTGCTGGATGGTCTTGAGCTTCCTGCTGAATTTCCTGTTCCTCAGCAGTGCCCTGAGGGTCTGCCAGAGCTTCAGCTGTCCCCCCGTGAAAGAGATTTCCCAGTTTATGTCATGCTGCCTCTTGACACAGTATGGTTGGCAGACCGTGAGGGACAGAAGGTGTCTGTGATCAAGCGTGAGCAGGCCCTGAATGTAGGCCTACAGATGCTGAAGAAGGCTGGGGTGGAGGGCGTCATGATTGACGTATGGTGGGGCATTGTTGAGCACACAGGACCAAAGCAGTATGACTTTTCAGCATATCAGCGTCTGTTTGCAATAGCAGCTCAGGCAGGCCTGAAGATTCAAGCCGTCATGAGCTTCCATGCAGCTGGTGGAAATGTTGGAGATACATGTAAAATTAGCCTGCCAAAGTGGATCTCTGATATTGGTATCGGCAATCCAGACATATTCTACACCGACAAGCAAGGCTACCGTAACAAGGAGTGCCTGTCCTTGGGCTGTGATTCAGAGCCACTGTTTTGGGGCAGAACGCCTGTGGATATATACAGGGACTTCATCAGCGCTTTTGCAGACACTTTTGATGACTTAGCAGGTAGACTACGTCAATGCTTGCCTGGACCCCACATGAAGCCTGTAGTGGTCTTAATGTGGCCTTTCGTAATGGCCAGTGCATCTGCACTTTACACTTCTCAGTGGGCATGCCCATGCCGTCTCTCTCTTTGTCATGCCACTTGATATTTGATCATTAAAAGTTTGACCATTACTTATTTGTTGTCTTGTCAGGCAGCAAGCTTGTTGAGGTGACAGTTGGGCTGGGTCCAGCTGGGGAGCTGCGTTATCCTGCTTATCCAGAAGGTGATGGCAGATGGCGCTTCCCAGGAGTGGGTGAGTTTCAATGCTACGACAAGTACATGCTGGCAGACCTGAAGCAAGCAGCAGATGCTGTTGGACGACCAGAGTGGTGAGCATCTATCGCATTGACCAGTGCCAGATGTGTTGCCAATGCCCGTCATCACAGCTTGTATACAAGTCATGCTCACATGCTCAGCAGCTTTGCATCAATGTTGCCCATGTTCTCTATGACTCAGCTCTGCATTCATTGATGCTGCATGATGATTGCTGTGAAATGAACAGAGCAGCCAGCAGAGTGGCATAAGCATTGACTTCATGCAGGGGTTGTGAAGGGCCACATGACTGCGGCGACTACAACTCACCAGCATGGGACACAGCCTTCTTTGTCAGCTCAGGTGGCAGCTGGGACACAGAGTACGGGAACTTTTTCTTGTCTTGGTACAGCAACCTGTTGCTTCAGCATGCTGACCGTATCTTGGCAGCTGCGTCTGAGGCACTGAACAAGCCAGGCAGAGCAAAGCGTGCTGCAAAAGTGCTCAAGGTTAGTAATGTGATCAAGCATCGTATGCACACTATGAACTGCTGGTTCAGTCATGCAGCTCATCTTTAGTCTGGAATGGTGACAGGACTTGATGTGATCCTGCTGAGCACTTTGCTCCCTGAGCTCAGGATATCAGGTTGATTCTCTTATCTTTTTGAATCTGGTGTCAAGTCAAGGCATGCCCTCTGCAATTATTGTAGCCACGGCATTTTGCTGTCAGGGCAAAGTCTGTGCTTTGGACGTATTTGATGCATGCTACATATTGCACATGCTGCCGCCATGACGTGCTACCTGTCACAGGGGAAGAATGATGAGGTGACATATGTTTTTGAGCCAGGGTGCCATCTGGGAGCTAAACTAGCAGGTGTGCACTGGTGGTTCAAGTCAAGAGCCCATGCTGCAGAGCTGACTGCTGGGTATTACAACACTCGTGAGCGTGATGGGTATGCACCTCTCATGGAGGTGCTCAAGAAGTACCACACGCATCTCAGCTTCACATGTGTGGAGATGAGGGATTGCGAGCATCCACCTGAAGGCCGCTGTAGTCCTCAAGGTCCCCTCTTTCACTGTCCTTGGTGTCATGACAACAGCATGACAACTGTCAGTCATGAGAAATCAGTGTGCATTTGGGCTGCATATTTGCCTCGCATCTCTGCCCTCTCTCCTCAACATCACATCCTGTTTGGTTTAGCAGCATATCTGTGATCAGTATGATAACGGGCCCGCTGCAGGCAAATGCATCATTGGCATTTTGCTGACAGACTGCTTGTACGTCTGCAGGCTTGCTGCAGCAAGTCACTTCAGCAAGTATGGCTGCTGGCATTCCATTGTCAGGTGAAAACGCTTTGCAGCGGTATGACCAGCAGGCATTTGACAGGATCGCGGAGTCAGCTGTTGGGCGCAGCGCACGTGCAGGCAGGTTGCAACAGCTCACATTTTTGAGGATGGGTGATTTGATGTTTGACAACTGGGGGGCATTCACGCAGCTGCTGCAGCGCTTACATTGCAACCCTCAAGCACAGCATTTGTCTAATGCATGATTGCAGCATCAACACGCTATCTTCGGCATTCTGTTTGGCAGAAGCAATCTGGACTTGGCTCATGACTTGACTTCAGGCACTGCATGCTTTGGTCTCGGGTTGTCATGATATTAGAAGAGCATCTTGCCACACAGATCAGCAGTTGCCCCATTGGCAGTTTTTGAGCTGATCAACAAGCATTTTTGATGTTGGGGCTTTTGTTTGCCCACCGTTATGCACTGGACTGCTCAAAATACTGAATTTTGCCCAATGATTTCTTGGGTTGCTGATCATGCTCTCTGGGCAGCAAACAATAAGTTGTCTACCCACTCTGCTGATATCTGTCTATATTAGGACAATCAACAGTTTTTGACACGCCATTAGAATTTTGACTTTCATGACTGTGCATAGGAAGGCCAGATTGCATGCAGCAATCTCATGAGCTGTACCTTATGTAGATTTAGGTTGCAGTGTACACTCAGTTTTGTTATGGGTACTGCCATCCATGCAGTTTTGTTGTCTCAACATGATAGGGGCCTCAGCATTGTACTGATAGTGCGGAATGGTAGTAATGATTTGCATGGGAAATGCACCAGCAAAGCAGGAGGAGTTATGATTTTTGAGATAGCGCAGATCTCTTGTCACAAAACAATGTTTGCAGGCCAACTACTTATTTTGACTGGTATGATCATAGATAGTGTCAGCACTGCAAGTGCACTGTTGTAAAGCAAACGTGACACAGTCCACATCCTTTTTGCTGATTGACACTGTCAACGCCACCTTACACAAACAGGCAGTGACAATTTATCAATCAATCAATCAATTTACATTTCTTGTCTTTGGGACTCATCAGGGGAGTCAACAGACAATAACTGGGAAAACAACATACACTAAGCACTAAATGTTCAAGGCGTTCGACAATAG
>JAABUO010010273.1_pt1 | contig 10384 bp, 12 predicted proteins | sample 5559291 | NCBI WGS metagenome assembly JAABUO01 (sample SAMN10711878, study PRJNA513372) | rock metagenome | isolation source: Antarctica rocks | place: Antarctica: Victoria Land, Finger Mt sud
TCGGTCATCGGATGGCCTCCGGTCGGGCGGCGAGCGCCTTGGCGTCTGCCAGGACGTGGACAGCGGACTGCTGCAGGCGCCGGGCGGTCCACTCGGCGCGGGTGACGTGCCGGACCTCCCACACCGCGGGGACGCCCGCGAACTGCGCCAGGAACGCGACGGACGGGGCGGCCGGCTTCGGCGGTGCCGGTGGCGCTGACCACCGCGGCGCCGGGGGGGCGTACAGCACCTTCGCGGATGCGTCCCCGAACAGCCCGTCAGCGACCAGGCCGTGCGCGCCCTGCCACTTGCGCAGAGCCGCGTCGGTGCCGGGTCCGAACCGGCCGTCGGCCGGGAGGTGCAGGGCCTGCTGCATGATCGTGGTGTGCACGCCGGCGCAACCCAGCCGGTAGGCCTTGGTCTCCGGGTAGTAGACCAGCCCGGACGGCGTGACGACGCTCCCGCCGCCACCGGCCCTCCACTGCCCGTAGTCCGGTCCGGTGGTCTGGTCCAGGTCGCTGGAGGTGCCGAGGGCGTTGACGCCGTTCTGCACCTGCCGGAGGTGGGCGCGGGGATCCCACTGACCGTTCGACCAGGCGTAGGTCTGCCAGCCGTAGGCGACCAGGCCGGCGTCGAAACAGCCCCGGACGACGTTGAAGCTGCCGTACACGCCGCTGCGGCGGATGGGGATGACGGATGACCAGCCCTGCGCGTAGGCAGTGATGTGCGGGCCAACCGTGGTGTCCTCATCCACAGCCCAGAAGATCGGCACGTCGCCGGGGGCGCCGCACGCCGCGGCCTGCGCGACGGCTGCCTGCGCATCGGACCGCCCAGCCGCGTAGCCGTCCTCAGCCCGGTTCGCGGTCGTCTCCCAGACCAGGACGATGTCGATGCTCTGGCCCAGCCACGCGTTCGCTTCGTCGCGGGTGAGGTTCTTGCCCGGGTCGTTGGACAGGTAGCGGGCGACGAAGCTGTAGCCCTGCTGCTTGAACGAGCCGTAGTCGAGCCCACCATGCCATGCAAAGTCGAGTCCGTTATTCATGCGTGCTCCTCAGGTGGCGGTGACTGGTCGGCGAACGCTGCGCGAGTCACCGGGTGGTTGGCGTCAAGCTCCTGCCCGTCGTGGTGCTTGCCGCTCGGGTCGTACAGCACGCGAACCGCTGCGACACCAGCACCTCTAGGAGCCACTGGCGCCACCGCTACTTCACCCACGAACAGGACGAAGTCGTCGTGCTTGAACGTCTCGATGTCCACGATCGGCTTCGGGTAGTGGTGGTAACCGGCGGCCTTGGGCAGCACCCCCGTGTGCTGGTCGGCGGGGAGCGGGACTGAGGCGTTCCAGAACGAATCCGTCCATGCCGCTACGCCGTCAGCGTCGGTGATCGGGGTGTCGAGGACCGCGAGGTCGCCTGCCGTCATGTGCAGGGTATTGACGTACCAGTCGCGGGTCTGCGGAAACGCTGCCACCAACCGGGCCGCGATCTTGCGTAGCTCGTCCACCTTGGCAGGGTCGGCGCAGAACTGCGCGGACCACTCAATGCCGGCGGGGAGAAGGGCAAGCAACGGCGCACCGTCGTACACCCAACATCCCCCGCCATGATGGTCCTGATACGGCGGGCCACCGAAGTACCAGGGTTGGCAGGCCCGCACCGCTGCGATCATGTGCTTACGACTGCGGCGATGTGTGACGTGACAAACCCATATCGAGGTTCTACCTTCTGTTCGTGAGCAGGCCACCCGAACCGACCCCGCCGCCCCCGCCGCCCAATCCGATCAAAGATTGGCCCAAGCCACCGGCCACACCTGAGAAGCGCGGTCCATAGACGGGTTAGAACAGGCTCGCGGCGACCCAACAGACGACCTCTACGGCGAAAGCTCCGCACATCCAGCCGAACGTCTCATGGAGCCGCTCGATCTTTAGGCTGTTGCTTCGCCGCCGTTCCTCCATATGGTTGCTGAGGTTGTAAGTCAGTTCCTCATCGGTGATCTTGCGTTCGCGTACGGCCTCGATCCACCCGCTGAGGTCATGGGCAAACTCAACCTTCACGGGTCGCTGTATCCACGCGTAGAGCGCGGCGCAGCCGAGCAATGCGCATGCCGCTGAGACGGAGAGAGTCAGTCGAAGAAGTGGGTGGTGAGTCACCCGGCCGTTCAGCGCAACAAAGACGGCAGCGACTACGCCGCCCGCTGTCAGTACGCCGAGTGAGCGCGTCCGTAGCGTGTCAAGGCTGGTTTCCTGTCGGGCTATGAGCCGCTTTGCCTCATCCCATATGATCACTCCGGGGTTGTCCATTCGGCTCCTCAGTGGGCGTAGCGGGCGGCGCGTCTGGGTCCACTTTCAGCAACGCCCGCAGCGCCGTGTCCTCGTCCAGCGGGAGAGACACGCGCTCGTCGCGCTGCTCCGGGGTTGGGTGCGACTGCATCATGACCACCACGGTACGCCGGTTGCCCTGACAGTGGTGACTTCCACGGTTGTAAGTCACGGGCATGACTATGGAGCCGGCATCCACTACAGTGACGTCATGACTGGTCCATCATCCATCGTTCAGCAGGCCGTAGACCTACTGACCGCCCGTTTCCACGAGTTGCAGGACGAGCTAACCGAGGTCAGTGGAGCACTCCTTGCGCTGGGCTACGCGCGCGACGATATCCCCATCGTCGCGCGCGATGAGGCGCAGGGGATGCGGATGCACGCCGCTGCAGATCGATCCTCCCTATCGGCTCCCGACAACTACTCTCCTCGGCCAGGAGTCCGAACCGCCGTCTTGGGCCTGCTCGAATCTGAGCCCTCCACGTTCCACCTAAACGACGTTGTGACTCGGCTGCGCCCCGCCTATGAAGACCACGATGAGCACAAGTTCCGAGCCAACGTCCGCTCGGCGCTCTACCAACTCAAGGTGAGCGGGGTAGCAGTGAGTCGTGGCCGAGGCATCTACCAAGCGGCCAAGTGGCCTACAGACGCCGACAGCCCCACGGATGCCGCGGGGCTGTCGGACGGGTCGGACCAGTCGCCGGAGGGAGGTGAGCACACCGATGGTGAAGACCACCATCACGATCACCGTATCGACTTCGCAGGACGGAACGGTGATCGTGACCATCTCGGTGCCCCCGTAGGGCACTGATCACAGGTGGTCGCTTCGGTGGTGATGTTGACGCATCACTGCCGGGGCGACCACCCCTAGCCCCCGTGGCGAAACAGGCACACGCACCGGCTTTGGAAGCCGGTCCTAGCAGGGATTGCGGGTTCGAGTCCCGCCGGGGGCACTGCTATGTAGTTGTCGAGCACGCTCAAGGTACCGCCTTGAGCGTGCTCAGTCACGCCTGCCTCGCGGTCAATGGCTTATAGGTCAGCCGGCGTCCGGCAACTTGTCCGAGCAGCACCCGCATGCGGGTGCTGTCGTCGGCCCGGCAGTTGGAGTACAGGAAGTCGAAGTTCGCCAGGTAGCGGTGCAGGTGCTCGCGGCTGATGTTGTGGTGCGTCCCGTCAAGACTGCGCTTGAGTTGCGAGAAGTAGCCCTCGGCCAAGTTCGTTCCGGCGCCGTTGAGAACGTACTGCCCGATGCTGTGATCGACCGTGTGGTGACTGTTCATCGTCTTGCCGACCGTCTTGTAAGAAGGTGAGCCGTCAGTCCAAAGTTGTGACGCCTCAACCTCAACCTCGTCCGCGATGACACTCGACAGGCTCCGCGCCGTTACATCCACGACCACGCGGGACCGAACTTCGCGGGTCTCGAAGTCCACCAAAGCCATGACGGGCTGCTTGTCTGTCGTGCCGGGGCCGGTGCCGACGTTGCGCTTGTCGGCGTGCCGGTTGCTGTTGTCGCCGCCGATCCACGTCTCGTCCGCGACGACGGTTCCACGGAGCAGCCCGACCAGTGGGTCGCGCTTCATCGCCTCACGGATGCGCATCAGCATGAACCACGCTGTCTTAGGGGTCAGTTCGTACTTGCGCTCAATCTCGCGGGCACTCACACCGTTCTTAGCCGCGCACATCTCGAAGATGACGAGCAGCCACGTACGGACACTGATCTTCGTGCCGTGAAAGATCGTGCCGGTCAAGACGGAGAACTGCTGGCGGCAGTGGCCGCACTTCCACACCCGGCGCTGAGTGACGGCGCCCGTGCGAGTTGCCCGGCTGACACCGTTGCGGGGGGCCAGGTAGTAGCAGCGCCCCATCCCGCCGCACTTGGGGCACGCCTCGGGCGTACCTGTCGCGCCCCAGCGCAGTTCCTCAAGCAGCAGGTATGCCTCAGCTTCCGTGCGCACCCGCGCTGAGAGCGTTGGGACTGAGAACTCCTGCTTGGCCATGCCCCTATTCTCACTGGTCAGGGGTGGGTTTGTCAAGTAACACATCGCCACGACTGCGCCCGTACAGCGGCGTGTCAGCGCGTTTGGCGTGGTCGCCGATATTGACAAGCCACGGGTGATCCTCTGCCTCAGTGTGCGTGCCCTGCGCGGTCACGTGTGCTCCTGTCGCGGTGCGTACCGGTCTACGAGGACACCTCGGCCGTCGCTGGCGACCAGCCACTCGATGTCCCCGGGGGTGACGTTCTGCGGGAGTCGCGGGGGCTTGTCGTACAGGTGCACGCCGGCGTTGAGGCACGCGAGATCGACCAGCTGTGAGCAGATCAGCCGGTCCTGCCGGCCGACGATCCGTTCGAGCCATCCCCACCGCAGCCCGATGGCGGTCAGGCCGAGCGCTGCGATGTCCAGGAAGCCGTAGCGCTTGCCGACGAGCCGCAACGCCTCGGCCGCGATCCGGGCGCCCGCACCGGGGCGCTGGGCCTCGATCATGGCGAGCAGGTCGGTGCCCCAGATGACATTCGGGCCGTCCTGTTCCCGTCCGATGGTCGCGCCGCGGGGCATCGCCTCGACGGTCCGGCCGTCCCCGAGCGCGATGCCGGTGTGATTGACGGAACTCCGGGTCGCGAGCCTGATGAGGGCGCCCATCCAGCCGCCGGAGCGCAGGACGAAGATGGTGCCGGCGGGGTGGGTCACATCGCACGCTCCAACACTTCGAGGGCTTCGGGGCACGGCTTCACGTCGCCGTTCACGGCCGGGGTGGGTGGCACATCACCGTCGGTGCCTGGGGCATCGGGGTCAGTAGGCTGCCGAGGTCCCGGCCCAGAACTGACCCTTCCCGCCGGGCTCGTTGCACCGCCGCGTCGAGCTTGCCGGCGAACTGCTGCTGCTGGGCATGCTGGACGTTGCGGAGCTGGCACGCCTGGTAGGCCTGCTGCTGCTGGTCGTGGACGACCCACCCGCCGGTGCCGGCCAGGACCAGGGCGAAGGCGACGAGCGCTATGATGGTCAGGTTCAGGCGGCGCCGGGTCGGGTTCGCGGTCGCCGCTGCCTGCGCCTGATCGGCCTTTTCGATCGACAGCCGAATCAGGGTGTGTAGGCCAGCGACGGACTTGGCCAGCTCCGTCACGGACCCGGCGAGAGCTGCCACATCGTCACGGGACGTTCGCCCCCGGGCTCGTGACTCCTCCCGGTCGGTGGTGGCCTGGTCCCGGTCGGTGGTGGCCTGGTCCCGGTCGGTGGTGGCTTGGTCCCGGTCGGTGGTGGCTTGTTCGCGATCCGTCGTGGCCTGGTCCCGGTCGGTGTGGTCGTAGGGAACAACGTCAACCCAGTCAGCACCCGCATCGGGCAGGTCAGTCATCGGTGATGTCCTTCCTCGGTGCTGCCGGCGGGTCAGGGGCGGGGTAGCTGTCCTCAAGGCGGTCCGTCAGCTGCCCCAGCCGGCTGGTCAACCCGTCGAGGCCGTCGAGCAGCTTGCGCATCTCGGGGGTGAGGGACCCGGCGAACAGCTCCGGCCGGGCGGCCATCAGTGGAAGCCGCCGGCGGACGCGACCGCGACGATCAGGCCGACACCGACGCTCACGACGCCACCGATCCCCATTCGGATCAGCGCGGTCCGGTTCTCTTTCACTGCCTTGTCCGCGGCGTCGGCGGCCTTGTCCGCGGCGTCCATCCGGCGGGTCAGGTCCGTGGTCGTGACCCGGACCGCCTGCTCGGCCGCGAGAGCGACTCCGGTCGCGTTCGTGCGGTCCCGGTCGTAGATCTCTTTCCGGACGTACGTGCCGTCGAGCGCGCCCAGCACCGTTTCGAACCGGCCGATGGTCTGGTCCAGCCGGGCCGTGAGGGTTTCCAGGATGTAGCGCATGACTTCCGGGTCGGACGTTCCGGGCATGCGGCTCCCTTCGGGTCAGGCGGCGGGAGGGTGCAGCGAGCTCTAGAACGCGAGGGCGGCGGCGAGGCTCGTGGGGCTCAGCAGGAGCTGCACTTGCCAGCCAGTCATTCGGTCCACCGTGTGGGCGATGTGCTCGACGTGGCAGTCCATGCTGATCGTCGGGGTGATCCGCTGGTTGACGTGGACCCGCGACCCGCGTTCGAGGGTCAGGGCGGCCAGCCAAGCGTTGGGGCACACCGCCGGGTCGAGGTGGGACGGCTTGAACGTGAGCAGCCGGATGCGTTGCTTCGGGTCCTTGTACGTCGCGAGCAGGGCGCTGACACGGTTCTGGACAACGGCGTCGGTCGGGTAGGCGTCGAGGTTCGTGGAATGTGCCAGCGCCCGGGTGCCGTAGCGGCGTTGGCTGGTGAGATCGGCCCGGTCCAGCGGCGTCATGATCCGGCAGGCAGTGAGGCTGACGGTGTTGTAGATCAGCGTCGGGTCGAAGTCGGTCGCGAGGTCCATCTCAACCGGGATTTCCCCGAGGTCGACTCGTTCCCCGAAGGTGAAGGCGACCGCGCCGTTGACGGTCCGGCGGTCACGTTGCCGGAAGGTGAGGACCCCGGCGGCGTCGGTGAAGAACGTGCCGAGTTCGTCTGTGTCGGCGGTGCTGAGGATTGCGTCGAGGCACGAACCGCCGTTCGGAACGGCGGCGACGGTGGACAAGCCCCGGTCGATTCTGGCTTTCGCGCTAGCTAGGCCGGGCTGCTTGAAGTTGGTGTAATCCAGCAGCCGCGAGATTCGGACACCGGTCGTCTCCCCCGAGAAGCCGTACGTGCCGGCGGTGAACAGGTCGGTGTGCCGCAGGCTCCCGTTCGGACCGGGCGTCGTGGGGATCCACGTGCTTCGCAGCACCAGATGCGACAACGAACCGAGGAAGGTGTTGTAGTAACCCGCGCCGACGTAGATCCTGGTAGCAACGAAGTTGTTCGAAGCGCCTGTTGTGGTGTAGGTGTAGGGCGGCCGATTATCGACAAGGGTGGTGATGGAACCAGACTGGACGTTGACGCTCACGAGATGCGGAGCACCGTCGTTTAGGATTCCACACGTCGCGGCATCGACTGCCGTACTGACACCGTTAGCGTCAGTGATTTGCAGCTGACCCGTCGCAGGAACAATCGACAGTGAGAGCACGTTTCCGACGGTCGTGCTGTAGAAGGCAAGGAAGCTACGGAAGCTGTCCGTGGCAGTCGTAGCAATCCATATGCTTGCGCTGAGCCCAGCGGCGCTACTGACAGAGGTTCTCAGGGGAACGTTGGCGTAGGTCGCGGGTGCCCCGTCGAGATGCACTGCCTGTCCGCTGTCGCCGCTGGGGACGATAGACGCCACCGATGTGTAGCCACCGGCGAACTGCATCGGCGCGTTCCACGTCCCCGCGTCGGTTTTCGCGCTGTTGACGCTCGTGCCGGGGCTGCCTGGGTTCGGTGCGCCGACCGCCGCAAGGGTCCAGTAGTACAGCGGGTTGTCGGCCAGGATGGTGTCCTGCACCGCCGAGCGGAACATTGCCTGCGCGAGCAGCGCCATGGCGTCGACGCACACCAGGTCGGACTGCCCGAACCTCCCGCCACGGGTCCAAGCGGTCGGCCACCGCTCCACCAAGCCGGTGAACACCGGGCGGGTGACGCCCTGCCATGTGCTGAGGATGCGGATGGGCCGGAACGGCATGATGTACCCGGCGTAAGGGCTCGCGCCGTTCGCCGGGTCCAGAGCGCCATCGCGGTTGTCAATCGGCACCAGCATCTCGCCGGTTTCCGTGCGCCCCAGCTCGTAGGTCGCGCCACGGTGCGCGCTCCACCCACCGACCACCCGGCTCGTGATGTCCACCGCGCCGGCCCAGTTGATCAGACTGCCCTTGTCGTTCGGGTCGGAGTACACCGCGAGCTGGAACTGCAACGTCGGCCAGTTCGGATACGCCGGGAGTGGTTGTGCCAGCAAAGTGCCGGCGCCGAGCCGCAGCAGACCGGGGCGGGACGTCGCCCCGATCCGAGACGTCGGCGCCAGGACAGCCATCGGCTAATCCCCGTCGCGTACGATAGCCATGTAAGGCAGCCCGGCGTTTGACGCAACCGACAGGGCCGCCGAGACATAGGCGTACAGCGTTAGCGTGTCACCCACCGCTAGCTGCACCAGGTCCCCACCGCCCACGACCACTAGACCCACGGGCGCGATCTGCCGCGCCTGACCCATTCGGCCCAGTACGGTCGTGATATCGCCGTTCTTGCCCATGTAGGCAATTACGGTGGTCCCGGCCGTCACAATGTTGAAAGCTAGGCCGCCCCAGACGATTGAGTACAGGCCGGCGCGCTTGCAGGTCGCGACCCCGGAGGTTGCGCCGCTGTCGATACCCGCGCTGTCGAAGTCCAGCACGTCGAGGGTGACTGCCGTGTACACGCTTGCCGGGATCGCCTGCGCCGAAGCCGATGCGTGCCGACGCCACTTGTGCAGCAGGTTCTGCTGCACCGTCGCCATCGCCCCCGCAGACAGCTCGTGCGCCACCGCAGTCCCGACCGGCCAGACCGCAGCAGGGTAGGCAGTTGCGTCCTCGGCCTGCCGCACCAAAGTGAGCGTCGTGGTCCGGGAATCGGTGCAGATGAACCGCTCAAGCACCTGCCCGCTGCCGTTCAGGAACACCCCGCGCCACTGCGACGGCAGCCCCAACGTCGGATCAGCGACCGGCAGCCCAGCGACCGAACCGACCACCGCCGACGTCGCCGCCGCCGAGGCCAGCGCGGTGGTCAGTGTGGTGTCCGCACCTGCGGGGGCGTTAGCGAATACCTCAGCAGGCACGGCTGCTCCCCTTGCTCACTGCCGTAGACGAATGGGAGTTACGAGCCTGGTACTGCAACTCGTGGGTCTGGACGCTACGGTGAATCTCCCGGCCGTCCAAGATGACGTGCAGATCGATCGTTGCCGACTGCGCGCCGGGTGATCCGCCCTGTCCGGGCTTGCACACCGGGATGCACGCCCGGCCCGCGGGCAGTCCAGTTGGCCGCGGGTGGTGCGTAACACGGGGGATGTGCGGGGCGTGCGGGTGGTGCCCCGCGTGTCCCGCGCCCGCGTGATGGCGAGGGTGATGGGCGCGGGGCCCGTGGTGCTCATGGGCGTCCGCGATGGCGTCCCGCGCCGCCTGCGCTATGTCCAGTGCGGCCTCAGCAACACCGCGGCGGGTGGAACGCATACCCAGCGCCAGACCTAAGCCCGCGTTGCGGCCGAGTTCGTGGAACACCTGCGACGGGCTGTGCGTGTTGTGCGCCGCCGCGACCGCATCCGTGGCGATCTTCGCCATGTTGAAAGCGGCGTCCGATACGGGCTGCATCATTGACTGCAGCCCGTTGACGAAGCCTTGGCCGGCGTTAGAGCCGAGGGTGTCGAACCCGCCGACGCCCGCCACGCCGTTGCGGGCACCCAGCGCCAGGTTCTGACCGGCCTGCGCTGCGAGCCCGACGTGGGCCTGCACGCCGTCAACCAGGCCGCGGCCCATCTGGTTCGACGCCGCTGCGGCTCCAGGCTGCCCGGACGCGAAGCCGGTGTTAGCGGCCTGCGCCATGATCGTGGCCGCGTCCTTCGCGGGCAACCGGGCGTCCTTCAGGACTTGCGGGAGTGTCTTGCCGTACTTGTCGGCGATCGCAAGATAGGCCGGGAGCCGATCCTCAATCCCGTGCTTCAACGCCTGACCGGTCAGGGCCGACTGGTAGGCGGTCTGCACTGTCGCCGCCAGCATCTTCTCGTGCATGCCGTCCCGGAGCTTGTCAATCGTGGACAGCGCGCCGTCCTTGAACCCACGGAAGGCGTCGTCGGCGTGCTTGAGCTTGTCGCCCAACCCGGGCACCCAGCTCAGCATCAGCCGGGCGCCGTGCAGGATGCCGCCGGCGGTCTCAAGCCACGCCATCAGCCATACACGAAACATGCCCAGGCCCTCGTAGACCATCTTGTAAAAGCCCATCTTGACCATATCCACGACGCCGATGACGACGTCCCGAAACACCTCGGACTTCTGCCACGCGTAGGTGAACCCAGCGGCGAGCGCGACGATGCCGGCGACGATTGCGACGATCACGGTGTTCGCGGCGACGAACGCGACAGCAAAAGCGACCATCGCCGCGACCAGGCCGCCAGCGACCACTGCGGTCAGCGCGATGACGACTGCCTTGTGCTTGCTGAGCCAATCCAAGG
>JAABUO010010274.1_pt1 | contig 10384 bp, 10 predicted proteins | sample 5559291 | NCBI WGS metagenome assembly JAABUO01 (sample SAMN10711878, study PRJNA513372) | rock metagenome | isolation source: Antarctica rocks | place: Antarctica: Victoria Land, Finger Mt sud
CCGCCCCCCATCACAACTACTACGACGTGCGCCGCATGAGCCACCCCGCCGTGCGCACGGCCCCCCAGCCGAGCAGACGGAGAGACGACCACTTTGGCGACGCAGCATCCGTCAATGCGGTTGCCATGGGCATGGTGGCCATGGCCGGCAGCCGCCCCTCCAACACCCCCTCCGCCAGCGACCCCTCTGGCCACTCCTCCTCCATCTCCTACCTCGGCGACACGGACGAGGACGAGAGGCGCGAGAGCGCATTGACGGGTGTGATACCGGGCGGCGTGGAGGGGCAGGCCAGCATGATGTCCACCTTCCACAGCAAGACCTCCACGCAGTCGCAAAAGAAGCACAAGTGCCCTGTGTGCTGGAAGAGGTTCACCCGCCCCTCCTCCCTCGCCACCCACATCCTCTCACACACAGGCGAGCGGCCGTTTGCCTGCGACTACGACGGGTGCGGGCGCAAGTTCTCGGTCGTCTCGAATCTGAGGCGGCACAAACGCATCCACGCCCAGAGCGTGTAATGACGATCATCAACGGTAACGGACGAGACGCACGAACCGACGGACAACGGTACCGGAATCCGATGCAACGGACGGACGAACAAGGACGGACGAACGCAACGGATGCGGGACGGATGAGGGATGGGAATGAGCATCCGAGGAAAGTCAGGATATCTTTTCAATGTACCTTTGTAATGAGACATGATCTCCTAGGGCAATGGCCTCCTGTCCCGCCGGCGACACCAGATCCATTTCCATGCCCCCGGCAAACACAGACGACGGCGGCTGGCGGATGATGTGCGCCACGCTCGCCAAGCTCTTCACCACCGCCGCCTCCAGGCCCTCGCTGCGGTGTGCCAGCACGAGGGCCGAGAAGAGATCCCCCGTGCCCTGGAAGTTGGCTTCCTGTCGCTGGACGGCATACACAAACGTCGCGTCCGCGTCTCGCTGCCGCCCGGCAATGTAGATGCGCGTATCCGCCTCCACCGAAGTGACCACGGCATCTACGCCAAACATGCGCGACAGCTCCTCGGCTCCGCGCGCCGCCTCCTCCACCGTCGCCAGCGTGCGCTTGAGCAGCAGGCCGGCCTCGTACCCATTCGGCGTGATGATGTCGGCCTGGTGGCACAGCAGGCGGTACTCCTCGACCACGTCCTGGTCCACGTACATGCGACCATGGTCGCCCATCACTGGATCCAGCAGCCACATGCCCTTGCTCACCCTCTGCGCAATGCGACCGAGCGCGCGCACCCCGTCGCGACCGGGCACGTAGCCAGAGAGGAGCGCGTCGTAGTGCTGCTCCCCCTCGAGCCCAGCAGCCACCTGCTCGACCTGCTCGGGGCTGAGCACGAATCCTTGCACGCGCGGGTAGGCGGTCGAGGAAGAGAGCTGGACCGTGTTGACGACGTCCACCTCGTGGTGCAGCAGCTGCAGCGGGAAGGTGGCCGCGCGGTTCCCGACGTAGCCGTGTGCCACGCCGCTCTGGATGGATAGAATGCGCATCGTCGAGGGAGTGGCAGGCGGAGTGGCAGACGGGATGACGGTGGCGCGGGAGTGACAAATAACGGACAAATGTCGATCACGGTGACTGGGCTGGCATAGTTGGGCTCAGTTATTGGGGAGTGAAAGTGTATGCATGACCCCGGACCCCGTGCATCGCCGTAACGATACTGACGAAGACAAAGACGAATATCGCTGGAGAGGCTTCCGCCGTCAAATTCCATCTCCGCCAGCGGAACCACCAACCAGTGGCTATTCTGCTACCGGCGGCTCAAGTGTTGGAGAACATGCGGATGACGGAAGTGAACCTGGCGACACTAGCGACCCTATTTACGACGCGGTCGTGGAAGAAGTTGAAAGGGTTGTCGTAGCTGAACACGACTTTGAAAGCATGCGGGAGGAGTACGACAGAGAAAAGAGCTGGCTTATTAACACCACTCATTTCAGCAGGATATTCGAATATACCGCCAAGCACCCTGGCGGAAAAATTGAAAACATGCTCTGCCATAAGATTGAGGAAGAGGAGAAGGAGGACGATATTAAAATCTCGCGTCTTGCGGAGGACGAGAAGCTGGGAATTGAAAGGGTGAATTTGTTTATGGAGCGAGCATCGACGGAGCACAATATCCAAGCGTGCGGATGAGGCTATTTTATACGATAGCACAGAGTACATGTGTAATAGTACACTGCATAGCCACATGGTCTTTGTATTAAGGAGAGTTAACTGTCAACATTTAACGGAGCATCAAAAAATCGAACGTTATGGAGCATCAAAAAAGGTTCGACACGTGACTTCCATGACACGAAAATTTGTGATAGTAGTCTAATGATTAAGAGCTATTGATATACATACTGGCAGGATGCCTAGAGTCGTCCAAGTGGTATGCATAGTCCTCGCATTCAAAAAATGTTCGATGTCGCGTGAATCCAAACCACGATCCACCCCTTTCATTCGACGCAATCACTCACAATACTTAGGGTTAATGCTACTGTGATAGTGGATCTTGATGATCCTGTACTACAGCCTTTGCGACACAGTGAAAAAGTCGCGTCCTCCACAATATTGCCTCATGTTTCAAGGATTGCGGCACAGTTGTGGAGCAGGTCTGGCTATATATACTGTCGAAGAGCGGAACTCGTTATTGGCCTCTATCGGCACTTCAATTACCATAGCAAAATTCCTTTTGAAGGAGGGATATGGATGACAAACGATGCCATCCATCCGATGTGCCGCTGAGACATACAGCTTTTGTAGGAGCAGAGACTGGTGGAGAACTTGGGTGTCTTTCTGGACCGAATGGTACACTCCGGAGAAGTGGAGATAGTGGGCAAGATCTGTACGCGTGGATCTGCCAGTTTTGAAGACCGCCATGATTTTGGAGAGTCACTGGCGCGTGTTCACACGACATCCTCCATCCCTACAATCGCCCACGCGTGTCGCTTACGCATGGATCTTGTTGTCCGTTGCATCATCCGTGAGTTAATGCCAATCAACGGTAGCAAGATGCATTACCTCCTTTCAAGAAACCATAGGATGTATCAGGCAAGTTGGCGGCGAGATTTCAAAAGGATTGGAAGGCGGCAAGAGCCATGAATCTCGCCAACACGGTGCACACTACTAATGTTGACGGGTGGGTGTGCTCTTGCCCCGGATTTGTACAATCTCGAACACTTCTGCTGAAGTGGGTTTGTCAATGACGAATGCTCCTCACCGGCTGCACGCTCATTGCGCTGAAGCTGCGAGATCTGTCGAATCTGTGTCTATTCCATCTCTCCCAAATGTTTCGTGCCCTGCCTTTTGCATGTAGATGATTCGGCACAGTTGCCCTGCCGCTGAGTTCGATCGCGTCACGGGATTATATCAGGCAAGAGGAGCAAGACGAGGAGATGCTATGCCAGAAACTGAGCGAGAACGCGCGTCTGCCTACACGCGGCAGTGCTGAGGCGGCCGGCTACGATCTCTACGCCGCCAAGGAGGCCTCCATCCCACGGAACGGACGCGCGCTGGTCGATACGGATCTGGCCCTTGCCGTTCCCCAAGGCACGTACGGGCGCATTGCCCCGCGCTCTGGGCTGGCCGTCCGGCATGGGCTGGCGACCGGGGCCGGCGTCATCGACAGCGACTACCGCGGCCATGTGCGCGTCCTCCTCTTCAACCACGGCGATGCGCCCGTGACGCTCGCTGCCGGCGATCGCATTGCGCAGCTTGTCTTGGAATGCATCGTCACGCCGCCAGTCACTCTGGTGGACTCGTTGGATGAGACGGTGCGCGGGCACGGCGGCTTTGGCAGCACCGACCGACCCCTATAACCTGCCGCCCGCCCCCGGCTCATAGACTGGCTGGGTCAAAGGATTCAATGAAATGCTCTGTCGTGTAGTTGTGCCGATCGCCGGCCAGCATCCTGTACTCGCGTAGAATGCCGGCAAAGCTCCATCCAGCCAGCTTGCGCACCACGCCCATCACGGCGCCCTGAGCGTCCAGCACCAGCAGCGGGTGCGCGCTCCTGTCCTGGATGGTAGCCAGCGCCTGGCGCAGCAGCGTGGGGGTGATGGGCCGCCACGGGTCCGTCTGCCACGGCTGCTGCACCCCGAGATGCACGAAGCGGATGTCGTGGGCGTGGCAGAAGGCGAGCACGCCCTTGGCTGGCTTCTCGGTCTCCAGCGAGACGATGGTGCGCAGGGCGAGGGTGGCGAGGAAGGGCAGCGCGTGCGGGCGTAACTCCGAGCAGCGGTAGAGCGCCTCGTCCACAATCGCAAAATCCATCGGCGGGTGCATCGTTACTCTGAGCAGGGATGATTCTGGCGGAGCTGCTGGCGGATCTCTCGTCGATCGGGCGGCAGCGCGTGGTGTGGCGGCAGTGGCGTGGCGCAGAGGCAGATGGGCGTGTGGAGAGGGAGGAGGGACTGGCGCGCCTGCAACGCATCCAGGCGCAGCTGGACGAGCAGCGCGTGATCCTGCGGCGTCTCGAAGCTATTGCTGGTGCGGGGAGGCCTGAAGGAGGGGAGGCGTGAGGGAAGGGTTATGATCGTGTACGTAATTACTCCTTGCCCTTTGCCTTGTCCGGCGGGGCCTCACCGGGGTCCTGGTCAGGTGGAGGGAGATCCGTCTTGGGCTCGTCCAGGGACTCGTCGTCGACAGGAGCGGCAGAGAAATTCTGCTGCCCCTGCTCCTGCTCGTTCTCGTCCTGGATGAGCTCCTGCTGCTCCCGAATGACCTCCAGGCGCTGCTTGTTGGTGGCTGCTCCTTCTGCTGAGTGCACCTCCAGCTCGGCCTCGTGGTAGAGCTCATCGGGGAGGGAGGAGAGCACGGCCTGAAGCGCATCATAGTAGTCCGAGAGCTCGCCTTCATCGCGATTGTACATGAAGGCATTGGAGAGGACCAGGAGGGTGCTCGGGACCCCGTGGCGCAACCGCAGGTCCAGCCAGGTGGTCAGGTCGTCGCGCAGCCGCGCCGGCGAGCGGCCGTGCGTGCGGATGCCCCGCGAGGCACAGGCCGTCTGCAGCTCCGACACGCTCAGCGAATCCACGCCTTCGAAGCTGATGGCCCTGTCGTCCCGCTTGGTCTGGGTCATCTTGTGCCGGATGCTGTAGCGCAGCATGGTATCCGTCCCAAACGACGACAGCGACATGTACCTGCACATGCCCACCAGCTGCGGCCGCGACAGGTTGTCGAGGGTTAGATCGTCCTTGAAGATCTTGCACATGCCCACCAGCTCCTCCTGGCTCGGACTCTCGCCCGAGGTCCGCACCTTGCGGAAGAACTCGACGAATTCCTCCTTTTGCCGCGTCGTCGTCGAGATGGGCAGCCCGCCCTCGCTCATGCTCTCGCGCAGGAACCCGCTCACGTCCTTGCGTGTCTTTCGCAACCTCTTTGTCTTCTGGTCCTTGGCCTTCTGGCCCTCGTAGGTGGATGGGAGCATGTTGGGGAAGAGCTTCAAGGCCACCGGCAGGAGAAGCTCCGCAAACGGCACAATGACGAAGACGCTGAAGGGCACCAGCCGGATCAGGTCCTGCACCGTCCGGCGCAGCTGCCTGTTCTCCCTGCGCGATAGGTCGTACCCTGCCGCCATCTTCATGGCCAGCCGCGTGCTGATACGGACTTCCGTGCCCAGCAGCTTGGTGCCATCCCAGTAATGCCTCACCTCGTTCTTGACCTTTTGCCACAGCCCTACCGTCTGCACCTTCCTCTCCTTTTCCTTTTCCTTCTCCTCCTTCACCACCACTTGCTCCTTTGCGGGCGGGTCCTTCTGCTCGATCTTGAAGGGCGGCGGCTTGCCCATGGGCGGGGGCGGCGGACCAGCCCTCGGCTCATGCCCGACCTGTGCAGGGCCCAGGGTGCTCCTCAGCCTGGCCCCGACTGGGCGCGACAGACGCAGGCCCACGCCAACGCATCGTATCCTCAGCATGCGTCGTTGATGGGATGACGAGGCTACAGGGTATGTACAATCTGCTCCACGGCCTCCACCAGGGCCGCATGCTCTGCCAGGTGGATGCGCTCCTCCAGCTGGTCAAGGGTGTCGCCGGGGTGGAAGGGCACCGGGCGCACGAGCACCGGGGCGCCCATGTCCACGAGGGCAATCACGTCGTGCACCATCACGCCCGTCTGCTGGCACTCGCCCCGCTGCCACGCGTCGTAGGCCCAGCGGATGGCGCCGGCCCCGTTAAACTGCCCGGGCAGCGCCGGGTGGAGGTTGATGATGCGGATGCCGGCCAAGGCGTCCAGGAAGGCGGCGCTGAGGATGTGCATCCAGCCAGCACACACCACCAGCTGCGGCTCTTCCTTCACAATTATGCGCGCCAGCTCCCTGTCAAAGTGGGCTCTTCCTTCCTCTCCTCCTCCTCCTCCACGATGTTCCCGCTTGAAGGCGGCCAGCGAGAGGGTGGAGGTCGGGATGCCCGCCTGCCCAGCCCTCGTCAGCCCAAACGCCTTTTGCCGGTTGCTGATGACCCTGCAGATGGCCCAACTGCCCCCGCCCCGCTGCTGCTGGTCGATGAGCGCCTGCAGGTTGCTTCCATTGCCCGAGATGAGGACCACGATGCGCTTCATCAGGCACCCCCCGTAGATGCCCGTCTCCATCGAGGCCTTGATCCAGAGGAGGCAGGAGGAGGAGCGGCAGCAGAAGCCGACCTTCCTCAGCAAGCACGAGAGGGAGCGACTCAGGGCTGAGCGGGAGAGCAAGCGGGAGAATGAGACGGAGAGGAGGCCAGAGGAGCACAGGACGGGGGAGACCGCGGTGAGGACGAATGGAAAGGAGGATGCAAAGCAAGACGGACAGGGTTTTGGACCCCGCAAGAAGAGGCGCACAGAGAAGTTCAGCTTTGCCTGGGATGGCTCAGAGGACACCAGCGAGCAAAGGGGGTTGGAGGAGGGGCCCAAGGTGGAGCGACTCCTGCCGGCCGAGGAGCGCATGCGCGTGCAGACCATCATGGACGAGCGGAGACGGCGTGAGGAGGCCACGCAGAGGGTTGCCGAGCGACATTGGTGGGAAAAGGGACTGGAGGAGATGAAGGATCGCGACTGGCGTATTCTCAAAGACGACCTGGGTATTGCCATCAAAGGCGGCGGACAGATCCCGCACCCCATGCGCTCGTGGAGGGAGAGCGGGCTGTCGCAGCGCTTGCTGTCGGTGGTGGAGCGGGCAGGCTACCGTGACCCCACGCCCATCCAGCGCGCCGCCATACCCATTGCCATGACGAGCCGCGATCTCATTGGCATTGCAGAGACGGGGTCGGGAAAGACGGCGTCCTTTGTCCTACCGCTGCTGCACTACATCTCCTCCCTCCCCCGCCTCGACCAGCAGACCTATGAGCGTGGGCCGTACGCCTTGATACTCGCTCCAACACGTGAGCTGGCACAGCAAATCGAAGCAGAGACGCGCAAGTTTGCAGCACCGCTCGGCATGCGATGTACCTCCATTGTCGGCGGACACCGCATTGAAGAGCAGGTTCACAACCTGCGAAATGGTGCAGAGATTGTCATTGCGACGCCAGGGAGGCTGATTGACTGCTTGGAGCAGCACATCCTCGTCCTCGCCCAATGCTTCTACCTGATTATGGATGAGGCCGATCGTATGATTGATTTAGGCTTTGAAGCAGACGTCAACCGTATCCTCGAGTCCATGCCGCGGGATGTGAAGGTGCCCCATGTGCCCCAATCGCAAGCCTTAGTTGACAAGCGCTTCACCATGATGTACACAGCGACCATGCCGCCTGCCATTGAACGGCTTGCAAAGAACTACCTACAGCGTGCAGCCATTGTCACCATTGGCAATGCTGGCCAGGGTGCTGTGGAGACGATTGAACAGAGGGTGGAGTTCCTCGCCTCCGAGGACGCTCAGCGTAAGCGATTGCTGCAAGTGCTCTCTGACAATACCTACACCCCGCCCGTCATTATCTTTGTCAACTTTAAAAAGACCTGCGATGTACTGGCCAAGGATCTTCGGCAGATTGGTTGGCGCACCGTCATTCTGCACGGCGGCAAGAGCCAAGACCAGAGGGAAGACTCTTTGTCTCAACTGCGTGCAGGCACCGCGGACGTCCTTGTGGCCACGGATGTGGCAGGACGAGGGATCGATGTCGCCGACGTGTCCCTTGTCGTGAACTTCAATATGGCAAAATCCATTGAAGACTACATGCATCGCATCGGACGGACCGGTCGAGCCGGCAAGTCAGGCATTGCAATCACCTTCCTCACAGACGCAGACAATGACGTCCTGTGGGATCTCAAGCGTGTCCTCATCGGGTCCCCGGTAAGTCGCGTTCCGGAAGACCTACGCCGACACCCTGCCGCACAGCAAAAGTTTATCCGTCCATCATAGGTCAAAGCAGCTCATAGTAATGTTGGTCGAGCTTCAAGAGATGTGTACGCGGCCGTCGTGGCTCGTAGACCTTTTTCGTAATCAAGAGATCCCAAATCGCTTCTGCCATGAGCACTGAGGCCTCCTCGCCACGGGCCAGGATGATGTCTGCTTTGGCGCGCGTGGGCAGGATGGTCTCCTCAAACGCCGGCTTGGCGACGTCAATGTACTCCCGCAGCGTCTCGTCCAACGAGCAGCCTCCGTCCATAGCATGCCGCACCACACGTCGAGCCAGACGCGTGTCCGCGTCGCAATCCAGCCAGATCTTGAGGGATGCTCGTGCACATAGCTGGGGATGGGCGAGTGCATAGCATCCTTCGACCAAACATGCTCCCTTATAACTCTGCAGCTCGTGGAAGAGTCTCTTCATGTCGTATCCGCCTTGCCCGTCGAGCTCTACGGCCGTGAAGGCTTGCTCGTGAAGGATGCGCGTTGGCTCGCTCGGGTCACCGTGACGCCGGGCAAGAGCGTCGACTTCCTGCTTGACAGCAGCACACAATGTTTTCTAGGTCAGATTTACGCGTCACCGCATATTTACCTTTCCAGAGGCTGGTCCGCCGGCAATGAGAACAATGCATTCCGTCATGGCAATGAGGATGCTCTATTCAGCCATAAAACAAGATATTCTTTCAGCGATGGATCAATCTGATTCATTACAGGTCATATTACACTAGGATTATTCCTCCTGGTCGTCTGCATCGCCAATCTTTGGGGCGAGGTAGTACCGCAGATGGCCGCCGGCAAAGATGTACTCCACCAAGAGCGGCACATCGTTTTTCAGTCGCAGATGCACCTGCTCCGCCAAAGCACCGCCTTTGCAGAAGTTGGCCAGGTACTTTAGCGAGAAGGTAAGACTGACCGGCTCGTTGAGCTCGATGGTGGTCGACTTATTCTCATTTTCCGTGTCGCGTTTCTGCTTCAGCGTGACGCTCCCCTTGCCGATATCGCCTGCGCACGAGAACTGCACGCCTTCTTTGGTGGCAGATATGGTGACGGATTCAGAGAGCTGTATAAAGTCTCTGCAGATGCGCTGGAATTCAGAGGCGGGCATGGCGATGGTAGCAAAGTAGTCCGTGTCTGGGATGCCCAGATGCTCCGTATCAATGTCCATAAGCTTGAGATCATACTCGCTGATTCTGTCGTCGTTGGTGCTCTCGAAGATGAGGTTGAGGGAGTCCGGCGTATCCTGAGCCTGAATCTGCAGCGTGTCCTCGTTCTGCGCCGCCTTGAGCACTTTGGTCAATGAGTTGAGATTCACGCCTAGCGCCACATTGCGGTCGCAGCGATAGGGCGAGAAGCTGTCGGTCTGCAGCAGCATCGAGACGAGGGCCACGTGGGAGCTGTCCATGGCCTGCAGCCCAATGCCCGTGTCATTGCATTCAAAATTACAGTCCTGCACGAGGTCTTTAATGGCGTCCACCAACTTCTTCAACACGGATGCTTGCTCCAAACGGGCTTCCAACATCTCTTGTTAGTCTTGTCTTTTACCTCCCTCCCTACCTTGCGTAGTCGTTCGTCGCGTGTACGGATAATTCTAGGTCGCGACCATCGAACAAGCGCAGGTAAATAAATACTACTATTACATGCTCCCATAGATACACACCTATGCCGGCATTCCAGTCAGATGCGCCACCCGGGCCTTGATTCGTGCAATCTTGACATCCACATTCTCCTCATCACTCGTGTCAGGGTCCTCTAGCGCAGGGTCACGCGACACTTTGCGCGACGTGGGGCTCCCAGACGACCCCCGCATGCTGTGCTCCTCTGAGACTCTGCGTGGGCTGTTTCCCTTCGTCTTGCTACTTTTGGCGCGCTCCGATGCATTCTGCCGGATGTAAGCCCAACGATCGCGCGCCGCCAGGGTCCGCGTACGTCGCGTTTCCGGCGACATCTTTGCCAACGTCTCCTCCTGCTCTCCAGGATGTGTCTCAGTCATCCTACTAGTTTCTTCGACGGGGCTTGTCGTGTTTGCTGAGTTGTCATAAGTCTCCCCCTGCTCTCCAAGATGTGTCTCCGTCATCCTACTAAGTTCTT
>JAABUO010010275.1_pt1 | contig 10383 bp, 5 predicted proteins | sample 5559291 | NCBI WGS metagenome assembly JAABUO01 (sample SAMN10711878, study PRJNA513372) | rock metagenome | isolation source: Antarctica rocks | place: Antarctica: Victoria Land, Finger Mt sud
CGCGGCTCACCATGTCCTGGTGCCCGCTCTCGAAGGAGGCAGTCGTCGTGGCCATGGCGCCGCAGCAGAGGTGCCGCGCACGCCCGTGCGCGTGCGCCGCCGCAGGTGAATACCAGTGCCCGGCGCAATCGCTTAAGGGGCTGCGGCGCAAGCTGCTCCTTATCCGGGCCTGCGTCCTCTCGCTGCCCCCTCACCCGTGCACACCGCAGAGGAAAGCGCCAATGCATGACCCTGACATAATCTCACAAGCATGTCGGCCAACCTGGGGAACCATGAGGAACCAATGCCCGCACCTGCTGGGCTGTGTGCTTTGCATGCATGCAAAGCCAAGGCCCGCATCCGGCGGTCGTGGCCTCATGCACAGCCCGCACGAACCAGCAGCTACGGCTGGCAGTGGATTGCAGGCTACGCCGACTAGCGACCAGCGAGAGGAAATGGCGTTGCTGGCACAGAAGCCGCACAAGTTGTGCGGCACAACAAGGGCCCAGCCACGAGTTAGGATCTCAAACGAGATCCCAACTCGTGCTTTGGCGCTGCACATGCCGGAGAGGAGGCTGCGCAATGCGGTCAGTCCAGCAGAACAGGTGCACACACAAGTGCTTCCGAAGCAGCTGCATGGGCATGTCCCGCAGGCAGAAGAGCTGCCGCTACCCCAGCGGGCCTGGCATGTGCATGGGTGCCTGCTGAGGGCTGCTGCGATGCACACGCATGAGCAACGGGTTCCCTGCCGCCGCGCCAGGCCTGGCAGGAGCATGCATCGGTGCTCAGTGGTGGTCAGTGCCGTGGGGAGTCGGGCCGCAGCAGCGCCGTGCCGGCAGCCAACGGATGCGAGCAGCAGCGCCAGCAGCCATGCAAGCAGCGCGCACGTCGCAGCAGAGGTGCGCATGTTGCCGCGCAACTCGCAGCGCGGAGGCATGCGATGCAGCCAAACCAAGAAGGGCGACTCAGACGTCCAGCCCCAGTGCTGCAGAATGGAATCCCAGCAAGCCCAAGGAGCTGGCCAAACAGGCTTCTGGCCTGCGTGGTCAGCTGTGAGCGCTTTGAAGCGGCAGGCACACACCGCACATGTCTGTGGGAGCTTGCGCGTCCTCACATTGCATGGGGCAATGCAGGCCCTGCATGCAAAGTAGGCTCGATTATGCTCGGGGGTGGCGCGGGGTGCGTGCGCCGTGAAGCATGGAGAGTCGTTACATACATGTGTGCGTGTCAGCCCATCGCGGCTATCTAGGGACGCACCCCTATGCGGGGCTACCAGTCATGGCAGACCATCAGCCGTAGCTGGGCATGCAAGGATACAGCAGGCAACAGGTGCTGGACCGAACTTCAGTCACTGAGGCATGGTGCACCCCGGCGCGAGTGAGTGCGCGAGCGGCGAGAGCGCAGCCCGAGTGCCCCGGCAGTGCCCGGCGGCCACTCGAAAGACTGTGGTTGTCAACACTGATCAGCGCCCAACCTGCGCCTGCCCTGGCAGGGCGCCAAGCGCGACACGACAATGCGGCCGTGGCCCCTCGGTGCCACTTGCAGCAGTACAAATCGCAGCAGACAAGCTTCGAAGTTCGCAGTTCAAAATGCAAAAGCATGCCCAAGACTCGCAGCGGCTGCCTCTGTGCAGCGCAGCACAGCGGCGTCCTAGCGCTGCCAGGCACCGAACTGAGCAGCGCGGCTGATCACCGCCATTGTCTGGACGGGACTCGCGCCCTGCCCACCGGCCTGTCAGGCTACGGCTGGGACCCAAAAACATACGAGGCAGGATACGTGCAGCTCAACGCAGGACGGGTGTGACCCGGGCTGTGCGGCGCTCAGACAACAGCCCGGACTCAGAGCACTACACTTGCAATTCTGCAAAAAAAATAGCGAATGAGCAAGAGGAACAACAAGCCGCACAGTCTGTTGATCAGGCTCGACCCCCTATAAATGGCACCCAGACAGCGAACGAGGAGTGCATCCCATGAGAGCAGGAGAATTCAGATACTTGCAGGCCCTGGCAGCACGCAGGCGCCCAAGGGCCTGCATGGCCTCCGCGGCGGCAACGCGCCGAGAGGCGAGCGCTTCAAGCTCTTCCACAGGGCTGCGCACCATGCGCTGGCTACGTGGCCGCAACGGGCAGGGCGGGAGTGGTGGAGCATGGGTTGGGGCCGTCTTGCGGCCCGCGCGCAAACTGAAACCCCAAGCGCACTTTCCAGCCCTCGGCGCCGCACACGACCTGCCGGCGCACGCCGTCAAACGCCTCGTCCCACTCGAGGTCCGTGTAGGACTGCTCGCCGTCCGTGCACGCCCTCCAGACGTCCACCGGCGGCGCCACCGTGCTGTCCATCAGCGGCAGCTCCTCGTCCTGGCCGGCGACCACCGCCCTGAAGCCGAGCGTGGCCAGCGCGCCCCGGTCGGGCGCCCACTGCTGCAGCGTCACGAAGGGCAGGCCCGGCGCCTGGCGCAGCGCGCGCCGCGCGCCGTACATGGGCCACTTCTGTTGGGCGCCAGTGGCGGCGCGCCCCTCTCCGCCCGCCCACAGCGCGCCGTGCACGGTCACATTGCGGCCCAAGGAGGAGCTCCACTCGCTCGACACCAGCGTCAGGTCCGCGCAGGCCCAGTAGCCGGCATCCTCGGCCGCCACGCCGAGCCCGTAGGTTGCCATCCCCCAGCACAGAGCGAGGGCGACCACCAGCCGGCCGCACGGCGCCCCCCTGTCTTCCTGCGGGTTGGCACAAGCCGTCGGTCAGCCCGTCGTGCTCGGAGACGAGGCGCGCGCTGCTGAACATGCCGGAGACAGGCCGAGAGAGGCACCTCCAAAGAGGCGGGCCAAGGGCTCCGCACCCACAGGCGGTGCATCGCAGACGTCCTCGGTAGCTATGGACAGCTGCTGCTGCCTGCCGAACGTCCCTGACGCCTGGTGTCCCGCAGGCTGCCCGTGACGGCGAGGCTCCTTCAGAACTCGTCCTTCAGCGTTTGCAGGCCACTAGGATGTCAGGAGGCTGCTCCAGTGGCAGCACAGGAGCAGCAGTGCACACACTGATGTACGTCGAGTTCTGGCCGTAGGAGCTCGTCTGCCTGCAGAGCACCATCAGATGGCCTTCTATTTGCCCGTTTACCCTAGAAAACTGCTACAAGCTACTTGCTGATCTCGAAACTGCAGGATCACACGCACGTCAGCCCTACGGGGTTCACATGTCCTAGTGTAAACAGTGTAAACCGTTTGTCCCCGAAGCTCAGCCACCCACAATGCTCTCAACCCGTGCATGTGGCCAGGAAAGGTATACATCCACCAGCATACCCTAGCACACCTAGGGGCTAGATACCCCGTGCGAACACCTAGTATGTTACATCCAGTGCGCTGCAAAGTGTTCAAGACAGGTATGCGCATCTGTTAAGCTTCACCGCGCACACAGCCTGATGTTTCTGTCTCCTTGCGATTGCATGATATTTCACGACAGGATTGTATGTTTGGATTTCACATTTTGGATTTAAAGTTTGGACGCTCACTAGCCTAGCTGGGGCTGCATGTAGCGAATGTATCTGCTAGGCTGGGCGCAGTGCCGCGTGCCATGCGCCAGGGCCCACATTCGGCGGCCGCGGCTCTCATGCCAGGCCGCCCGCGTCAGCCCGCATGTAGGAAGCAGCAGCTGCGGCAGACAGTGCGTTGCGGGCTACGCTGTCTAGCGCCCACCTAGAGGACAGTCAAGCGGCGCTGCTGGCACAGAAGCCGCATAACAAGGCCCAGCCACGGGGGTGCCAGCTCGGGCTTCAGGCGCTGCACATGCCTGAGGGAGGCTGCGCATGCCGTCAATCCAAGCAGGACAGGTACACACACAGCGCTGCCGACGGGCGCGGGCACAGCTGCGGTGCCAGCCGCGGCGCCATGCACCGCAGGCTCCCGGAGCAGCTGCGTGGACATGTTTTGCTGGCAGAACAGCCGGCGCACCCCAGCAGGCCTGCAGTGCGCATGGGCGCCTCCTGAGGGCTGCTGCGATGCAGGCGCAGGACCAACCGGGTCATGCCGCGCCAGGCCTGGCAGGACATGCATCGGTGGCTTTATGGTGGTCGGTGCGGTGGGGAACGGGGCCGCAACGGCCCCGCGTCGGCAGCCGACGGATGCATGCAGCAGCGCCAGCAGCATGCAAGCAGTGTGCATGTCGCAGCAAAGCTGCGTCGGGCCGCGCTGCTCGCAGCGTGGAAGCACGAGATAGTCGCCACCAGGAAGGGCTACCCAGGCATCCAGCCCCAGTGGAGTGCGCTGGATAAATAGTATGCAATAATAGCACGCCAACATGAGCTTCCTGGCCTCCGCATTCAGCTGTGAGCGCGCCGAGGCGGCAGGCACACGCAACACTTGTGTCGGGACCTGTGCGCCCATGTATCGCGGAATTGGGGCTGCGCAAGCGAAAGAGGAAGAGTGTGGTACGTCCGTGTATCAGCCACCCGCGGCTGTGTAGGGGCGCAGCCTTATGCAGGGCCATTTATGGCAGATTCAGTGGTAGTGGGCATGCAGGGATTCGGCAGGCCCTGATGCAAGCTTGGTGCCGCATGAACTGAAGCAAAGTGCACCCCCGGCGGGGGTTGGTGCGCCAGCGGCGCGCAGGCAGCCTGAGTGGCCGGGCAGTGCCTGGCGGGCACTCGAACAGTGTATGCTCAACAGCATTGAACAGTGGCATGGGCTGCTCGCAGCTTCCTGTGCCTGGCCCGACAGAGGCGGACACATGTAGGTGGTGTAGCAGCTGCAGAAGCGATCAAAGGCTGTGGCTCAGCTTCCGTGGACGGCAGCTGACGCGCAGCCCAAGCCCTAACCCTTGGAGAGCTGGACATTGACCTTAACGTCAATCGGCAGTTAAGTGCCGATCCACTGGCTCGAGCCGGCTCAAGACGATCAAGACGTGCCTAGGCAAAGGCCGGTGGAGCATAGTGGCGGGCGATGTACCCAGTAACGACTAGGCCTGTCGGTGGGCACCCATCCCCGAGCCGAGCCCGGCCGTTGAGGGCGTGATCGAGCGGCTGCCACGAACAGCAATGCCTGGCCAGACAGCTTCGGCAGCAAGCGTGCCTGACCACAGTCCAGCGCCGTCGGTTGCTGAGACCGTGTGGCGCAAGCGCTCAGGGCATGTAGTCACCGCGGCGCCCGCGGCGGGAAACTTCCACCATTGCTGTTCTGGGAGGGCGTGCGGGAGAGGCAGAGCCTGAGCCAGGGGCCTCGGGGCACGCAGGCGCCAGGTGAGGGCCGCCGGCCGGCCCCAGACCCCTTGCACCACAGACTGCGCACGCGGTGGCTGCTGTGGTGGCTGCCAAGCCTACAATGTGTGTGCAGCAGTGCAGGCGCTCGAGGCAATGACGCGCCCTGTGAGTACACTGGTGTGTGCGCCTGACCGTCTTTGGTGTCGGTGACAAGCCTAGGACCATGCACCTGCCATGCACATCATTTGCCCTACTCAGTGTGACCCGCGAATTCAGCGCAGCGCGATACAGACCACCTGCATCGCAGGATCCCAGGCCTCCTGCTTGCGGATCCGCTAGCATGCCCATCAGAGCCTTGCTCATGCGCGCAGCCCGTGGAGCGCGTCACGCGCAGTCACGCGGCAGGCTGGAGGCGTATGAGACATGCGACAGCCCCGACGCTGTTGGGTCGGATGGAGCAGAGCCCAGTGCGCTGCCCGCCGCCGCTTAACCTGGTTGGGCGCTTGGGGCCTTGCTTATGCATGGGTCTTGCTTAATGTGCATTGGCACTTAGCACTCTTGCTGATACAAAATTTATAGTGCACGAAATCCGCCAACCTTGCACTTGTGCGTGTTTATATTGCAGTGTGTATACTGCAGCGCAGCACGGGTGTGCCTTGAGCCTGGGATAAGCAAGGGGGCTTTGTGAGGGTTTGCGCGCTCGTGCAACTGGCAGGCACTGCGCAGAGCGCCTCAGGTGCGCAACCTATTGCTGCGCTCTGTACTCAGCGAGTGAGCGAAATGGCAACACGTGCGCTGGTGACCATCAGCCAGCTATGGAAAGCCATAATACCCTCCAGTCGCGCCGCAGCGTACTGCTGACAGCGCTTCAGGCCGCGCAGGTGTGACGCTGCCAGCCACGCCGGCGCGCGAGCGGCCGCCGCGGCGCGCGAGCGCGGCGGCGGCCAAGGCCGTGTTTGCCAAGGCGGCCGCGCCGGAGCCCGAGCCGGAAGAGCCGCCCGACCCGGTGGCCGAGGCGGCCGCCGCCGCTGCGCAGCCGCGCCGCAAGCGCGGCCGCCCGCGCAAGCACGACGCCTGCGCGGGCGCGCTCGCCGCCGCCGGCGCGCCCGAGTGCGCCCCCGCCGCCAAGCGCAAGCGCGGCCGGCCGCCCAAGGCGCGCGAGGCGGCGCCCGCCGGGCCGCCGCTGCGCGGCGCGCCGCCGCCGGCCGCGGCCGCGGGCGGCAGCGAGGCGGGCGGCCTACCCGGCGGCGACCTGCCGAGCCTGGGCCTACCGGCGGTACCGTCGCTGGACGTGAAGTCGGCCGCGTCCGGGTCGCTTGACCTGTTTGCGCCCTGGGCCAGGCGCGCGCGCGAGCGCTTGGCGTGGCCCTGTCTGGGTGTGCTGTCTCGTCGGCGCTCCATCTAGGCTGGCGCCCGGCATAGCGCTCTGCGAGTGCAGGACGGGCAAGCAGCGGGTGTCGGTGGGGCGCCGGGTGGTCCGGTCGCCGCTGGCGGTAGTCACTGCCTGCAGGCTTTGCTCTGCGAGGCAACCAGGCATGCACGTATTCACGTCCTCGCAGACTTGCTTAACAGCGCCGCGTGAAAGCTGCGTCGTGATCTAGCACCTGTGCTGCCGTCCAGCCTCGAGGTCCGCCTCTGACCGCGCGCGCGCGCGCCGCAGCGGCTGCAGCCTGGGCGACAACCCTGAGTCCGTGCTGCTGGCGGACCTGCTGGGCGGGTCCGGGTTCACGCCGCTGCCGAGCGCGTTCGCGGCGGCCGCGGAGGGCGCGCCCGCGCACGCGGCCGTCCCGGTGTCATCCGCGGTGGCGGAGTCCACGCTGCCGCGCGCGCGCGTGCTGGAGATGCTGGGCCTGCGGCCGGAGCTGGGTGCGGCCCCAACACGATGCCAGGGCTGCCGTGGCTCGCCTCGCCTCGGCGCTCGCAGCCGCCACGATGAAAACTCTGGCTCAGCTTTGTTGCTGCTGGCCTGTAGGCAGGGTTAGTGTTGTCCTGCGACTCCAAGCACTGCTGTGACTCCCGCCCCATGTGGCCCTGAGCGCGTGCCATGCTCTCTGGCGCAGGGGACGCGCACATTCCGCGGCGCCGCCGCAGCGGCACCTACAAGTCGGGCATCACGGTCAAGGTCGCCGCGCCGGCGCCGCTTGCGCCGCCGCCGGCGTGCGCGGGGTGGAGCCCCGCCGCAACCCTGGCCGCGTCCGCCAGCCCCTGGCCGCTGGCCGCCGGGGCGCTGCTCCCTTTCAGCGGGCGCGCGCCGGCTTACGGCAGCTGCACTGCGCAGCCGTCGCTCGGCGACGCGATGGGCAAGCCGGGCGGCGCGTGGCCGCCCGGCGCCGGCGGCCGCGACGGCGGCGCGCACTCCAGCTCCTCGACCGCGTCCGAGGCGTCGCACTTCGGGCGGCTGGGCGTGCCATCGGCCGCGCTGCGCGCCGGCCGCGCGTCCGCGCCCGAGCTGACCGCGCTGCTCGGCTGGGAGGGCGGGCCGCCCGCGCCCGCGCCCGGCGCGCGCGTGGCCAGCCCCTTTGCGGGCGCGGCGGCAGACGCCGGCCTGCCCCACGACCCGACGCCGCCGCGCCGCGCCCCCGCCGCGCGCCAGTGGTCCGCGCCGGCGGCGCTGTCGCTGGAGCAGCTGCTGGAGCTGTACGGCCGCGCGCCGCCCGCGCCGGCGCCCGGCGGCTTCGGCCGCCTCGCGGCCAGCGCCGCGGCGGCCGCCAGCGCCGCGGCGGCCGCCGTCATCGCGGCCGCGCGCGACGCGCAGGCCGCGGCCTCGGTGCGCGGCCCTGCCGCTCCTCAGACCTGGTCCGCACGTCAGCCCACCGCAACGTGCCGTCTGGATGCTGAGAGGGCGTGTGAGTAACACACGCCCTGTCCGAGCGTACTCGTTGTCATACTGACTGCTACGATCAACCCCGTGGGGTTGTTCGTTGCAGTCAGTGTGACCATAAATCAAGCCCTAAAACCTGGCATGTAAGCAAACACTCTGCCCCTCTGCGCGCAGGCCAGGTCAGATGCCGCGCCGCTAGAGGGCCTGGCCAAGAGCGGGTCGGAGGCCTGCCTGCACGCGCTGCGCGAGTGCTCGGCCGCGCGGCCGCCGGCGCGGCAAGCGCCTGACGCGGCGCCGCCGCCCGCGCCCGCGCCCGGCGACGCCGACGCCTTCCAGCGCATCGCCGCGCTGCTCGAGCGCCGTGCCAGCGCGCCCACGCAGCCGCCTGCCCTGCCGGCGCTGCTGCCGCTCGGCGCCGCCGCGCAGCCGGGCGCCGGCGCGCCGGGGCACGCGGCGAGCGGGGCGGGCGCCGAGGCGAGCGCGCTGGCGGGCGGCTGCGCGCTCGCGGCGCAGGGCGCGGGACACCCCGGCGGGAACCCTGCGGGGTCGCCCTCGGGCGCCGCGCTGGCGGCGGCCCGCGCGAGCGGGGCCGCCCGCCCGCGGCGGCCGGCGTGGCTGGACGAGGTAGCGCAGCGCGTGTCGCAGGGCATCAGCCTGGGCAGCCGCGCGTCTGCGAGCTCACTCTCCAGTGCGCTGCCGGCCGGCCTCGAGAGCCGCGGCCTGGAAAGCTACTGCTGCGGTGGCGGCGCGCGCGCGGGCGCGGCGCGGCCGGCCGCGCCGTGCCCGCCGCACCGCGCGCAGGGCGCCCCGCCCGCGCAGCCTGACGCCGGCGGGGGCCGGCGGCGGCGCTGGCGGCGGCGGCCGGCGGCCGCGCAGGGCTGAGCGCTTGAGGCCACGGCTCACCTGCCGGTTCCGTCTTTTTTTCGGGCCCAAGACCCAGCCCACCAGGCGGGCAGGCACCAGGCGGATAGGCGCACCAGCAAGCGCAACAATGATGCGGTGTGTACAGCAGCGGCGGCTCATGGCCGCGCAACGCGACGCGCCGGATGCTGCTGCGCCCCGCAGATGAACGCCTTGCATGGGCGCCAGGCCGCCGCCTTGCCTGCCGGGCGCCGCGGCGGGCGCGCGCGTTCGGGCACTTTAGGACCGTATCTGGCAGCTGTGTGTGCCATGCTCTGTGTGTCAAATTACTCTGCGTCTCTGTTGTGCATCGCTGGCGAGCCCGGCCGAGAGTGTTTTCAGGTGGGGGCCAGACGGCACGGGCGGCTGCAATCAGACAATGCGGCGGGGTCTGGGTTTTGGGCAGGGCATGCAGGCGCGGAGATGGAGTGCGCTGAGCATGCTTTGTGTTGATCCTAGGTTCCCTACGCTGCGCGTGCGCGGCGGTGCAACTTTGCGTGGCAGGCTGAGTGCCAGGCGTCTTTCCGTAGGTTTTCCTTGCATGCTGCTTTAGGCACGCGCTGGGGGTTCGTCAACATGCTGTGCCGCGGTTGCGGGGCGGGGCATGTTGGGCATGGGAGTCTGTCACTTGGGCTCTGACCAAGCTGATGAGTGGCGGGGGCCCGGTATCTGGGGCACCGTTGCCGGGGGCACAGCCGGTTTGCATATCGCTGCAGTGCGCACACGCAATTCGTGCGGCGCGCTGGAATTCGGACGCAGTCCGCGTTGGAGGGTAGGCGATCGGCTTTGGTGGGGTCGGATGTTCCAAGCCGCGGGTGTTTCAAGGCGTCAGGCGGTGTCCAGGGTGGCGGCCGAGGTGGCCGGCGGGTTTCTCGGAGATTGGTATCTTGGGGGGCGCCCTATTGCTATGGGGCGCCCAATAGCCCTTTTCTATGCGGCGCGCACAGTGCGGCAGCGCCTGGCAAGCCAGCCAGCGCAGCGCCCCGCGCGCCGCCGGACGCCGGGGGGAAGCAGCGCGCGCGCATGCGCGCCCCTGCTTGCTCCCGGCACTTTTTGGGGTAGCTCGGGCTGAGTGCGGGGCCGACCGTTGCGCCTCATTACGGCGGCTAGCCACCTATCTGCAGGCGGCCCCGCACTGCGCCCTCCAGGGTTTCGCACGCGCGCTGTTGCGCCGGCGAAGCGCACGAAGTGTCGCATTTCATGTCTGGTGTGCTGTGCTCTTGACTAGTGGCGGCAGTTTGGGCAGGCGCGGGGGCTCGCGCGTATTCTGATGCGAGGTGTTTTGCTGCTTGCTTGACAGCTGCCCGCTGCCGCGTAGGGGCATGTTTTATTTCTTTGGCATGGCGTGATGCCGTGTCGGCCCTGCCTGTGGTCAACAGTCGGGCTGCGGCGGGGCGCGCAGCCCGGCGAAGGGTGGGCTGCTGCCATATGAGTGCAGGGCTTGGGAAAACGTTTGGAGCGGCAATGAATGCGCAGAACTGAGTAAGCTGTAGCCTGGGCTG
>JAABUO010010277.1_pt1 | contig 10381 bp, 17 predicted proteins | sample 5559291 | NCBI WGS metagenome assembly JAABUO01 (sample SAMN10711878, study PRJNA513372) | rock metagenome | isolation source: Antarctica rocks | place: Antarctica: Victoria Land, Finger Mt sud
TGTTCGCATTCACCGGCCAGAGCCACCGCCTCCGTACCCGGGGAAAGGAGCCCAAGAGCGCCTAATCACTGCAGGGGTTCAATTTGAGATTTCCGCCAGGGGTTCAAATTGAGCGTTCCGTTACCAAATGAGTACTTTCGAAAAAGAACTAGGAGCCTCGCTCGCAGAAGTGGGGCTGACCAAGAAAGACGCCGCCGCGCACGTCAAGGGCATGCGCGTCCATGCGAACAAGCTCCACGATCTCGCGGTGAAGCTCCCGAGCAAGGGCAATGACCGGAACTTCACCAGCTATGCTCTGCCATCCGTCCCACTGACCGACACGCAGGCGCATTGCGTCACGCTTCTCTTCGGAGCGATGTGCGATTTAGATGCGAAGACGCTCGCGATCGCCGCACGGGGCAGTGATTTCGCGAGCAGCTACAGCGACGAGGAAGTCCTCGAAGCGGCGAAGCTCATGGCACGCATCCCGGCCAGCTTCATGCTCGACCGCGCTGCGATCTCCCGGCTCCGTGCGCTCATCTAAGGTGACGCCCGAAATCAGCGAGCGGTGAAACAAGCAGCCGCCGCTCGCAAGGGTGACGCGCCAATCCCGGCGTTCCCGATAGCGAGTCCTACTCATCATTACGGGCAGCTACTTGGGGAAACGCTTTGCCTCGTTCGTGACCATCCCCATTATCAAGAATGGAAGACCGATGAGCCAGAGGACGAGAGCATAGGTGGCCGCGTCAAAGTTTTGAGCCACCTCACTTAGCAACACCCCAAGCGGAAACGTGAGCATGATGCACCAGGCTGCGAGCCTAGTATCTTTCCTACCCTTCGGGTACGTTTTGATAATGCGATAAGAGGCCCAAGATGCAAGAAGCTCCATGTTTAGCGCGCTCCGTCCAGCAGCACCGATCCAATCCATTACTTACAATCTGTAGGGGTACGGGATATTGTTGAAGGTCACTTGGTCAGTATACGACACAGTTGCAAATGGTCCAATCTAATAGGTTACAAGCGATCAGGGTTCTCGTCTCATGACGGACGCAGAGGCGCATGACGTGCGCGCTATCCTCGAAGCCTTGAAGCGGTGCGAAGACGAATTGAAGCGCTCTCCTGAGCCGCGCAAGTAGGCCGCCCTCACCCGGCAAAAGGGTCCAAAGGGGTACCCCTACCGCTCGCACCCTTTGCACCCTATCTCACACCCTTGCCTACCCTACGTCGAGACCCTACGGCCCGCCGACCCTCTCTGCCATGACGCAGGGATGATCGAGCGGGCCGTTCTCGTCGATGCGGCGTTACCGAGCCGAGTACCAACGCTCTAATGTTCATTCGAGCTGACTATCTCGCCGCCTCGCCGCCTTTCCGCCCACGTCGTCGACCCGATCTTAGCGACACGCCCTGCTTCAGAAGCCGATGAAGCTCCGCGAATTCGAGCCGATAACATTGGCAAGCCGTCCATCTATTGGAGCCTCCAATGCCGTTCATGTACTGTTCGCCGCCCGCAGCCATCGTCCGAGTGATCCCGGCGACTGGCGACTCGCACGCGGGGTTAGGGGAGGTCGTACTCAGCAGCGGCGCTTCGTTCCGCATCACCACGCCGTATGGCGAGCCTTCCCCGGATCGAGACTTCGTGGTGAAGATGCGCCGCGGCGACCACGTTCAGATGTGCTACGGCCCGGCCCAACACTGGGCAGACGCAGACCCTAGCGCTCGAATGGCGATCATCGGAGACCTCGATGATTCCCAATACTTCTACGGTCTTGCAAATCCGGGAAGATAGCGCCGCGCCGCCATCTCCCTGCCACGTGTCAGTCCAGAGAGAAGACGAGACCCACACCCTAGAGACGAACCGTCGTCGGTACCGCCTCACTGGGGTCTCCCCACAAGGTACACCCCATAGATGCACGCCGTATCTAACCCACCGATCCTGTCCGACCTGTAGGTACTGGCCGACAAAGTTCGAGAGCGCTTAAGCGCTTTCTATTAACGTTGATGCACCGTAAGACCGCCCCGGCACCACCGCGCAGCGGCACTCGCCCGGCACGGTAGCGAGGGCCGACGAAGCGGCACGCTATGCTGCGACCAGTGCCGTCTTGCTCTTGAGCACTGCGACGAGCCCCGAGAGATGCCAGGCAGCGCCACGCGGCGCAGCGTCCCTCGGGCATTCAAGGACTCGACGATAGCTCGGAGCGACACGCCCGCCTCGCGATCCGCATAGACGCTCGCGAGGACGGCCTGTTCCGCCTCGTTCTCGACGAGCTTACCGTTGACCGCATCGTAGCCGTATGGGGCGCGCGATCCGCCGCAGAACTCGCCCTGGCTGCGCTTGTGCATCATGACGGTAGCGGTGCGCTCGCCTACGGTCTCCCGCTCCCACTGCGCGACAACGCCGAGCATGTTCACGACCATGCGGCCCGCAGCGGTCGACGTATCGAGGGATTCACCCACGGAGACGAGAGCAAAGCCATGCTTTGTCGAGAGATCAAGCAGCGTCGCGAGATCACGCATCGAGCGCGTCATGCGGTCGAGCTTCGTAATCGTCACCGACTCGACGCGCCCGGCGCGAATCATCATCATGAGACGGTCGGCACCGGGGCGCTTCATGTCCTTCGCGGAGTAGCCCGCGTCGATGATGACCTCTGCAAGCTCGATCCCGCGAGCGAAGGCATGTGCGCGAACCCGCGCCTCCTGGTCGGCAAGGCTCAGCCCCTTCGTCGCCTGCTCATCCGATGAGACTTGGACGTAGCCAATGTGGAGCTTTTCGATGGTACGCTTCGCCTTCGCCATGCGCTAATTGTACCACTCGCGCTCGCTACTGGTACAAAGCATCGAAGCTAAGGTGCTGAATATCACACGAATAGAGTGTAGCGGAGCGATCCCGGCAACGTCCCAAACAGAGCCCGCTAGCGATCCTAAAGCTCCATCCCTGACCTGAGTGACACCGGATAATGCTGCGCACGTTCCTATGGGCGAATGCACGGCACGCAAGGGCACTCTGGGGCTGCGCCGTCGCCTCTGTCGTACGCTGCGCCATCCCAGCCGATCTCCTCGGACTATTCTGTGAAGCGCACGTCTCGGGCATGCCTGGCGCGCTATCCTCGCCGATCTCGATGACGACGACATGACGAAGCTCGAATCGCTCGCCGGAATCGGGTGAACATTCGATCGCTCCACTATCGCCAACGACGATGCTGGTCTCGGAGACCATTCGATACGAATTGACGCGCAGCGCACCGTCCTGGGGCTCTATAGACGGTGCTACGCGAGGGCTACGGCGCGCCACCTCCTCCCACGGAGACGTTACGGGTACGGGGATAGGTTGCAACTGTGATCTTCGTCAAAATGGCCCGCGGTACTACCACACCCACTGTTACCATCAATCAAGAAATAAAGGTAAATATCTGTAAAAATTGCAACGAGATTATCGCACTGGCAGCGGTCTTACGTCTTGATTATCGCACCGCTCGCCTGCTGATCTTCGACGTCAGCAGGTCGAACGTCCTTCAATCGAGTTAGCAAGGAGTTAAAACGTAACGTCTGCACTTCAAGGATAAGAAACGCGGCAAGTCCGGTCACATTATAAATAGTCTGAAGAAGCAATTGACCAGCGTCCTTCGGCGAATGGACGAGCGAAAACTCTGTGGCGAGCCAAGCCACGCCTACGCCTATTACCATAAAGAACGAGATAAGAATCGCAACGAATCGCATCCACAGTTCGACTATGAGTTTTTGCGGCGGGCCGACGGTAAGGGCGAGCGCTTCGAGATTCTTGCGCTTTCGGACTTCAGGAGCGCGCTTGCCCCGAGATTCCCATCGGTTTTTTAGAACATCGTAGACGAAAGGACCGGCTAAAGCGAGGACGATTGCTAGAACAATTTCACTCATGCAGTCCTACTGTTTTGCATCTAGAGCAGTCGGCATGGTCTTTGCGGGAAAAGATGCACGACTCAAGTCGCGAGACCTTAACGATGCCCACTTTCTCGACGGCTACGTGAAGGTTACCCACGAAGACATCGCTCCATCGAATACGCCGCCCGTTGAACGTGAGCGACTTCTCGATCCTACTGAGTTTAAATTGAGTCGGCACGATGTGCTGCGGTAGAGATAGACGGCCTGTACCGCAGAGGCACTTGCCTCCGTTACACAAGGAGCTTGCGCGCTGCATACACTGCACGAAGTCACGCCGATTTCTCGTCACGATGATGGAGCCAGGCATCGTGAGCGTGCGATATGATGTGGAAATCGTCGGTACCTTCGCTGATACCGATGTTCGAAAGATACTTTATCGAATAGCTTCCAAAACCAGTCTCAAAGCCTTCCGAGTCTTCATCGAACACGAACGAACGAAAATCTACTCTCGACATATCATCCTCTTTCGTAGTTCTAAGCTAATCGATACTTCGGAGATTCTCGCCGTTGTTCAAGCCGCGGCAATTGCGCTTGTACTCGTACTCGTTTCGAGCGGCGTCCCAAGCAATTCTTAAGCACTCCTGGTCGAGCCAGGAGTCCGCCTATTGTATCGCTTTCTATCCGATTGCACAAGATGTGGGGTCATTGGTGGACTTCGCGGTGCATACGCCGAGGGTGGGCGCGATGGAATCGCTGCCACTGCGGCGCATGGTAGACTGGCCGCTACCTCGACGAGGAAGTTCCTGGTGGGAAGGTTGTCAGCGCGGCGAAGATCGCCGACTCATCACGACGAACTGCGGCGAGCATGTCGCTCGGTTTCGATATCGCGAACCTAATCGCGCTTGCTACATCGCTTCTCATTGCAGTTCAAGTCTCGGAACGTCTCGCACGGTCTCGAGAGAGGATAGACGCTAAACGTGAGCTTCTGTTGGAATTGTTCTCGCATCGGCATATAGCGATTGGACCCGAGCTTTACCCTGCGTTCAATTCAATTCCAATAGTCTACAGAGATAACGCAACGGTATTAAATAATCTTCGAGCGTTCCTTGAAGTTGTGGGTGATCCACGCAACCCCGCTCTTCGACTTGAGAGATACGAAACGTTGATCGTTACGATGGCGCAAGCGAGCGGCTACAAAAAGTTCACCGAGAAAGATTGTAGATACTATCTTAGAGACGGCTAGATCGCGCCGCTATCTCAGTTTCAGTTTGCGGCAGAATGCGCGCGAGCTTCGGTCTACCACTCACCTTGCGGGAACGGCCGGACCGGGGCACCAAGGCTGACTGGGGTCCACTACCCGTCGCCCCGTACCATCAGCATCGACGCGTCGAAGTTCGCTAGGCCTCGGTGCGTCAGTGCCACGATGGTAGAGCGCGCGGCACCCCTTCCGACAGTCGGAGTGCCGTCTCTAAGTCAGGCGTAACACAGCGTAACACTTCTAAAGTGGCCGCTCGGTGCGCTCGAAGTACTATTCCTCGAGTAGATTGATGCCTGCGTGTGTTATGCCCGTGACGCTGTAAGAGTGGGGCGGACCCGCTACCGCCGTGCGGCTCTCGGTTGCATCGATGAAGCCCGCGTTACGCAAGGCTCCGAGTGTGATATTCGTAGTGGTGTCGTCGGCTATCGAGGCAAAGTCGCTGGCGCAAAGCTCTACGTCTTGCCCGTCGCGCTCGAAATGGTCGTAAATCCGCTTAAGAACTGCAAGGTCGATGCTCATGTCGACGGGATGCGAGCCGCCTTGTCGCCGGTCCCGCTGGGCCCGAAAGCCGACGATGATAGTATTGTCAAGTAACCCATCATGGCTTTGCGCTGAAGCTCCGAGACTATGAATGAGACGGCCGGTCGCAAGCGAACAAGAAACGATGGCACGTTCGCTGTTCGGACAATTAGCCTCAATGTTCTTCAGAGTAGGGAGAACGTCGGCTGACGCTCATCTCGTGGAGTCTATCCTCACGGGAAATGCGAAGTCGGTGCGACGGAGCGTTCAGACGCGAGCGCGGAATCGCGCAAAGACTGCACTTTGGAATGCGGTTACCGAGAAGCGGCGGCGGCGTCGATGACGGAACGGGACGCTCGGTTAGTCGCTGCTGCGAAGACGGTACAGACAAAGCTGACCGCACTTGCGGCCGCCATGCACGATGCTGACCGTCGCGATCACCGCCTACTTATAACGCTAAGAGAGAAGTACGGCATTCCGCAGGCGATGACCGAGATGGCGAACGCCTACAGCGGACTCATGGCGACGCTCGCGGACTACTTAAAAGAGGAACCGCTGTAGAGGGAAACGGCCCGGCAGACAATTGCGCGACCTTTTACCCTAGCGCTTATGACCGCCAACGTAGTGACTGCCCTTGCCGTTGCTGTTATGGCCGCCCATCCGATGACTACCCCTACGGCCTCCACCATGATGGCCGCGCGCATCGACCTGTGACAGCGTCGTCGCCAACACGAAGAGAAGAGCCGCGCCAAGAACTCCGAAGCGTTTCATCTAACAACCTTATGCGAGAAAAGTAGTATGCTGGCAATACGGTTCGATTCGCGCTACTCCTCGTCGTCTACTTCGATCTCGTCAGGCTCCGTCCAGACGATCCACGACCACAAGTTCCGCGGGCCGGTCCCCGGGTCGGGTAGGCCACCGGCCGGGCCGAGGTCGTCGGAAGGTGAGTCCTGGTCGTCATCATCCCACATGGTTCGATGGTAGCGCGGCGGGGACGGCGGCGCATGCCCCAATCGCAGGACTAAATGACCTCGTCATGGTTTGCATCATGCAATTCGTGCGTGGAATATAGCTACAGTACCGAAGTGCTCAAGTACCTTCCCGGTACCCTCGTTTTAACTGACCGGTGATTCGTCAACCTAGTGGAATCTGGCGGAAACCTATATTTTACAAGGGCGTGAGGCCCGAAGCGCCCCGTCAACCTAGACGCTTAAAAGGGTCATTTTTCGATTGGTAATGACGAGGTCTCGGGTTCAATCCCCGACGAGGGCTCCACGAACGCTCGACGTGACGCGCTTCGAGTCATCGCTACTGCGAATTCGGCTCGAAACCAACGCTCGCTCCCCAGGGTCGCTGGCCGTATGAAGCAAGCCTTTTCATGTGGCGTCCTCGCGGTGTTTGCGACCGTCGGCTCGTTCGGCACATCTGCGTCCGCGGCGGGCTTCTCGATGAAGGCCCCGAGTTCGCAGAACAGTATCTCGGGCCGCGTCGCATCGTACGACGGCAAGACGGCACTCGGTGTCCGGACGAATGCGGGCCGGCTCGTCGCCGTGCGGCTGCAGTCCGGCACCGTGATCTCGCCGCGCGGGGTGAAGCTCAAGCCCGGCATGACGGTCACGGTCGTCGGGAGCCGCAGCGGAGCGACGTTCGCTGCACAGCAGATCGTCGCGCCGCTCGGGCGCGGGAACGGCTCGAAGCTCGGCAACGGTCCCGCTGGGGAGCGCGGATTCTACCGCTCGAACAATCCGGACTTCTATCCGCAGCATAACGGGCCGAGATCGCGCGGAGTCCGCGCGGGCCGCGCCGAAATCCGCGGCACGCGCGCCCGTAGCTCAATAGGATAGAGCGAGGGACTCCTAAGCCCTAGGCTGGCCGTTCGATTCGGCCCGGGCGCACTTTTCGCTCATGCGTCGAGATCGGCCGAGACGACGATCGGATCGCCGTCGCGGTCGACCTCGACGACGAAGGCGATCGGCCGGCAACAGACCGGGCAGTCCTCAACGAAGCGCTGGCGCCGGCCGCCCGAGGGGTCGACCGCGACGAAGTTGGGCTCGAAGCAGACGGGACAATCGTACGCGGCGTCGTTTTCCAGCGGCATCGCCGGCCGGTTCGGGCCGGGTGTCCGCGGGTCCGCGCCGTTGCCAGGTGGCCGCCCGGCGTGGTATCCTCATTGGAAGAACGGACGGGCGTCCGTTTTCTTTATGTCGGTCTGCACCGCTAGGAAACGGAAATGGCGAAGAAAGAAACTCGGATCACGGTCGTCCTCGCGTGCCAAGAGTGCAAGCGACGCAACTACAACACGCAGAAGAATCGGCAGCACAATACCGAGCGGCTCGAGCTCAAGAAGTATTGCCGCTGGTGCCGGACGACCCGTTCGCACCGGGAAACGAAGTAACGAATCACGCGTAGGGTGGTAGCTCAATTGGTAGAGTTGCGGTCTCCAAAACCGTCGGTTGCAGGTTCGAGTCCTGTCCGCCCTGCCAGTATTCTCGAGGGAAGCAGCATCGCATGAGCAGGCCAACCGCAGGCGGCGGCGGGACGACGATCCGTACGACGGGTCAGCCCGGTCCACGCCAGCCCACGCGTCAGGCACCTCCGAGCGATCGGGCGGTACGCCGTCAGGGTGCCGAGCGCTTCTTTCGCGAGCTCGTCGCCGAGATGCGACGCGTCACGTGGCCGTCGCGGCCCGAATGGGTGTCCGCGACCGTGCTCACGATCGGGCTCGTCGTCTTCGTCGGCCTCTACACCTACATCATCGACCAGGTCTTCGGCTGGATCTTCGGGTTCGTCCACCACTAGGAGTTCTCGTGGAAAATCAGATCGAAATCGTCGAACCGATCACCATACCGGTCGATACCGTCCCCGCCGCCAACATCAGCGACCGGCGCAACTGGTTCGTCATTCACACCTACTCGGGCTACGAGAATAAGGTCAAGGCGAACCTCGAGCGCCGCATCCACTCGATGAACATGCAGGGGAAGATCTTCCGCGTGCTCGTCCCGATGGAGGACGAGGTCGAGTTCAAGGACGGCAAGCGCAAGATTACGCCGAAGAAGGTGTTCCCCGGCTACGTCCTCGTCGAGATGGATATGGACGATCAGTCCTGGTACGTCGTGCGCAACACGTCGGGCGTCACGGGCTTCGTCGGCTCGCCCGGCGCGGGCGAAAAGCCCGTTCCGCTGCAGGACAAAGAAGTAAAGACGATCCTCAAGCAGATGGGGATCGAGACGCCCAAGCTCAAGATCGACTTCGCCAAGGGCGACCGCGTCAAGGTCACGAGCGGGCCGTTCTTCGACTTCACGGGCATTGTGGACGAGATCCAGCCGGAGAAGGAAAAGGTCCGCGCGCTGATCTCGATCTTCGGTCGCGAGACGCCGGTCGAACTCGAGTTCTACCAGATCGAAAAAGTCTAGTCCTCGGATTCGCCCGCCGCGGGTACGACGGGCGCCATGAACGACTCCGACCCGCACGCCCATCGCGCCTCACGCCTCCATCCATTCTTCGTCGCCGCGCCGTTGCTCGCGTGGACGGCGAGCTTCGGATTTGACCTCGCCTCGCGTTACGGTCTCGACGGCAATCATCACGCACGCTCCTCGGAGCGCGCGATGCTCGCGGGCCTCGGCGCGGCGGCCGTCTCGGGCGCGTTTGGTCTCTACGACTGGACGCGGTTGCGCGGCAAGACGCGGGCCAAGGGGTCGGGGCTGATCCACGTCGCGCTCAACGTCGTGACGGCGGTGCTGTACGGGGCATCGGCGTTGCGGCGCGGCGCGATCGCAACGGAGGGTGATCTCGACATCGAGCCCGGTTCGATCGCGGTGCCCAACGCGGGCCGCGTGACGACGGCCGACCTCGCCGGCAGCGCGACGATGATCGTCCTGCTCGCCGCGATCGGCGCAGCCGGCGGCCAGGTCGCCGCCAAGACGAACATGCCGAGCGACTGACGCCGACGTAAAACCAAGGGTGCCGCGAAGCGGCGCCCTTGGTTCAGAAGATCTTGTTGATGAGTTCGTCGCCGACGCCGAAGCCGAGGCCCAACGTCACGGCGCGCCCGAAGCCGCTTCCAAGGAAGCCGCTGAGCGGGTTCCCGCTCGGCTGCTGACCGTAGCCCGGTTGTTGGCCATAGGACGGTTGCTGGCCGTAGCTGGGCTGGCCGTAGCCCTGTTGCGGCGGGTAGCCGGGCTGCTGGCCATAGCCCTGCTGCTGCGGCGGATAGCCCGGCTGGCCGTAGCCCGGCTGCGGCTGGTACGTCTGCTGCGGATCGGGCTGCACGGCGGGCGCCTGGATCGCCGTCGCGGCGAAACCGTGCATCGCTTGGAGGAGCGTCGCGACGCGCGACTCCTCGTCGCGAATCGCGAGGGCGATCTCCTTGAGGTCGAGGTTCCACTCGCGGGCGTTCGGGTCGTTCGTTGCTGCTTGCAGCTTCGCGGCGAGGGCCTGGAGCTTCGTCGCGGTGTCCTGCGATTGCGCGCGCAGGTCGGCAAACGTCCGATCGATCGTCTCGATGTCCATGCGCGGCGTTTCGGCCGTCGCGCGCGGCCTTCCGCCCGTGACGCCGGGGCGGCCGCCGTGGTATACTCTTCGGGTTGCGCCGTCCTGGTCGACCCCGGCCGCGGCTGCACAGACTCGCGGGGGAGAGCGCGATCGCGCGCTCGGAAAGAGAAACACATGGCGAAAAGAGTCGTTGGCAAGATCGGGCTCCAGCTCAATGCCGGCAAGGCGACGCCCGCGCCGCCGGTCGGCCCCGCGCTCGGGCCGTATTCGCTCAACATC
>JAABUO010010280.1_pt1 | contig 10379 bp, 14 predicted proteins | sample 5559291 | NCBI WGS metagenome assembly JAABUO01 (sample SAMN10711878, study PRJNA513372) | rock metagenome | isolation source: Antarctica rocks | place: Antarctica: Victoria Land, Finger Mt sud
GTGCCAAGCACGCCAAAAGCAAAGCTGAGATCGCCATGTGTCGCGCCATAGTGAACGGGCGAAAGTCTGCTTATTTCAACCCACGTTTGTGCCCGTTGTGTTGCAGTGTCAGCTAACGACGCAACTCTGCATAGGTCAAGAGTGAGTAACCAGGTAGCTGTTATTAGATTCCGGCCAGTCAGCCTAGTCGTCAGCACGGACGAGTAGTCTTAAGGCTACCTGCACCGCTTTACGCAGCGTTTGTCAGTTCTGTTGCACCGAAGCAAAGCTGGTGTATGGTCAACAAGAAAGCTGCCCTTCAGCGATCTTCACTGGTGTGATCGGGCGGTCAGCCCGGTCACGCTTGTGAAGGACTCTTCGGTTATCTAGCCTTTTGCTCGACCTTGTATGTGGAATGGAGGTGCGCGTGACATCTAATGCTGACGCAGAGCCTTTGCCGTTTCAGCAGCGTTTGACCCTTTACAAAAGGCTTCTGGCACACGATCACAATAGAGCATGGTTTCGTTTTCTCAACGCGGTGGTGAGGGGTGGCCTGAGCGGCGTTTGTCTTCGTGGAGGCTTGCATCTTGTCACTTTTCTGTTTGGTCTCATCGTTAAATGGCGGAAGCAGCAAGGCGCTCGCAGCTTGAATTTTTGGTCAAAGCTGCAAGACACAGCCAGATATGCAGCCTTTCTTGCTACTTACAGCGGCACCTTCGTAGCAGTTGACGAAGGCATAGCTGCTCTCTTTGGCAAGAGAAGGTTCACGCTCTTTTCTGGCGTTTGCTGCATAGCTACTTCATGAGATAGAGCACAATATAAACTTAAAGTACGTGACATTTGCAGGACAGCTGCATGGCGGGCCTATGCTGCTGGTGCAGCCGCAGGTCCCTCCTTAATGCTGACAGGGTGAGTGTCAGATCATGCCTGACATGTAACTATACAGCAGTGTCATCTTTGCATGCATGTCCTCTTCTGCTCAGCTTGTGTCTGCTCAGTAGTAATGAGCAATAAGCTGCCCATAGGGCAAGGCATAATTCATTCTCTTTTGGATTGAGAACGTGATGATTGTGAATTGCATGGCAGGCCTCAGGACAGGCACACCAGTCTGGCGCTCTATATCTTGCTGAGAGGTGCAACTCTGCTCATACGCTGTGGCAACAAGCCAGATGCACCACCCGCCGTCAGGAAGGTCCTGACTCCAACCAGATGGAAGCATGGAGACACAGCAATGATGTGTGTGGCAACTAGCCAGATCTTGTACTCCTGGATCATGATGCCTCAAACGCTGCCTCCTGCATATGTCAAGTTCCTGAACAGGCATGGAGGCAGGCAGCAATGGCACTACAATGCAGCAAGGGTGAGTCATCTAAGCAGGCGGACAGCACTACTTAGAGACAATGCAAACACAACCTGACCTTCACTTCAGCCTGTGCTAATTGTGGTAATTGTGGAAGCTGACAGGCTGCTACAACTGCTGAGAGGTCGCTTCTTTGTGCCTGCTCTGCAGGAGTTGTGCGAGCGAGCTGGAAAACCAATGCCTCCAGCACCCTACAAGAGCTTGCACAGTACCAGGTTCAAGCATTTTAAGGGCACATGCCCATGCGAGGTGCTGCACCCAGGGCAGTCGTGCAATGGCTTTATGCTCAACTTCTTCCCGGATGCCTACCTCAGGTCACCCCTCATGCTGCTGCTGCTTCATTGCTTGTGTCCTTGCTCACCATGACAACTGTCGACTGTTTGACAATATGCATGCTTTGCTTCTCCACCGTGTGCATGTCTCACAGCATGACTGTCTGCTATGTTGGTTCCATCCTGCATCATTGGCAGCAGCAGCAACTGGCTGCACTGATTCTGGTCTGCATGCACTCTGCCCAGCTACATATCTGTACCAGTGTACAATATCTTGACTGTCACTATCTTGAAGACCTTGTTGAATGAACAGCAGTTGCATGGAAGCGCATGAGGCGTGGTGTGTCGTGCAGGGCGATCCCGGTGTACCTGCCTGTGTATGTCTTCCCAGCATTGCTAGTTCACAGGAAGCGGTTGCTGGACCCAAAGCTGGCTCCAGACATTGGGCGCAGGGTGGTGCAGGGGGCTCTGCGCTCTAGCTTGTTCCTTTCCCTCTACTGCACTCTAGCCTGGCGAGGGGCATGTGTTGGCTTCCAGTGGTCAAGTGAGCTGCTGTATGCTTGACCAAGTTGGTTTTGAAAAGCTGTGCAATCCAACTGTTGACACAGCATTGCTTGTCAGATCACACCTGTTACCTCATTGCATGTTGAACTGCAGCTTGCCTCATTGTACCAAGTATCAAACTTGTACCAAGTATCAAGCCTATTTAAGGAAGCAAGACTGTGACTGATTGTACTTGTGAATCCACCCATGTTTGCACGGTGGTTCATCATCATAGCTAAGCTCACATATTTGTTCTGCCATTTGCAGAGGAAGCTGCACCAGCTTGCTGTTTAGCAGCGCAGTAGGTGGCAGTCTTACTGCCACCTACTGTGCATAATTGACTTACACAGCTCAACGAGAGGGTTGATGTGGGTGCAGATGGCGCATCTGGGGCTCTGCTGGCTCTGACCTGCTGGACTGGCGGCCTAGCTACTCTAGCAGAGAAGAAGTCACGTAGAATGGAGCTGGCTCACTACTGTCTGGCCAGAGCCATTGAGTCTTTTGCACTGTGTCTGACCGCTTGGGGGTATGTCAGAGGAGACAGCCTGCCCAGGAGGACGGATGTCATCATCTTCAGTGCAGCAACTGCAGCCATCATGCATTGCTACTCAGACTCACATGGACGGCACAGGGATGTATTCAAGAGCAAGTACCTGAACGTGCTGGACTTTGTATTTGGCAACACAGGTCGGTTTACTGATTGTCTTGCCTGCCAGTCTAGTCGCCATCTCTTTGACATTCACTTGGAGCCCTGGATTTATGTCATGTCAGTGGGTAGAGGCATTTATACCCTGTTGCACAGGTGTGCGTTTCCCTAGTTTGTGTTATCATCAGCACCAGATTCCAGATTCCCTGCCACAGAAAGCGCTGTTGTTTGCAGTCAAGCAACATATTCTCATGCTGCGCAGGATTGGAAGAGGGCAGCATAAAGCATGTGCCCTCCACCTCAGACTTGATCAACCGACTGCAGGATGCTGGGATCCGCGTGCCCAGCAGGCGCACCATGTCAAATCATACTGCATCGTTTCTAGGATCTCTTGAGAACCTGCAAGCGTTTGGGGAGCAGGACGGCAATACCCCAAGCAGTGACACGTCAGACAGTCCATTTGCCCCATCTCATGACAGCACTTGAGCACAGTGTGCTGTTGCAGTTGCAGCTTAATTGGTGAAGATGTCTATTGGTGAAGAGTGTGAGCTGTTTCATTTGACATTTGGGTTTAGTGTTTCTGTTACCTTGAGCCATTCGAGGGAACAGGTATGTGTTTTCAAGGTTGCACTAATTTGCAGAGCCTGAACTTGACCAGACTTTTCTGAGTGGACACAGTGCAACTATGGGTTATGTGACCTGCGGTTCGGTGCAAATTTCATTGCAAATCTGCTATACTTTCGTGTATATGTGGTCAGTATCGAGTTATTCCTGATGAGCCTCACAGCAGGAGTGCAAAACGCTGAGTCATGCATTTTCTAGACTATACAGTATGTATATTACATGTATATGTGTGGTGGTGTTGATACAGTGACCAAGTACTGGTTTTAGACGTGGGGACTGCACCTGTTGCACCAGAATAACTGATTCGGCCAGTACTCTTCAAATTTCGAGAACACACTTTTATGCGCAATCCCAAGGGTTCGTGTCTGAGCAAGACCAGATGCATCAGGCCCGAAGATGCATCGAAGTGCATACGGTGCACGTTTCCTTTGCACATACTTCGCCCTACAAATGCACCTATGATCATGGCCTGAACTTATTGCAACAAACCGAAATGGATGGCGAATTTGCCAGACCAAGTCTTTCAAAAATTGTACAGCATACATGCAGCAGCTGCAGAACAGATGCCTCAGAGTTTCCTGTGCCAGCACACGCATGCTAGTCAGTTCGCTCAGGATCAAGCATGGCAGCATCCTAGCGGCCTCCTGGACTGTACACGCCATTGGCATCACCATTGGCTGCAGGCTCATCATCTGAGTGAGCTGGAGAAGTAGGACTATACGCAGGTGATGCTGGACTATCCTTGGGGCTTGTGGGTGAGTAACCTGTATGAAATTATGCATGTCAAGGAAAATGCATGTTTTGCAAAACATGATGTTGCACCCGTGTCAACTATTGCCCTTGCCATCTATCTACTGCACTTGACTTGCCAGAAAGGGATCATGCACCAAGCCTTGCTAACAGAACAGACAAGACAGTGTTGCATGTCAGCATCACCTCTTGACAGCATGCATGACTGTATGAGCTGCAAACATGCTTTATACGCAGCAGCAGCGGCAGTGTGGCAAACAAGCAACACATGTGCTTTGACTTGACATTGCTTGCATGCAAGGGCGCAGAAGCTTACTTGGAGATGTAGGAGAATGGTGGGGTGAGGTGGGGGAATAAGCTGCATGAACACAAGCAAACCATCAGAACAAGCACTCCTGTCAGAAGGTACCGATTTGCAGAGACTGGATCACGCATCAAAGCAATCTGCACACAATGACTCCAAGCACATACATGCCATTACAGGCAAGAAGAAGTGTTGCTCCAATGAACAGCTGACCTGCATGCAAAGGACCTTTCATGATGTGTGTGCACATGCAATACGACCCAAACCACATTGACAATGCGTCAGGCATAATCATCAATGCCAGGATGACCTTGCTCACCTGGTGAGGCAGGTGAGTAAGCCGGACTAGTTGGCGAGTAGGCTGCACAAAAACAAGCGAAGAGTCAGTCACAAGTGCTCAAAGCAGATGCTGCTGCATTCTGAATGCATGCGCTGTTGTGCACAGCAAAAGAAGCTGATTGTCACGGTCATTCTCATGTTGCATAGCAATGGCATGGACAAGTGTGACTGCATAGATGTGCATTGATTTAGGACGCCAAGCACAGGATACAGTGCGCCACTCATACATGCTTTGCAGACAAGCACAAGAATGTGTGACATAAGCTGTGTCATTGACAGAAAGAAGTTGTGATTGCAGGTAGTGCATATGCTGTTTGCATTGACAAATACGAAGGACAACTCACCAGGTGAGGTTGGTGAGTAAGCAGGGCTAGTGGGTGAATAGGCGGGGCTGGTAGGTGAGTAGGAGGGACTAGTGGGTGAATAAGCTGCAAGCAGACAGACAAGCCGTTGAGTGATTGCTGCACCTTACACAAGGCTATACACAATATTGGCAGCTGCTGCACGCAGTAGAAGCTGATAAGTCAGTGGACATGCCATGGCCTAGAAACTGCAGTGTAATGCATTGCTGGGAGTGCAATTTGGTACATTGCTTTATTGCAACCAATGTCCTGATATCAAGCTGTGAATTGGAGCGTATGTGCTGTATATGAACCTGAGTAACTGATGCATCGTAAAATTGGTGCCACCAACGCTGGACAGAATTGAAATGGCGACAAATACACATCAAGACGGGCACTGCAGATAGGGATGGCAGCACAACTACTGACAAAAGCAATGTGACTCACCAGGGGAAGTCGGACTGTAGGAGGGACTTGTGGGTGAATAAGCTGCACAAACACAAACAGATTGTCAGCACCAGACAGACAGATATAACAGCAAGTGCTTGGCTAGCTGACGTACATCAAAGCCTCACAATCAGGTGTTAGACTGACAAAGTTGTGAGCAGCTGCACAGGGTTTGCATGGGGCTTGCAGTCAAGATGCAGCAGGTGTGCAGGCAAGACTACAAAGCACAAATGCAAGCAGCCTGTGGTTGGCACCATGAATGAAGAATGAAGTGTCTCAATGACGGAAAGGACTCAAAATTGTAGGCATGACCATGACAGAGGTTGCCACTAGTTGAGCATGCTGATGCATAGAATTGATCACCTGGACTAGTAGGGCTGTAGGAGGGGCTTGTTGGCGAATAAGCTACAAGACAACAGAAAAGGTGTCAGCAAGATTGTGTAAAGCATTACACAAGTGTGGCTTGCTGTCTGACCTGCAGTTGTGCTACACTATATATGTTGCATTTTCATCATCAAAATATTGTTTTTGATGATGAAAATTTGTTCATCATTAACAACTCATGACGTCTGTTGCACAGTAGATGATTGCTTGAAACAAATGGAAAGAGTACAAAGAACATCACACATCATGCCTTCAGAAAATGAAAGAAATTGAACTTCCAAGAAACTGAAATTTGAAACGTAAGCACAAATAGTGAATGAAAGAAGCCCCTGGAAGAGCGCACGCTGTCAAAGACGAGCAGGGCTGAAACATGCAGCAATGGCTCACCTGGAGAAGTTGGACTGTAGGAGGGACTAGTGGGTGAGTAAGCTGCAAGCAGACAGACAAGCCATAAGATGCTGGATGTGCCAAGCAGGTTGATGTGCAATAGCCTTGAAGCATTGGCATGACGCATGGCTGGGGTTGCAACCTGGTTCATGGCCAGACTGATACTGTCACACCAGGATCTGCTTTGTGAATGCATGCTACGTATGGACCATGGCAGGTGTGCATGATGGCGATCCTGACAAACAGCAGTGAAGCATGCGCATCAAGACAACGTCACAGATAGCAAGCAGGTCCTGCACAGCAAATTGGCGCACCTGGAGAAGTCGGACTGTAGGAGGGACTTGTGGGCGAATAAGCTGCACAAACACAACCGTGTTGTCAGCAGCAGGCATGCAGCTGTCAACATGTGAAGAAATCAGGCGGCTGCACAAATCTTGTCTGCATCAGGCAATTGAGCTGCCAAGTGGGTCAGATGTGCAGGCAAGAACAAGTCACAGTTACAAGCAGACTGTGTGTACAAGGATGGTCATGGAGTTGCATGATGATGTGTAACTCCACATGCATCTACCCGCGAGCAGTCTGTTTGCAAGTATGGCTTGTTCTCGCCTGAGATGTGACGCGGTCAATGACTCAGACAGGCATGACTGTGACAGAGGCTGCAAGCAGCGCAGACACGCTTGTAAGGCAAAACCAGTTACCTGGACTAGTAGGGCTGTAGGAGGGGCTTGTTGGCGAATAAGCTTCAGGGCAACACATAAATTGTCAGCAGAACTGTTCACGTCAGTGTACATGAAAGATGTGCTGTCTGGCAGATATGCTGTCTGAATTGAAAAGCACCATCTGAGTTGTACAGCACCATTATCACACCACAAGTCTATAGCTGTGCAGCTGCATATCGACCCTGACCATGTCTCTTGCTCATTGGATGCATGTCACACAAATTAGAAAACACAACACCATTACAAGACACCACGTTTCTTTACTACTTTTGACATGAGGAGACACATGCAAGGACAGGGGGCTGAATCAAGCAGCACAAGCTCACCTGGTGAAGTCGGACTGTAGGACGGACTAGTCGGTGAATAAGCTGCAAGCAAGTAGACAGGCTGTTAGAAACCTGTGGCGCCTGAGGTATACGTGAATGTCGGGCATGCATCAGTCATTATTGCCCATGGTGTAAGCTGCTAAGTGGCAGTTGAATGTTCTCACAGCATTGTCAAGGTGCATAGGTGTTGCAGATAGCTGGGTCTGCGGTTTGGTTCATCACCAGACCAGCGCTGTTGCAACGAGATGGGCTTTGAGAGATGACCCTGTGTGGGACTCAGACAAGCATGCATGAGGGTGCTTCCGACAAACAACTTGAAGCAAAAGTGAGCCAGCAGGATTAGCAACAACTCAAGCATCACAGATAATGATGTGCAGCATGGCAAGCAACTGCTTGGACTCACCAGGGGAAGTTGGACTGTAGGAGGGACTTGTGGGCGAATAAGCTGCACCAACACAACCAGATCGTCAGTAACAGCATTTCAGCTGAGTGGGCCACATGAGCAAATGAGTGCTGATCAAGGTGATATGCAGTAGAGGATTTAACGCTTTCAGCTGCGGTGCTGTGATATTGTCATCAGGTGTGAATACAGCAAGATTGTGGGCAGATGAACTGGGATGGCATGCAGGCAAGCTGTTACAAGCAGCAGATGTACGACAAGTCAGACACAAGCAGGATAAAGATAAGTGAACGCAGTGTCGGCTGCAAGATCAGCATGATGCACAAAAAGGGTGAATTGCAGACCAAGGATACAAGAAGTGGCAACTAAGCAGATCCAATCACCTGGACTGGTCGGGCTGTAGGCAGGGCTTGTTGGCGAATAAGCTTCAGACACACAGCAAACATGTCAGCAAACGTGTCAGCAAACGTGTCAGCAAAAGGCATGCAGGTACAGTATGAAACAGACAGGTACTGACATAGATGGCATACACAGACTGGCACACCTTGACACAACAGTGTCCCGTCAGATGTCAGGGCAAGAAGCACAGGCAGCTATAAATGCTGTGTGTAGCAGGCACTGTCATGTGTTGTCAATGTGATCATGCAAAGGTAAGATTACAAGCTGCAAATATGGCAAACACATGCATGTTCAAAGTGGTGTAGACCGGACATCAACGACCCTGATGTGCCAGGCAAAGCAAAAGACCAACAACAAGGTACCACACAAGTCATGACCCCTTGCATCATTGCTAAGAAGCAGAGCCAATTACCTGGGCTGGTGGGAGAATAGCCTGCAGGGCAACACACAAATCGTCAGCTGCCATTGCTTTGTATATACCCTTCCAATGCAGCTGTGCAATGCCCCAATCACTGCTACATCTTGCTGTCTCAAGATACATGGTGCACAATTGAGCAAGCTCAAGGGCAGCATGCACCATGTCTGTGCAGCATTGGACCAAGGGCACTCAAGCAGACAACAAAGGCAGGTGGCCCAGGCTCAAGGCACCGCTGCACTCCACCACAAGAGGCCTACGCTGTGATCACATATGCTTGCAAGTCGTTTGAGCATGCACAACTGCAGCAGGTTGTTGCCTGCAGTTGCCTCACCTGGTGAGGTCGGTGAATAGCCCGGGCTGGTGGGAGAGTAGCCTGCATGAACACACAAAGCTTGGTAGCTGTCACAGAGTCACATGTGTTCCCTTTTGCACAAGCATTGAGCCATTGCTACTGAGCTTGCTGATGAACAAGGTGTAGCCTGACAGTCACACGTACTCATTCTTGCACAAGAAATCAGCCATTGCTACCAAGCTTGCTGATGAACACGGTGAAGGCTGACAGCAGTGCAGTCCTAGACGCAGTTCAGATGGTCATGACCATCAGCAGACTGGTCTGTGCACATGAAAACTGCCACCACTGCATGGGCACATCATGCATTCTTGCAGTTTCACTCGGTCATTTGGCGAGCAGCAGCAGCGCTATCACAGTCAAAACAACCTTTCCAATGTGTCAATGTCACAAGCCTGCCAATAATGCATGAGCAAACAAGTGTGACCAGCAACAATGCTACAAAAGTGCTTCCATGGAATGGATGCATGCATGCAGAGACCATGAGCCGGCACAGACACAGGTGAAATGACTGGCTCTGCTAGGCTCACCTGGAGATGTGGGCGAGTATCCTGCAAGCACACAAGAGCATGGCTGTCAGTCAAGTTCATTTGTACAAGGGTCTGACATGGGCACTGTTTGACAGAGGTTCATAAGCAGGGTTGTAATGATGTATAGTCTTGGGGCTCCAGGTGTGCAAGGGAAATATATGAAGCCAAGTGAAAAGCTGGTGTATGAAACCCAGCTCATGCAGGATTTGCCTTACTAGATGCAGAAGCAGTGTAGACTCTTGTCATGATGACTGATGACTACAGGCCAGTACCAGCTCAGAGCAAAGTTCAGCTTGCAGGCTGTGCAGCAACAGGGCCAGCAACATCAAGACAGACAGGATGCGCCACTAACCTGGGGATGTGGGGCTATAACCAGTGCCTCCCAACCCTCCAGGGGATCTGGTGGGAGAGAACCCACTGGTCTGCATTGGGCTGAAGCCCCCAAAGCTGAGGCCTGCCAGGGGAGATCGGAAGGGGGAGTTGTACATCTCAGGATCCCGCCGCCCTGGAGTGCCAAAGCCGAAGGGGGACCGACCAGGGGTCCCATGGCCTGGTGTGCGTCCACCAATCATGTTCTCCTCAAGCAGTCCCAAGTCATTCTGGAAAGCCAGAATAACTTCAGCAGACTTCAGACAACGCAACATCAGATGGTGCCACGGCTTCAGCGATCAGCACAGAAACAAGTGCTGCTGTGCACGAAGCAAACGGTGTCAGCAGCTGATGCTGCATGAGATAGCTTAGCCCAACATATTGAAGCAAGGGATTGCAGTACCTCAATGGCATCCTGCAGCTTTGTGTCATCAAGCATGAGATCAAAGCTGCCTGTTCCCATGGGCACCAGCTGCCCCAAAATGATGTTTTC
>JAABUO010010284.1_pt1 | contig 10375 bp, 12 predicted proteins | sample 5559291 | NCBI WGS metagenome assembly JAABUO01 (sample SAMN10711878, study PRJNA513372) | rock metagenome | isolation source: Antarctica rocks | place: Antarctica: Victoria Land, Finger Mt sud
GATGGCTTTGCGCCCTTCCAGGACTGATTCACTCATGGCGATGCCGTGCTGGGGAGTTCTGATATTGGTGATACCCTTCTGCGTTGGCATCGTGTTCTATGCATCTTCAGACAAGTGAGTATTCAAGATTTTCCTAGCAGCTGTGACAGGGGATTTTCTACGTGAATGAGGCTATGATCTCGGATCAACAGAGTAAAACACTCCAATCGTGCCTGACTGATTGTTTGGAGTCGCGTAGTGTGAATGTCACACTCGAGGGTGATAATGATCATGGCTCATCACCGTTCACTCAACACATTATCGAAACATGAAAGATCAACAAGTTTTGTCAGGTACCTGTAAAACTTACAACATAACTATTTCCTCGAACAATAATCCGGGTTCTTGTGTTGCCTAGACATCAGTCTGAACCATAGCTCTCTGTTACCAACCAAGTAAAGGCGACCTTCCATTGAAAATGCTACGTGATTTCATACTAACGACCTGCATATCAAGGTAGTCACATTTCATTCACCGTATTTAGTTGTATTGTTATTCAAATCGTTAGACTCATTGTGCTCGGCATGGCTCCGCCACCGCCGTTCAAAATGCAGACGCGAGGTCGAGCAAACATCAAGGCGCCGCAAAAGTACGAAGGTCTTATTGAGCACAATGATTCCGAAGAAGAACTCTACCGACCACCTACGGGTCCACGAAGATTTTCCGCTTACCGCGGGAAAGTTTTTGATTTCAACCCAGAACTCGCACCTGCTGCATTTCCAACAATCGGGTTTGGTCAGCGACGAGCTGACATTGCGCCTGCCGTGAGAGACGAGACAATGCGCAATGCGTTAACGGACCAGACCAACAGGAACTTACCATGTAAAATGCACAGACCTGCACGCTCGACTCTCAACACGTTGACGTTCGATACAAGCAAGGTACGAAACGAAAGACTTGGTAATTCGTTCACACAGAACCAACCAATTGGCATTGGTTTCAAGAAGTCGCGCAATGTTCACCAACTAATAGATGATATGGGTGTGTCGGCGTTTCCAAGATCAGCTTCGAGTAGTCCTCACGACGTGCGTCCCTTGGAGAGAAGACGGTCAAGTCAAGAGGATACACGCTTGGATACAACGAACAATCTTTACAACCCTGCCTACGCCCACACTTTGGAGACCATGATGCGCCTTGATGCTAGGGAACAGAAAGACCTGATTATGGCCGAAATGGAGACCAGTGACGAGGAGGACACATCTAGTGGGCCTGTCGCGGAGAACGGTACACTCAAGCATCGGTCGCGTGAGAGTTTGCACAAACTCTGGGAGGAGCTTCCGGTCGCTCTTAAGATAAATCTGGTGGACATTATGGCGGATCTTTTCCCATCAACAGAAGTCATGCAACGTCTTCACCTTAACAGCTCCCAAAGGCAGGAGATGCTTGATCTCGTAGACAGACGTGATGCCCAGATTGGAACCGAGGATGAGGCAACGGCGACTTTGCGAGACGAAACTTTGCGTATACTTTTGAGTCGTAGCGGCGAGGAACTCAAACGCGTGACCCAGACGGGGTTTCGAAAGATGCTCGAGGAGGGGCTCTACAGAACAAGAGAAGGAGACGATTACTACACAGCGACGAGGGCGGAGATTGCTAAGGCTCAAGAGTACTTGAAGTGCTGTGGACAGAAACCTGAGCTTTTGGACCATTGGAAGCGTGCGTTAGGCTCGGTTCCAGACGGTGGCAAGGATGTCAACGGGCATGATTCTTCAGTTCAGCAAGCTCTAAATGGCCCACAAGCTCTCTCAGAGGTGCTCTCTTCTAAGGAAAACCCTTCAAAGGCAGCATTTCCAACAAAGTCCAGCATTTTGATTCAGCCCACACCGCAAGCTGCCGCGTCTAAGAACTTAGTAGGAAATCCTTTGAGCGACGTGCAACACATGGGACCTTCACCCCATCTTCCAGCAACATTGATTTCTCTTGATCCATCCACGTCCGCGTCGAATCAATACAGAGCGCATACAGTATCAAAAGCGTGCCAAATGCAGACACCGCTTCCAACACCTAGTATCCTAGAACCGAAAGCAGTCCCAGACCATCTTCCGAGAGCTCAGACTTCAAAAAACCCAACCACTGGCGGAAACCCCGGCAGCGGTGAAGAGCCCCCTCCCAAGAAACGCCAAGTCTCCACCACCACCACCGATAGGAGAAAATCAGCGTCCGCAGCTCCGAACTCAGTATCTCCAACCAATCAAGACAAGACCGAACTTATCTCAGCTCTCAAAGCCACTACCAAGAGCAATAAGGGAGAAACCACCATAGCTTCTTCTGCTGCAGCTTCTACTCTCAACAAGCGTTTCACTCACGCACCTCCTGAGTCTACAAGTCCTCCATCCAACATCTCAGCGCCAAAACCCAGCGCCACTTCCACCGCAAAACAGACCTCCATGGCAGCATGTCTAAAAACTGTTCCAACCCGTGCCGGCAAAACCAACGGCACACAATATCAACACCCCCAATCCGCCATCCTTGCACAAACAACCACCACCCCCATCCCACCCCCCCAACTCCCCGCCGCCAAACGCAGGAAACCCACTACCACAAAATCGCCTTCTTCCAATCCCGCAGAAAAAGCAACAGCAGCGTCTAAGATTCCAGCTCTCAAGCCCAAGAAACCCACATCCACGACCAGAAAACGGGCTACGACGCGCAAGGCCGCAAACATAGGAAAGGAGGGGCAATTCGCTGCTGTGACGGGCGGTGAGGTTGGGGGGATGGGAAAGGGTAGGAGCTGACGCTGTGGTTTACTGCGATATTGGGGAAGTGGGGGTCCGGAGTGGGAGAGGTCGTGGTGGTGAGGGATGGAGAGATTTGTATAGGGTGGGATGGGGAAGGTTTGATGCCGAGAGAACGCGATGGAGAGGTCTGCAATCCTAGGGTTTCTGTAGTAGGCTTTCAATAGAAGATATCACTTTTTGATTACAATTGCATTCATAAACTCCCCACGGCTTCCTTACCTCCCTTGGTAGAAAACCCCGATCGCATAAGATCTATAAAAGAAACCAATTTGCTTAATATCGAGCGAATAGCCCGTTCGAAGTCTTTCAATACCTCACCACCTCACACCACCCTCCCCTGCCGGTTCTATATAACAAATCTCCACTTCTCGAAAACTTATTGCTCCCCCCCGCCCCCCTCCGCAATCTTAAAAAACTCTCACATCCTCTCCTCTCCCTCTTCTCTCCCATCCACAACTTCTTCACACCCGACTCCTCTCGTCCGCTCTTCCCCTTCTCCGAACACAAGTCTCTTAAGTAGATAGAGAGCATCTTAGTTTTTCCTAGTTATTTGCTCCTTCTGACGGTTTAAATAGGACTTCTTCGCATGTAAATAGATGTACGTTCACTCAAGTACAGCCCCCACTACTATAGAGAATAAATGTGCTTTGAGCCGCTGAATCGTGTTCAGGTGTTTCGATTTATAGGCTTCAAATGATGGATATGTGTTTGGTAGATGTTGAAGTTGATTGGTGATCTTCATTCGTTTTGTGATCAATGGAAAATGTCGCTGTGAAAATCCTGTTCATAAAGACTGATGTTGAGTTGTACGGACCAAAAAGATAGGCGTAAGTTTTGCGAGAAGTGAAATATGCTATGAATCAGTTCTCTTCTCCCACACTACTCGTAATAATCGCAACTTCCCCATCTTCGGGCCACAGCAAAGTCCCGTCATGCGGCATACAACATAACCTCAAGCTGTGCGTGCTTGCCCAGTTTCGAGGCAGAAAGTAATGGCGCTTCAGACAATCGGGATACATAATTAGATCAAGCTTGAGCGAACACACCTACAAGTCCTTGTTAAGAAATACGAGCTTGATTCCGGCAAGGATTCCAAGCATTACGTCCACCTTCGCCATTACATTGCTTAGGATGTCAAGAGAATCAACGAAGGTGGGGGAGTTAGGGGAATTTAGAGGCTCTAGTAAAGAGCTATCGATGATTAAAAGGCGTTTTAGGGTTCTCCCTTATCTGAAATTTTTGGAGACTTATACGAGAAGGTGTTTGCCGTCGTGCATGAGCATGGCTTTGTTGACGTAAAACTCGTCCCTGAACCCAAAGCTCAAGTTCAAGGACAGCTGATCAAGGGAATGTTTGGAAGCATCGTCAGAATCAAGGTTCGATCCGCTGCCCAACTGAAACCGTGCCTCACGGAAATAAAGAGAAGAAACTTCTGTTAAATTTTCCTACTGGATTAGTTTTAGATCTCTGGGGCCAACTGCTAAAAGGAGCTCTCTCTGCAAGGGATGATTCATCCATATTCGAGCTCTCGCTTTTTCAAGAGCGCCTGAATAGACCATGACTCCGGTTTCAACCGACCATATTTGACCAGAGCTTTCGGTAAAACTTTCGTTTACAATGAGGAGTCTTGTCGAATTTCCATTCAATAAGATTTGATGAATCCCACCTACGGCTATGTTGGCCTTACAGTCAAGTAAATATTGCGATTTGAAATGTGGCATTCCCGTATCAGCGTGGTCTAGTCGTTTCTCATGATAAATCCGCCTAAATAAACGGCAGCGATGTGCTTCCCATCCTCGCCCCAGATCAGGTGGTCTATTGACAAAAAGGAGTGCAACTTAGCTACTTTTAGTTGTTTTCCTTTTGTTTTGTCAAAAGTTTCCATCGTGCCGTTTTCAAGACTTGCGCAGTACAGGAGTTTGCCTGGGGCAGCGCTAAGCGCGGTAGCGGGCTCGATTGCCATAAACCGGGCCTCTGAGATGTGGGAGTCGGATGTCAATGTTTGGAGATCACTTGCTGTGTCGCTTGTGGCCTTCGCGTGGTCGAAAAACCGAACGAGGGTGTTAGGCTCCCAAGCCGTGATCGACGAGCCTCTGAGATCATAGAAACGTTTGCAATCGGGACTAAATCCCAGACCAGTGACCGGATCTTCGGAAGATAGCTGATAGGTAGTACTAAAGTAAGCGAAACTCCAGATCTTGACAGTACCGTTGCTGTCACTTGTAACAAAAAGCTTGCCGTCCGGGCTGATTTGAATCTCGTGGGCGAACGTGTGTGCCTCTTGAGTTGTGTCGCTCTTGGGTTCCATTTAAAAACACTACCATTTGTGACCAAGCCAACAAGGTCATCTGCAATAGGTTTGCATACAACACGCTTGGCAGTGATCCAGCCGACTAATAGAGAAGCGTGGTCAGGCGAGTCCCTTACAACCCGCCTGCATCTACCCAGCAGTCGGGGCTTGTTTGTAGACCGTAATAACAAAGGATAACCTCGGTATGCCAGAGCGATTTGGGTAATGTCTTTATTGAAGGCCTTGGAGGACGGGCAGTTGAGGCTGCATCCCTCAACCGGGGACTTTTCCTGTAGCAATGTAGTGTCTAGGCTATGCCAACAGCCATCAAGGGCGCTGAGGTGCAGATACCTAACAATACTATCATCTGATCCAATGATAACCCTTGAATCATTTTCAGCAAACGCTATTGTAAGCGCTTTACTCTCAGCCAAGTTCTGAACACTAGCAAGAAGCTGGCCCGAGGGGATACTCCAGATTTTAGTAGTCTCGAAGCCGCACGAAACTAGTCTATCACATTGGTTGTTAAAACAAATTTCTATAAAATTTTTGGTGTGGTGCATGGTGCAAGCTTCCTCGAAACTGACCGAGTCCCACAGCATTATGGATCCTGTAAAGCTCAAGACTGCAATATGACGACCAGCGCAGGTAACTTTTTCGGCTTTAGCACCATTGTGCAAAGAGTCTCTAGCGAGACAGTCATTCTATGTTGAATTGGAAATTCCGGAAATGGTTAGTGCTGATAGTTCGCTTTGTCTGGACTGCCGAGAGATGATAGAGGTCTGGGGACACAATGGAGGAACTATTTGGTATATTGCGGTGGGATCATCCAGTAGATGCCTGCCAAACTTGGCCACAACCTTCACAAGGCCTATAGCCCATAATTCAAAAAGTCCCAGATCTTGAACACGGTGTAACAGTAGGTTCTTTCCAATGTTGAGCTTCCTATTGAGACCAGCAAACCAAGTCAGGATCTGCGCAGCATCTACCAATAGTTCTAGATGGCTGAACAGGGCTAGCAAGTTGACCCAGGTGAACACTGAAGGTCCTCTTAAAAACTTGGCTAGCTCATTCATCATGTCTTTGGAACTGGTGGCAGATTTTCGAAGATGATACATAAAAGATGTAGCAGCATAGAGAAGGAACGGTTCGTTAAGGCGAATTGCTTGTTGGTCCCGTGCAAGCCTAGAACGTAACTCGGGGCTGTGTAATAACGATACTGTCTTCACGAATAAAGTTCCATGAGACACGTTTTCATCAATTAAGGTTTGAAGACTGGGCGTTTTGGTTAAATAATCACGGGCAGTTTGATGCACCATTACGACAATTGAACTGCGGTCAACGATAACAAATTGCCCGCAAACATCCTGGATGGTCCTTTTGAGGTCCAAGAACTCGGGATACTCCGATGACAAAGCCTGAGAGAGCTCCTCCAACGCTAGTCGGCGACGTGCATATGCGATCCAAGTTAAGAGTGTCTTTGCAAGAGAGCGATCGGCTGTTTTCGGATTGTTCGCAACAGCAAGTTCCATTTCTTGATATAAAGCGCTCATTCCAGCTAGTATCTCGTCCATTGTCAGCTAGATAGCTTGACGTGTGTGGCAGCCAAGGATCTCTTCCGCCACAAGGTGTACCCAAAGAAAATTGTTATTTGCGCGATGGAGAATGCTTTCAATCACTTGAAATTTGAGGTCTACAGTGCCGCGCATATATTTCAGTTCATGTTCAACGTACACTCAAATATCGGATGTGGTATCCTCTTGATCTTCTCCTTGAACAGTATCAACAGGGACAGAGACCGATAGCTTCTCGAAATAGAGAGATAGGGACTCTGTTTGGCGGCTGAGAACGAAGATGCGAACTGGTGTACGAGATATGGAAAGGTTCTATAGTAATCCCATTAAGGCTTTTGGTGAATCCGATTCGTCAAGTGCATCTATAATCCAGTGTAAGGGCTTTGATAAGACCAAATGATATAGGATCGAAGTAAAGATCTTCTGCCAGGTAAAGCGGGAATCTTTCTTTTGAAAGATAACACCTTCGCGGGAAAGCTTTGCCATTTCTACCCTGAATGCAGGGATATCTTGTGCCATCTGGACCGTGACCGACTCTAGGAAAGCTGTTGGAGAGCGTTTAGTATGATCCCCAAATCTGAAGAAGAAGTATTGACAACAGTAAGCTGCTTCCCGCAAGTGATTGATGATATAGGCTGAGAGAATCGATTTTCCACTTGCAGGTCCCTGCCACCCAACGTTCTTGGAAGAACGCGAGATCATCTTCGGGGTTTTGCGTGCATGTAAAGAGCTGCTCAATTAGTTTGACTTCGTGTGGCGATTGGCTTTCCAATACATCAGCATCAGTACCTGGCATTGGAATAGCTTGTGAGCATAGAGTTGTGAAAAGCTTTCTCTCCTACGTACCTTTTGACCGAAGATTCTCCACTAAGGTCTTGAGCGCATTCCTAACGATAACGTAATTAGCATCGTCTGGACTGATATATTTACAGACATCACGATGATCGGCGTTCAGAGACTTAGATATTTCTCCGGGGTATCCCAGGCTCGATGATTCCTTCTCAAGCACCATCTATGAGGGTGTCAATGCTGGCGGCTGATATGCTGCAAGGACCACGCACCAACTTCTTGGGACCCACGTGCGTAGGCAATGTTTCATGAAAGGAGAAAATCGAAAGTTTTGGCGCAACGTGGCGAAGAGTATCATTAATCTCCTCAATAGCTAACGAGCTCTTATTTAAGTCGACGATGAAGTCTTTCGGCGATTGAAAGAATACAGATAAAACTCTGTTAAGTAACTCCGCTAGATTCGTGCCCCGGTGGGGTGTCGCGAGGAACATTATTGCCGATATCGATTTGACTATGCTTTGATAGTGTTCGTCGTTTTGTCCCAGCAGATATGCCTTGAAAGTTGGTTTTCATCGCTTGGTGCTGGGCAGCAATAACCTTTTTGACTACTAAACCACCCATAGAATGAACAACAAAGATGATTGGGACCTTGTGACATCTATTAGAAGCGAGCGTTATGGAGAAATTAAATGCAAACCCTTCCAATTCCAAGATCTTCCGTACTTTCGTCTTTACCGAATTTCATCCCAAACAAGAGATCCTTAGCAAAATCTGCTATATTCATCTTTTTGGGCCCACTCGAGCGGAAGTTGGCATTGTATCCAGAGGTAAGGATTCTTGCTGTGCATATACCCGGTTCAAGCGGTAGCCAGCGCTGAGGCCAAAAGAGGCTGGGATCTTGATTCTTCGACCATGTCTTATGGCTAGCACCTCCGAGGCCGTGAACAAATATGATGTCGAGCAGCGCCGGTGATGGCGGTTGATAAATCACATGCAACCCAAGCTGATTAATAGGCCTATACTCTGTCCCAAAGCCTGATTGGTGATAGGAAGAGGACGTAGGCGGCCAACGCGTGGGAGGATCCAACTCCTGTGCATAATTTGAGGCAAAGGTTTTTCCATTTTGTGTGAGCGCTGGTGTATCTACGGGGAAAAACGAGGCTGCGTAACGGATAAACCTAAGAGTTCTGGCTTCTCGTTTCTTGGTAAGATATGAGAGCGAATTTTATGCCACTGATAGTATAATATAAGTAAGTGTTGTACACCATAATATCAGGTGGACCATTGATATTGCTTATCACCTAGCCACAACAGTGGCATTTGTAGAGTGAGAAGTGGAAGCTGTCGTAGATGACAAGTCATAAGGTTCCTAAACCACAGCGGTCCTAGAGTCACGACAAGTACGTGTGTAGAATAGAAATCCTAGACTTTTATTCCTGTAGACTGACAACAAGATCAGGTATGCAAATTGCGTCTTGGTGAATTGTGCGTCGAGCCTTGCCAATTTCCAGGACCAGAACAGAAAACTCCGAGACGCCTGCATTTCTGGCTTACTCCGAGGGCGGCGGGGTCGTTGTTACACGGTGTGGGTAGCTGCATCTGGGGGGAGCAACGATGTAATGATAGGTACGAACCTTTAGTAAGAACGAATGGATCACGCCTAAGGCTTCCAATCGCTAGAAAGGCCGCCATTGTCGATATCTGGATACGCCCGGTCATAGCTTTGCGGGCAGCTATGTGAAGATGGACCTGGAGATGGACCCATGAGAAATGAATGTACCAGAGCGTTGTTATAACTAGGTACCTCGCAGTTATAGTTGATGACACAGGGTGTCTTATCATTTTGATTGAGCGCCGCCGAAACAGACATAAGGGAAACTAATATAGTAGTAGCGATGGCTTACCTTGATCTTCACCTAGAAGTTGAGAACGAGGCCCACACAGGATTAAGCCTCGAAAAGAAGATTAGGAACAGTACCCGTGAGGCATACACCAAGTTAGTAATATACACTTAACGATAATGTCATAACACCGGGGATAGTGAGTAGGCATGCAGTCGAAAGTTAAGGCCAGATAGCGAACTGCAGTCACCCAATCGCCATGCTATAAATTGTAAAATCGTTACTGGAGGGATATATACCTCGATGGACTCAATCTAATGCTTCTGACATATAGAGATTCAGCCTAGGAGAGAGAAGTCGTCTAGGAGAACTTGGTTAGAGAAAGTACTTACCTGAGGAGAACTCCTAAGTTCTTAACCTGTCCCTGATGGATAGTTCGGCCAAACTGTATTGCTTTTCAATGGTGTAGCAGGTAAGTAATTTAAGCTCGCTTCAGTTACGGTACCTGTTCTGTTATCTGGTATATAAAACGACAATCTTACATGATTTTAATTGGATTTCGGAGGCTTTCTCAAGATTTTACAACGGAGATGCTGTGGTGATAAAGATTCGAAGGGATGGAGATTTCAGGGATGAGGTCGCAGTCGAGCGGTGGGGAACAAGAATGATCCACGTATAGATCTGAAGACATGATGTTGATTCCGTGTCTCTTTCCTCTTTCCTTTTCTCATCCTATCACTTTCCCTTGATTTATATCTGCTCTTCATGCTCTAGGATTAAACACGATCAGTTTTTCGAACCCAACCTCTCTTAGTTGATTTGAGTATTGCGCCTGCCCTTGCAAAGGCCCATACCAGCCCCATCATGAGATTTTCTTCTTCACTACCTAGCTATTTTCATAACCTCTTATCCTTTTTACACTCATACTGAACGCCAGATGTTGCTATACCGAAGCCACTGTTTCCGGGTCATTATATGAGATGTTTAGAATACGAAATCTTTGCTGGGGTATGTAATAATGGAAAAGGGGTGAATTTCTCGTCAATCGAAGTGAATGAGCCAGGAAGATGTCTTTACACCACATTCACCGTTACACCTTCTGGG
>JAABUO010010285.1_pt1 | contig 10374 bp, 9 predicted proteins | sample 5559291 | NCBI WGS metagenome assembly JAABUO01 (sample SAMN10711878, study PRJNA513372) | rock metagenome | isolation source: Antarctica rocks | place: Antarctica: Victoria Land, Finger Mt sud
TCGAAGAACGCGCGGAACGTCGCCTGAGTCGAGGCGTGTTGTCGTGTGTCTACGGCTTAGATCGAACGTTCGAAATACCGGCCCCGTTGGGCCGACGATCGCAAGCCAGCGCTCGAGCGCCGCGACGACGCAAAGCTCCGATTTGATTGACGTCGCTGGCAGCCGTGGGACGAAGAGCTCGCGCCCGTTTTTTCTGGGGTCGTTCTTCGCGCTCGAGATCCAGACGTAGCACCCCGTCCTTGAGAACCGCAGCCGCTCGACGTCGAGCGCCACGAGCTCGCTGCGCCGAAACGCCCCGGCATAGCCAAGCAGCAGCAGCGCCCGATCGCGCATCGCGAGCTCGTCGTCGGGCATCGCCATCAGGATCGCCGGTAGCTGCTCGATAAGGAGCGGCTCCTTCTTCCGCACGGCCGTCCCTCGGGCGCGGCTATAGCGGCGCAGGAGCCGGCGCACGAGCGAGTGCTCCGTGGGTGTCTCGAGCCCGGCGGTCGCGTGGCGGCTTGCGATCGCGGCGAGTCGCCGGCGCAGCGTCGGCAGCGAGAGGCCGACCGTCCCAGCCGCAAGACCGGCCGGCGAGCGGCTACGCTGGGTCTCCCAGGGCCTTTAGATAGAGCGCGAGGGTCTGCGGGGGCCGCCGGGAGCGGCGCGAGGCCGTGGCGGCTGCAGAATGCCGCGAAGTCGGCCCTGTCTTGGGGCGTAGGCCCGCTCGGTCGCTGGCGCGTGGTCCGGCGTCGAGAGGTCGTGCTCGACCGCCCGGCAAGCTCCGTGAGGACGGCTCCGCCCCCTCGAGCGGCTCGACGTTGCCAAGTATTTGCCGGAATTGTCGTTTATTCGGGCCGACTTAGGAGCCGTCCGCGGGCGTTCCCACGGCCAATTCTTCCGCTAAAGACTGTCGTCTCTCCCGTGCCTGAGAATGGCTGCATCTTAGGCATACGTCCCTGAGAAGGATTGCGACGGCTCGATGCTCGAAACGTGGAAGAATCCTGCGTAAAGCATTACACGGAGGAATTTGAGATTTGGAAGCGGTCGCGATCCGACCGAGCGGACGGTCGAACCCATGAAGCTCTCCCGCATAACCGATAGCAGCAGGCTTCCGATGAGCACGCTGCGCTGCCGTTGTCCTCTCGGTGCCTTGGCGACGCAATCGACGCCGTAAGACTCGGCGCATCGCCGACACTGCGCGCGGTATCCGGACGCCGCGACGTCGATCGCCGAAGACAGCCGCCAGCCGTAACGTAGCTCGCACATCCGTATCGTCGACTAGGATGCTCTTTGTTCTCTCGTCGACCGATCTGCCGCCTACGTATCGCAGCGTGACGATACACGTGAAAACAGAGCAATCGAATAAGGAAACTCTGTCGCAAATCTTCAAGGAAAGGATCCCGAATTGGATACCGAAGACGAACTCTGCTCCTCGCTTGCCAACGACGAGACGTCGCGCGCCGACTTTTTACGGCGTACGATGAAGCTTGGCATCGGTTTGACCGCAGCGACCGCGCTAGCCAATATTTACGCTCCGAGTGCTGAAGCGCGTGAAGCTGCGAAGCAGCTAGCGGCTGCGCCGCCGAGTGACTTTAACTTCAAGCAATTTCAAGGTCAGACGGTCCGGCTCAGGCTTTCGAAGCATCCGTACGTCGAGGCGTTGCTGCCTGATCTGCCTAGCTTCGAGAAGCTGACGGGCATCAAAGTTCAATACGATATAACGCCCGAAGAGCAGTATTTCGATAAAGTTAAGCTCGGTTTGTCGCAGCGGACATCCGACTTCGACGTATTCATGCTCGGGGCGTACATGACGTGGGAGTACGGTCCGGCCGGCTGGATCGAAGATCTCAATCCATACATTGGTAACAAAGCGAAGACGGCGCCTGACTTCGAGCCATCAGACTTCTTTCCGAGTACGATGCACGGCGACCAGTGGGACGGCGTCGCCGGCGATAAGGTCGGGACGGGAAGCGCGAAACAGTGGGCTCTTCCCTGGGGATGGGAGATTAACGTCCTGACGTATCGTCAGGACATCCTCAAGAAACACGGTCTTCCGGTGCCGAAGAGCTATCCGGAGATCTTGCAGGTGTGCCAGAAGCTCAAGACGGCAGAACCGAAGATGATCCCGTTCTTGGCACGTGGTGAGTTGAGCTGGGATACAATCCACCCCGGTTATCTGTCGGCATTCACGGCCTATGGCGCGCGCGACTTCGACGACCATCTCAAGCCCGTGATGAATTCACCGCAGGGCGTCGAGTTTACCGATATGTTCATGCGAATTCTGAAAGAGGTCGGGCCTCCGGGAGGTCGCTGGACGAGCTACGGCGTGTTCGATCTCGCGGCCGCGATGGGTGGCGGCGAATGCGTCATGTGGCACGATGCGACATCGCTCGGATTCTTTCAGGATCTTCCCGGCGCGTCGAAGATCGGCGGCCAGAAGAAGATGGCGTGGGCTCCGTCGCCTGGCAAAACCGGGACGACCGGGTCGAACATCTGGATCTGGTCGCTCGGTTTAAATGCGGGTTCGAAAGCGAAGGATGCCGCCTGGTTGTTCATGCAATGGGCATGCGGCAAGGATCATCTGCTGTATGCGGCGCTCAACCACGGTCAAGTGGATACGGTCAGGCAGTCGATCTTCAATAACCCGAAGTATCAGGCACGGCTCGCACAGCACGTCGGATATTCCCCTACGTTCAAGTCGCAAGCGCCGAAATCGAACATCGAATTCACGCCGCAACCGCTGTTCTTCGAGACGACGACGACGTGGGCCGGGACCCTGCAGAACATCTACCAAGGGAAGACGACTACCAAAGCCGGGCTCGACGCGCTCGCTCAAAATATTGCCGGCACGCTGAGCCAGCGGGGCATCTCGAAGTAACGTGGCGACGAGCGCGGGACAACGGAAACTGAAGGTCCGGCCGCTTCCACGGGGCGGCCGGTTGAGCGCGAAAGTCGAACCGTATCTACTCGTGCTTCCCGCGCTCGTCGTGTGCATTGGGATCCTCTATCCCTTTTTCTTGTCGGTCTGGTACTCGTTCACGAACTACACGTTGACCTATCCCGTTATTAAGTTCACCGGTATCGCGAACTACAAGTTCCTCGCTTCGAACGCGGGCCTGCTCCATGCGACGGGCGTGACGTTCTCGTTCGCTACGCTCGCAGTGAGCGTCGAATTGACGCTCGGGCTGGCTCTCGGGCTCCTGCTCAATCGAGAGACGCCGTTCGCGAAGATCATGCGAGCGTTCGTCATTGTCCCGTTGATGATGGCACCGGTCTTGGGCACGCTGATCTGGAAGCTGATGATGAACCCGTCGTTCGGCGTTGCGAATTGGCTGCTGAGCCCCTTCGGTCTGCGTAATCTCTCTTGGGGTGATTCGTATGCCGGCGCGATGCCGACGGCGGCGTTGATCGACATCTGGATCTATACGCCGTTCGTCGCACTGCTCGTGCTCGCCGGACTGCGCTCCATCAATGCCGCTCTCTACGAAGCGGCGAGCATCGACGGCCTCTCGACATGGACGACGTTTCGCTCGATCACGCTGCCGGCGATCGCTCCATACTTGATCGTCGTTCTGCTGTTTCGGCTGGTGGACTCGCTCAATGCGTTCGACATTCTCTTCGCGCTCACCAAGGGCGGCCCGGGAAACGCTCTCTGGAATTACCAGATCTCGGCGTACTATCAAACGATTACGTACTCGAGCGTGGGGGTCGGCTCGGCCTTCATGTTCATCAACTGGATCATCGTCTACGCGCTCAGCCAAGCGCTCGTGACGTGGTGGAATCGAACGAAAGAGGTGGCCGCGTGAAGTACCGAGCGTCGCGCGATCTGTTCCCCGACTTCCTACTGGCGGCGATCGGGTTCTTCTTACTGTTCCCGGTCTACTGGTTGGTCACGATGGCGTTCAAGACGCAAGCGGATACGACGACGTGGCCTCCGCTCTTCGTCTTTCATCCGACGCTCGACAACTTTCGAGTCGTGCTCGGAATGACTCCGGCCGACGTGAATCCGTCGGTCATCGCGGGCTCGACCGGCTCGATCGTGCCCGCGCTGATCCACAGTCTCATCATTTCCGTCGGCGCGCTTGTCGTCTCGCTCGTGGTCGGCGTACCGGCCGCCTATGCGCTCGCGCGGTACAAGTTCAAAGGGCGAGAGTCGATCGCGTTTACCTTTTTGAGCTTCCGCTTCGCGCCGGCGCTCCTCGTAATCATCCCGCTGTTCGTGATCTTTCGGGATCTCGGCCTCTATGATTCGTACGTCGGCATGATCTGGGTGTATCAGCTTATCACGCTGCCGATCGTCGTTTGGATCGTCCGCGGATACTTCGAAGACGTCCCTCTCGAGATCGAAGAAGCCGCGAAGGTCGACGGCTGCTCGTGGTGGGGGATCATGCGGAACGTCGCGTTGCCGATGGCGGCGCCGGGCATCGCGGCAGCCGCGCTCCTGGCGTTCATCTACGCGTGGAACAACTTCATCTTCATCCTGATCCTCGGTGGGGCGAATACGCAGACGGTAACGCTCGCGTCGCTGAACTTCATCTCATCGGAGCAGCAGGTCTACGGGCAGATGGCCGCTGCCGTCGTATTGAGCATCTTACCGGTCCTCGCGCTGGCGCTCTACGGTCAGCGGTACCTCGTTCGCGGCTTGAGTCTGGGAGCGGTGAAAGAGTAATGGCTAGTATCCGTCTCGAGAAGCTCGTCAAAAATTACGGTGACAACGTCGTCGTCCACGGCCTCGATCTCGAGATCTTCGACAACGAGTTCGTCGTTCTCGTGGGTCCTTCGGGATGCGGCAAGACGACGACGCTTCGCATGGTGGCAGGGCTCGAGGAAATCACGAGCGGCGAGGTTTATATCGGTGAAAAATGCGTCACGAACGCGCATCCGAAGGATCGCGATATCGCCATGGTTTTCCAGAGCTACGCGCTCTATCCGCACAAGAGCGTCTACGAGAACATGGCGCTCGGTCTGCGAAACCGCAAGGTTCCGAGCGACGACATCGACCGTCGGATCAAAGAGGCCGCGGGATTTCTCGGCATCGATCGTTATCTGCAGCGGAAGCCGCGCGCCCTCTCGGGCGGGCAACGGCAGCGGGTCGCGCTCGGACGAGCGATCGTGCGCGAACCTCAAGTCTTCCTCATGGACGAGCCGCTGTCGAATCTGGACGCTCAAATCCGCGCGCAGACGCGAATCGAGATCTTGCGGATCCATCAGCGCGTCCGCAGCACGGTCATGTACGTGACGCACGACCAAGTCGAGGCGATGACCATGGGCGATCGGATCGTGGTGATGAAGGACGGGCTGGTTCAGCAAGTCGCAGCGCCGAAACAGATTTACGATCATCCCGCGAATCGATTTGTCGCGAGCTTCATCGGTTCACCGCCGATGAATTTCTTCGATGCGGAACTGTCGCGCAACGGCGACTCATTCGCAATCCGGAATGCCGATTTCTCGTTCGACGTCGATGGCGCCGTGTTTCGAGCGCTCGCCGACGTTCCGTCGCGAGACGTCACGATCGGAATCCGCCCGGAAGACGTGCGACTGGAGTCCGGTGGTCCGATCGCTTCACGCGTCGAGGTGGTGGAAACGTTGGGTGCCGAGCAGCACGTCGTGCTTTCCGTAGGAAAGACGAGCATTCTCGCTCGCGTCGGCGCCGAAGAGGCGGTCGTGAAGGACGAGGCGCGCGCGCTCCGCTTTAATCTGTCGAAACTCCACGTCTTCGATCGCGAGACGGGAAAGGCGTACGCCTAGCCCTGTGCATGTCGATGTCGTCGGCATCGACCTCGGCACGACGGGGGCACGCGCCGTCCGGGTCGACGCCGAGGGCGCAATCGTCGCGAGCGCGAGCGCGCCGTACCCGCTGCTTACGCCGGAGCCCGGTTGGACCGAGCAGGAGCCGGAAGCGTGGTGGACCGCCGCGGCGGCGACGTTGCGCGAGGTCTGCTCGGCGAGCGGCGCGCCCGTCGCGTGCGTCGGCGTGACAGGTCAGATGCACGGCTCCGTCTTCCTCGACGAGCATGGCGCGTCGCTGCGCCCGGCGTTGCTGTGGAACGATCAGCGTACCGCGCGCGAGGCGGCCGCGCTCGAGGCTGCGGTCGGCCCGGCGCGACTGCGCGAGATCACCGGCAACCCCGGGCTCACCGGATTCCAAGCGCCGAAGATCCTGTGGCTGCGCGACCGCGAGCCGGAACGCTTCGCGCAGCTGCGTCACGTCTTGCTCCCGAAAGACTATCTGCGCTACCGGCTCTCCGGCGCTTTCGCGACGGACGCATCCGACGCGTCAGGGACGTCGCTGCTCGACCTTCGCACGCGCGCGTGGTCGACGGAGATCCTGCGAGCGCTCGACCTCGCGCCCGAGCTGCTCCCGCCGGTCTACGAGAGCCCGGACGTGGTCGCGAGCGTGAGCGACGCCGCGGCTGCCGCGACGGGGCTGCGCGCCGGAACGCCGATCGTCGCAGGCGCGGGCGACAACGCCGCGGCGGCGATCGGAAGCGGCATCGTGCGCGCGGGCGACGCGCTCGTCTCGCTCGGCACCTCCGGCGTCCTCCTCGCGCACGGCGACGTGCCGCTCATCGACAGGACGGGCGCGGTGCACGCGTTCTGCGCCGCCGTGCCGGGCGCGTACCACCTGATGGGCGTCATCCTCTCGGCGGGCGGCAGCCTGCGCTGGGCGCGCGACGCGCTCGGCGGCGACGTCGCCTTCGACGATCTTGTCGCCGAGGCGGCGACGGTGCCGGCCGGAGCGCTCGGCGCGACGTTCTTGCCCTATCTGGCGGGCGAGCGGACGCCGCACATGGATCCCGATGCCCGCGGCGCATGGCTCGGGCTGTCCCTGGCACACGGTCGCGGTCACCTCGTGCGCGCGGTGCTCGAGGGCGTCGCGTTCGGCCTCGCCGACGCCGCCGACGCGATGCGCGCGCTCGGTGTCGATCCGCCGGTCTTCGCGCGGACCGGAAGCGGCTTCACGAGCGAGCTCTGGACGGAGATCGTGGCGAGCGTGCTCGGCCGCCCGCTGCGTCGCGCGGCCGACGAAGGGCCCGCGTACGGCGCCGCGCTGCTGGCGAGCGTCGGCGCAGGCGCCCATCGCTCGGTCGAGGCCGCCGTCGAAGCATTCGTCCCGCGCGACGACAAAACGACGATGCCGGTCGCACGCGACGCGGCCGCCTATGGGGTCGCGCACGCGCGGTATCGCGCGGCATATCCCGCGCTGCGCGAGCTCGACGACGCGCCAGCCGACCCTTCTTCAAGAGCGTGAGGAGCGAATCGATGTCCGATACGATGCGAGCGATGGTGCTGGAGCGGCCGACCGTCATGACGATGGCCGAGCGGCCGAAGCCGAAGCCGGGACCGGGCGAGGTCCTCGTGCGCGTGCATCGCGTCGGGATCTGTGGCTCGGACGTCCACTACTACACGCACGGCCGGATCGGGTCGTTCGTCGTCGAGAAGCCGATCGTACTCGGTCACGAGACGGCCGGCATCATCGAGGCCGTCGGGTCGGGCGTGTCGGCGTCGCGCGTCGGCGAGCGCGTCGCGATCGAGCCCGGGGTGCCCGATCGGACGTGCGAATGGTGCCGCGCCGGGCGCTACAACCTCTGCCCGAACGTCGCGTTCCTCGCGACGCCGCCGTACGACGGCAGCTTCGCGGACTATCTCGTGACGCCGAGCGACTTCGCCTTTGCGTTGCCCGAGAACGTCTCGCTCGACGAGGGCGCGCTCGTCGAGCCGCTCTCGGTGGGCGTCTACGCGGTGCGTCGCAGCGGCCTGCTCGCGGGGCAGACGGTCGCGGTCGTCGGTGCCGGCCCGATCGGCCTGGTCACGCAGCAGGTCGCGCGCGCGGCGGGCGCCGGCCGCATCGTCGCGATCGATCGCGAGTCCGCGCGTCTCGCGACCGCCAAGGAGCTCGGCGCGACCGACGTGATCGACGCGTCGACCGCGGATCCCGAACGTGCGCTGATGGCGCTGACCGGCGGCCGCGGCGTCGACGTCGTCTTCGAAGCGGCGGGAAGTCCGGCGACGTGCGCGCTCGCGGTGAAGCTCGCGGTGCGCGGCGGGACGGTCGTGAACATCGGGCTGCCGCCCGAGGACATGTTTCCGTATCCGCTCGTCAGCGCGATGGCACGCGAGGTCGACGTCAAGACGATCTTCCGCTACGCGAACGTCTATCCGGCGGCGATCGCCCTGATCGCAAGCGGCCGCGTCGACGTGAAGCGACTGGTGACGCATCGCTTCACGCTCGAGCGTGCCGAGGCCGCGTTGCAGCTCGCCGACTCGCGCGCCGACGGCGTCATCAAGGCGATGGTCGAGGTCGCGTGAGCGATTTCTCGCTCGCGGGCCGTCGCGCCGTCGTCACCGGCGCGGGCCGCGGTCTCGGCCGCGCGATCGCGCTCGCGCTCGCGCGGCACGGCGCCGACCTCGCGGGCTACTCGCGAACACCCGACGAGCTCGACTCGCTCAAGGCTGAGATCTCGGCGCTCGGCCGGCGCTTCGTCGCGGTTCCCGGCGCGGTCGACGTGCCCGCCGACGTCGCGCGGTTGCGCGAGCGCGTCGAGGCGACGTTCGGCGGCGCCGACATTCTTGTCAAATACGCCGGCATATCGCACGTCGAGCCGGCTCTCGAGGTGACGCCCGCGCACTGGTCAGAGTAGTTCGCTGTCAATCTCGACGGCGCATTCGCCTACGCGCAGGCATTCGCGCCGGGAATGCTCGACCGCGGCTGGGGCCGCGTCATCAACATCTCGTCGATCTCCGGCGTCGTCGGCATGCTCGACCATGCCGCGTACGTAGCGACCAAGGGCGCGCTCAACGCCCTGACGCGCAGCCTCGCGCTCGAATGGGGCCCGAGCGGCGTGACCGTCAACGCGATCGCGCCGACCGTCGTCCTCACCGAGCTCGGCGAACGCGTCTGGGGACCGCCGGAGAAGGGCGATCCGATGAAGGCGAAGATTCCGATCGGCCGCTTCGGCCGGCCCGAGGAAGTCGCCCTCGCGTGCGTCTACCTCGCCTCCGAAGCCGCCGGGCTGTGCAACGGCCACGTGCTCGTGCTCGACGGAGGCTATACGGCCGCCTAAGCAAGCCAGCCGGCCGGAGAACGGAGCGCTCCCGGGAATCGCGAAGCAACGGGCGATGGCGAGCATGATCGACGTCGCCGCGCGCGCCGGGCTCTCGATCGCGAGCGTTTCGCGCGTTCTTAACGGCAGCGAGCAGACGAGCGCCGATGCGCGCGAGCGCGTGCTCCGCGCGGCGAGCGAGCTCGACTACAGCATCGATCGCCGCGCCCGCGCGCTGCGACTCCAGAAATCGCAGACCATCGGGCTGATCGCCGCCGATGCGAAGAACCCGTTCTTCACCGAGATCATCGCGGCCGTCGAGGCGGCCGCCTACGAGGCCAAGCACGACCTGTTCTTCGCGAATTCCGATGAGGATCTCGCGCGCGAGCGACTGCACCTACAGTCGATGCTCGCGCAGCGCATCGGCGGCGTGATCATCCTGCCGGTCGGCTCGGATGCCGCTTCGCTCGGATCGTTCATCAAGCGCGCGCCGCTGGTGTGCCTCGACCGGCGGCTCGCCGGATTGCGCGCCGATCTCGTCATCGTCGACAACGAGCTCGGCTCGGAGCTTGCGGTCGATCATCTCTGTGCGGCTGGGCACGAGCGTGTCGGGATCGTCGCCGCGCGTGACCGCACCGTCAGCCTCGAGCGCGTACGCGGCTTTCGGCGCGCGCTCGCTGCGCGCGGCATCCGCGAGCAGCCCGGTTACGTCCAGACGGGCGAGAACGCGCGCCGCGAGGCCGGCTACGCGTGCACGCGGCGCATCCTCGCGCTCGCCGAGCCGCCGACCGCGCTCTTCGTCACGAATCACCTGCTAACGCTCGGCGCGCTCTACGCGCTGCGCGACGCGGGGCTGCGCGTCTCAGAAGACATGAGCGTCGTCAGCTTCGACGACACGCAGTATGCGGCGCTGCTCGACCCGCCGCTCACGACGATCGCGCAGCCGAACGAGCAGCTCGGTCGCGACGCGGTGCGGCTCCTGGTCGATCGAATCGATCGCGGGTACGGCGGCGAGCCGCGCTCCGTCGTGCTGCCCCCAGCGCTCAACGAGCGGAAGTCGGTCCGCACCATCGGTCCGGCGATCCAACGCCGCGACGCTCCGAGCTTGGCGAGCGCCTGAGCGCAAGTTTCGATTCTGGTTCTCGAATCGCGGCGGTTGCCTAAATCAGAGTTGCCTTAGATAGCAAGCAGAACTCATTCGTTCGCGATCTTGGTCGTCTCAGACAATGATCTCGAGCAGCGGTGGCTCGTCGTCGATTGTCGCAGCGGCAATGTAGGTTAGCACGATGCCGCTCGATCGCTGCCCCGTCACTCGTTTGATGTTCTCGATCGGCACCTTCTTCTTCGC
>JAABUO010010287.1_pt1 | contig 10374 bp, 18 predicted proteins | sample 5559291 | NCBI WGS metagenome assembly JAABUO01 (sample SAMN10711878, study PRJNA513372) | rock metagenome | isolation source: Antarctica rocks | place: Antarctica: Victoria Land, Finger Mt sud
AGGTGTTGCTTCCATCATGTTGCGATACGGTCGCGCGCTGTTGCCGGCCGTGAGCAGCGGGTTTGGGCGCGGACAATGCGGCCTCAGTGTGCATGCGGGGGTGCCGCTGCAGAGGCGGCCTGCCGCATGCCCGCTCGCGAGGCTGCTGCGTGCGCCCGCGCCCGCGCCAGCTGCCCGTGAGCACGCGCCGCGAGAACCTAACCCTATCCCTGCCGCAGGCAACGCGCTGATGTGGGAGAGCAAGGTGTACGACGACGCGACGACGTATGAGGGGCTGACGCGCGAGGGCATCCCGCACGGCAAGGGCATCATGGTGTTCGGCAACTGGACCGGCGGCGGCTTCCAGCACCCACAGCGCGGGGACCGGTGCGGGGCGCTCCCGGCCAGGCCCCTGTGGGGTGAGTCATTGATGTCGCGGGGGCCGCATCGATGCGCGGGAGATGTGCGGCTGGCGCCCGCTCTGCGAGGGCTGTGGATGGCAAGGGCGCCACGCGTGGCAAGGGAACAGCAGCAGCAGTAAGCATTTGCAGCCGGGGTCGTCCTGAGCGATGGTCCATGTCACAATGGAGGCCTCAACAGAGCAAGAGCTGTGTCAAATGTACATCAGGAGCGTGTTTAGGGCCGCGTCGCACCTATGCACGGAGGCCTGCCATCAGTTAGAAAAATGACTTCGTCCACAGTGTGCGCATGCTCCTAACAAGGCTGTGCTGCTGAGGCGCTGAGCGGCGCCCAGGCGCGGCCGGCGCCGGCTCTGCCAGATGAGGGTTGGGGTATTCCGCCAAATAAGCTTTTAGGCTGTCCCGCCAGATAAGGGTCCGAGCGGCACCCAGGCGCGGCCGGCGCTGGCCTTGCCAGGGCGCGCGCGCGCTGCGCTCATGCCGCCCCGCGCGCGCGCTGCGCTCATGCTGCCCCGCGCGCGCGCGCCAGGTACGAGGGCGAGTTCCACTCCGGGTACGCGCATGGGCTGGGCATGTACACCAGCCACGCGGGCGAGATCTACCGCGGCGAGTTCCTGCTCGGCAAGCGCAACGGGTGCGCCGCCGCGGCCGCGCCGGCGCCACTTTCCCGTGTCATTTACTGCCTGCATGCGGTGTGCACGCGGTGTGCATGAAGCGCCGAGAGCTTGTCTGCAAGGTCGGCCTGCGGTCAGCCGCAGGTGTGGGGCTGGGCGCTGGGGGCGCCGACCGCGCGCCGCCGCGCGCCCAGGTGCGGCGCGGCGGTCAACATGAAGCCCTTCTACGACTTGGTGGCCGAGGGCAACGAGCCGGGCGAGGCCTGGGAGCGCACACGGCCGCGCATCGCGCGCGATGCGCTGTACGCGACCTGGAAGCGCGACTTTGTCGCCGGCGGCGTCGGCGGCGGCTCCGGCGCGTTCTGCAGCATGCACCGGATCAGGTGCGCGCTCGGCCATGCCTCCGCTCGACTGGGCAGCGCCCTGCGCCGAAGTCGTCACCCAACGCGGAAAGAGTCTGGTCGTCCACCATGGAGGGAAGCGATTTGACCAGCCAAGCAAAGCGGCCGCCCCTCGCGCCTCTGCGATGGGCAGCATGTCTTGCTGGCTGCAGGGTTGCCGCTTGCACTCCCCAGCGCATGCCCTATTCTGACACGCTGACAAGGCCGCCTCCGGCTGCAGCCTGGTCACCTGTGCGCCTTCGCCAAGCGCCGGAGCCCCATCGCTGGGCCAGGCGGCGAGGCAGCCCTGAGCGCGGCGCGCGCCGGCCGCGCAGGCGCATGCTGCGCGAGGCCGACAGCATGGTCACGCGCGCGCGCATGTTTGAGCACAAGCCCGACGGCGACGTCAACATCTTCATGCTGCAGGCGCGCGGCGCGACCCCATGCGGGGTGGCACGGCGCCCCACAGGGCTCGGGCATCTCTGGCGCAGGGGCGGCAGGGGCGGCAGACGCACGGCATCCTTTGCGTGCGAAGAGCCGGATCGCCTCGCCGGCGGAGCCGTTTTGGTGGGCTGGAGGAGCAGGCAGCAGGGCGTGCTCAGCGCAGAAAGCCCGCGCCCTGCGCTGTGGCACCGCGGTGGCAGCACAAGCGGGGGCGTGCTGCGCGCGGCAGGACGCGCTGGGCGTGCCGGTGGCGCCGTTCCAGGACCCGCTCCACTACCCGCACGGCACCAAGTACCTGATGCCGGGTGCGCCGCCGGGGTGGTGCCGGCTGCTTAGGATTAGGCCAGGTCGTGCGGCGCTGGCCAAGCGCGATCTTGCGGTGTGCGAGGTGGTGCCTGCTGCTGCACGGATGTGGGACGCGGGCGAGGCGGCGCCGTCTCGCGCTGGCTCGCGCTCATAGAGACCTAGGCTTCTTTCTATCTCTTCCAGACGGATGTACTCTGCCGACCCGTCCGTGTCTGCAGCACAGCAGCCACTGCTGCCGGGGCAGCGATATACCGGGCAACGCCACGGATCTGGCGCTCAGATGCGCTCGCAGGGGCGGGGCGGGGCCCAGGCTGCGACGCGCGCGGGCGCACTCGCCGAGCGGGCGCCAGCTTGCAGGGATCCTGTCGCACGCGCTGCGCGGGGCCCAGGCGCCAGCCCCAGCCGGCGCCGCGCACCTCGGGCGCCACAGGCGACCTGGCGCGCTCGTGCTGAAGCCTGACCGGGGGGGGGGCGGGGCCTGCGGCGCAGGCCCCATGGGCCAGTGCCACCCAGTGCCGGACGACCCGGACCTGAAGGCGGTGCTGGCCAAGCACACGCGCAACCACCTGCGCATCTGGAATGCGTACAACTTCGCGCGCCGCATCCTGCCGGGCACCGACATGGGCAAGGCGCGCGCGCGCTGGCCCCGCGCGCGCGGCCGCCCGGGCTGCTCGCATGGCATGTCATTTCATGCATTGCCATGGGGCGCCACACCTGCCGTGCATTAAAGGGGCTCTGCGCATGTGCGTGTTGCGTGCACTTCAGGCAGCCGCCAGCGCCAGGGAAAAGCTTTGCGAGTGCCGACTGCTTTTGTACTGGAAGGAAGCGCAAAATGACGGTGGTGCAGAGAGGCGGGCAGGTCATTATGCATGCGCAAGCCAGTTGGTTCGCATGAAACCTGAGGCGACCTGCCCGTCCCAACACTTGCTGCCCCATGGCGCGCAGGCGCTGCGGCGGTGGCGGCGGCGCGTGAGTCGGATCAGGGAGCGCAAGCGGCGCGTCGAGGAGGCCGAGCAGCGGCGCGTGCGCCGGCTGGAGCGCCAGATCGGCGTCGAGCCGTCTGCGCAGCAGGTGTGATCCCAGCCCTGTCCTTCGTCAGGTTAGGAGTAAAAAATTTTCTGTTGTCTGCAGTCATCAGGGGTCTGCTGGCCTGGAGCAAGCAGGACTGTGTATGCATGGGGCCGTGCCCTCGTGCACCTGCGCTGGAACGTCCCAGTGACATGCGTGCTGACCACCAGGTGAGTTGCAGCGTGAAGATCCAGAGGCCAGCGCTGGCGCTGGTTCCCCACTGTTGCAAGCGCCCAGCGTGCCCCGGGTTGTCGGCTGCGCACCTGTGAAGGTCTGTGCCTGACATGCTGGTGGGCGGTGGGCCGCCAGGAGGCGCCGAAGAAGAAGAAGGCGTTGAAGAAGAAGGCCGCGGCGCCCGCCGACGACGACGGCGGCGACATCGGCGAGGACGACTTGGTCGCGTCCGCCGCCGCGCTCGACCTGGGCCCCGACCCTAACCCCGGCGCCGGCCGCGGCGGCGCCCGGCTCGGGCCGCCGCCCGGCACCGCGTTCGGCAGCATGGGCCTCGGCGTCGCGCGCTTCGGCTCGGCGGGCCTCGGCGCGCTCGCGCGCGGCGCGGCGCCCGCGCTCGGCCACACCATGAGCCGCGCGGCGGGCGCGGCCGGCGCGGTGCTGGAGCGCTTTGCGGAGCGCGCGCCGCGCCGGCGGAGCCTCATGCGGCCGCAGTACTTTGACTAGCGCATCGGGCCAGAGGTTGGGAGGACGTGCGGCGCGCGTGAAAGCGTCTTGTGTGCTTGTGGACCCGGCGCGTGCGGGTCCGCATGGGCATTGCGGCCGCACCTTGGTCGTTGGGTTGACTCTTGGGCTGGGGAGACTGCCTGCACGTGCCTAGTAGGTGAGGGTCTTGCTGTCGAGGGGCCGGAGAACGAGCGGGTTTTGAGGTTTTGAGAAGTGCCGCGGGGCGTCCGCTGAGCATCTGCCCTGGTCTGCGCGGGGGCGACAAGGCTGCCCCGTGACGGGCATGGAGCCGTGTTTGCAGGGGGGCGGGTGTCTCTGGGACGTGAGCGGCCAACGCCTGTTTGGGCATTGCGAGGGCCTGATGCTTCACGGAGTGTGTGGCTGGGTAACGCCGCCGGGGCCCGCTGGTGACTGGCACGGCTGCAGCACTGCTTGAGAGGCGGTGTCCGCTTGGCGGCCGTGCCTGCGGTTGTTGGGAGCGGACACACCCTACGCGCCACTGCGGCACGAGCGTCTGATGAATAATGTCAGCCTGTCATGCTCGCTGCATGCGAGGGTCCCTGTGAACCACTTGCGAGAAGGCTCTCCATGGACAAATCGCTGAGTGCTGCTCAAGTAAGTGCTTTCAGCTTGGCACACATCTCTAGAAGGCCTGCAATACTTGCCGAACTTTCACAACTGAGTCTGCTCCGCCTTTTGCTCTTCTGCTGTGGCGCTTGCTCCCAGTGAGCAAGAGCATTACTCAACATTAATGCCTAAACAGATGCGCCTCTTATGAAAGCCTGCGCCTGCCCTTTGCAACTCCACAGCCTTAGCTATAATCGCGCATGTGGTTCACAGCAACATCATTTTTTTCCGATTCATGCAGCAGCATGCTCCGTAACAGGGTAGTAGGCAAGGGATGTCCAGATCTGGCGACCATGTGCGCTTGAGCAGACAGATGCATGCTATGGATGCACAACCATGCGGTCAGAGCACAGGCTGGTAGCGGCACCTTCACTTACAAAACGCGCATGCATCCGCAAGCGCGAGAGGTCACCTGCTGGGCGTGTGGTTTTGCCGCAGAAGCGCAGTGATTGGGAATACCGCATGCGGACGCTGGCTCAGACCCTGCCGCTAACAACTACAGAACAGACTCCATAAAGCCCGTGCGCTTAGCTGCGGACCCACCAGCACACAGCCAGCTGCAAGGTAGCCGCCTGCCCGGGCAGGGCGCCTCACGACTTGGCGTGCTTCGTGAGCCAGTCCAAAGTGAGGTCGATGTTGTTCTGGCTCTTGCAGGAGATGCTGTACACGCACACCTCGCGCTCCCGCAGCCCCTGCTCCGCGCGCGCGCTCTGTAGCCTCAGAGCCAGTGCGCCGCGGTGTCGCGGCGCACTCGTGTCGGGCACCCCATGCCTGCCTTTTATTTCAACCCTTCAGCTGGTGCGGACCCACGCTCACTGCCACCGGAGTTTCTGGGCTCGAAAGCCCTCGCTTGCAACCCCCAGCGGTTGCGGGCACACCTGGTGGTGTACCCTGAGGCGGCGAGGAAAGCAGTGCATCGCTAACCCTACCTCCACCACATGAATCAAGCCACGCGTCCGCACGAGCCTGACAAGAGCCTGCACGCGCTGCATCAGCGCAGGGCTTGTGTTGGTACGCGTGCGGGCGCGCGCCTTGAGGTCCAGGCGCTCGATGAGCTCGGGCGTGCCCAGCGCGTCCGGCAGGTCGTTCTTGTTGCCCAGCACCAGCAGCGGGATGCCGGCCAGGCTGGGCTTGGCCAGCAGGTCGTGCAGCTCGCTGCGCGCGCGCCACGCAATTCTCAGCCCATGGACCAATATAACTTTGACTGCGTAACCTGGAGAGGCGGCCTGGCACGTCCGCCAAGCACAGCTTTGCCAAGAGTTTGCGCTTGCTGCAAGCGCGAGCTTGCATGCAACCACAGCCGTTGTCAATGCGAGGCAGGCATAAAGCCGCCGACGCCACCCCTGACGAAAAGGCTGAAAACTGGTGGGTAAGCGAGCGGGGCGCATTGCTGGACAGGTGGGGTTGCACACCGGCCGTTCACTTCTCATGGCGCCGCTGGCGGCTAGTCAGTGAGGGCGGTGGGTGGTCACTGCTGTCAGAACCTTGCGTGCACGAGCTCGCTGAACACCCACAGTTTATATTCCTGCTGACAGCAGGGCCCGTGAAGCAGGGTCGCAACCCCGGCGCGTTTCACGCCCCTCCAGGCAGCTCAGCACGGGCGCGCGCACCTGCGTGAGGTCTCCAGGGCCTCGTGGTCGGTAGAATCGACCACGTACACAACGGCTTGCACGCCGCGACAGTATCGCTCCCACATGCTCCGGAAGCGCGGCTGCACACGCACACGTGGGCAGCGGGTCAGCTCAGATGTAGGACTGCATGTCACCCGCAACGGCCTTCTACCGCAGCCGCACCAGCCCCCAAGCGTCCCATCTGTGCTGGCTACGCACTGTGCATCACCCTTGCCAACTCAGCAACAGCCGTAGGACAGTATTGCCACTTGCCAATGGCCTGACTGCCGCTGCTGCACAGCGCCCACACGCAAAGGCGCAGGTGCGGTTCTGGGCCAGCACTGTCCAAATTAACAGACTTTACAGGCTTTGCAAACGTGCTGCTCAGAAGCCCTTTCATTCTTCTGGGGTGCATACACCACAACTCTAACGCACAGGCCGAGGCCGCAAGCGTGCAGGCTTGCAGGCTCGAGCCCTTGCCTCAGCAACGTGTCTGTGCTCTGACGCGAGGCGCGCAAGGGCGGTGGCAGGCAGCCGTCCACATCTCCACGCAGGGCCGAGAGGAGGCAGGCTGGAGCAGGCCGGGCGGGAACGGCGCGCGCCGCGCGCCTGCCCGCCGAGGTCCCACAGCTTAATGGTCACAGCGCCCTTGGTGACCTTGCGCATGTTGAAGCCGACGGTGGGTATCATGTCCTCGTGGAAGCCGCCCGTGGCGATCACGTTGACCAGCGACGTCTTGCCCGCATTCTGCAGGCCTATCAACGACAGCTCCATCTCCTTCTTGAAGAAGAGGCTGCGTGCGCGAGCACGGCTCAGGCTCGGCGCGCGCTTTTGCACGCTACGTATGCATGCGAGCACAGCCATCCCTGCAGGGCACGTAAATAGCACAGCGCACCAGTGCACACCACACGACAAAGCGAGCAGGAGACACCACACCACCAAACGTAGACAGTAGGCAAGGACCAGATAATAGGCAAGGAGCGCACCTTTTCAACCATTCTATCAGCCTCTGCCACAGCCCCATTGGACGGCGACTTGCCAATGGTGCAGAACTGTCCATGCGCGTCGCAGGGAGGATGTGACCAATATCAATACTCAACTTTCCACTCCCTGACGTGCAGCTGCCTGGGCCTGGCGATGCTGGCAGGTGCTTGTGAGCCGTAACAGACTCTCAGCGTCTGAACCCAACGGTGGGCGCCGTGCCAAGCACACAGCAATTGTTGCAAGAGTCCTGACTGTTGAAGCCAGCAAAAGCAGTCAGAGTGATTGAATAGATTAGGGCAGTTTACAACTGGGACTAGCTGGGGGGCCGCCAGGCCGTCTCGCCTCATTCATTCATTCTTTTCTACTTCCAGTGGACCGATTGACGCAAGCAACCACAGTCGCGTGCTGTTGCAGATGCTACCTGCCAGACCTAGTGCATGCTAAAGCAGTGCGGTTTCCAACATCAATAAATATAAATTACAGGCTGAAGGAAAGCAGGGGCCTAGCACGTGACAACTCTCGTCTTACTTCATCGACACATACAGAAGCGCTCCCAACGACAACTCCGCAGCTCGCTCCGTCGCCACACCTCCCAGCGCCCCGACCAGCAGGAGCAGCTGGAGGGGTGCTGGCAGCCGGCGCGCGCGTCAGCTGTCCGCGCGCAGCAGGAACGACTCCTGCTCCAGGGCGCAGGATGGCCCGTTCGGCGCGCGCAGGCCGCGTATCGCGTACTCGTACAGGATGCCCTCCGCGGTGGCAACCAGCACTGCTACCTGCGCCGCATGGCGAATAGATGGGTTAGGGATAGGGCTCCGTCAGCCAGGCAGCATACTTGGTACACGTACAAGCTGCCGTCTGCTGAGGCCACGTGCGCAGCTGCCGTCTGTGGAGGCTACCCGCGCAGCCCCCTGTGCTGCATGGCCGCATGCCAGGACCATAGCAGGCGCCGTCAGACCTACAAGCCTGCCACATCATGGAGCTGCATGGGAGACTCAGCAACATGCGCGAGAGAAGGGTGTTGCAACCACATTTACAAGTGACGGCATGCAAAAATATGGGACCTGAGAACATCCCTGCCCGGGCAGGGCTGCGTCCTGCCGCGGCATGGGGCGCCGGCTGCATGTACGCGCAGCAGGCCCTGCAGCACTTGCATGCCACTGAGAGCTGTAGCCGCAGACGCGGACGAGCCTAAGCCCAGGTAGCGCATGAGTATAGGTGCGCAGAGCCGTGCCAAGTCGGGCAAGCTTCACCGGCTTCGCCGCAGCACATCAGTCGAGTTGGGGGCCACCTCGCTGGTGTCGGCGCCGGCGCCGCCGCCGCTGGCCCCGCCGCCGTCCTCGCCGTCGCCGGCGCTGTGGCGCGTGCCTGCATGGATTGTGCAGATGGCGGGCACGCCCTGCCGGCGCATGACCGAATAGGTCAACCGCGAAGAGGTCGACCGAATAGGTCCTCACGTGCAGCTACAGTCAGGATTGCCATTGAACAAATTCGGGGGAGCAACACCACATTCACTCATGCTCCTCACAGGTGGCCAAAATGCGCACGGGCGCGCGGGTGCTGTGCGGAGGGGGCCGTGCCAGGCAGGGCAGCCGCAGCGTGGCGCAGCAGCGCGGCAGGTCCATAGAGTCGCCGACCGCCTGCCCGAACGGCATGACCGAGGCCAGGATCCCGGAGGCTGCCGCCACAGCCGGCGACCTGCACCCGAGCCGCCAAGGTCAGCCGGAGCGGCAGGCAGGGCCGCAGGCAGACATGAAATCGCCCGCCTCCAGCAGCCGCCAGGCAAGCTCCGCCACCACATACAACAGCAGATGTCGCAGCAAGAAGGGGCGCTCCGAGCAGACATAAATGTACGGTGTCAGCCAAGCCAAAAGCGCGACGACCGCATTAACCACGCTGGGAACATGCAGGGCACGCCGGACCTGCGGGCCACCTGACAGGGCCCGCACCTGCAGCAGGCTGCAAGCCCACACCCAGGACACACGTGATCGGGGGCGGCGCAGGCGGCGCACCGCTCGTGCTCCTCCAGCCGGAACAGGTGCACGGTGCCGTGGCCCGAGGCCGCGCACAGCAGCGCCGGCCGCACCGCCGCCGGGCTGAACGCGAGCGAGTGGATCGTGGCAGGGCGCGTGCCGCGCCTGAATGCATACGCCTGCGGCGCCCGCGGCCGCTTTGTCGGCGCTGCCTGCAGCGGCTTGCGGGGCGTGCGCGCGCACACCGGTGAGAGGGGCCCATGCTCGGTGGCTTGTAAGTCGATGCCGTGACCACTTATGGTGTCTGGTCAGCTGCACCCCACAGTGCATGAGCAGTCCTCCCTGACCTTTTACCGCGTGGCACCAAGCAAATCCAACAGGATACAGACGAGTATGTTTTAATCTCTATATGGTCTATATAGAGACTAGGTCTATATGTACGAATCACAGCAAGGCATCGCGAGGCAAGACTTGCAGCCTCCATGCGCAGTTCCTGCCTGGTCAGCCAGGCGCGCCTTTGCGGTGGCCGGCATGCGGTGCACCCGGAGCACGGTGCCCTTGGACGACGCGGAGGCCAGCAGCGTGCCGTCATGGTTCCATGCAAGGGCCACCTGCGCACGCCGTGGGCGCACGCACGACTGGGTGAATTAGGGTAGGGTTAGGGCTGAGCGCCCGGCAGCGTGCCGTCATCATGCGCCGCACGGGCAGTGGGCGCATGCATGGTGGGCTTCTGGTGCCATGCAGACCACCCGCTGTGCGCCTTCTGCTGGCATGGCGTCGCCTCACATCGCCCATGCATGGCAGTCCCGCTTGCCCGCAGCGTCTGCAAGCCATGCAGAGGCGCTGGCCAGCGCGCTGTGAGCGGGCCGCGGGCGCCAGGTGCGCCAGGCCGGTTGCATGCACGGCCAGCTCGCACACGCACTGCCAGACGCCTGGCAACCACGGCGTGAGCCGGAGCGTTGTGCACGGCCTGGGGCTGGCCGCACGCGCGAGCGCGCACCACGTGCGCCCGGTGCGCGGCCACCTCGCTGAGCACGCCGCCGCCGCTGCCGGCCAGCAGGTTGTGGATGCGCAGCGCGCCGCCGGCGCCGGAGGACGGCAGCGCGAGCAGGCACGGCTGCGCGCAGACCGTGAGCGCGCACACGCCGCGCGCGTTGGGCGCCGTGTCCAGCGTCTCCAGCAGTTCCAGCGACTCCAGCGCGTGCACGTGCGCGCGGCGCTCCAGCACGACCACCAGCCTGCCCCGACGCGCGTCTGTTTTCGGGGCACCGACGCTGTCCTAGGCTGACTTGTGG
>JAABUO010010288.1_pt1 | contig 10373 bp, 12 predicted proteins | sample 5559291 | NCBI WGS metagenome assembly JAABUO01 (sample SAMN10711878, study PRJNA513372) | rock metagenome | isolation source: Antarctica rocks | place: Antarctica: Victoria Land, Finger Mt sud
GTCCCAAAAAATGTCTCTCATGCATTGCATACACTTCATCTCAATCACCACCCCAACTGAAGTTACGAAATGCCACGACACATCACACCTGGTCCAGGCCACATCAAACTTTGCGCTGATAATGACGAACAAAGACAGCAAGTAGTTTCCACCATAAAATGGCTTATTTGTACCTGATGTTGCATACTTGTTATAAGCAGCTTTGACGCACTTGACAATCATCGAATCACCAGTGCATCTGCAAGTACTGGATTTGACTGGAATCTGCTTGTACTCAAGCTTTTAACATTGACAGCTACTAACAAGCTCAGGCCAGCACAGAAAGAGACTTGTTCCACTCTCTACACATGGCTTTCATGTGCCTAAGCTGACACCACAGTACAACCATTGTACAAACTATGCAGGGTGTAATTTAATCATCCTTCCCAACTGGTTTTCACCCTGTCTTCTTCAGCTTCACAATGTGGGAACAGCCACATCTTCAAGAGTTTTCCTGATGAGTGATTGCAACTTTCCTATGTAGTAAGCTTCATAATTAGCAAGCAGGATTGTCTTCTCTGTATTATGCTGCCGTAGACGAAGAATTTACCAATGCTACGATGTTTTCAGGAATGCTTGCAGCAGGAGTGTAAATCAGGTTTCCTTCATACAGACTGCAGGTATGGTCATCCCAGTTCAGGTTGCTGACTGGCATGCTGGGCCTTTCTTGAAGGTAGACAGTATTGTTGGTTGCCCATAGACCTGTCCCATTGCCCACTGCTACATACCCATTGAAAGTCGGCAGCTCAGGTACAACATCCAGATGGTTGGCCACTCTATACTGCCTGCCGACAAGATCTCGGAAGGCCTGCATGCAGTGTCACTTGCTAGTTTCCAAGGGAGACAAGAAAATCTGCTTAGGGAAGGCAATTACTATGGGCAGCAGGGTGGGATACATTAAGCAAGCAAGCGGGTGAGTGACTGAGTCAAGGTATGAAGCCAGCAAGCAAGAGACAGCTTGGGTGGTGAGGGCAGTAAAGCCCAGCGGCAAGAGAGGGGAAACGAGGTGACGACTCACATCTGAGTAGGCCTGATTGCCTGGCTTTGGATTGCCAAAGGTGACACATCGTATGTCAGCTCCTGGCCACTGCAATGCTGCCCATGGAGCAGCTAATGAAGCCACTCCTGCTCCCAGGCTGTGGCCTACATGTCAGTCATAACACAGGTCTCCAGCATGATAGGCAAGCAAAAGAGAGGCAGGACCTGCAAGTGCGATTTTGCACACAAGAGTGCATCTTGAGTCTCAGCAACATCTTGGATGGTGATCAGTAGCTCCATGACGTGCTAGCAAACATGGTGGTGGGTGTTGCACTTCTTCAATGCACATAGTTGTGGGTGTTGCAATGTCGCAATGCACAGGACAACCCCAAGCTGATGACACTTACACTAGAAAAACAGCTGTCAACATTGTTGTCAAACCGCAGAAATGCTAGATACACCAACAGTGAGGAACATTGTCCGACCTGTGTTGTTGTCAAACTGCAGTAATGCTAGATACACCAACAGTGAGTAATATTGTCTGACCTGTGACTATGACCAAGCTGGGCGTGACACCACCAGACATGTCCATGAGAACATCCCCAATGTTCTGAGTGGTATTCGGTGCCTTGTCTGTCACAGCTTGCAGCTGCTCCAGGAAACCGTGATGCACCTGGGCTTCTGGGTACATGTTTTCCAGCACGCTGCTGTAGGGTGAGTCAGACAGGAACTGCTTGAAGTCCTGGATCCAGTCCTCAGTGCTCTGCAGCATGAAGATGAAGAACTCTGCAGCATGAAGATCGATGAAGATGAAGAACAATGGAAGTCCTAAATCCAGTCCTCTTTGCTCTGCAGCACGAAGATGAAGAACTCTGCAGCATGAAGACTGATGAAGATGAAGAACAATTGAAGTCCTGAATCCAGTCCTCATTGCTCTGCAGCATGAAGATGAAGAACTTTGCAGCATGAAGACTGATGAAGATGAAGAACAATTGAAGTCTTGGATCCAGTCCTCACTGCTCTGCAGCATGAAGATGGGAAAACTCTGCAGCATGAAGACTGATGAAGATGAAGGGCGATTGAAGTCTTGGATCCAGTCCTCATTGCTCTGCAGCATGAAAGAAAAGGAAAGAAAAAGAAAATACTACACCCTTCGGCGTCATCTTAATGTGAAGCCAAGTGTTATACTGGGCTGCCCAATGCAGCATGAATATGACTATTGAAGCCTGGTGCATGTATGTCTTTGGGCTACACAGACATCTGTCGGCTGTACACAAACATGCTTATACATGTAAATGATTTCTGTGGCTAGGTGATGACAGGAGCAGGCCTGACACAGGGCTGTATGATGGACAGCGTTGTGCTCATGCTAAACCAACCCAGCCATGCTGATCGCAGATGCTGTGTGACATATGTATCCATCACATTTGCACGTGTGCATCTTTTCTCATGATTCAAGCATAGCAGCATCATGTGGACAAATGTTTGACTTCAGCAAGCTTGTAGCATTTCATTCATGCATTCATTCATTCATGCAATTAATCATGCATTCATTTGTTCAAAACGACTGTTGCTGTGATGAATACAAGACTGAAAAGCGTCATGCCAAAGTGTGCAACCATGACCAGGCTTACAACAGGGACAATGGCTTAACCCACAGCCCGTACCTGAGAGCCTCTGAAAGCAATGAGGCCTGTAGTGTTTGCAGCATTCCAGGCCACCCCCACGTCTGTGCTGTAATCCCCATGGATCACTCTGGATCCCGGACCAACAATGCCAGGGGTGTTCTGATACACCTGACATGCGGCCACAATGGACGCCCTCATCTTGCACAGCACGGGCGGGCAGGTGCCACTGTAGCCTGAGAACAGCTGCAGCAGCAGGCTAAGTTTGTGCAGAGTCAGGTTGCAAGCACATAGGAATGCTTCAGGCGCCTGTTTGGCTGCAATACCAAAGCATCCAGCATGTGAAGTCAAGGTAATGAGACAGACAAGCCCTTCTATCTATTCATGCTTGACAAGTTACTGTGGCACAGCCTGTATGAAGCATGTTATCTGAATGGACACGTTGCGACTTTATATTTTGAGTGTGAGGTGTCTTGCTGCATCACAGCACCCAGCACAAACATCACAGGAAAGCAGGGGGTTTGAACAGGCTGCATGCGATGACTTCAAGCCTGCTGGCCCAAGTACACTGTCATCCACATGCAATGACAGTCTCAAGCAGCAGTGGGAGTGGAAGCAGGCACAGAGACTTCATATCAAAAAGCGTGCCAAAGATATGAGGACATGGCAACAAAATACAATCACAGAAAACTACAGCGGCTCAAGTCCTGGATGAGTTTAGACAGATCATCTATCTGGTATCACGTAACATACATGCGATATCGTATATCTGATATGACACAACATGCAGCATCATACAGACTAGATCACCACAGAAGGCTTACATCGACATTGGTGAAGGTGGCGTTTGTCTGTCCGGGCGACTCTGCAGCTGCTCTATCCAAAAACCCCTTGGCAGCATCGAGCTCCATCTCGACTGAGTTCACGGTATTGGAAATTTGACAAGCTGCTCCACTCACAGCATTGCTAATTGCACTCCCAATGCCTTGAAAGAAGCCTGAAATGCCACCCCCATTGCTGCTGCTGCTGCTGCTGCTGCTGCTGCCACATTGATTGTAGCTTGTGATGCCTTCAGCAAGTGTGCTGTTGTTGTCTGTGCTGTTCTGACCGGCAAAAGATGTGGAGACTGAGCCGTTGCCGATGGTCTCTATAAGAGCTGAGATGTAGTACTCCAGAGTGCCTTCGACCATAGCTGAGTCCTGCCTTGTGTCATTGTCCTGCAGGTATCTGCAGACAGTAAAACAGCTTTCTTTTTCATACTTTTGTCTAGAATTCCAGGAAGAGATCAAAATTTTCCAAATGTGGATCCATGCAAACCAATTGTTAAACCTGAAGCTTCTTGCTGACGTTGCAGGCATCTATCTGCACATGCTATTGGCTGTGTCAGCAGCGTACAACAACCACTGTGGAAGTCTAAGATCGGTACTGACTCTTGGGAGGCAGCCATTCTGGAAAAGCAAGAAGCAGAGGGGGAAAGAGGCATACGCTAAGGCATGCTCTTGTAACTGCACCCAAGTGCATGACAACAACCGTGCTGCTTACATGAGGAACCAGAACAGCATGAAGTGATGGCAGTGCATGGCTGGTGACAGACAGACTCACGTGAGGACATTTGGCAGGGGAAGCGCTACTGGCAGGGTGGGTAGGGTGTCACCCGGGCTAGACCACATGTACGACAAGTCCACCAGCTGTTGCAGAGACCAGTTGAACAACTCGTCTCCTACCTGAACACAAAACAATTGATTTGAACCTGTGCCAGCCTTTGCTCTCGCATTAGCCAGGTAGGTATCAGGTATGCCTCACCCCGATTCAGAAGGCCATACAGCAGGCTTATTTTTATCACCCAAGGGTGTGCAGTCGATGTGGCAAGCACCGCGCTGCATATCAATCCAGGACAAACCTGTACCTACTTAAACCGCCGTCAATCCAAAGACCAACTTCCGAAAAACCTGGAATTGAACCGTCGACCGAAAGCCTGAGAGGCAAATCGCTTAAACCATAGGCTAGGTGGTCCTATGGGGATCAAAACAATTGCTTGAAGAATTGTCATCATTCATCTTCTAGCTGCTGTCATCTTCCATGATTGGCACATGCTGGGACAAAAATGATGGGGAGAATGTATGTTGATCAGTCAGCATGCACAGATACCTGGCAGTGAAAGCCACAGATGCATGTGAGGCAGACTTGGCCTGTCAGTCAGCTCAGCTCAGCTAGACGCGGATGCGCCAGTCCTAAACACAAGAGGGATGGTATATACTTATGTTTATACGTGTATGTTTGCATAATTTCGTGTACCTGTTACTAGTCATGTTATGTTTTGTGCTACATATTGAGCATTGTCCAATGCATAAACAGACAGGTGAAAGTGGTGTGAAAGAGTGCTCACTGCAGGGGCTCCAAAGGTGATGTGCCTGACTTGTGCCAATGGGAATGTGACTGCAGCCCAGACTGCACACAGGGTAGCATAAGCGCCGCCCCCACCCGCCCCAGTGCACAACACTCTCCTTGGAAATGGTCCATTGGACAGCTGCATGATGGTCTGCAGCCAGCACACTTAAACTTGGGTTGTGCAGACATCATCGAGGCAGACATCAATTGCCTTTGTGCATGGTACCCTCCTGGGAAACGGTCCATTGGACAGCTGTGTGATGGTCTGCAGTCAGCACACTAACGCATGATTGGCGTCAGTGTGCAGGCAGCATCAGATGCTTGTTTGTGATCAAATCAGAAGCTGACGAGGTTTTGGAGCAAAAAATGTGTGGGCTTTCCCAATGGGCGGATGAGGAATGGGGTCAGACAAGCAGTCCATGGCAACATGCAGCGCATTGTGACAGAAAAGACAGTGCATCGCTGTGCTGCATGACAGCGCACCAGCAGCAGCAGAGTGGCTCCTGAGCAGCGGACAAAAACAAGCTGCACCACAAAGGCTGGCAGAAAAGTTGATCTTGTGTGAACATCGATCTGACCTGTCACATTCACAGTCAAGTGGCATAAGTACTCAGTGGACACAACATACCATGGCAAGATCCTGGCTGCTGCTGGATGTTCCCTGTAGTGCTTGTTGAAAAGGGTCTAGAGTAGCGTTGTTGACCCTTGCATTAGTAAAGTCATTTCCTAAAAAGCTGGTTGCTGCCATTTGGACAGACGAGCCAGTCATGGCTTCGGTTGCATTGTCGGCTGCTCGCCAAGCCAGCACAGCAGTGGTGCTGTTGTCCACCCATGCAACCAAGACCTGGCCTCCATCACTAAGTGGCAAGATCATATAGTCATCTGCAACATGCAGCCATAGCAGTTGGTGGTCATTGTAGCACCCAAGCCAAGCATGCAAAGCTCGCAAAACAAGATAACCCTCCGACAGCACGCATGGAACTTACCTAGAGGCACTGAATTGGTGTCGTTTGCATACACCAGAGTTGTATATACGGCAGCCTCGACAGTTTTGTACAGCTGAGGACCTGCATGCATATTGACAGTGCTGTCTCACGGACCAGATATGACGTCAGCTGAGGACCACGCGCGATGCGACATTTGCCTCTGCTGCAGCGCACCTATGCTCTGATTCTTTGCTAGCACGTCCAGCAAGTCCTGTGTTATTGACTGGCCGGTGCCGGGACTCGGTGGTGTGCTCTGTGTGAGCTGGCGGTGCGCCGCAGCGAATTGCAAACAAGACAGAAACAAAAAGATTGTCCAACCGGCTTTGATCTGCATGGCTACGTTGCTGTGTTTTGAAACAAATAGGAACTTTGACCGTAAAGACAGCGATGCAGTGTACGCAGACAAAGGTATCGTAAAAGGAACTTGGGTCAGATGTGGGGATAACAGATCCTCTTGTTGTTGATCCGGACAGGATTGGCGCAAAGCATTAGCCGGTGCTACGTAAGTCGATGCTCAGGCATCAAGTTGACAAAGCAGATGGTCATCATGGTCAGCATCTCACTGGCGCATCACGACATAATGAGGCTGACGGGTGCTCTACGCACAGCGTCGACAAAGCACGCAAGTCGCGGACTTTTGCAATGAACAGGTTCATTGCAATTGTTGGTGGCAATTCTGAAGGAAGGCACGAGACCTAAAAGTACAAGTGACCAAGTAGACAGAACATGGCACGAGCAGTGTGACCGCACCAGCCGTGTTTCACAAGTTTATACATTTACTGCATTCCAGGAGCTTGCATGTCCTGCAAGATGGTGGCCAGTTGCTTGACCTTGGCAGCCGAAGCAACTTTCTGCTGCTCCATCACGGACAACAGCTCTCGCATCTCGTCCTCAACCTGTGCAGCCACCAAACTGCCGGTCAACACACCTAAGGTAAACTCCAATCAGGCGCTCCTGCCAGACCCAACAGTCTGCATCCCTGAATGCTTTGTGCACAACACTCTGACGGGCAGGGGCAGTAGGACAAAACGCTTTGCGCAAGACAGCAAATTGTCATTAGCTCCTTGGGATTGTCCGGTGTTGATCTGACTTGACTTGACAAGAGCTCAGTACATGGAATTCACAGCTCACACACCAAGTCATGCCTGTGAGCTCCAATCATGCAGCATCTGTTCTGCATGGTGTGCTCTACATGCCTGCTTACCTGTGCCAGGTGCATGGCGCTGTGCTTTGCTTCACATTGAGCCTTGCTGCAGGCTGTTTCCAAAGCTTGACTCTTGGCTTTCTCCGCCTGCAAGCTCACAACTGTTGCAGTGCATGCAGGGAAGTGCTACAAATGAGTTTGCAGCTGATGGCATGTCTCTTTGATGGCTTGATGCAATTCCAGGCAAATGCAGAAAAGCATGTCAACTTGCAAGGGCCATGTAGCACTGGGAAGTGCTACATGACCCACATGTGCAAGCATGACCACATGTCTGGCTGAGGCGTGTCTTACGGCATAGACCCTGACTCTGTAGTGAAGCTGGCACTGTATGAGGCGGCAATGAATCTGTGATGGAGTGTATTGACAAAACCATTGCTGTGACCGGCTTTGCTGTATGCCAACAGCACAAACAAGGAGAGTGTCACCTCCAAGGCTCCAGGCAGCTGCTGCAGCTCCTGCTGGAGGTGTTGCAGCTTCTGAGTCAGCTCACCCTGCTCACGAGCTAACTGCTGAGCTGCCTGCTTGGCTGAGTCACGCTCACTGGTGAGGCGAGCCTCCTTCTGCTCAAATAGGCCTTTGACCCTGTCCACTTCCTCTTCAACATACTTCAGCATCTGATCTTTCTCCTGTATCATGAAAGAGCCCTCTGCTTGCGGTACGACGACGTCTCCAGACCTTGGTCAAAAGCTCTGTTCAGGCAGTCCTCTGTTGAAGGAAACACAAACGTAGAACATCCGGTACAGACAATGCTTGCTGCAAGACAGAGTCCAGGGCGCTAGTGTCAAGCAGGTTGCCGTTGTCTGGATGGAACAAGTGTTTATGGTCAACACGAGCAAGTAAGGGCAAGTTGAGCTTGTCTGATAGGCACACCTTGAGGGCGTCAAGGGCAGACTTGGCCCTCTGCTCAGCATCATGTGCCTTTCTGGTCGCCTCCTGGGTGCTCTTCTCCAGCTGCTCCAGGGCCTGCTCCTGTGCCTCTATCTCCAATCTGACATACACACAAAAGCCACCACTTTGATGGGAGCAATTCTGGCAAGCGTCTCGTGGCTCTGCTGGTGCATATGTGTTTCTGTGGAGCAACTGATGCCTTGAAAGATACCAGTCAAGCTCTGCTTGGAAGCAGTTGATTGACCGCGCATGCCCATGCAGGACCTGCAGCTCTGCTAGAGAGCGTGTGACAATGATGATTTACGGGAGCTTGCACTCAAGCAGGGATCATCTCAAGCTTCCTACATTTACTTGCTTCTTCGGCGTCATCGTTTGTTGTATTCTGTTTTGTGTCTTGTTTGCGGTTCTCTTTGACGAGGACGGTCGTGATTTGATGAGTGGTGATTACGCCAGAGAGCAAACTGCCCTTCACGATGTGGGCAGCAAGATACAAAACTGCTGGCAACATTTGTGGCAGGTCAAGCATCTTGTGATGTACCTCAAGCTCTGATGCTGGCGCTGCTCTTCAGCTTCATGCTCTGTCAAGTCTGCCTCAGCATGCCTAAGAGCCTGAGCTGACTCAGCTGCCTCAGCTTGAGCAGCACTCAGCTGAGCCTTGAGGTTGGCTATGCTTGCTTGTGCATCGTCCACCATTGCCTCTTTCACCTGCACCCGTTCCAGTGGACGCTCTTTCTTTGTGACAGCATTTAGATTTGTTTACTATTCCTGTTTGTTCATGACAAGAGCAGTTTGTGTTAGCACCCTGCTACTGTGTGCACGATCTGCTGTACCATGCGTACAGTCTGTACTGCTGGTTCACAGTCTAGGATACCTGTTGCCATTATGCTCACACATGCAGTATGCCCTGCAGATATGCCCATTCTTACAAGACGGAGGTGCACACAACAGCGGTTCAACCTGATGAAGATCCAGCCTGTCACCAGTCATATCAATCAATCAATCAGTGTTACCAGTCACAGCTCTCACAAGAAAGCCTGATCACAGGTCAAGTGCTTTGCGTAGAAATCACCTTGACAGCATCCCTGGCCTCCTCCAAATCATGTGTCAGCTCATCCACCTGGCCTTCAGCTTCTGCAGCTGCCATGTCAGCCTGGTCCAGCTTCTCGCTGGCTTCTTGCTCAAGCTGACTCAAAGCTTCTTGAGTGGCTGCCAGCTGAGAAGCTGTCGCAGCAGCTGCCTGCTGATGTGAGGCCTGGGCAGAAGCCAACTGAGACTGCAGCTGCTCAGACTTTTGCTGCTCGTGCACCAGGCGGTCCTGCAAATGCACACAAGTGGTTAATACAGCAAATTTTTTTGGATTCAATGCACTAATTTGAATTTGCAGATTTGTCAGCAGGCACTACTTTCAGCAAAACGTTGATGTTCTGCACATGCAGTAACACAGACATTGCTTTGCATGTCAGCATGGACTTCATGATGTTGGCATTGCATGAACACAAAAGCAGGATGAAAACATTTTGAGGTATCATGGGCGGGCAACCATTCCCTGGCTGACGCACCACAGCAGCACCGTTTATCAGAGTCAACATCTGACCAGACTACAGAGGACACAAACAAGGACCATACGCGAGTGCATATGAAACCTGCTTAATGGTCTTTGTTAACGCAAGCTGCATGTATACAAAATTGAAGTGACCGGTTTGGGTCACATCATGCAAAACATGATGCATATCAGCATGCATTGTGCAAGGCTGGATCTGGCCCTATTGCATCACAATGTCTAATGATAACAACAGTTATCATAATAATGATCATAATAATGATAACAATAATAAAAAGGATAATGATAATAACAATAATAACAATAACGATCAAAAAAGTTGACAAATCATAACCATGGTAATAGGTCTATTGATTTGCAGTGCGGCACTTGCCTTGATGCCAGCCAGCTGGCCCACGCGCTCTCTGAGAGTGCCCATCTCAGCTCTCAGCTTGTCCTGCTCAGCGGGCTGGTAGGAGGCCAGCTGGGCAGTCATGTCAGCCCGGTCTTTCTGCAGTGCAGCCACTCGCGTCTTCTGCCGCTGCAACACCTCTGTCAGCTCCTTCACCAGCCCCTCTTGCTCCTGATTCACAAGACAGTGGTTGCTTTGGCACTCGCTGATCATGATGTTTTGGTGCAGCCACCTGACTTTTCTAATGTGGCAGTACTTCAATCTGCACCGGCTTGAACAATGCGGGTTATGTTACTGATGCTAACATTGCCTT
>JAABUO010010289.1_pt1 | contig 10373 bp, 7 predicted proteins | sample 5559291 | NCBI WGS metagenome assembly JAABUO01 (sample SAMN10711878, study PRJNA513372) | rock metagenome | isolation source: Antarctica rocks | place: Antarctica: Victoria Land, Finger Mt sud
TGAACAGCACTCCGGCGCCGGCCAGGACATACTTGATGAGATCACGTGTCCTATCTATACCTTCAACCTGGCCGGCTATCAGGTGGCCCAGATGCAGCAGGGCGAGCACGGCCGATACGTGTTCGGCGGGTTGACAGATGCGGGCTTTGCGATGCTGAAAACGCTGGAAGAGTTCCGGAACAGTGGCTGGCCCTGGCTGAGGGAAGCAGGGTAGTAGAGGTACGATCAGGCAGGGGCCGGATATCGCACCATCTCTCCCTCGACCACCGCGAAGGGGCGCAAGCTGTGGAGGTCCGTCTTCGTGGCGGACATGATGTGCCGCACCTCGATACCTCTCACCAGCAGGGCATCGCCGATGAGGGAGCGGTGGCAGCGCCAGGGGACGGCTTCGGCGCACATGATGGCGGTGGGCATGGTGGCGGCCGGCCCCATCAGGTGGGCCAGCGCTTCCTGGAACTCGGGGGTGGTCATGTAATCGGCGTAGCCGCGGAAGCTGTCGTTGCGCCAGGCGGCGTTGGGCGAGTCGGGGAGGGGCTTGCGGAAGCCGCCCAGCTCTTTCAGGTGGAGATAGCCGATACCATGCTCGGCCAGCGCGGCGGAGAGCTGTTCCTTCATGTACTGCGGGTTGCGGCGTGAGCCGGGGGCGGTGCGCACATCGATCAGTTGTTCGATGCCATGCTGCTGCAGCAGGAGCAGGAACTGTTCAAAGGGCCGGGTGGAGTGGCCGATGGTGAAGAGTGGCATGAGAGAGTGCTGCGTCTACCGTTCCAGGCCGGGTCGGCTAACTGAGATCCACGGAATCGAGCAGCCAGCCGGATGGTCCCCGTACCAGGTACCAGTAGCCGGCGTGAGAGAGGTTGCCCGAGGGGCGCACCTCCGTCACTTTGATATAGACGGTGGCATTCCCATTACTCTGAGAGATAAGTTTGGACGATTGTACGAGTACCGCGCTGTCCTGCGAAAAGTGGCCGTTGATGCTGCTGCTAGGCGGATTATTGGCCAGCATATTTGAACTCCAGAGAGCTGCCGCCTGGTCGTACTGCTTCTGACCGACCAGGTTGTAGAAGCTCGCTACTACATCCGTTGGGCTGCCGGAGCCGCTGCTGGCAGCCACTGTGCTCGGCGCGATAGAGGCGGTGGGTAAGGGCGTGGTGGCGCTGGGCTGCGCGGTTGGCGGCGTGGTGGGAGCGATCGTGGGGGTAGCGGATGGCGCGGTGGTGGCAATCGCAGCGGGGGCCGCGTTGGTTGTGGGTTTGGGGTTCGATTTGACGACTGGAGTATGGTGGCGAGGACGAGCGGGCGTCGGACGCGGGGTTGCCGTCTTAAGATGGACGACCGCCGGCGGGATGGTATGCTTGCCGGCCGAGGCGCCTCCTCCCTGGTGGAGAACCGCGTAGACACCCCCGCCGATGAGCAGCAGCAGCGCGATGGGCAACGCGATGAACCAGAGGCCGCGCCGCTCAGCGGGCTCGGCGCGTTCGGGCGGTGGAATGACGCGCCGTGCACGTTCTCGGGGGCCGGTCAGCGGGGCCTGAACGGTATTTTGCCTCCCCGGCAACGGATCGGTGGCTCGCTGGTCGGGAGGGACCGGTAGCACTTCATCACGCTGCACGCGGGCCCGCTCCAGGGCCTGCCGCATGGCTTCCGCGGTCTGAAACCGCTTCTTGGGGTCCTTCTCCAGCGCCTTGAGCACGATTGCTTCGGTGGCGCGCGACAGCTCCGGGCGCACCTTACGGGGTGGCACCGACTTGTCGTGGACGTGCTGGAGAGCGACATCGACCAGCGAGCGGCCTTCAAAGGGCACGTGGCCGGTGAGCATCTCGTAGAGCACGACGCCCAGGCTGTAGATATCGGAGCGACCGTCCAGCACGGCGCGTTGAGCCTGCTCTGGGGAGAGATAGTGAGCCGTGCCGGGCACGATGTTGGTGCGAGTGAGTTCGGTTAGGCCGGCGTCGTGGGCAATACCGAAGTCGGCAACCTTGGCCCTGCCGTTGGGTGCAATCAAGACATTGTGCGGCTTGACGTCGCGATGCACCAGACCATGTTCGTGCGCCACCTCAAGTGCCGCGGCGATCTGCGCGGCGATGCTGAGCGCCTCGTCTTCCGGCAGTGGACCGCGTGCCCGCACCACCTCTTTCAGGTTCGGACCCGGCACATACTCCATCACCATGTAGTAATCGGACCGACCGGCGCTGGTATCTGACGTCGTGTGGCCCCAGTCGTATACCGCTACCACATTGGGATGATTGAGCTGCGCTACTGCCTTGGCTTCCCGCCGAAAGCGCTCGACATAGGTCGTGTCGCCGGCGCTTTCCTCGTGCAGAATTTTGACCGCGACATTCCGCCCCAGTAAGCGGTCCTGCGCGACATAGACCTGAGCCATGCCGCCCGCGCCGATGCGGCGAACCAACTGATAGCGATCGCCGAGTAGTTGTTGCTCCATGATTTCCTGCTGGGCCAGAGTGCGAACGCCGCCGACACGCTCGATAGCGTCCCCTTGAGCCTAGCCCGTGTCTACAATGGATGCAACTTTTATGCCGTTGCACAAAGCATTCGATCGGCCCATGGCACTTATAGATGGACACACCTACAGGAGAGATGCTTTGACGGATCAGGCAGCACACATTCTCCGAGCTCAACGAGGAGACTCCGACGCCTTCGCGGACTTGATTGGCATGTATCAGGCAATGGTCTTCGGATACGCGCTTTCAATGCTGGGAGATGCCGGGCTGGCGGAGGAGGTTGTGCAGGAAACCTTTTTCGCCGCGCACAGCAGTCTCCCCAAGCTGCAGAACGCTCTGGCTTTCCCAGGGTGGCTTCGCGGTGTGACGCGCCATCAGTGCTACCGGGTCCTTCGCCAGCGTCGCTCGCCTACGGCGCCGCTCGACCGGGCTTGCGCCGTGGCAGATCCGGGTCCAGATCCCGATGAGCTGGTACACACGGAGGAACTCCGGGGGCAGGTGTGGAATGCTGTCATGGCTCTACCGCGAGCGCAGCGCGACGTGGTCATCCTCTATTACCTTCAGGAGCAGTCCCAGCTCCAGGTCGCGGCATTCCTTGGTGTTCCCGTCAGCACGGTGAACATGCGTCTCCATGCGGCGCGGAAAACTCTCTGTAGGTCCCTGCTCGCGACCGTCAAGAACGATATCACCGACGCGCCGCCACCAGAGTTCGCCGATGTTCTAGGCAGCATTCTCCAGGTTGAAGGCAACCTACTGAAGGTGAGATTCCGCAATGGAACTCAGCCCGCCCTGCTGAACTCCATAGCTGTACCGGACGACGCTCTGCTCACTCCCGCGGCCTTCATCTCTCAGCACCTGACCGACGGCTCGGTTCGATGTATTACTGTTGCGCCCTCCTCAACCATGCACGCAGGCACTGAGGTTATCGACGCCCGGCGGCCGACCGAGACTGTATTGCAGAGTCCGATACTCGACCATATCCTGCGGAAGGCTCAGCGCCGGCCAGGGGCGACTTCCCTCGTGGTGGAAAGCGGGATCAAAGTCATCGATCTGCTCTGCCCGATGGTGCGCGGTGGATGCGTGGGCATCTTCGGCCCGGTTGGCGCCGGCAAGCTGGTGATCGTTTCCGAACTCATCTACCGGCTGTCGAAGGTCAATCCGGGCGTCTCACTGCTGTACTTTGTTCAGCCGGGGACCGAGCTGTCGCATCTCCATGCTCTGCCCGACCCACTCCCGAGTGCTCCTGCACCCATGCAAAGCATCTACCTGCCCATTGAGGACCCGGCAGATCTTTCAAGCCCCACTTCTGTAACGGCCCGCGCTGCTCTCGATGCCGTCGTGTACATGTCGCGCGATCTGGTCATACGCCGGCTGTATCCTGCCGTGGATGCGCTCCTATCGTCCTCATCCGCGCTGGAGTCCTCAATCGTTGGGCAGGAGCACTACGATATCGCGCAGGAGGTTCGCCGCGCCATACGGGACTTTCGGGCGGCGGAAACCGAGACGAGCCAGGATGCTGCGATGAGTCGCGCCGATCAGACGGCGGTGGAACGTGGTCGGCGCCTGCAGTCCTTCCTCACGCAGGATCTCTTTGTCGCCGAGTCCTACACTCGCCGGTCCGGACAGTTCTTCCCCCTGGGCGAAACCTTAACCGCCTGCCGGCACCTGCTGGCCGGGTAAGGCGCTCCGCATGCCTCCAGCATCGCTACGGCGAAACCGCGACTACGTCGTACTGGTGGCAGGTCAGACTGTCTCCGCCTTTGGTTCCGGCATGTCGAATATCGCCCTGCCGTTGTTGGTCCTGGCCTTGACCGGCTCACCCGCGCAGGCTGCCTTCGTGTCCGCGGCTGAAGGGCTTCCGCTGGTCCTGTTGAGCCTGCCGGCCGGCGCCTTGGTGGACCGATGGAACCGGAAGAGGCTGATGATCGTCTGCGACACGGGACGAGCCCTGGCCCTGGGGAGCGTTCCGCTGGCCGCCGTGACCGGCCATCTGAGTATGGCGCAATTGTACGTAGTAGCCGTGCTGGAAGGGACGCTCGCCCTGTTCTTCGGCCTGGCGGAGATTGCCGCGATCCCGCGGGCGGTGCCCAGGGAACAGTTGCGGGCAGCGACCGCACAGCAGCAGGCACTCGGTCGCACCGCCTCGCTGGTTTCGCCGTCCATCGGCGGGCTTCTGTTCCAGACCCTGGGGAAGACGATCCCCTACCTCGTGGATGCTATCTCCTACATCGGGTCAGTCATCTCGCTCTTTCTGATCCGAATTCCACTCCAGGAGGAACGGACGGCCCGGCCCCGTGTCCTCTGGAGGGACATGCTCGAAGGGGTGCAGTGGCTCTGGACGCAACCGCTGCTGCGGTTCCTGGCCTTTCTCGGCGCCGCCTTCATGTTCACCTATTCGGGAACCCCACTCATCATCATCCTGCTTGCCAAGCAGCAGCATGCCTCAACCGGTGTGATCGGCGCGATCTTCTCGATTGAAGCTATCGGCGGCATCATCGGCGCCATCATCGCCCAACGAGCCGCCAACCGCTTCACCTTCACCCAGGCGATCATCGGCATGGAGTGGCTGATGGTCATCATCACGCCGCTGTTCGCGATCAGCCCCAATGCCGTCGCGCTCGGCGCCGTGGCAGCGGCCATCGGCTTGACCTCGCCGATCTACAACGTGATCGTTTTCGGCTATCGAATAGCCCTGGTCCCCGACCGATTGCAGGGGCGGGTGAACAGCGTCTACCGGCTCGTGGCGCTTGGTTTCGCGCCACTCGGCCTTGCTCTGACCGGTATCCTCCTCCAGACCATCGGCCCCAAGCCGACCGTCCTGCTGGAGGCGCTCGCGTTCTTTGCGCTGGCCGTGGTCGTGTCCCTCCATCCGGTGGTTCGCTCCGCTCCGGACGACCTCAGCTCTCAGCCGGCCTAGCCTCGCCGCCTTACCCTGCTCGCTGCACGCGGACCAATTCCCAGATGGAGCCGACCAGGCCGGGAAAGGCCGGGACGAAGGTCATGCGGTACGGCACTCCTTTATATGCCTGGACGTACACTGCCCGGTGCGGGCTGAAGATCAACTGGCGCCGCAGTCCAGTCAGTTTCGGATTGTAACCCTGCCGATTGAGGGAGGCCGCGTCAATTTCGGCCAGGTACGCGGGGTTGTCGACCCAGGCACTGTGGTTACCGATATCCCCGATGATCATGGTGCGGACCGCGCTGGGGTACGCGAAGCACCACGGCCCCACGACGATGCCGGTGGTATCTCGATGGGTCTGGCCCGCGCACGGGTGTGAGAAGCCATAGCCGTTCGCAGTCATCAGAGGGCCGATATCCGCCTCCACCACCGTGCCGGCGTCGGCCACGTAGATCATATCCGCCGCCGACCAGACGTTGCCAAAGCTGTCTCGCTTCCCGTTCCAGGAGAGGACCGCAAGCGACCGATAGCAGCAGAGACCGGTCCCGCCGATGACCGTCATACCAGACCGAAGCTGAACGTAGGGGGAACCGCGCGGGATGGGTGCGCCAATCGCATGCAGCCAGGCATAGGCGAGGTGGATGCCGCGGGCGCGGGTGAGCGCGGCTCCTCGATATCTGTCCCCACGTTGCTCAACCGAACCAGGATTGTAGTAATGAAGCTCGCCTCTCGCGCCCTGTGGGCCGGCAAAGAGAGCTGGACCGATCAGAGCGAGGTGCCTGGAGGGCACATTGCCGGGACCGAGCCATCCCGGCTTGATGGTGCGAGGAAACCACGCGGTCCATCTGCGAGGTATGCCGGCCGGCTGATCGCCGACAAAGGGATGCGAGGTGATGCCGAGCCGCCGAGCCAGCGATTGGGCCGCCGGTGGCACTGGGCTCGACCCGGCATGGGGAGCAGTGCTAGCCAGAGGCGAGGCGACCGCTGCCGCCAAGCTCATCGCTAGCAGGAAGGACACAAGACCGACGATGAGAGCGTAGCACAGCACTCGCGCGCGCTTCAACGTGCAATTCCTCCTATGAGAGATAGAGGATCAACCTGTTTTCAAGTATAGAGCGAGATGCAGACGGCAGCGCCCATGTTCTTGGCTGTCGGGAAGGGTGGCTGCAGTACTAACTTACGTCCCAACCTCCACCTTGATCGACAGCCGGCTGAAGCCCGAGGGGCGGTAGACCAGGAACAGGAGACGCCAATGGCCGCCCATACCGAGGTCGGCCGGACCACGGTAGACGCCCGGCGCGGTCTCGGCCAGCGGCGCCCGACCCGTGCCCATCACCATGTCCAGCATGGTGGTCAGCGCCACCACCGTACCCTGCTTCACCGGCCGGCCCTGTGCATCCTTGAGGATGACGGTGACGGTGTTGGGGCCGGCCCGGTCGGGCTGCAAGGTCACCAGCGCGGTCAGGCCGTCGCCCCGAGCCGTATAGGACGTAGGGCCGGCCGGGGCCAGCCCCAGCGGCACCGGGTAATAGAACATCACCGAGCTGGCCATCAGTACGCCGGCGCCCAGCAGTGGATTCAGTCGCAGCCAACCCAGGAGCCGGCCGAGCAGCGGATCGCTGCCGGCGTGCTCGGTCTGTGCGCGGCGGATACGTGGCCGCAGGCCATAGACCGTATAGACGCTGGTCAGCATCATCAACCCGATCAGCCCGATCTTGATGGTCAGCGTCCAGCCGTACACGCTGTGGAAGTAGGCATACCAGGAGGGAATGTGGACCTTGCCGTTGAAGCCGCCGGAGAGCGTGAAGATGGCGATGCTGAGATAGGCGATGGGCGAGAAGCGGTTGAGCATGGCCAAAAAGGCCGGCGTGTTTCTGCCGGGCTCCCGGCGCAGCTGTAGCACCGGGATGAGCACCGCCGCGATGTATATCTGGCCGCCGAGCCAGAGCGCGTCGGCCAGCAGATGGGTCCAATCGACCAGCACCGAGGCGGATAGGAGGTGGCTGCCGGCTAAGCCGCCGATATCCACCGAGGCGGCATGGCCGCTGGCCGCCAGGAGATAGAGATAGATCAGCCCCAGCGCGAACAGCACCGGGGCGCCGGAGAGTGACACCCGCGAAGCCGCCGGGCCGGCCACGAATCCCACGGTTGCGACCCGAGGAGCAGCGAATCTCAAGGGAACCAGGTAGGTGGCCAGTACCAGCACCAGCAGCACCTGGCGGGCAATCCACAGCTTCCCGTACTGGGCGGAGAACACGTTGGACAGGGTAGACCCGGTGAGAGTCGCGCCCCAGTCATTGCCGGCCTGACCGTACGCCAGCAGGAGCAGCACGACGAGGCTGGACCCCGCCAACACCAGCACGGAAGCCCGCACCAGGCGGCCCAGCCTCAGGCGTTCGGCCTCTGTCGCCGGCTGTTCCGTCCCAGGCACGGTACGGGCAAATACCAGAGTGGAGATGCTCACGGCGCCAACCCAGACCACCGTGGTCAGTAACTCCAGCCAGTGCGCCAGGAGCGAGGCCAGCGTCGGCCCATCGGGAAAGCCCTGGCTGGGGCCACCCAGCGATACTCCCGCCAGGGAGGGCAGCGGGCCTTGCACCAGGACGCTAAAGGAGTATGAACCTCGCAGGATGTGTCCGTCGTCCGCCGAGACGGAGGTCCACAGCACGAGATAGGAGCCGGGGGGCAACGGCTTGAGCCGCGCCTCCAACTGGCGTGGTTGGCCCGCCATCAGCGTGGCACTGCCGCTGGTCTGGTCATGGCGGGCGTGGTCCCAGACAATGATCTTCGAGGCGGAGCCGTTCAGGTCCTCACTGAACCAGAGGTGAATGCGCGACGGCGCCCGCTGCAGCACCACGCCAGCCGCGGGATCGGAGCGCTGCAGCAGGGCGTGTGCCCAGGCGATGCCGGTGGCCGTCCATAGCAGCGTGAGCAGAGATAGCAGCACGGTGGCCTTTGCCACGCGGTGGGTCATGCCCCGGGCCCTCGGGGGCTCGCCCGTCTGCGTGACCGCCAGAGAAGCAGGAGCAGAAATAACACGACCAGGACGACAACCACGACCACCACGACTCTGCCGCCGGCCAGGCCGTGCGTCGCTTGGTGGACGACCGGCGTCGGCGTTACAGGGGCGGAGAGGGCGGTACTCGGCGGGGCCATGGCGAGAAAGACGCCAAGCGTCGATGAGGAGCAGGACATGGTTGAGGCGGTGTAGGTGGCGATGTCCGCGAAGCACAGCTCGCGCCAGCGCCCGGCTCCATGCAGATCGATGACAAGTGGCGCATACGGCCAGCGCAGGATGATCTGGAGCGGCTTCACCAGGCGAACGGGTACGTTGCCCGGCTCGCCAATCGCGCTGACCGTGTAGGCGTTCCCATCTGCCGCGATGGGTGTTTTATCCGATCTGAAGGCCGGAAGTCCGGGAGGTGGGTGTACAGGTTGAAGTTGTATCAGCACCGAGGTCACCGGTGAGCCGGCGACGAACGCGCCCGCCGGAAGATGGACTCCCGCCTGCCCGTCGCGAGTGAAAACAAAGCCGGCCGTCGATCGACCACCTGTCAGCGAGATGGCCTTCCGCCCCGCCCTGGGCACACTGTTGCCACGCCGCAGCGCCGGCGGTGGGTGCAGGTAGTTATACGGCTTGGGCGGCAGGAGACCGTCGGCCTGGACCGAGGACCAGCCCAGGGCGATCCACAACAACGCCACCATGACGAGGACAGTTTGGTAAGGGTGTGCCCGCACCACTTCAGCAACCGGCCAACATCGACCGACTGTGGGAACGGCCGTAGGAACGATCTTCAGATCGTCTTGGGAAGGGCCGCGCGGCAGCGCCGGCCCTGGGCCATACCACCATGCTGCTCCTCGATTGCGGTGTCGCGGTGGGATCGTCGAGCCACCAGCGGGCGCGCTTCTCTGCACCACTCCTTGGTGGGAGGTCAGACCCGTGTGCCTGCGACCATCGCGCTGCGCAGAGAAGGAGCGTGTCGGGTGGATGCTGGTGCTGTGCCTCCGCTCGGTGAACTCCGTCCTGCGAATTGCCGCGACACGGGGCTGCCGTGGTGCGGCCCGGCGCCAGCGCTGACGCGCGGCGCCTCCGGCGGACGATCTGAAGATCGATTCTACGCATTTTGGCGCATCCTGGCGGGAACTGTGCGGCGTGACCCTGTCGCTCATGAACAGCAGCAACGGTGTCCAGTGGCCGCATCTATTACCACGCATGCTCATGACCTCGGCTTCCTTCCGGTGGGTTTCTTATCGGGACGCGAGACGACATAGCCTAAAACAGCCGCGACCACCAGCACCGCCAGTGCGGCAAAGAGCGCAAGGTACTGATTCAGGAATGCCCAGCGGGTGGAGGCTAGTGGCGTGCTTGGTACCGCGTGGTTCCCGAGCCTGGGGTAACTCACGGCCACGAAGATGCCCAGCGATGAGGCAGGACAGGTGATTGAGGTCGGCGAGAACGTTGCCTGATCGGAGTAGCACAGATGGCGCCACCTGCCGTTCCGATAGTGGAATACGGCTGGAGGCGGCTGGGGATACTTCAGCACCACCATGGTGTTTCGCGCCAGTGCGATTCCTTCCTGACCACTCGCAGTGATCCTATAGGCATTGCCATCGCTGGTGAACTCGGGAGGCAGACCCGGTGGTGTTTCCACCGGCGCGATATGCAGATGTACCGAGGTAGTCGACGAGCGGGTGACAAAGGCACCCGCCGGGGCAATCAGCCCGGCCTGGCCATCCCGCGTGAACAGGTATCCCTGGTGCGAGTGGCCGCCCGATACCGCAATCGGACCGTCACCGCTCAGGGGGGGAGCGTTGCTGCCCGCCAGGGCCGATGGTGGATGCAGATAGTGGTACGGACGTGGCGGCAGCGAACCGTCGGCGTGCGCCGCGGTGACCACCAGGAGCAGGCAGCACAGCGCGGCCGGCGCCGCTGCCCAGGTCCGCGGCATCGCCCTCTCATCCCCAACCCTTCTCCCCCGCACCGTCGGGCTGCCTGCATGTGCCCCCCAACG
>JAABUO010010292.1_pt1 | contig 10369 bp, 11 predicted proteins | sample 5559291 | NCBI WGS metagenome assembly JAABUO01 (sample SAMN10711878, study PRJNA513372) | rock metagenome | isolation source: Antarctica rocks | place: Antarctica: Victoria Land, Finger Mt sud
AGCATAAACTAGTATCACCAATAGTCAGTGCTAGTGCCTAGCTAGTTGAAAGCTCCAAACGACGTACTAGTCCGATTGCAAGCCCGTGGGTATGTCGCCAATAGTGAAACTACCTCATGGAACGATTGTTTGACATGATTCCTGCAGACCCTGTAAACGCCATGCAATTTGAGTGCTTTAAAATTCCACGACACCAGACCTAACTAGTCATAATTTAGGCCACCTAAGAAGCTTGAAGCTGAAGGAAGTTGTACCCACGTGACTCGCGTGACCTGAGCCTGACCTGATGCTTCGCGTTCTGCCTATACTTGACTATACTTGAACAGGATCTGTTCTATAGTTCGTACACCCGTCTGTTTTCTCTAAAATAGACAAACTTCTCTGCTGAACCCCTGCGCGACCTGCATGCGTGCAAGCAGGAACGGGACTTTTCGGCCTCGAGCGCTCACAACGCAATCAGCTTTTGCTTGCGGCAACATTGTACGTGTAATTTGTCCAGAGCCGGCTGGTGATCGAGTCCTCGCCGTTGTGAGCGCTCAAGGTAAGGACATATGGCATGCCGCATGTGGTGATCACACACCAGCTGGTCGACTGCAGTGCGTGTGCAATTTGCACTCGTGCACTATTTTACGTTTGACGTCTTGCATTTGTTTCATGGCTGCCTTGGAAACATTCGCGATCGAAGTTCTGCGGCTACTCAGCCGCTGCACGTACATACTCTCAAATGTGCACATGACGCTTGCAGAGCTTCTTAAGGAAATCAACATGACGAATACATGGCCCGACAACACGGTGGAGAGCTATTATCAATATAAGCCCAGTCTCGCGTTGAGCCTCGTCGCGCTGGTGTTGTTCTTCACAATTGCAACTGTCATAGCCATCCAGACCTACAAGTACAGGCCAAGATGTCGCTTCATGTGGATCGTGGTCTTCACTGGGGGCCTGGAGGTAGCCGGATATATCAGTCACATCATCGCCGCACAGACAGTGAACAACAGCGCATACGTGTCGTACCTCGTTTTCACAATTTTGGCACCAAACTTCCTTGCGCTAGCAAACTACATAGCTGTTGGCAGAGTTGCGGAACAGCTACAGCTCTCAGGACGCTTCCTGAACGCCAAGTCTATTGCAGCAGCCTTCTTCATCATTGACCTCATCTGCATTGGCATTCAAGGGGCAGGGTCAGCTATCTTATCATCATCTTTGAACAACAATGGCGCTGCATCAACCTCAGGAGAGACAGTGGTCCTGATAGGACTTGCCATTCAGCTGTTCTTCTTCTCAAGCTTCACTCTTGTTGCTGGTAAGATGCACAATGAAAATTCAAGCTAGGATCATGCTGCAGCTCTTGATGAAGCTGCTGGTCCATGTGACTCAGCATGTTGTGATGCTTGCAGGCTATGTGTATCGTCTGCAGCAAACGCAGGCGTCTAACAAGGTTCCTGGCCAAGTTTATGTATGCCTGTTTGTGACCATTGCACTGATCACCTTGAGGAACGTGTACCCAGTCATAGAGCTAGCGGTGGGTGATGCTGCTTTGTGTCTCTTTGCACTTGGTCATTGCATGCATGCAAGCCCATGATCATGGGCCAGTACACATGACAGCATTGGCCAAAGATTGCACCAACGAGGTCGTGGCATGAAGAGTGGCACTCACAGACGTATCCAAGCTAATTTGCAATGTCATGTGCCATGCTTTTTCCAGTGTATGCATGGCATGCAGTGCAAGTGACATACTGCAGAAACTCCCAAACGCCATGCACTCAACACAAACCACTGTTTGTATGTGTTTTGCAAGCATGTCTAGCCCTGGTGGCGCTTCGCATGTGATGCATGTTGCGAACAGCTTGTGCAGCCCTGCATGTTCAGTACCATGCCTGTGCAGTGCTGATGCCATGCCATGTTGTGGTCAATCACAATGCAAATGATGTACATAAGTATGATCATAATCTGTGGGACCCTGCATGCAGGCGGGTTGGTCAGGCAAGTACAACACCAATGAAAAGTACTTTTACTGCCTGGATGCACTCCCGATCTTCTCAGCATTTTGCGTGTACAGCCTTCTACATTTTGGGCAGTATCTACAGAATACAGATGGAACCTCAACTGGTGCTGCAAAGACTTCTGCTGTCATTGTTGTGACTGATTCTAGCAGCAGCATGAGCAGACCAAGGGAGAAGTCTTCATCAAAAATGGACCAGGTCAAGTCAGCATTGACGTTTGGGCTTGCACAGAAGACCAACACTAACACTGCACATCCCAGATTCTCAGAGTTGGTCTGAGCTCATGTTATTGTATTTAGCGGTGACTGTACACCAGTACTAATGTATGAATCAATACCAATGTAGCTAGATGAATGCTGCATGTCATATACAGCAATAAGCACTGCAACTCATGAGACATATCACACTAGTCATGATCGGTCAGCAAGATGTCTTTCCGAATGCTGGGTTTCATCCTGTTTCATCAAAGTGCACCTTGACCATGTTATGTGTGTACTTGTAATTTAGTGGCTTGTCTGTCCCAGTCACTCCAGTTGGATGAAACACCTCTTCAGCAGACCTAAGTTCTGCAGGCTGCATTTGTCTTGCACTCAAGCTTAGTCAAGTGTAACTTGGAAGTGATTATGGGACTATCAAGTCTGCAAGGTGCAACAAGCTTGAACTGAAGATGTAGACTGTATTGCCTTGCATGCTGCAGCTATATATACACAAGCACAAGTTCCAGTTACATTTTTAGGACAGCGGCAAGAAATGGGTATTTCATCATGCAAAACATTAAGATATATTTATGCCCAGTGCAGCGCACTCACAATACAGAAGGCCAAACATTGACAATGGCAGATGCCCCCAGCTGGCAGACCCTGCATACTACAGCAAGGTATGCAAGCTTGTTTTAAAAGATCATTTAGTTGTCCTCATGCATACATATGTGCGACGGACTGGAAGTCGCGTTTGTGTCAAGGTGACAAGTACTCCATCTTGTTCGTGCATATCAGCTTTGTGCTCATACAATCCTTGCCTCTGGCGTGATTAACCAACAGCAAGCACACAACGATTTTGCACAGCTGTATACTTTCAACGAGACAGCCTCTCTACCAGTCGCTTCAGACTTTAAATTTATGAGTCACTCTGATCTCCGTCCCTGGGGTCCAATGACGTGTTCGGGGACGCTAGTGCCAAAATGGCAACATAAGACATGAGTCATCCTTGTTCTGGTCGGCATTCAGGTAAACCCCTTGGCTATGATCCATCATGTGCAGAGCAATACAAAGCGGCAAACTGCCGTGTGTCAGCCGTCATCAACGACTTTTTGTCAGCACTGGAGTACTGAGCATTCTCCTTTTTGATTGACACCAGGGGCTTCCGCTGCCGGCTCGTCGGTAAGTATATGTACACTTCCAGCTCGGGGTGCAGTGCTCGTCTGGTGCTTGAAAGATGGAAGACGTCCTGATGTATTGCTGGAATGAGCTCTGCTGAGTCGTCGTTGTTCTTTGCAGGCCTTCTGACAGTATGGCACCACCTAAGCACCTCACAGTCGAAAAGTACTTCCAGTACAAGCCGAGCCTTGCGCTCAATATCATTGCACTTGTGCTATTCTTCCTGGTCACGATTGTCATCGCGATCCAGACCATCAAGTATCGGAGTCGATTCATGTGGCTTGTGGTTTTCACCGGTTGCCTGGAGGTCGCTGGCTATATATGCCATCTTGTCGCCACCGAGACTGTCAACCTCACGGCGTACATATGCAATTTGGTGTTCATCATCATGGCGCCGAACTTTCTGGCCCTTGCCAACTATGTCTGTGTTGGGAAGGTGGCTGAGCAGCTTCACCTCACAGGTAAACAGTCTCACTTCATGGTGTCTGCCGTTGCACCACTATGCCATCCTCACATGCAGGCATGGCAATGCTGAGATGTTGTACACAATCCTGATTATGTGTGGTTGAGTAGTACTGTCCTGTGTTGCATCTGACAGCAAAGCGTTATCTTTTCAAGGCATGCTTTTGATGCAGGCTTTTGATGCTCACTCTGAGCAAATGTTCCATGCAGGGCGTTTCCTGAACACCAAAACCATTGCATCAGTCTTCTTCATCATTGACATCATATGCATTGGCGTTCAAGGTGCTGGGTCAGCAATCATCTCCTCAACTCTCCAAAACAGCGGCAAAGCATCAACAGCTGGTGGCAATATCGTCCTTATTGGACTAGCCATTCAGCTCTTGTTTTTTGCAACTTTCTCGGTGGTCACAGCGTATGTCTACCACCTGCAGCGGACAAAAGCATCAAACAAGGTCCCATTCCCTATATATGTGGCTCTACTGGCCACGATCTTGCTCATCACCATGAGGAACGCCTACAGAGTTGTGGAGATAGCGGTAAGCAGAGCTGCACCCTTTTGTCAACACCTTTGTCAGCCTGCAATTTTGTGCAAAGCGTACATGTTTGTCTCCCTTTGGTCGCTGCGATTTCACCAAGCATGCACTGGTTTTAGCATCAGCAGCATGCAAATACACGCTGATTTGAAGGCTCTTGGACTTGGTGTAATTGCATTGCGGTCCCTTTTTAATCCATGCTGTTAGCAGTTTCAAACAGCACATCTGAAACATATGTCACTGCCTGTCATGTATATGTGCCACCTGTGTTGACTAACCCTTAGCTCTACATTGCACAACATTAGTCCCTCGAGAGACTACTGCAGGCTCCTGTAAAAATGGCAGCTGGTATTGACATTTCTTGTTGTCTGTCTTGGTCATGCTGTATGTGATATGTACTGATGCTTGCTTGTTCAGGTCGGCTGGGGCGGTTACCTCAACACTCACGAGAAGTACTTCTACTGCCTGGATGCGCTACCAATCTTTGTAGCATTTTGTATATACAGTGTCCTGCACTTTGGCAAATACTTGGATGCACCCTTGGCTTTGAGGCTTCCTGAAACAACCAAGCGGATCATTGTGAATGACTCCAGCAGCAGTGTGAAGGCACCTGCAGGAACAACTGCTTCCAGCAAAGCAACAGTTCCTTCTCAAGGCCAAAAGAATATGGCTGTTTCTACTCTTGTCTAGCTTGATTGATGCAGTCTTGATTTTCTTGTTGTGTTGGTGCTGTGTGTGTTTTGAGTTTTCTCGTTATGTTTGATTGCTATTGGCGGCATTCTGCCTTAATTCTGATATTTATACACGCCATTGCGTGCACTGGTATTCCGAATACAGAAGTTTTGTATGATCATGAGTGCACCAGAGATGTGCTGCTATCATGTCAGCTATATGCAGATCTGAAATATTTTGTGTTGCTCCTGTTTATCATTGTTGCAGATTGACTGTTCTGATGTTTGTGACCTTGTGATATGCGTGTTGTCATTTTCCTACAACACTTGTCTGGCCGCACATGCAGATTTGAAGTTGATGAAATAAGCCTCTTTTAGCTAGCTGCAACAAATGTGCTTGTTTGCACGTAGAGGCATATTGTAAGGCATATTGTTGTGTACCTAGGCTACATCAGAACACGCTTGGTCCTGCTACTGCCAGCATCGAACTCAGAGCTAGAGGCAAATGAAAAGCATGACAGCAACTCTGTGTTGCTGCCTTCAAGATGAAGCTAATCTAGATCTACTGCAATTATCCTGGCAAGGGCACTTGCTAAGCTAATCAAAATGCGTCACAAGTTCAAAGCAAGTGCCATACAGTAGCAACACTCGCTATACAACTGTTGGCAAACTGGCATCACCACAGGCTCACTCCCAGTCATTGTCAGCATACAGACTGTCTAGGCTAGCACATGAGTTCAGCAAAGATGGTGCATCATCATGCTCCAGGGCTTTGGTCTCCGTATCTCCAAGCCAGCATTGCTTTCCAAGGACTGTAGATGTGAAGCCCGGAGAAGAGCAGTCTTCAGCAGAAGCACATTCAGCACCACTTTGACACACAGCTTTGCCAAATGAAGTGTTAGTGCCACCCGACTGTCTGTAAGACATGACAGCTGCCTCTGACTTGCTATCATGCAGCACCAAGTCATCATCATCATCATCATCATCTGTATGTGCAGGAATGTGGATGCAGCTGCTTCTGCTGACACTGCCTAATGTCGTCTGAAACCGCTGACTGTCGAGTGCTACGGTGCTGCTGGTAGATTGCTGCAAAAGCTCAAGCCTAGGCAGGTCTGTTTCCTGCTGCAGGGGCTTTGCTGCTACCAGAAAGGCCTGGTCTGTGCTGTTCAGAGCTGACAGAATTTCCTCTGGGTCTCTGCAGCTGAGCTGAATTGTGCCTTCGCAGGACAGTGATTGCCTTGCAAGGTAATCAGTCAACATGAGGAGGCTGGAAGCTGAATGGCAGCTCGCTGCTTCTGCTTCAGCTGCAACGCTTGCTTCTTCTGCTGCAGCAGCAATTCTTGCGTCTTCTACATCAACAGCACTGCCTGGGCTCTGCGTAAAGCGATCTGTCGGCTTGGAAGCTTTGCTGGCCATTTGAGCGGCTGAACAGCTTGCACAAGGGCTGCAGCCTGCTGCATTGAGAGAGCTGCTTGGCTTCTGTGTGCTGGTACTGCACGCAGCTGCAACCACCACTGCACTGCCTGACTTGCTACCAGGTTTGCCGCGGCTTGCTGCCTCAACAGAGCTGGCTGGCCAGTGCTGTGCAATGACAGCCTTGTTGCCTTGCTCAGGAAAGTCCTGTGTTGCTCTGGACCAGTGAGCCCTGCTGTTTCCTGCCCTGTTTTGCTGAGCTGCTGGAGCTGAGCAAGCATTGTCTGCTCTGTGAGCTTGCTTAGAGGCAGCTTGAGACCTGACCTGAGCGACTGCCCGCTGCCAGCTGCCCTTCACCGGTGCAGTGCAAACAGGGCTGTTGCTGGAAACAAGCCTGTCATGTGACGACTCATGCGAACACTGGGCGTCGGGTGACCTGTCTGCTTGCTGCTGACCAGCCTCTGCATTGAGTACCTCAGCATCTGTGAGCATAGCCTTGCGTTCTGCCCAAGGATTCTGCCCAAAGCTGCCATGTGACTTCTGCCCACTGGTGTGAGCAAATAAGGGGTGACTCGGCGATGATGACTCAAGCTGTGAGTCTCTGAGTGGGGTGAAGGAAGAAGTATGCATGAGGAAGCTGGCTGCTGAGCTGGTGAGAGGCGCTGCCATGGACGTTGCCTGATTAAGCACCAGGGCATTCAGCAAAGGAGGCAACAGTTGACTGCTTGAACTCTGCTGCTGACCAGCCTTGATGGTTGTCACCTCCTGTAATCACATGCCATGTGATTTGCAATATTGCCTAGCAGAGTGCACCTAAGCACAGCACAGCATGACCTACAGCAGCAGAGCCCAGCAAGCATACATGATGGACTAACAGCTGCAAGACTGCTGTCTTCATGTCCAAGCTGCTAGGCAGCATGCAAGAGACACACTAGAGCTGCAATTGCTGCAGCAAGCTACATTGCTTCCCCGAGACAAATTTCCTTGTGAGATCCAGTGCGACCACCATCTTTTGCCTACTGAGTCTTGATGGATGTGTTTCAAGCTGTCCAAGCTGATGAAGTTATTGTCTGCTGTTGCTATATTGCGACTTTGCAACTGATTTCAGCACACAGATACCTTTCTGCCAGTGAAAGAAGCCTTGTCCAGCTCAGCTTGTCCACAAAACCCAATGCTGCCGCCACGCTCGCCCTTCAGTGGACGCAATGGAGACTGAGCAGAGTCCAGGTTCCTGCTATGCACTGAGCTGCAGCCTATCTGAGTAGACTGAAGACTGCACTCCCAGTCATCATTCATACGTACAGTGTCAACACATTGGGCACAGGGCTCATGAGCAGCTAGTGGTCTACAACCATGCTGTGTCCAGGGGACAGCCGGTGCTTTGTGCGCCCTTGAAGCTCCAGCAGCAGAGCCCACACTGCTGGCCTGCTTAGCCGGCCCATGCTGTGCAGCTGCTGACTGACCTCCAGGCGGCTGCGAAGCTGTGCGACCTGACGGCTGTGACTGCTTAGCTGAGCCTTGGTGCTTCTTGCTCATGTGGCGCTCCTGATCCTTGATAGAGACTGGATCATTGTACTGCACCGAGAAGTCGTCGTTCCACCCTGGCGCTGGTTTACTTCTGGCCCCTGCAGGTACAATATTGGGTGGTCTGCTGCCCTTTGACTTCATGCTGTTGCCCCATGTACTGCTGACGCCAGGTGTCTTTGATGCTGGATGGGCAGGGCCCTTTCCCACCCTGCCTTTTGGAATGGGTGGGCTGCCAGCTGAGTGGGCTGCAGGTATGGGTGGCAAGCCAAAACCTTGTGCGCACACACCCTGGCCCCTGGGAGACCCTGCCTGGCTGATACCTGAAAGTCTGCAACCCTCCTCAGTCTGTCTGATCAGGACCTGGCCAGGGTCTTGACGCTCAGCATGCACAGCATGACTATCTGATAGGACAACTGCATGTGGGCTGCCTCTGTTCAATGCTTGCTTTGGGGGGTTGCATGAAGGTGTCTGGGAGCGGCTGAAGTGACCAAAAGAGGTGTTGGCAAAGCTGAGCTGTATGGGAGGGGACAACATGTGAGTGGGCCGGATGTCTGGGCTGTCTGGTGTGATGGGCTTGACAGCAGCAGGCATAAGTGGGGCCTTGTCTGGCAGCGGTGGCAGGGTAGGAATGCTGACTGGCACAGCTGTGGCCATAGGTGGAAAGCTCTCAGTGGGCATTGGGCCCCTGCGCAGAACAGACTGGACCATTAGCCTCCCAGCAAAATGTTCAATGTTGGTATGTGCAATGTTCTCCTCTTGGGCATAAAGAGCTCTGGTGCACGTTCCACAATAAGAACAACAGGCCTGAGACAGGCAGTGGAGGGCAAGCAGCAGTACGCTTACTGTCAGCAAAAGCCGCGCAGCAGACAGAGCGAAACGTGATGAGAGCTATTACGCCCTTGTAAAGAAGTGCTTACCCATATCTGCTTCTTCTGGATGAGATATGCTTGGCAGGAGACACATGACTTGACAAAGCTACATCTGCCAGAATCTTCTGTTCATTGGGTAAAGCTCTGTCATGACCCAACCAGCTGCATAACAAACCTAGCTGTCAGCGGCTGCTTGGGCTGGCAGTGCTAACTGCCAGTGATAGAACACAGCTGCATCACAAACTTGTATTTCATAACAGCGCCACTGCAGAAACGCAGCAGGCCAAGCATGGTTGCTGGCAGAGACTCTCTGCTGTCTGCAATGTTATATGTTTCCTGTGGAGTGCTTGCATACGCCTTGGCTGGTGCAGTGGACCAGCTGCTAAGCTCACCCCGGCACACTTCCAGAGCCGCTTGGTTGTACAGAGACCTTACTCGGACCTTCTAATGGTCTGTGTAGAGTAGGTGTTGCTGTGTCTCCTGTGGCTTCTGTGAACACAGGTCACGCTGAAGCACACATACACACAGCGGCAATTTGAATTGCCAGACCCGCTCTGTAGACCGCACCTGCTTGGTCTGAGAGCGATGATTTCTTGCCACGAACCTTGGGAACAGTAGACCTGGCTGCCTGTATCTTCTTGGACATAAGTTTGAGGTAGTTCTTCTCTTCCCTGTGTTGCATGCACAGGGCTGACGTACAGCTTGCAGACCTGCCCTTACTTTGCAGTGTGACCAGTCATCACGCCACGATGAGGACAATAACATTAACGAGATTGGCTGACAACTTAGCGTGCTGAAAAAGTACCATGTCTGGAGGGCAGGGTTGACATGGTACGGTCTGCGCTTCATCGTCCTTGAATTTATATAGACGCAGCAAAGACGTAACTAACAGATCAGCTTCCCATGACAGCATCGGCTTCACCGTGAAGAATGCATTGCTGCTTCTGAAACTGCCTAAAGGCCATTGAGGTTCAGAAGCTGACGAAGTTTGGCCTGCAGGTGTTGACTTTCTTCAGCAAAATGCAGGTCATGTAGCCACAGTCGTCGTGGGGAACAAGTTGGTACCGCGGCCGACCAGGCACCCAGTTGACGACAAATAAGCTGCCAGTTATGCAGCCTGCAAGGGCGCTGCTGGCAGGCCAGCAGCCAACAGCAGCGTCCCCATCCACGCCAAATGTCGTGAGCTTTCCTGGAAAGAAGCAGCCGCAAGGCAGTCCAGCGGGGCCTCGCATACCTGTGGGCCAGCCGCGCAAATGGCTAAGGATTGATGAGGAGGGAAAATCAGCGTACATCAAGGTGCAGTCAGTTGAGCTCAGCTGTGATCACTGTTACACCAAAAGTGAGGCAGCTAACTTTTAAGGGGCTTGTTGCAAATGCCTAGGTGGAGAAGCATCAGCTGGTAGGCTACCTGAATATCCCTTACCGGGATTTACGCATACTGGACCCCCTGGTAAGCAGCTTGCTTGTCGGTAAGCTACACCACTCTACAGGGACAACTCTCTGACTGCGTTGCAC
>JAABUO010010293.1_pt1 | contig 10369 bp, 13 predicted proteins | sample 5559291 | NCBI WGS metagenome assembly JAABUO01 (sample SAMN10711878, study PRJNA513372) | rock metagenome | isolation source: Antarctica rocks | place: Antarctica: Victoria Land, Finger Mt sud
AGATGCTGACGGCCGTCGTCTGTGCTGGTGTTGCCAGAACCGCAGCTTCAATGTTGATGAGGGGCAGACTCTGCGTACATTCAAACTGGTCTGGAGGCTCTACACCTATAGCCCTGAGCATGGCACTTTCCAGCCAGTGCCAGCAATGCCCCCACATCTTCCAAAGCAGATCTGCAGAGCCTTGGAGAGCTTGCATCTCATCAACACTGCAGGTGATGAGTTGCCTTGCATGCCTTTGTGATGCTGGTCAACTGAGTGTGCTTTGTTTGTGCTGTGCTGCTCAGTACCTTTGTGAACAGATAGGGACTGTCAGCTAGCAACAAGCAGAACAATGACTGAGCAGACAGGCAAACTGAAGGACATCAAGCAAGCATGCGGCCAACCACCTTCCAAAGAAGTGTGACGTTCTAGTTGCTCACACAGCAGCTGCTTTGTGGCATACACAAACAAATCATGATGCCAGCCTTTTGCACCTGTCAAGGTAGCAACACCAAGGATATGCCGTGTAGTCTGCACTGCAGAACAAAGCTGGCAGAAAACAACACACAAAGCAAGCCACCCTGTGTATGTGCATGTCGGTGAACAGATAATGGGGAACAAGCATGGCATGCTGCAAGCTGCATCACATATCCTGTGACGCTTGAGCTGACGGGCGCTCTCTTCCTCAGGTGTGGAGTGGAAGGCGCTCAATGCTGCTCAAAAGCAGGCACGTAGGGACATGGTACCCCTGTACGGCACCAAAAGGCCCCTCCTGAAGGGGCTCGTTGGTCGGAACGCCTCACAGCACACCTTTGCCTCGATGTTCACTGTCCAGGTCTGGGACTCACGCAATGGCACTGCATGCATCATTGATGGTGCCTGTAGCCACTGCTGCACTACAGCTTGCATTCTTCATGCACCAAGTTGTGTAGTTGCAGCTGCACAGGCTAACATTGCTTGCATGACGAAGGAGACATTGGACCATGAGGCATGTCAAGCCATTGCTGTGCTGAGCAAGTGCATTGGATGCTGAAACTAGTTGAGAGCATGCCTGCATGTTGGCAGAGCCTTGGCCACAGCAGGGAAGCATGTACTCAAAGGGATTTTAGTAGCGTTGCTTGTATCTATTTCTGCAGATGTTTGAAGTTGGCTACCTGATCTACTGTGGGCGCTACTTCTATCCAGTGCTTGTGCTCTCCCTGTTTCTGGTATCAGCTGGACTGCTCATACACACCCTCCGCTGCCAGCGTAAGAAAATCATTGCCCTGGTGAATGAGTGCCGGTTGACCCCCCTGGTGTGGGATGGGTGGGTGAGGGCCATATCCTCCCATAGGCTGCTTCCTGGTGATGTGATGGTGCTGCAGCCGGGCAAGGCGCTGTGTGATATGGTTGTGCTGCAAGGCACTTGTTTAGTCATGGAGTCCATGCTGTCTGGCGAGGTACGCGTTTGTGGTGACACATTCATGTGCTGGGCTGCTCGAAAAGTTGACGATGTTGTCTGCGGCGTCTGCATTTGCACAGTTGTCGTCAATTCAAGCAGGAACGCCAATGCTGTCACCGTAGTTGCAATTCTACCAGCTGATTGCTCCAACTTGTGTGCTGCTGCTGGACTGCGTGTTGCAGTCCGCATGTCAATGCATTTCCTACATGCACTCCATCACGCTGTGCAACACAACTTCCCATGTCGTGCGTACACCCGGCCATGTTTGTCATGCAGGCTACTCAAGTGCGCAAGTCCAAATATGTGCGTGAGAAGGGCGTGGACTATGATCCAGACACACACCGCACCTGCACCGTGCATGCTGGGACAGTGGTTCAGCAGGTAAACGAACGGCAGGCGGTGATACAGCGCAAATGCAAATGCAATTAGCCTATTTGCCGTGGCTGCAACCAGACAGCTGTCAAGCCCACTGTCCACAGTGGCAAATATAGTCGCTGCAAAGCTTCAAGCATGCAGCACAAAGCCACCTCTTTGCATGTACTGGCATGTTGGCACAGCAGAAGCTGCAGCATGTGACAGCATTTCTGGGTGGATCTTGAGTGGCATGCATACAGAATGTCAGCCATTATGATGAATCCAAGTGTTGCAATAGCTCTGGTTTCTGATGCAATGGCATGACTAGGTCATCATGAATTGCCAGTTTACTGTTGCACTCACAGAATTATGCCTTCAAGCCCATCATCACAGAACCCTTTTGCATACATCCTGCATCACAGCATCCATGCTTGCGACTGCTCAGCGCGTGTATGGTTGCTTGCAGGTGTGGAATGCACAGGATGCTCAAGACGAGGTGCTGGTCATGGTTGTCAGGTGCCTACCAAATGTTGCTTTCACTTCATCTGCCTATGGTACAAACAAGCGGGACCAGCTGCGCTTCGCTTGACAATGTTTGCTATGCTAGCTGTTCGTCAATTGTCTGCCACTTTGTCTGAATCTGCATATATCTGTCTAAGCGAGTATCTGTTTGTCTGTTGTTCTGTCCATCTCTTTGTTCGTCCATCATGCCCACCTTCCTGTTCAGCTTTGATTGACATCAAGCAAGCTTTTTTTCATGGCTCTACACAGGCGTTGCCCGTAGCATTCAAGTGCACGTCAAGATGGTGAATCACATTGATCCAGAATGTTGGGGTGCATGAATGTTCAAGCATAGTTTGTGTAATACACAGGCTCCACAACAGCTTCAGAAAGACCGTGTCGGTTGTCTGCAGGACTGGGCTGAACACCACAATGGGGAGCATGGTAAGAGAGCTGATCTCTCCAGTCAAGGGTGAGACGGAGCCAGACCCATTCTTAGCGGTGAGCCAAGTTGCTACTGCATGCATGTACTCTACATCTGCAGATGCAAATCATGCCATAGGTTAGTGAGAACCCTCAACAGCATAGACAAACAGCAAATGTGGTTTGAAGGCTGTCGCGGCAGCGCACATGCATTGTTAGGTACACAGACTTGAAGCAATGCAGGGCTGCAGGTCTTTTCTTGGCTCCATTGGTGGGCCGAATGACCCACTATGTCACTAGTTCTACTTTGCTTTGGGCGCATATCAATTCTTGCCATGTGCTGGAGAGCAGAGTGGGCCACAAGCAGCATGTATGTCTGTCATCACCTATTGCTGACGGCAATGCATGTGCTGCAGGACGTCTTCCACCTGTACGCTTTTGCGCTCTGTTTGCAAATACTCATCCACATCCCATACTTCATCAAAGTAGCTACCTTTGAGCATACAACATCGGATATTGTGCACAAAATTCTGGACATATGCTGTTACGCAGCGCCAATAGGTGTTCCCACTATCATGATGATGGCTGGGCGCATTGGCTACCACAGACTTGCAAGGCACAAGATCTCACTCATGTTTCCAAAATCGCTGAAAGTTGGAGCTCTAGCAGATGTTGTGTGCTTTGACAAGACTGGGACTCTGACGCACTCTGCGGTATGTCTCAGCATCTCGCTACCTGCTGCCAAATTCATATGCATGTTTGTCAGCTGATGCAAGCATACTTACAGTGTTGGGTAGGACTCAACACATGTATAAGGGCGTTGTTCTTGCTGTAACACTCTTGGCTTGACATCTTTGCAATTCACGTGCCAAGCAGTCTCACCATGGGACAAAGTCATGCTTTGATTTGCAGCTGGAATGTTCCTGTCTGAATGACTAAGCAACTATCATTAGCGCATGACAAACTGATATGCACTGCCATATACCATACAAGGTGAAGCAAATGTCTGCAATCTCTTTTTGATGTCCTAACAATTCAAGAGAGCGGTTGCTTTGCAGACTGAGCTAGCTGGTGTGTTGCCGGTGCACAAAGGGGAGTTCCAGGCCATCCAGCAGAGCGCTCTGCGCTGGAGTTACAGGCTGAAACAGGCCGTGGCGGTGTGCAACAGCCTCACCATGGTCAACAAGAACACAGTTGTGGGTGCGGACATGGAGCGCAGCATGTTCAAGGCTGTGGAAGTACGATTCTTTGTATGTGCTCCAGGGCTGCTTGCAAACACTGAAGGGCAGAGGAGTGCACCTTGCAATGAACCTTGCTGTCGAGAGCAGCGTGCAGGTGGCATGTGTGATTGCTGTTGCTAAAATGGTCAATTGTGGCAGAGCTGCAAGGCAGAGATGCGCGCTGTGCATGGCGCTTCTCTGAGCAAGCCACTCAGCAGCAGCAAGCTTTGCATGTTCACAGTTGCTTAGGATTGGCCGCTTGCCCCATAGATCATCCAGTCCATGTGTAGTTTGTTTACATGCACAGCTAAAAGCCTTCAGATGTTGCATGCACACAATGTCAAACAATGCGTGATCCAGTATTCCTGCCAGGGCTGTGTTGGTCTTGATTCTTTATGCAAATGGTAGATGAGCGTCAACCAAGAATCAGCACATCCAGAAAGAATTGCTTGGGGTTGTCAACAATGGCCCCTAGGACTAGGCAGGGCATGCAGACACAGCACACTGGGGAAGGCAGATGGCAACCTTTGACTAATGAGGCCAACAATCAGAATGTGCATGTGTGCAGGACAGGGAGCATGTGGTGCTGCCTCGTCAGCCTGACCACACCTCTGAAGCCCTGCTAGCCAAGCTCTCCATTGCAAAGGTGATGGATTTCACTTCCCAGACCCTCAGGTCTGGGGTTGTGGTGTCGTCAGATGATGGCCCCAAGGGCTCGGCCCTGTTGTTCCTGAGGGGGGCCCCAGCAGTGATCAGGGACATGGTGCAGCCCAACACTGTGCCGCCTGACTTCGACCAGGTCAGCAACGATTATTCTCTTGTGGGTTGATACAAAATGCACTGCTTTCACTTGCTCCCTTCTGTATGCAATCTTGCCATTGCTGTGCTGTGCTTCTCTGACTGTATGCCTTCTGTATCAATTCTTGCCATTGCTGACAACACTTGTCCTGCACGTACCTAGCTCATCATGAGCTGGAAAGCGTTTGTTATTATTGATATTATTATTGCTATTTTTATTATTTCTGAAATGCTCTGTTCAGATAGCGAGCCTGAACTGTTCTGATCCCAGGTGACTGTGAGGTTTCTGCTCAAAGCTTTGGGATCACCAACATGTCTTGTACAGATACCAATTCAGTTCATAGATGCATTTACTTGCACATTGCTAGTCATGTTGCAATGTTGACTGTCTGTGCGTTGGCAGACCAAGGCATGTCAGCAGCCATGTAGCCTCATGCTGTGGTGCATAGGTGATGGATGAGTACAGCAGCAAGAGCTTCCGCCTGTTGGCCATGGCCGTGGGGGTCATTCCCAATGCAGCGGGCCTGGACTTTGCCATGATGACTCAGCAGCAAGTGGAGACCTGTGCAGTGCACATGCAGCTGTTGAGCCTGGTAGTGCTGACTAACAATGTGCGTTCTGATTCCAAGGACACCATCACCCACCTGCAAGATGGGTAAGCAAGCCTGGCTGGCTTCACATGAGCTCTGTGGCTGGACATCGTGTACATGTTGTCTGTTGCGCTGTGCTTTAGTAATCACAGCCTTGCTGATGATCTATAAGGCTTCTGCCTTGATCTGGAAGAGGTTGACTTTTGAGTGCATGTTCTCACATGGAAGCACATGCAGCAAACACATGTGCATGAGCAGCACCTTGCTTGGTTGCATGTTTAGATTGTCAGCTGGTTGCTTGCTATTGGTCCAGAACGATCAAGCACAGTCTGAAAGATAAATCGAATTTGGGCTTTGCAGCAGCATAAAGGAACAACACAGCATTACATGTGGGTGTTGAGGGCTGTACCACAATCGGTGATGCAGTGTTGTTCAATACACTTGGCACGCACGACACTGTTGCTAGCCCATATGAGGTAGTATGTGCATCGCAGGGGTGGATTGAGGACAGTGATGATCACTGGTGACTACCACCACACAGCTGTGGCAGTGGCCAGGGATGTGGGCATGGTCAAGCCAGATGGCCAAGTGGTCGTCATAGACTCAGCTCATAAGGAGGTGCCGCATCAAGACCAGTCTGCAGCGCAGACGCCTGATGCTGGCAACAGCGTGGTGAGCTCACCTTGGTCCACACCAATGGTGTCCTTTCGGCAGCGCAATGCTGACTTTGCACAGGGCTTCGCCGCACAGCCTGAACAAGCCCAGCAAGGCGTCAGCGCCTCTGTGGCTCACCCATGGAGCAGAGCATCCACTGAAGCAGCAAACCCGAGCAGGTTGTCTTTTGAGGCAGCACGGCCAAGCAGAGTGTCCTTTGAGGGGTTACCGCCCAGCAGGATGTCTCTTGAGGGGCAAAAGCCCAGCAGGATGTCCATAGAAGGGAAAGATAGAAGAGACTTGCCTTTCAAAGCTCCTGCCACAAGGCCGCCCGCTGAGGCTGTCGTTGCCCATTGGGTACCTTCTGAAGCTGCTCCTGCTTTGCCTTCTCCCAAGATTGAGCTGTCATTTGACAACCAGCCCTTGGCCCATGACGATGTTGTCCATGGGAAGGCTCCTTTCGAGGCTGCCCATCAAGAGACCCAGGCTCCCTACGGGCCTGCCTATCAAAGCTCCTTTTCCAAAAGGCAGCCTATCAAAGCTTCCTCCCTCATCAGACTGCCAAGTGAGACCGCGACTTCCATGTCAGCTTCACCTCCTGAGTCATCCTGCATCTCAGCAAGCTCCAGCAGACCTACCTCACAGGCTCTACTTCATGTGAGTCAACACCTGCTCCAAAGTTCAATCTCCAAGATCATCCGCCCCTTCTGACACACATGGGACTCCTCCCCTACAGTCAAAAGCTCCGGCTTCCATGACTTGGCTCTGAAACGCTTGAGTTTCACGTCGGGGACAGGCAGGCACCACATCATGGAGCCATCTGAAGCCTTCACATCCATGACAGAGGGCACCATGCAGTGCGCAATCACAGGGGATGCTTTTGAGCATTTGCTACAGATGCGGGATGTGTCGTTGCTGGAGGCAGTGATGAGGAACGCTGTGGCGTTCTCACGCATGCAGCCACACCAGAAGGGGCAGGTCATGGATTTGTTGGGGACCAGGGGCATCCACCAACAATTTGAAGGCCAGCCGCGCCATATACAGGTAGGAGAACCAGTTGCATGGTTTCAGCAGTGGTTCTGTCAAGAACTGGTTGCGTGCTAATGCTATGCTATTCTGAGGTGGGTCGTGCTGTGCTGTGCTGTGCTGTGCTGTGCTGTGCTGTGCTGTGCTGTGCTGTGCTGTGCTGTGTTGTGCAACCCCAAGCTTATTGCAGCACTCATTGTCTGACCTTGCTTGTCGAGCTGATGGTTTGTGTACTTGTGCTGTGTTGTGATGTGCAGATGAGTTAAGCATTTAGTAAGCATTTAGTAAGCAGTAAGCATAAATAACCTTGTTGTAGCATACATTGCCTGACCTTGCTTGTTCAGCTGATAGTCATCAGCACCCACAGCATATCATGCTCGCAGTTGTGCATGCTGATGATTGTCTTGGATGATGCGCAACCAGCTCTGGCTCGCTGGGCAACTCCAAAGGCTATCTGCTTGTGAGTTGTGAACCTGGATGTGAATTGCACACGTGTGTGAACAGCCCGCGGTCATGACCATCGCTTTGTTTGCACAGGGTCTGGGGAACACCACCATATTCTGTGGGGATGGTATCAATGACCTGGCAGCGCTCTCAGCAGCTGATGTGGGCATGTCCATCGGTGCCACAGACGCATTCATTGCAGCAGCCATTTCCACACCAGAAGGGTCTGTAGCAGGCAGGTCTTGGACAAACATTGCTTGGCACTAATGTGCTATCTTCACTGTGCCTTGTAATCATTGGCAGATGCGATCATGCTTGTATGCAAAGACTGGGTAAATCTGCTTGCATTGCTTTGAGGTTTGGCAAGCCTGGCCGCCATGGGTTGTAGCCTACAGTGACCACGATCCTATAAACCCAAGCCTACAGTGTCTATACACTCCTTGTGTGCATACCATGTGATGTGCCTTGACAACCCGTGCACTCCCAGCATGACTCTTTTGGGAACCATAATGATTGTGATCCTGATGATGTTAAACCACAGTGTGGGCCAGACAAGTCTGCTGAGAATTGTGTTGTGCAGGGGTGTGCAACTTCATTCGAAATGGCAAAAGCTCCCATGCTATGATGCTGTCACTCTTCAAGGTGACACTGCATTTCATCTGACGCATGTCACAGAAGCAAACATTGCTGGTGGTTGCAATTCACTAAGTATGGGTTGCAGCGTTTTGACATTTGCTGCTCACTTTACAAAGCGCCTGCAGCCTTTCAGTTTGCCGCTTATGTTGTCAACCCATGAAGTGTCAGCCTGGCAGATGTGTTGAGATGGCAATCTACAGGGAAGACCAGTAAATTCCACTCTTGGGCTTTTCTTGAATCAATGCCAAATGGCGTAGTCTTGTCTTTCTGTGTTGAGATGTCTGGTTGTGTGTGCGCAGTACATGGTGGTCTATGAGTGCGTTCTTTCGCTACTCAACTGCGTTGCTTTCTTTGTGGACGGGTCTTCCCTTTCAAACCTGCAGGTGCGTTTCAGCCTCAGCTTCACCTGTGCTCACTTGCAACATTGCAAGACAATCCTTGATGACCTCAGGGACCACGTCCCTTGCAGAACAGCTGTACTCTTGTACAACAGCTATGCCCTTGCAGAACTGCAACACTCTGATACAACAGCATACACTTCTTCATCTAGCCACACAGGCTGTCTTTTGAGCTTGCATACAGCAGCCCCTTGCTATGGCTCATACCTGTACATGTGAGCCAACAAGCTATCTGCTTGATTGGCTGCATTGTTGCAAGGTATGCTTGTGGGTCTGGTTGTCATTGTGTGCGAGAAGTGGTATCATGTGGTGTGCCTTCTGCAGAGCGGTGCTATAGATGCGCAAGCAATGGTTATGGCACTTGCTATGTGCCTGGTGCCGCCTCTTGCCAAGCTCAACAGACACAAGCCGTCCGAGCGCATGTGCACGCTGCCAGTGCTTGCGCTGCTTGCCATGATGCCAACTGGGCTCGCAATACTTGATACGGCCTACATGGCATTCTTGGTCTCTCGGCCTTGGTTTGTGGGAGGGACAGGAAACTCCAACATGGTAAGTATGTCTTGTTTGTGACACTTGTTGTACAGAGGTGCGTTATCACAGAGGTACAAACTGGCGTTCACGCATGTGGTTCACATATGCTGAAGGCCTAGGCATTTCTCTGTCGCCTTCATATGATTGTCACAATATCAACTGTTTGCATCACAGACATGAGTTTGCAGCAAGGCCCAATCTCTGCTCAGTTCATCTCCTTTGCCTAGCTGCTGCAAGGTCTGCACCTCAGAGATCAGATGCGGTCGACAACAACCTCTGAAACCACCTGCAATGTCTTCTCTATATTGTCAAGTTCTGCACTCATGTTGTACTCACAAAATAATGTTGATGTGCAGAATCCAGTTGTGACGCTGGCCTGGTTGTTTGGATACTATCAACTGTTGGCGCCATTGATCAGCTTGACAATTGACACAAAGCCTTTTTGTCAGTCGCCCTTGCGTTTTAAGCCTGTGCTGCTCATCTGTCTTGTCTTCACTTTCTGTGTCTACTTCACAATTCTGGTGAGAACAGAGCAATTTGTCAACCCTCTCAATTTCTACAACTTCTCCCAATCATTTCGTCTACAGTTTGCTGGCTTGACGATAGTCGGAGTCATCTTCTATGCCACCCTCGTTCATGCGTTCCGGCTTGTCATGAACCGATATGAACAGCGCAGGTTGAGTCCATTGTAGATCTCAATGCAGCAACCCTCCAGCTGTACATAGACCCCCAAGTTTTGTTATTGTTCGCTTTTTGCTTAGGACAGCGCTGCTACTAGCAGGATGTTCAGAATTCCAGAAACTTCAGCATGTTGGCTTCACTGACAGTGTGGACAACAGCATTTCAGACACTTTTGGAGTCTGAGCCAGCAGGTCCCCTCTTATCAGGGAATATTCATGAAGGGTCCAACAAGTCAGTGATACAAGCTGGTCGCACAGCTGTATGTTCTTATATGCAACGTCGTGTGGAGGTTAACAATAGTCCAGACTGGCAAGATGTGGATGTAGCAATGACCAACTCGTGGTGTTGCACAGACTCGTTTCAAGGCAGGGCAGTGTATGTTTTTTTTTCAATGCTCAAACTGCTTAACAAAACTGAGTGACACAGAACTTGAGACATTGACATTTATTTGCATATGTTGCCGCCGTTGCTTCCAATTGAAAGTGTAGGTTTGCAATCCTGTGTCCAGCGTTTTCACCAGTCTAGGACTAATACGTTGAATCACTGACATGTTGATGGATTGACTCTCATGATCTCATTTGTGATCCCACTAGAGTGGGGGCGTCACTGTTTGTTGCTTACCTCAAACAGGGAAGATTGTCTGAGTTGAGGTTGATCCTATTATGATGTCATGACAGGTGTAATGATTATCAA
>JAABUO010010294.1_pt1 | contig 10368 bp, 16 predicted proteins | sample 5559291 | NCBI WGS metagenome assembly JAABUO01 (sample SAMN10711878, study PRJNA513372) | rock metagenome | isolation source: Antarctica rocks | place: Antarctica: Victoria Land, Finger Mt sud
CAGACTTTTCCGCTCAGCTTGTTGTGATCTTGTGAGATCATCATCAAGCCTGAATCCTGCTTGCCTGAAGTCCTTGGAAAACTTCAGGAAGTGGTGCTTATGTATCAGTGAGCTGAACCCCAATTTCACAGCTCTTCTTCTTCAAGCTCAGATTATTTTCGTTTTCTTTTTGTGCGAAAGAATGCAAATTTAGTCCAATCCCCAACGAATCGTTGGCAACGACTGTGAAATCCTAGTAATCGTCAAATGTCATCCTGGCACTTGCTGCGGAAGCACATGTGCGCGGGACACCATGGCTCCAATCTCGAAGCAAGTCGACATCGCTTTGAGTCGAAGTGAGTTACTGACTGCGCTTGGTGAGGACTACTTGCTGAGTCTTGGGGTCCTGGCGATCGTGGTAATCTTGACAGCAGTCACGACAACTATCATCAACGCATACCTCAGGCGAGGTCACACAAAGGGACATGCATCCCCTTCACACACCCACATTGCGGCACCCTTCCAAGGGCAGTCAGAAGATTTGCTGCTGGACCCATCAGCGCAGTCGCACGATATCAGTCAGCAGGCTGATGAAGACGCAGGCATCAAAATTACTATTTCTTAGGGCCTTAGTTTAGGGCCTTAATACTAATAGGCCCCGAGCTTTGGGCCAGTGCATGATCTTGAAATTTCGGGTGTCTTCCCTCCCTTCGAAATGTTGCGAGCTTGGGACCAGTTCTCTCATGGCGACACGGATCGGTGGTCTCGCTGTGATGGCTATCACTGCCTTTGTCTCCTTTTTGTTGCTGACTTCTGCTGGCGGCAACAAACCCTTCCTGCCTGCTTTGGCCACTCAACAGAATGCGCGCGTCGCTTCTAGCGACAACGACGTCTCCACCCTTATTTCAGGCATTGAAACAACCGAGGCAAAGGCAGGGAGGCTGTTTATCACCTGCCTACGTATACGGAACTGGGCGATCACGAGGTCTCAGAACTGGCCATCACCCACCAGGTTTCGAAGGTTGCGATCATCGCCACCACGGCGCCTGGCTGCAGAGACCTTTGAAAGCCATGATGCCATCCCATCAGGTCCTTGAAGGAATCTCAGTAAATGATACTTTAGGGTATGCATCGCCGTCTTTGGGCACACAAAATTTTCTTGCTTTGCACAGGCCCTACTGTCGGGATATGTGCTATCGTGAAGGACGATCCAGATGTCTTGGAGTGGATAGATCATCACCTGCGGCTTGGCGTGTCCCAAATTATCATACTTGACAACAACAGCACAAGTTCTTTGTACGACGTTAGCTGCAAATACCATAACCAAACAACAGGAAAGAATGACCGCTTCACAGGAAATGGTCATTACGCTACCAGCAGTTGTAAATTGCTGCCATATATGCACAGCGGGGTTGTTGAAGTCATTGCTTTTCCGGGACAGGGGCAGTCATTGCAATTGACTGCATATGACCTGTGCTTGGCAAGGTACAGGGATAGATTTGATTTTCTAGCGATGTTGGATGTAGATGAGTACATTGTCATTGCAGAGCCATCTGCCACCCTTCCTGGTATATTGCACAATTTTACAGATGTTGGTGGCCTCGCCCTCTCCTGGCAGAGTTTTGCTTCCAGTGGTCATGAGATCAGGCCTGATGGTGGTGTGGTTGCCAATTACTTCAGGTGTTTTCCTCAATCTCACAGCAACAACTGGCATGTGAAGTCCATTGTCAACACAAAATATGCTGTGCACTTTTTGGACCCTCACCATGCGACCTATGCTGATTCCTATTTTGCAGTCAACTCGAATTTTGTCAAGGTGGATGGCCCTTTCTCAAATCCTGCCGTCTTTGACACGATTTACCTGCATCATTACCAGACTCGCAGTCGCGAGGACTTTGCAAATAAGGTGGCAAAGGGAGCTGCGGATTCTTCCAGGAAGAATTGGTCTTACTTTGACACATTAGAAAGAGAGGCAATCGAAAATTGCAGCATATTGATTGGCCGGCTCGTAAGCAATTGATCAGCTCTGTGCTCCCTCTGGCCCCCTCCCCCCTCTTTTTTCTGGTACATCTGTTTGAAAGAGAGTGGCATCCAGTGCAATGCCACCTATTTGAGCAAATGTCTGTTGATAGTGTAAAATAAATACTTGCACCATCGTTGCTGATATGCCATTACATGCAATTATGGACCAGCTAGACAGTTGAATGGGCATGATACCTGCTTCAGGGTCATACTCAACAGATTACTGTTCACGTGTAACAGATTTATATGATTTGTAGTGAAGGTTTCAGGGCCAAGCAAGGCATCACTGCAGGCCTGTATGTATTGCAAACATCCATGGATGTTGTTGCAATAAAACCTGGCTGCTGTCTGTTTGCTTTGCGTAACAGCAGTCACCCAGTGGACAAGATCTCTGGCCTTTGAGCAGCGCGGCATTGCAGAGGCATCTGTTCAATGCATGCCTTTATGCACTGCAAATACCCATGGGTGCTATTGCAGTGAAACCTGGTTGCTTTATGCTTGGTTTGCATAATAGCAGTCACCCCGTGAACAGGATTGCTGGCATGAAATTTGCTGCATTGCACCAAAATCTGCTCACTGCAGGCCTGTATGCAAATACCCATGGATGCTGTGCAGTGCCGCCTGGCTGCTGTATGCATGGTTTGGCCGCTAGCAGTAACTTGCAGGATACGAGTTCTGGCCTTGAATAGCGCTGAATTGCATAATCTTCTGCTCATTGCAGGCCTGTATGCACTGCAAATTCTCATGGGTATTGCAGTGAAACCTGGCTGCTGTCTGCTTGGTTGGCATACAGCTGCCACCCAGAGAACTGTGGGTCTACATGCCCAATCTGTTACAGTCAGTGGACAGCTTAAGATACAATGTGTCTTTCACCCGAGTCTGTTTGGGTTCAGAGTGGCAATAGAGGGCTCAAATGACTCATCATGTTGCGTCTAGTGTCAAGGATAGACTCTGCAGCATTTGCTCTAGACTACTGTAGAATCAGGCCTATCATCTATGGATTAGCCCTAGATCACTGTAGCTTCTGGCTTAGTCAGTCAGTCAGTCAGGGATTTTACAGTCGTTGGGGCACACAACTGTCCAGTGTGCTGGAACTGGATGCCATCGACGACTATGTTCCCAGCATAGAGTCTGGAGCAGTGCAGCTTCTCAAGCACCTGGTGAACACAGACCCTTGTGCTATGGCAAGTGTGCCCTCCAATATCAAGCCCAGCGAAGAAGATGACTACCACAGAAATCTACATAAGCATGTCCTAAAGCACAGAACTGACAATCCTAGCGTTCAGAACACTGTTCAGAGTCAGGAGTATTTCCTAAAACAAGAACTGGATTCACATAAAAGGAAAAGCTATCCTACGGCTGTCCCATTCAGCCATGTGCACTTCATTATCTGCACCAAATTTCCTGGGTATTTTGTTGACGAACAGGATGTCCTCAGAGATCTGCAGGCAATAGGTCTCACCCTCAACTCAGCAAGGATTGGGTCTCCTCACGCCACAAGGTACAAAAAATGTGTTACTTCTCCCACAATCCAAGGTGTGCAATACATGCTCAACAAAATTTACCAATGACTCTCATGCAGGCTATTTCATGTTGTTGGGACATGTACAGAATTTTGGCAAACTGAGATGTCAGGAAGTCCCGACTGTCCTTGCATTTCACCTATGAGGATGGCTAGCTCACTGTTGCACCAGGGACTCATGTACAGTAAGTCTTGAATGAAACTTTCCACGACAATTCACCTAGTGAGGATCAGGCCAATCCTAGTTGCAGATCAGATTTATGGCTATTGTACCATATGCAGGCGCATCTGTCGTGTCAGTTGAATGTGGTACTTTGGTTTTGAAAGTGACGATTGGGTTTGTATGTGTAAGAACCATTCTCCAGCTGGTCTCTATGCAGTTGATGTCTGCAACCAATGATGTAAATTTGTAATTGGCTTGCTGCAACAAGCTATGTGGGGATTACCATGCTCAGTGTGTAGACAAGATGCATCATATGTCATCCATCATATGTCACCCAGACAGGTGCAGCTCGTCTTCCAGTTATTATTCGCTTCTCTGGTTCTATATATTTGTGCTCTGGCATGTCCCAACAACTGATTCAGTATATTGCTTCAGAGAGATTGGGCCTCTCAGCAATCCCAGTTCATGAACGCTTGGCATGCACCATGCTGACACAAACGAGGTTGTCTGCAGCGTTGTTGTCATCAACGTTAACGCCCCGGAAGTTGCAGTTAGTATGGTGAGCTGTGCAGTATTGTGACGTTAGCAGGCGTGTGCTGCTAGAAAGCATACACACGCTGAGTAAGAATTTTGTTGTGTGGAGGTATTTACAAGTGCTTTTCCTTAAGAGGAGCGCGAGATCGAGAAGAGAATGTCTGGAATTGGAGCTTGTCTGTTGGTTTTGATCTACGAATTATCGTAAAGAAATTGAATAATAGTCAAGACAGAATAAAGTACTACTCAGTAGCTTAGCACAACGTAATATACAGCATAAAGTATCGCGTCCTACTCAGCATGTCTGACTAATCAATGAATGTTGGAGCACTCATGCGACTTTCCATATGAAATAGTCAACCTTGTTTACTAAGATATGAGTAATTGGTCAACGCTTGCCAAACTAATCGCCGGTCTGCAGTCCAGCTGCTGCAGTATTACTGTTGCTGAGTGCAGTGCAATGTGTGGCTATGATATCTCTTTCTTCAATTAGGCGTCATGATATGTATTACATCTCATATCTGAAGCTTCGTCACAGTATTACTATGCTAACTGACATACGGACTCACATCTGGCTGATAGCTGCAAAGACAGCCTCACAAGGCTTCACACAAGTGAGGACATTACAAGTCCAAAACCAGATGCCCACAAGCATGTTAGGATGTCTCAATTTCTAAGGCGCCTCAAATGCGCAACTACACTACTTGGACTTGTTCAACTCAGGCATGCAATCAGGCTTATGCAGCAGACTGGCTTTCATACGCACAACCTGGTGACACAAGCATCAACATTTTCTGCAACAGACCTCCAAGACCATGCTTCACTGTAACAGCCTACTAGAAACACCTGCCCATACCATACTCAAAAACATCACTGCGACTATTTTTGCAGTACTTTGCAACAGTGTTGATCCAGACATGGATTTGCTTCACGACCCTTGCACAGAAAGCTGCTACTTGACAAAACACAGCAGAGACACTTCTCACATGAGCTGCAATCAAAGCCTGATGTAGATAGCTCTTGCACAGTGTGTCATCCAGCAAGCCGACTCCACACATCTGAACAGCAAGCTGACTCCACACATCTGAAGTTCTTGTGATACCCCCTTGGTGACATCACAAGTGAAGCGTTTACACCAGCATTGAGAGAAAGCATAAACAAACTCAGGAGTTGTAACTGAAGCCTTGCTGCGTCGCATCTGTCATCACACATCATCCTCATCACTACTGTAAGCTTGTTGCTGTCTGCTGTGCTGCATGCCTCTCTGGGAGGCAGCTGCATTGCTCCCCCGCAGCATAGGACCTTGCCTAGGATCTATGCCTGATTGTGAGTCATGCTGGCTGCGTGACTCAGCAGCTGCTTGCGAAGAGGAGGAAGGCGAGCTCAGCTCATCTTCTGACTCTGACTCTGAGTCCTGTATGCTGTGTGAGCCAATGCTGCGTTTGGCATTGCCTAGATGGTGCGCGACTTGCCGCTTCTTGCGCCGTCTTGTTTCCGATATCGAATCAGAAATCTCAGCCCTGCATGCGAGCAGTGCACCATCCGTGAATGTTGCATGCAGGCACACCAGCATACCAGATGAGCAAGATGCAAACATCATGACATCATGCAACAGCCTGAGAAACGGCTGCCTGGCAGAGGGAACAGTTTGAGCCATGTGTGACGATGCAGACAAGCTGAGCCACCATGGCAGAGTCTGAGCAGCTGAGGCTGTCTTTACGGGGAAATAGTGCAGGGTTCAGGGTTTAGAGTCTAGGCTGGTCTATGTTCAGGAAGTAGTGCAGTGGCTGACTCATGTTTGGGGAGATCGCGCAGGGTTCAGGGTTTGCGATATAGAGTTTGGGCTGACCTATGTTTGGGGAAGTAGTGCAGAGCCACAACACCACCAACAAAGGCTGCCAGAGACAGTAGCCGCGTCCATCTGCGAGCCATTCTGCACACATTGGGGTGTGGGCTGGTATCTTTGCAGTCCTTTTGACCTGCGCCCAGTCACAGCAGCAGTTGACACATGCAGCTGTGGCCCCTTCACAAGGAAGAGGGGGGGTGGGGGGGGGGTCCTCCGCTTGACTGCCCCCAGCAGAGCTTGAATTATAATGATAATCTTTATGCGTTCTGGCTAGGTGTGTGCGGGGCAAGTCTTGTCTCTCCAGAGCAGTCTGTTCTGAATGCCCTGCAAGGTCTGTTGATGCGACAAGGAGTCATGAGTGCCCTCATAGCAAGAATCTGACAGCAGGACTTGATGCTTCAAAGGTCGTCTTTGCTGAGCAAAATATACATTGCAAAATAGCTTCCGTATCAAAAAATTGACAGGCTGAAGATGGGGAGGAGTTCTTTCCCTGGAGCTGCGCAGCAGATTAGGCAAGAATCTAATCTGGATCTACAGGCTCTTCATGCAATGCATGAAATTGTGTGCACAATTGGACATATGCACTGTCAGCTCATGCCAAGCCATCTAATCAGCATGGGTCTGCCTGTTTGTTTGTGTGACAAACAGCAGCATCATACATACATGAAAATACATAGTATTGAATGCTTATATACAATACACACACATATAATATGAAAATCACGCAATATAAACTACAAAGTAATATTTGTCATGACATTATATATGACATGACGTAAGGCAATACAATGCATATGACAGTGCCTGTAGCTGAAATGCCTCACCATCCAAACACTTCTTGAAGTCACTGTGGCCGGCTGCTACTAGATAGCGTGACACCTTGGCCGTCTCCTTGAGGTGACCTCTCTTCATCATGGTGGCGGAGATTTTCATGGCGATGCCTAGGTAGCCTTGAGCAATGACCAGCAGACATACCTGCAGCGCCATAGCATCGACATGCAGTTCACTCATTCAAATCACTCATCCCTTTGTTCCTTCGTCCCTTCATCCATTCATTCATTCATCCATCCATCCATCCATGCATTCTATCATTCGTTCGTTCGTTCATTCACACACTTGTTCATTCATGCATTCATTCTTTCAATCATGCATTCACTCATTCATTCACAACTCATTCGTCCATGAAATACATGTCTTCCGCTAGGGTCACGTACAATCCATCCTGAGTAGCTCCCTGTATGAGGTCCTGCTTTGAGAGTCAGCATACCAACAATGACAACATACAGAGTTACAAAACATATCAACAAACATGGGATCTGGTAGGGGCCAAAGCCTTGATGACTAAACCTGCACACAACCTTGTCGGCCCATCATGAAAGACTGGTCAGCAGTGCAGTACATTAAGTTCAGTGTTGGCATGTAACAATGAGAGTCGACATCTGTGGCTCATTCCACAGCACACATCACAAAACAAACACAAAACCAGAGAAAAGCATCATCATGCTGCCATCGATAGGCAGCAGTAACTGTGCAACAGCAGTACGGCACTGCAGGCTGCACAGTAAACAAACACATGTTGTACCAGAAACCTTGCATAATTTCACCTTTGCAGCCGGCCTGCCGTGACCATCCTTGACAAGACGCGCTACAACTTCTGCCAGCATCTCTACATACCGCTGCCCGGCCTTGGCAACATTGATGGTGGATGCGGCTATGAGCTGGGGCTGGGCCGATCTGTGCCCGAGTAGTACTGTCTCGTAGGAACATGAGACGGCCTGCTCAAAGTGATCCTGCAAATTCTGAAGCCATTCAGCATTCCAACAGGCGGTAATTGCATGGCGTGCACCCTCAAATAGGTGATTTAAGATACATGCGACCAGAGAAGAATTGGAAGGAGAATGCTCTGATGCATTGTGCACAAGGTGGTACTTGACACACTCTGAGTGCAGCGCTTGAGGTGGTGAGTATGACTGCAGGCTGAGCTGAGTGATGACTGGCAGAACACCACTAGGTCAGACGTGCACGATACACCATGCGCAAAGTGGCCATGCACATTAGCAGCAAGAAACGTAGCTCTGACTGTGACAACATATGGCAAATCACGCAGCAATCAACACCTAAGCAGATCACAGCATGTGACAACATCAGTCACAGTAGGGCTGGCCCAAAGTTCACCCCAGGAGAAGGGCTTAAAGCAACTTCATGCTATCTGCCCTCAGCAGGCATGCAAAAAAACACAAACACGGATACACTAAAAAAGCTAGAAGCACAACAGCATGGGTTTTAGTGTGAGGGCACAAAGTTCTTGTTTCCGTCTGTGGATCAGGGTTTGTGGATAAGGGTGAACCCTGGATCTGCCAGGCTTCAACAGGTGATGCAGCAAACTGCACAGACGTTGAGCGTACTCCCACACCTGATCAATCATTTTGCAAGTGATGTCCCGGACACAGTCCATGTTCCCACCCACCATGGCTGCAAAGGAACACGCTGCTGCAACTTCTGGACGTCCCAGGTCACAGACACATGTGACAGTCCCTGCCACAGTTCCAAGCATGCCTAGGTCCACCTGCATGTTGCACACAACGTGCTCAAGGCCTTGATTGCCTTTTGTGAGATGAAGAGAGGGTGTTGCTGCCTTTTGAGTTCTGGGCTGTTCTGCCTGTTGTCAGCTTTGGGCATGTTGCCTTCAGCTGTGTTCATTCAAGGGGATGAGGGATGATTTCAAGGGGATGAGGGATGATTTCAAAAGACTTTTTTGCATGCAGAGGATGCTCTGGCCGAGCAGCAACAGCAGCATGACCAATGCCGATGCATGTAACTGCATATGGAATGCTCTGGGAGGATCCTAGGCACACATGTGCAACGAAAGTTGTGAATTGCTGATGTGTATGCATAATTGGTCTTAGCGACAAGAGATGCAATAGAGCATTGCACACCCTCTGTGGGCAACCAAATGTCACCCCCAGATACAGCTGTACATACACTTGCTGGGTTTCAGCAAAGATGCATGCTGATGTGCCTCTCATACATAGACTGAGATGTTAGCTTGCAAGCCATGTGGTAAATTACCTGCGTACATGTCATGTCTGCCACCGTGTGGCTATAGCCTGCCTCCACGCCTACGATTGTCCCTAGAGCACACCCGTAAGACAAGCCCTGAGGAAGGCCGCCCAGGGTGGCCCTCGTCATTTTTGCTTGCAGCCAGATAGGCCATTTCCAGGCCATCTTGTAGAAGGTTGCCAGCACAACAGCAATTCTGCTGTCCTCAATTTCTCCAGATGCGCCATACCCAGCTTTGCCATAGGTGTGCTTTTGAGGCCAGCCGCACTGTTGCTGTGCACCTTTGGGGGGTCTGATAGACCTGGGGATCTCTGACCCTCTGTGCATGCTGTGCTGCAGTAGTCAGAGTTGTTTGCTCCAACCAGCTGATGAAATTTTGCTGTATTTGCTGACGTGTAACTGCCCTTTGCGAGCCTTAGGGCCAGCTTAGCTGGCTACACTGTTAGCTGGCTACACTGTTAGCAGCAAATCCCTCTGCCAGGTACACTGCCTGCTAGCTGCCAAAAACTTGCTTGTGAAACCAGCTTGTGCTACATTACGCTCAGGCGACTTGCGTTCCAGCCTGAAGCAAGTTGCTGTCGAGCTGTGCTAACTTCGGGCAGCGGCTCGCGAGGAGCGCAATGAGCTGGGCTGCAATATCGCGAGGCACATACACAGGCGCAAAGATGCGCGCAAGGACGACGGCCGCGCTGAACAACGTATCGGTTGAGCGTTTTTTGACTGGCTAGAGCGACATCCTAGTCAGCCACATGCACGAGCAGGGCCATTGCAATGCCCTTTGGTGACAGGAATTTGACGTTACTTGGCAATCGGCGATGACTGTGCCAGCGGCGCCAGCAGACGTCAAGGACGATCTGTTGCTGCAGATTCGAAGTCTGCTTGACAAGAGCAAGCCGGAGCTTCAAAAAGAATGGTAACAGGTGGACTGTAGCGATCTTGAGCCAGTAGTCTCTTAGCAGCACTACTTCACCGCCTACTTCGCGGTGCCAGGGACTTAGACAGTGCTCAATCACAGCCCTCCAGCAGCACATCGCCTGTTGCATCACCCACGAATACACCAACACCTGCCAAGAGCTTCAGGGAAGCTGTTGTTTCTCCCGCCAGGTCTTCTGACAGCAACAACTTTGAAAAACGGCTGGCAGAAGCAGAGCTCTCGCTCAAGGAACACAAGCAAAGGTTTCGGGAGTTGGACCGAAAGGCTGAGGCTTTAGACAGAGGAAAGAGGCAGCTCAATCTGATTGT
>JAABUO010010296.1_pt1 | contig 10366 bp, 9 predicted proteins | sample 5559291 | NCBI WGS metagenome assembly JAABUO01 (sample SAMN10711878, study PRJNA513372) | rock metagenome | isolation source: Antarctica rocks | place: Antarctica: Victoria Land, Finger Mt sud
TCAAGAACGGCAGTAGTACGACCTACATGGGCCGCAGCTATGCCTACGGCATCGGCGGCATCTGGAGCTGTCCTGATTTCCCCACGCCTCAGCCCGCCCAGTACGGCGTCAACCTCTCCCTCTGTCAGGAGGGCGCGGGCACTTACAACTACACTACCGGCCATCCAGGGGTCATCAATATTATCGGTGACTCTCAGGTCACCACCCCCTCCGACACGGTGCTGATACTTGAGAAGGGCCAGGCGGCAAACGTCGCAGGGCAGAGTTATTCCTACGCCTCGCCCTACTTTGACCCGACCGAGGGCAATTGGACGGATCATATCGGACCGGTCAATAATGGTACGCCGAGCAAGCAAAGCACTCATCTGGAACTGCAGTACGACTTTGACTGTGACCTCAGTGACACTACCGTTAAATGTGCCAGCTACGGCACGACGCCTGGTGATATGCCACGCTTTCGCCACACGCAGAATTGCAGCTCGCTGTTTGCCGACGGTCACGTCAAGGCCGTCCATCGCGGCCAGATGGATTGGTACAAGAACATCTACGTCCAGGGTGCCTACGAAAACATGGACGGCGCGAACCAGCCGGTTCAATAAAAGGGAAATATCACAAGGCTTATTTCCAAAGCCTTGCTTGCCGGTAGCCCATCCCGCCTCACGCCGAGAGTTATCTTTGGTCATTTGGGGCGGGAATGGCACCAAAAAGCGCGACTGGTTACTGGCGCTCTATGTTATCCTCTGAGCGCAAATTCTTAGGCCCGGCACCAAGCTGGCCCAACTCTCACCGACGAGATCAATGCGCAATCAGACAGATGGTTTGTTGTTGCTATGACTACGCACCCGGCCAAAACTCGAAAGAAGGTTTTTTCCCGTTGCCTAATCTTGCGTCAATGTTGCACTCTCATTTTATGATCTTTGCGCCGCTACAACGAACATTGAAAAGGAAATAGGTCTATGAAACCACAGACAAAAAAGGGCTTTACCCTGATTGAACTGCTCGTCGTCATCGCCATTATCGCGATTCTCGCGGCGATCCTCTTCCCCGTCTTTGCGCAGGCCCGCGAAAAGGCTCGCCAAATCACCTGCCTGTCCAACGAGAAGCAGCTTGGCCTTGGTATGCTCCAGTATATACAGGACTCCGATGAGAGCTTCCCGCAAGGCCAGTATTTTGATGCTAACGGCACCCCGTTGGACTGGGGCAACGCAATTTTCCCCTATATTAAAAACGGCCAGGCGTCTAATACCTCTGGGGCCACTCTTATTTACAACGGTAAAGGCGGCGTCTTTAGCTGTCCTGATTTTCCCTCAGTGGAGTCAGCCGAGTACGGTGCCCATAGCTACTTGTGTCCCACACCGGGCAGCGGGATCGCGGCAACATCCCAGTCACAAGTTATTACACCCGCTAACCAGGTAATTATCGTGGAGAAGGGACAAGGCAATGGAGGCGCGAACAACTTCCCGGTTTTTGACGCGAGCGAGAGTGACTGGGTAGGCTACCAGAACGATGGCTCAGCCACCAGTTTTGTGCAGCGCGATGCTGCCGGCGACCCATCACCCACAAAAGACCTTGCATTTGATTATGACGAACCCACAACTGGGTCCCCGGCGGGCTTCTCATCGTCTCCAGGGGCATTTCCTCGCTATCGCCATGCCTTGCACACCAATGTCCTTTTTGTCGATGGGCATGTGAAGGCTATGGGGAAAGGCTCCCTTAGCGGGAAAAACTGGGTCAAATACATCTGGGTTCCAGGCGTAACACCGGGTGCTGACGTTCCCAGCAGCTACACTCCCAACTCCTAAGCGCCCTTGCCGGAAGGATGCCCCCTCTCCTCTTTGCTCAAGGGGGGAGGGGCGAAACGGAAAAGCCGTAGTCCCAGGCTGTTTCCAACACCATAAGACAGATAAAGAATGCTGAAATGCCACCAAAACAGACAAAATACATCGCCGTTGGAATCGCCGCAATCGCGGCCTCTCTGCTCGCGGGCTGCCACCAAAGCCAAACTGCGCCGCCCGTGGCGACGGCCGCCCAGCAGCAACAGGAGCAAGCTAAAGAAAATGCTCATATGACGCCAGGCCAACAGGCCGCCTCCAAAACACAGGCTGCCGCCCAAGCGGCGATCAAGCCGGAGGGTAAATAGGAACCAGCCATGAAACTTTGTCAAACAGCACTACCCCTTTGCCTGCTTGCTGCAACAAGTCTCGCGTGTGCCGCAGATCAGGCAAAACCATCGCCCTCTCAAGCAGGAACATCGCCCCCCTGGGTCAGCGCCTATTACCCTGTCTGGAACCAGACCCGTGGCATGGCACCGGACAAGATTGATTTTTCCGCCATCACGCACTTGATCCACTTCGCCATTGTGCCGCGCGCGGACGGCACGATTGAGGACACAATCCACGGCAACCTGAACGCGATTACGCCTGCGCAGTCGCAGGATGTCGTGTCGCGCGCCCACAAAGGCGGAGACAAAGTGCTGGTGTGCCTGGGCGGCGCAAGCAGCGGCCCGCTCATCAGCCCGGTAATTGCCGATTCCCTGCGCGGCGTGTTCATCAAGAACTTGATTGGTTTTGTTTCGGCGCGCGGCTACGACGGCCTGGATATTGACATGGAGCCAATCCTGCCCGCCGACGAAGGCAATTTTGTCAAGTTTGTCCAAGAATTGCGCGTCGCGATGAAGTCTGCAAATCCGCGCTGGCTGCTGACCATTCCGGCATCGGGGGAACCGGGGGATCAGCCCAAGTTATGCGCTTTGTTGCAAAACGATTTTGACCAAATCAACATCCAAACATACGACCTGAGCGGCAAGTGGGACGGTTTCAAGACCTGGTACAACGGCTCGCTGTACGGCGAAGGCCACACGCTGATGACTGAAACACGCGCTTATCCGTCCGTGGATGACAAAGTGGGCCTGTATCTGGCGGCAGGCGTGCCCAGGGCGAAGCTGGGCATCGGGATCGCGTTTTACGGCTACATTTGGAGCGGCGCAAACGGCCCCATGCAAAGTATTCAGGGCACGTCGCTGGACACGCCCGCTTACAACACCATCATGGACAAGTATTACCAGCCGAGCCTTTACCACTGGGATGCGCTGGCCCACGCGCCTTATTTAAGTATTGCCGCCCCCGATCCCAAAGATCAGAAGTTTATCACCTATGATGACGCCCGGCTCACGCGCGAGAAAATGCTTTACGTGCGGACGCATGGTCTGGGCGGCGCGATCATTTGGGAGCTGGGGGACGGCTACCGGGAAAATCAGCCCGCAGGGCGCAAAGACCTGCTGCTGCAAGCGGTCAAAAAAGCCGCGCATGAGCCGCTTGCGCGCGGCTCCGCCCTCGCGGCCCGCTGACTTGCGAAGCTGAAAACACCCGCAATGAACAACAGCGAAACACGTAACTTTCTATTATGACGCTTTCAATTATCCCCCTGCCCCAAAAAGCAGTCTTGACGGAGGGGGTGTTCCGGCTGGGCATCCACACCCAGATTATCACCGATCAATCCGCCCTGCCGGAAGGACAGTATCTTGCAAACAGGCTGTGTTCCGCAGTGGGGTCTGTTCTTTCGGTTCAGGCAGCGGTTCCACATTCTGCCTCAAACGTCGAGATGCGAATTGATCCCGGTGAAAAAGCGCTGGGAAAAGAAGGCTATCGCCTGTCGGTGACCGAGCAGGGAGCCGTGATTCATGCCGCCGCGCGGCCTGGGCTGTTTTACGGCATTCAAACACTGCTGCAAATGCTGCCTGCGCCTCTTGATAACTTGGCCGGAGGTAACCGGGAGTGCTTTCTTCCGTGTGCCGAAATAGAAGATCATCCGCGGTTCGCCTGGCGCGGGGCATTGCTGGACGTTTCGCGTCACTTTCTGCCGAAAGAGTTTATTTTCAAGTTTATCGATCTGCTTGCCATGCACAAGATGAACATTCTGCATCTGCACCTGACCGACGACCAAGGGTGGCGCATCGAGATTAAAAAATACCCGCGCCTGACGTCTGTGGGAGCCATGCGGGCGGAAACTCTGGTTGGCCGCGCGCTGGACAATCCCGCAGATGACGACTTTGACCCCGACTCGCAGTGCTTTGACGGGGTCGCGCACGGCGGCTTTTACACGCAGGAGCAGGCGCGGGAGATTGTCGCCTATGCCACGACGCGGCACGTGACTGTTGTCCCCGAAATCGAGATGCCGGGCCATGCTCAAGCGGCGATTGCCGCCTACCCGTTCCTCGGCTGCGCTGACGAGCCGCTCCAGGTCAGCCCGCGCTGGGGTATCCACGATGTGCTTTATCAGCCAAACGAGCGCACATTTGAGTTCCTGCGCGACGTTCTCACAGAAGTCATGGAAATTTTCCCCTCGCCGTTTATCCATGTTGGCGGTGACGAAGCGGTCAAAACGCAGTGGCGAAACAGCCGCGAATGCCAGGCGCTTCAATTGGAGCTTAAGCTGCGCGATGAAGAAGCCATGCAGTCGTACTTTATTGGGCGTATGGGTGAAACCCTCGCCCGGCACGGACGAGTTCTGGTCGGCTGGGACGAAATCCTGGAAGGCGGCTTGTCACCTGGCGCTATTGTGATGTCCTGGCGCGGCGAGCAAGGCGGAATAACCGCCGCTCAGCAGGGACACGACGTGGTGATGGCCCCGGAGCAATCCACGTATTTCGACCATTACCAATCGGAAAATCGCGCGTCCGAGCCCCTGGCGTTCTCGGAACTGCTGACGCTGCCTACGGTCTATGCTTATGAGCCAATTCCCGCCGCTATGCCGCCCGAGCACGAGCATCACGTACTTGGCGCCCAAGGCCAGCTCTGGTCGGAATACATGCCGAGCGCCGAGCAGGTGGAATATATGGCATTTCCTCGGCTTTCAGCTCTTTCTGAGGTCACTTGGACGAACAGGGAAAACAAAAACTACGACAGTTTCATAAATCGCTTACGTGCGCATTTAGTACGGCTGGACACCCTCAATGTCCACTACCGGCCACTTTCTTTCTCCGTGGAGGTTCAATGAAAAACGTTCTTCGTGTGTTTTGCGGCCTATGCCTCGCATTCGCCACTCTGCCGTCCCCCGCGCAGGCCGCTCAGGCCCGTCCGCAACAGGCGACTCTGCCATGGGTGACGGCTTACTACCCGGTCTGGCACCAGCAGGACGGAACATTCCTGCCGGACAAGATCGACTTCACCGGCTTTTCGCACCTGATCCACTTTTCTGTCATCCCCAAAGCGGACGGCACCATTGACGAGGCGCCCGCCAAGCCCAACTCGACCATCACGCCTGCCCAGTCGGCATCAGTGATCGGCGCAGCTCATGCGGCAGGGCGCAAGGTCTTGCTGTGCGTCGGCGGCGCGGAAACTGCCCCCCTTTTCCGACCCGTCTTGGTCGATGCCGTCCGGCCTCGCTTCATCACAAGCCTGGTTAACATGGCCGTTGCGCGCGGCTACGACGGCCTGGACATCGACATGGAGCCGATCATCGACGCCGACGCGCCCCTGTATACAAAGTTTATCCAGGAGCTGCGCACCCGGATGACTGCCGTCCGGCCCGGCCTGCTGCTGACCGCGGCCACGGCCTGGGAGCCGACCTTGTTTGCGCGTCTTCAAGGCCAGTTTGACCAGATCAACCTGATGACTTATGACCTGAGCGGCCCCTGGGTGGGCTTCAAGACCTGGTACAACGCGTCCCTGCACGCTTCGGGCACGCAGCTCATGTCGGGCACTGTGCCCTACCCTTCCGCGGAAGGAACGCTGCGTCCGTTTGCCCTGGCGGGTATCGCGCCGCGCAAGCTCGGCATCGGCATTGCCTTCTACGGCGATGTTTGGACGGGGACGACCGGCCCGCGCCAGAGCATCCAGGGGGTGACGTCTTCGGCGGTCGCTTATTCCATCATCATGGATCAATACTACCAGCCGGCCCGCTACCACTGGGACGATCTGGCCCGCGCGCCTTATTTAAGTATTGCCGCCCCCGATCCCAAGGACCAGAAGTTTATTACTTACGATGACGAGCGTCTGTGCGCAGAAAAGGTAACCTACGTCCGGCAGCACAACCTGGGCGGAGTCATCATTTGGGAACTCGGCGACGGCTACCGGGCCAACCTGCCTGCTGGCCAACGCAATCCTCTGCTGCGGGCTGTCAAAGATGCCTGGCTCGCCCCTGTCCCTGAGACCACTTACAAAGCGCTCCCCGCGTCTTTGCAATCGACGCCATAAGCGTGAGCGAAGCCGCATGGCCTGCTGCCGCTCGTGATCAGCCTTGACGCGGGCCGGTCGGTGTGCCATGCGACTGAATTTCCAGAAGAAAGAAAAACTACGGCAGTTTTATGGATCGCCTGTGCGCGCATTTGACGCGGCTGGAGGCCCCTCAACGTCAATTTATCGGCCCGCAGTGGCTCGCCTCGCGCAGTGTGCGGGCCATTGGGAAGGCGAACACAACCATGAATCTGAGCTGGATCGACTGGACAATTGTTGCGGTTTCTGTTGTGCTGATCCGACTGGTCAGTTGGAGAACACGCTCTCTTATGCGGGGCGTGGCCGACTTCTTGTCCGCCAACCGGCTGGCGGGCCGCTACCTGCTGACTATCGGCGGCGAGATGGGCAACTTCGGCGTCATCACGCTGGTGGCCGGCTGGCAGGCGTTTACCGCCGCCGGATTTCCCACAATCTGGTGGGCTTTTTTGGCCGCCCCTCTGACTTTGGTTTACGCACTGACGGGCTGGGTGTATTACCGGCTGCGCGAAACGCGCGCCTTAACCGTGGCGCAGTTCTTTGAAATCCGCTATTCGCGACGGTTCCGCATCTTCGCCGGATTGCTGTGCTATATTTCAGGCATCCTTAACTTCGGCATCTTTCCGGGTATCGCGGCCCGGTTTCTGATCTACTTTTGCGGCCTGCCTCAAGAATTCACCCTGCCCGGCACGGGAGTGCATATCGCTATGTTTCCCGCGATTATGGCCCTTGATCTGGGGCTGGCACTCTTGTTTGTCAATTCAGGCGGACAGATTTCCGTCATGATTACCGAGTGCGCGCAGGGGATGGTGGCCTGCTTCGCTTATCTCGCCATTGCCATTGCCGTGGTCGTTCTGGTGCCGTGGCACCGCGAAGTGGCGGTGCTTCAGATGGCCCCCGCGAACGCTTCGCTCTTGAACCCCTTCCATACGGGGCAGACCAAAGACTTCAATGCCGCTTTCTACCTGATCGGGATTTTCCTGACGACCTACGGCTACCAGACCTGGCTTGGCGGACAGGGGTACATGACGGCGGCTCGGACGCCGCATGAGCAGCGGATGGGGTCGATCATTCAAGGGTGGCGACGCCTGCCGCTTGCCCTGATGAGCCTGGTGCTGCCCCTCGCCGCGTTTACGTTTCTGCATGACCATCATTATGCGGCCCAGGCCGCCCATATCAATCACACGATTAGTTTGATCGGCAACAAGTCTATCCAGGATGAAATGACTGTTCCGATTACATTAGCCGTTCTGCTGCCGGTCGGCATCAAGGGCCTGCTGACCATGGTGGTCGTGTTTCTGTCATTCACCTGCCACGACACCTATATGCATGCCTGGGGCAGCATCTTCATCCAGGACGTTGTGCTCCCCTTCCGCAACAGGCCGTTTGAAACCCAGGAACAGATTAAATGGCTGCGCTGGTCGATCTTCTTTGTCGCGTTGTTCGCGTTTTGCTTTAGCCTTTTCTACACGGAAACAGACAAATTGCTCTACTTTCAAGCAATCACGGGCACAATCTGGCTGGGCGGAGCCGGCGCGATTATGATCGGCGGACTGTACAGTCGGTTTGGCACCACGGCGGGGGCATACGCGGCGGTCATTTCCGGCGGCCTGCTGGGGATTGCCGATCTGGTTGTGCCAAAAGTCTGGGAGGCCCACCACGTCGACAAGTTTCCGATCAACGGACAGTGGCTGGCGCTTTTCGGAAGCCTCGTATCGCTGAGCCTTTACGTGATTGTTTCGCTGGCTACGGGCGGCAAGCGTCGGCCATTCAACCTGGAAAAGATGCTGCACCGGGGGATCTATGCGGCCGGCTCACACGACCATGATATGCTGTCGGCACCCACGAGCCGCTGGCAGGAAATGCTCGGGCTGGGCACGGAATTTACGCCGGGAGATCGCCTGCTGGCGATCGCGCTGGCGGTGTATACGTTCGGCTCGTGTGCCCTCTTTCTCGGGGTTACGCTTTTGCACTTCGCCTTTGGATTGATTACGGATCAGTTCTGGCAGAGCTTTTGGCACGGCTATATTCTTGTGCAATTGATTGCGTGTGTTCCTATTACCATCTGGTTTACCGTAGGCGGCGTTTTGGATATTCGCGCACTGGCAAAACAGCTTCAAACCGCCATACGCAATCCCATCGACGATGGACGCGTGATCCATGAGCCTTCGCAGGCATCCGATCCGCTGGCCGACATGCCGCAAGTATCATGACAGTGGCAGCAAGAACCCATGGCAGCTCCTGTCGCAGAAACGGGTGGACGCCGATTTGAGCGCCAAAACACAGAAAGTGATCTTGGAATGACTTCGACACTTCTCAGCTCCATTGCGCCTGCTTCGGTTTTCATTGAGAAAGATTATGGCCTGCTGTGCGACATTGTCGCAAGCCGCATGGCCGCTCTTGTCCAGGCCAAGCCGGAGGCCGTCCTGGGCCTGGCAACGGGATCGACCCCTCTTGGCGTTTATGAGCGGCTTGCGCGGCGGCACAAAGAGGAAGGGCTGGACTTTTCCCGCGTGACCTGCTTCAACCTCGACGAATATTATCCCATGACCTCCGAGTCCCCTCACTCTTATCATTCTTTTATGCAGGAAAACTTGTTTCGGCACATCAACTGCCGCCACTGGTTCGTTCCCAAAGGGCATGCGCGCGATGACGCACAGATCGCGCAGGACTGCCGGGCCTATGAAGCGCGCATCGCCGCTGCCGGCGGCCTTGACTTGCAGCTGCTGGGGATCGGACGCTCAGGGCATGTCGGCTTCAATGAGCCGGGCAGCCTGCCCGACTCGCGCACGCGCCTTGTCACGCTCCACGCGCAAACACGGGAAGATGCCGCCGACTCGTTTGGCGGCATCGAAAATGTCCCCCACCAGGCTGTTTCGATGGGGATCGGGACAATCCTGGGAGCGCGCGAGATCGTGATGATGGCAAGCGGCGCGGGCAAGGCGGACATCGTACGCGCGGCCTGGACGGGCAATGTGACCACGGAAGTTCCTGCTTCCTGGGTCCGCACCCACCCAAACACCTGGCTCTGCCTGGACAAAAGCGCGGCTTCGCTTCTTTTGGAAGAAGATCCTGATTGATAACCAGGACGCGGAGGCTGATGCCAATGCCCGTGCTTGCAACCCGGCGCAAAGGCCGCCTCGGATCGCTCTCTGCTTCACCGCCCAACACCGGCGACAGGCTCAGCCTTACCAGGGTCGTTTCTGCGGCGTATCTTGTGCGTAGTCAGCGCATACCGACGACGGAACGATTTGTTCCGTCGTTGGTACACGCTTGGTATGCCGTGGAAACAAAGCGGAAACGCCGGGGGATTTGGTTCGCTCCGCCGATGCAGCGGTCTTCCCACGTCAGCACGCAGACTTTTCCGATGCCGTGCAGCAGGGCACCGGCGACAACTCAATCTCGCTCGATTTTCTGTTCATATCCCCACGTGTTCTGGACATCTCTGGTCGCCAGCTCAGCGTCCACACTCGCCTCCTTCGCCAGTGAATGCAGATGCCGCACAGACAGCTTTTTCACGCCGCGCTTCTTTCCCGTTTCACGCAGAAAGGTTTTCAGTCATTGGCGACGCCGCACCGAAGCCCTAGCCATGCCTGTCGTAACAGAACTCGCGGGCGGCGCGCTGCGGAAAACCGACAAGTGCACCATTGCGCCCTGGAACACAAGGGCCGCCCCCGAAACGCCCGGCCCGCTCAGGCGGATGTCTTCCCCCAGCCCTACGCCACGGCTGGCAGCTCCGGTCGCCGTTTGAAGCGTTTCCAGCCACTGGGAAACAACAACCGGGGGCGGCGGGGCAGCCGAAGGCCGTTCCTCGATGGCATCCAGCGCATAAGACTTGACCAGCTTGGGGAGCAGGGCCGCCTGGGTCGCTGCCTGGTCGAAAAGGTCAAGCCCAACAATTTCTCGTCCCAGCGCAAAGACCGCTCCGACTTCCCGCGCCCCCGGCGTGCCCAGAAGTTCGGCAAACTGGGCAAGGTCTGCGCCCAATGTTTCAGTGACGGCATGCAGCGCCCGTGTTTCGCTTCCAATGGCGAAGTGGGAAAGCTTGGCGTCAACGTCGGCCCAGATGCGGCCCTGGTTGGCGCGCGGCCGTCCCTCAGCGGCCAGGGCGGCAGTCACTTCGCCGACTTTCTGCTGACGGCCCCGCGCGTTGTAGT
>JAABUO010010297.1_pt1 | contig 10366 bp, 14 predicted proteins | sample 5559291 | NCBI WGS metagenome assembly JAABUO01 (sample SAMN10711878, study PRJNA513372) | rock metagenome | isolation source: Antarctica rocks | place: Antarctica: Victoria Land, Finger Mt sud
CGTTTGTTTTGGCTAATGACAGCAGGCTGTACAAATTCAGCAGCTGAACAGGCATGACTTACTCAGAGTCCACAGCATTCACTTCCCGCTCAACACCATCCTGGGAAATGGTAGGGCTGATGAAGAATTGAGCAAAGCGGTCCAAGGCTCCTTCTAGATGCTCTTGGTTTACATCAAAATGGTAGTTGGTGCTCTCGGATGACGTGTAAGCATTGGTTGAGCCGCCGTTCTCAGACTGCAGTTCATGCATGAACTGTCTGCCGTGAGAGGCGCAAAAGGCATTTGGATCATGAAAACAGCTCAGCCTTTGAAAAACCGGGCATGAGGCTCGTGTACAGGGCATACTGACCACAAATCTGGAATACTCATCCTCCTGTGGGTACTTTTCAGAGGCATAGAACAGCATGTGCTCAGTGAAGTGCGCCAAGCCTGGAAGATCATCTGGATCGCCCAAGCTTCCCACTCGAACCTGAACAGTGACAGCTGATTTTGCTTGCACTGTCTCTTGACCGATTGAACAAGGTCTTGCAGCTACAGCTCAGGCCAATAACCAGAGAATGTTGATGTAGCCTCCGAAACCACACGATATCACGCAAGCTGCAGCCAAGAAAGGCCGACGACGCTGTCACGGAAACCAACAGGTAACAGCACAAAACTCACGTCCATCGCAGCAGCAGCTTTGTCCGCGCCGGCGTCGCTGATCAAAATTATACGTATGCCGTTGTCTAGGGTGAGGCACCGGTAGTTGAGCTTGTCGACCGCCGGCTTGACAATCTCGACCATACTGGACTGATGACGGTGTTTCATGTTATCGCTGTCGCAGCGCAAGCGATGCGCAAAGATCGAACTGCAGTCGAGCTTGAAGCTTCCACGCAAGCTGCCGGTACCGTACTCCGTATACGTCTGCTCCGACAGCACAAGGACCCCCAGCAACAGGCTCGATCAGTCAACTCTGATGTTCAGCATGCTGATTTCGACACACAAGCAACACAAAAGGAACTGAGGCTATGGGACATCAACAAGTAGATATACAGCAACAAGCATAAGCCAGCCTGCCCGCAGACTGCACAAGACAATTGCAAGCTCTCAGAGGTCTAGACAGATCTGTCCTTGCATGCTTAGGCCACATGCATTGACTGATCAAACACAATTGTTGGATGTACATGTTGCCCTGCTTGTAGTTTTTGCCAAGCACTGCACACATCTTGCTGAGGCTCTGGGAGAATTGAAGGCAACCCCTACTGAAACACTGGCTATAGCGCGCTGCATTAGCTAGTGCAGCATGCGCTCATGAACACAGAAGATGTTTCTAATCATGTCTTGTTGCTGGACCACAGGATCACTATAGTACACAAGTGGATCAAAAGTGGTGCCCTGAAAGGACTCAAAGCTAAATTGGTAGCCGGCACCTACTAGTCTTGCCAATAAAGCTTGAGGATGGCCTCCAGACCGCTCAATCCATGCGTAACCAAACTCAAATATCACGTATGGCACGTGAGCTTCAATGATTGTTCTTTCAGCACCCTTGAAAACATGGCCTTCATGACCTTCAACGTCCATCTTGACCATGACAATTGGGTCAGACAAGTCTGCTAAGGCTGTGTCAACTGTTGTCATCTGAAGACCAGCATCTTGTACTGTGTAGTTTTCAGGCGGCAAAAAATGCTGATCACAAGTCACAGTGCCATCCCCCGAATTGTCAATATCAGAAAATAGTGTGCAGTTCTTATGCGGGGCATTGCTGAGCATAATGTTGTAGTACGTCACCCTCTCTTGAAAGCCTGCATTACTGCAGAGACTTCTCCTCAAGAGCTGCTCATTGGCGCGCATGGGCTCAAAGGCAATTACTGAATGACCTGCAGCTGCAAAGAGCAGCGTGTACCAGCCGATGTTTGCACCAATGTCCAGAAAAATAGCCTTGTCCAAGGGTATGTTCAATTGCAGGCAGGCTTGCTGCATTGTTGCGAGCATATTCTTGCTCGTCTCTTCCTCCCACGAGCCGGCTTGAAAGATTCCATTAGATACCAGGTCCTGTCGCCCATAGCAGAACATCGAAAAGGCAAATCCGTCAAACTCGATAGGGAATCTCACAAAGTTAGCCTCTGTGTCCAAAAAGAGGCCTCGATCAGACAGACAGAACTCGCGTTGCTCCAGTATGGCCTGGTCACGTAAATGCTGCAAGTTTTCGCCGGAGCTGCTGCCAACAGCTGTCAAAGCCCACCTGATCGCCGCGTGCCTTCTTGCAATTGCAGCGGTGCGACCTTGTAGCCGATGTGTGGGCCTTGCAGCCGCGACGATGCCAATGCAGATACTAAGAAACAGCACGGTACCAGCTTTGGGCTTCATCATGCTTGCGAATGTGAATATTGCACTGCTGTTCATGGTTGCAGATCGCCATAGCCGCGATCCGTTTCAAACCTTCATTTCAAATTTGACACTGACTAAGCACGGTCGTGCTGTGCTTACTGTGTGTGATGCTTCTCAGTCTCGCTGTGATCACGAGACCACTTGTCTTGCCCAGCAGCTCGAGCAAAGGCGGAACCATGTATGGCATGGCCTGTACCCGTCACTCAGGTGAGCACGCCCTGATCGCTATATGCCTTTGCTGTCAGTCTGAATGTCGTGCCGAGTGCTTTGCAGGGAACTGTTTCTCTGCCAGGAAGAAGCAGCGTGGGCCGGGGAAAGAAGGCCTTGTTCAAGACAATCCCAAACCTATCCGAACCACAGCAGAGCAGCACCTCTTTTGGTTGCTAAGGGAGCAGCACAGGACATCTGCCGGCCCTCCTGACTACAGAGCCATGGCGGCTAAGTTCAACATAGCCTTTTTGGAACAAACTAACCTACTGTTGCTTCAGGTGACAGAACCTGCTTTACTTTGCATTTCTGCTATGCAGCAAGTCAGTCGTCACTTTGCTTGCATAGTAATTTCCATGCAAATCTTGTTGGTGATACTGTTACTTGCGATATGCCTTCATGGGTGCGCCTTGCCATCAGAGCACAAGGCTTCTCTCTGCATAGCAGACGAATGACATCTTCCTGTTGGCATCTTGCCTTCAGGGCTTTGATGTGCCTTTTGAGGAGCGTCTTGGCCTGACCAACGCTGACAGGCTGCAAGAGTACGACCTCATGGTCGACCAGAAGTGCAGACAGCGTGCTGCCCGAAACTTGTCTGAAACGGCGACATACTCAGTGCAGCATCCTGCATGCCCTTCTGCTGATCAGACAGTCGAGCTGGTGCCTTCAAGCTCACCCCAGTGTCCTCAAACCATGCTGGCAGCGTTTGCTGGTCACATGGCTGACGCCAATGCTGCTGCCTCTGTGCTCCCTGGTGCCCCCAATGGTGAGCGCCCACACCAGCAATTAGATGGTGAAACAAAGCTGCAAAGAGTCAAGAGAAAGCGCTCGCGGTTTCAACAGCAAGCAGGGACAGGAACTTTAGACGCCACCGCTGAATCGCATCAGCCTGCTCCAGCTGGCAGACACCATGGCAACACTGATGCTGCAACCAGGGCTTGCAATCCTGGTGGTCGCAATACCCCTGCTTTGTGCAGGGCTTGCAAACAGCCCAGAGTAGGGCATCCCAAGAGTGGCTGCCCAACAAATTGCATGAAGTGCAAGAACCTTCATGTTCTTTGTGCCTGCCCAGAGAAACCGCACCCTCATACGTCTCTCTGAGCTTGACACACAGATGCTGCTTACTTGCTCAAGACAGCCAGCTCTACTTGTCTGTCAAGAGCCAACAGTTGCTCTTTCTACAGAAAGATTAGGAAAATGCATAGCAGATCCAGGCCTGGATAGACATATGCTTGGAAGTGGTAGATATCTTGTTCAGGTTTTGATGCTTGTGATCAATTGTTGTACACCTCAATTGCTAGCGCTGGTGTGCAGATTAGACAGTAGTAGCTTAGACAAAGCCCCTGTGCGTTGTGCTAATGGACATCATAGAAATGCTCTTGGCCAGTGTGATAAGTTTTGGGTGATCAATCATGTCTAGACATGTTTGAGTTACATGCATCAGTTCATGCATGTATCACATATGTGACGACAGTACTGCTAGTATACTAGTATATGGCAACAGATTTCAGAAAGATTGGTGACCATTTGCAGGTCTGGCAGCATATGAATTGTGAACCCAATGGATGCAATTTTTATCAACCAACATGTCATGTTTGCTTGCTTGCAGCAAATCATTTTTTTAAAGATTTTTGAATGCTGTCATGCATGTGCTAATCATGAGCTTAAAGCGTTCCTGAGTAAGTAGTGCATGTGAGGTATTACTGAGTTCGTGGGGTGAGTCTGTATTTGGCAGTTGTTTCTGAAATTTGTCACTCTACATGCATAAATTTGTGCTGCAGCCAAGCCAACCGCATTTTGTTTCGCTCGGGGTAGTACAAATATCTGCGTCGAAATGTACCCTAATGTTCAACCACCTGTTCATGATTATTACGAGCTTCGTAGTTGACTTACACCCAACAGCCTACAGAGCAGTGCTGTGCGCGCAAATCCGTGTCGCGCAGAGGAGCAGTAGCGTGTCCCAACAAGTCTTTTGCGAGGTAAGTCAGCCGGGCTTGGTCCGCAGTTGTTGTGACTTGATGACCTATTTGCTCGCAACAGCGACTGCGTGTTGCGTGAGCCTGGTTGTTTGCATGGCGTGTGTATGGCTTTCTTCATCTTCCCGGTTGCCTTGACAGGAAAATTCACCTTCGTCACCGCTACGAGACTTGCCCCGTTTGACTCCATCTTCATGTAACTACCCTAAGCCTGGCTACAGAAAAACGAGGCAAGCATGGCCGCGTTGGGAACCACAAAGACGAGCCTACCTCGTCTTCATAGTCCTGTTCTTAGGGATGTCCCCTAAGCTCGCCAGCACCAAATCCAGTACTGGCGTGGAACTCGTTGTGGCTTCCGGCACACCTGTGAAGGTAAACGCACACTAAGCTCGTAGCGACTCGGTGCTAGGGTTTACTGCAAGTCAGCTGCACACAATGTAAGCGTGGTCGCTGTTATCCAAAGTCTCAGACCATTTTGGTTTGCTGTATGTGCCCACAGATTTAGGTTGGAGAGACCTGGATGTACACTGTGCAGCTTGTTTCGTGAATTCAAGAAGTTTTCAACTGCACAGGTGCCAGGTGAAGCAGGCTTGGGTGCAAATCACCTCCCTGTCAACCATTGGTTGGGCAGGCAAGTCTTCGTTGCTTCCTCAGCTCGTGCCGTGCAACAGCTGGCAATCCCTTGGACATTGCCAAAACATCTCGGCTGCTGCTCCTCAGCAGCAAACGTAGTTTGGTCTCCAGTGGACAGCCAGCTGGAAACTGACGCAAATCCACAGCGTGTGCAGTCATCGACATCAGCAAAAGTGATGGCAGGCAGCTTGGCTGTCTACACACATTCACAACCACTTAGCATCACCACTGAGGTGTCAGGCATGGTCCTGACTTCAGATGTCCCTCAGTACACCCATGCAGCTTTGCAGCTGCTGTCATACCTGCGACACCCCTCCTTGCACACCCCAGCCACCCATCAGCTGCCTGCAGCAGTTGGTGATACCCAGGTTACCATCAACATCTTCACCAATGCGCAGCCAGCTGCATTTTCAGGCAATGAGAAACCTCGCTGGCTGAATGTTAAATTTACTGTCACCTTGACAGCCAGGTGGTTTGAACCTGGTACCAGCATCGCCCATGCAGCCCCACCTCCCACAGCTGTGGCATTGCGGCCATGGGTACAGTGGACCGACTTGATAATGGACGATGTCTTTCTGCATGGCATGTGTCTCATTGAGGACACATTGGTCAGCAACGAGACCTCCACCTCACACACTGCTGGAGCAATGGCAGGTCAGTGCACCGTTGATGCGCACGACGATGATCGATACTCCCAACACCATGTCAAGCTGTACGGTCCTGAACTTGCAAAGCATTGCTGCATGTTGTTGCAGACTGCATGCGGCGTCTGATCTGACAGTGACCCATGTCTGCTTGATGTGTTTTTGTTCTTGTTTATACTGTGAGACACAGACTTGCTGGTCAAATTGTTGCCTTGCTGTGTGTGCAGGTGATGAGATGACAAGTGAGCTCGCTGGTCTTTCTTCATTGCCTCCCTCTTCTGATGCCAAGCCCATGCTGGATGGGATGCGCCTTCTGGAAGACACTTCCACCAACAATTTGGCGGACATGGCCTTCAGCTTTGAGGATTTGTCCACAGGTCTGTCTCTCATGTTTATGAATGATCATTCTCTTCGTTCTCTTTATGTTGCTGCTGCAGCTGGTGGCACGTAGGTTGGCTGTGCATTGGAAGTAACCAAATCTAAACAAAGCATTTTTCCTGCTGCTCTGCTGTAGAGATCTGCTTCCTCTGCAGTGTCAGTGATTGCCCAACTGCTGTGGCTACACTGTACATACCATGTTCTGATCGTGTGTGATCAATGCGCGTCTGAAGCTGCTGTGTATATAGTTGTTGCCATGTGTGCTGCAGATGTAGCAGTCGGCGACGCAAGATGTCTGGGGGAAGCCTCTGGCTCATACTGTCATCAGCAACAGGAGAACCCTGATGACATTATGTGCCAGAGGCTTCCCCCAGACATCTTGCGCCGCCAACCCAGCCCTATCCCCTGCTGACACATGTGAGCTGCCAAATGCCTAGGCTTGTATGTTGATGCTGTGCATGCTGTGGTTTCAAAAAGTTGACAGGCTCCTTTCTGATTAACTGTGGGCTGGTATGTAGAGGCACATTCAGTGATCAGTTAGTGTCCATCAGTATTCTGTGTATAGTGTACATGCTGTGCAGCACATTACATGCAGCTTTCCACATCCCTGCTGCGTGCTGTGTTCTGACTATCTACAGCCAAACTCTAAGCAGACCCTCAACGTGACCACATATGCCGCTCTCTTTGTGCTACTACCGATCAATGAAGCAATATGCTGACATCAACTCCGTAAGCACATTCTTTTACATGCTTGTCCATCAACCTTTGGTGCCCTCGAGTGTGCAAGCACCACCATGTTCCGACTGTATTGCCATACACAACAAAGGCATAGGCAGGCTGAACTTGACTACATGGTTCATGTTGTTGATGACATCCAAATGTATTGCAGATGGCGAAGCAAGGGACATTGTCAACCAGGCTAACCAGCCACACTCTGAGACTGGAGCCCTCACACCTGAGCAGGAGGATGAGTACCAGCTGGACATGTGCCCACTGCCCTTCACCGTCTGGTTTGGAGGTACAGCACGCCTTTGCCTTCTGCTTGCTTGTGCCTGCTGCATCTTCATCCAACATTCAGGGCAGCCGTCAGACTTCAGCATGCAAGCTGCTGTGCAGCGTATATCCATGTCTTTTGTCATGCATTGGTGTATGATGCTGAGTGTGCAGTTCCTCAAGCAGAGAGCAACAAATCAGATGACCAGCTGTTTTGGCAGGAAAGCAATCTGTGAAGGCTATGGCACTGTGACGCGCACTGTGTACCTGCTATCATGCTTAAGGCAACCTTTGTCTGGACTGCTCAGCTTGTTGTTGTTGCTTGTCTTGCTCTATGCAGGTGCCTCTCCCCTGGTGTAGTCATCAGTGGAGCTGCAATATAGTCACTTCTTGAGCATGCTGTGCATTTTCTTCTGTATCAGCAGTTCCCATGTCCTCCAATCGCTCCCTTCTGCTGCAGGCTGGCTGGACACAAACATGCTTCTCAGTGCTCTAGTTGCCTTCATCATTTCTGCCCACAGTGTGTTGCTGCAGACCTCTGTATGTGTTGCTTGTGCTTCAACACAGACAGCACAGTCTAGCTAGTCTCAGTCTTGCAACCTTGCTCCTCTCTATGATTGCATCTCCTGCTGATGAGCCGTGGACAAGCAGTGACATGGTTTTTGTCGGTGCAGAGCTTGCTGGTGAGGTGATGGAGGTGTACAAGGAGGCAGGAGCCATGGCCTGGCACTCACTGCCCTCCTGCCTGCACTCTGCCTACAGCCGCTGCGCCACCACCCTTGCTGAGGGCATCATCATCCTCAATTTCCTCTGGAAGGAGTTGTGTGGTGATTGTCAATGTGCCATGAGGGCACTCACGGGCGACTTCAGCGCTGTGGTCATGGGTTGCGAAATGGTTGTGCTGCTGCTGGTGGCCTCTGTTGTGTGTAAGTATTCCTCTCACATTGTCAGCTGTGGTGTGTGTGCATGCCAGCCGATTGACCTGCCATGTCTTTCCAACGCTCCTGCCGTGATAAGTTGTGACATGCTGTGCTAAACATTGCTTCAGCAGTGCATCTGTCAGAAATGTTTCCAACATGTGCATGATACAAGAGCAGCTGGGCAGCATTCATGTTGTCATCTCGGTTTGCTTGATCTCTTCTTTGCAAGGTCATGGCTGGCATGTCTGCAAGGGCAGTGCACTGTCAGATCATCTATCAACTTGCCAACCTGGTCGTTTCAGACAACACTCTTCGTTGTTTGTGCAGGGATGATAAGGCGCCTGCTACGTCTTGAGAGACAACTGGCATCGTCCCGGCTGAGTAGCAACATTCGCCACAACGCCAGCCTCAAAAACCACTGCAGCAGCAAGAGGGTAACCAATGATCTGGAAAGCACCACTGACAAGTTGAAGCGTGGCATCAACTTTGCCCACCGGTTACTGGGAAACCACCATGTGCGCACAGGCCGACGTCACAAGGCCACAAAGGGCAGCCTGTCTTTGCTGAAAAGGCAGCAGGTCAAGGCCAGAAGGCAGAGGCTGGCCCTGAAGAAGCAGCTTCAAAGGGCACTTGCCCAGCAGAGTATGTTGGAGCGCCAGATGGAGCGCCTCCAGCAGATCCTGGATGTTGTTCTACAGGTGAGCACAGAGTGCACTGTCATACATGCGCTTAGACACTTGTTGTGTGTGTTGTATTCCTGTTGTGTGCTCTTTTCTATGTCTTGGTCACTGTCTTACCCGTGCATGCAAGAACGCTGTTGTCTCACTTGCATGAGCAGGCATGTACACCTACACACAACAATGCAGCTCTTTTCAACTCAAGCGCAGATGTTGTGACTCACGTCTTTATCTGCACATGTGCATGCTGCATTCTGCGCGCATGTGTGTGCGTGCATTTTCCCTGAGCAACTGTGGTCTTGGTTCATGATTTGTTGCATCATTTGCCTATGTGCATACGTGTGTGTGTAGGTATGTATGTGTGCACACAATTGTTTGTGCATGTGCTACATGCATAAGCGTCAGGACATCATTTGCTGTTGGAACCTAACTCTGGTCCTCATATGATGCATGCGCGTGTCCTTCTTCTCCTCTGCACAATGCATGGTAAGTGTGTCACTCAACAACTTAGCCAGGCACCCAATTCCTGCTGCACTCTGGAGCTCAAACTTGACTGTGCACTGCTGACAGGTGGGCCGCAGCCTGCGCACTGGCAACAGTGCTCAAGCTGCCGAGCTGCTGAACTTGAAGAACCACCTGTCAGAGCAGCAGAGCCACACGGGCGCTGACATCAACACCCTCCAGCAGAAGATGGCGCACCTCCAGACTCAGCTCAGGACTGAGCACAGGACTCAGCACCTGTTGGAGTCACAAGGGGCTCTCATTGCTGAGCTGAGGTATGACCAGAGCTGTGCCTTGTCTGGTTGTCATGTTTCTTGTCTTTGTCCTGCATGGCTGTGTGGCAAAGACACCTTGATGGGCTGTTAGCGCAAGTGCACACAGAGCAATGTCAGCTCATGCGTCCTTGCTGTGATGCTGCAGCAAGGTTTGTTCTGCATGCTTCAGCTTGTTGATGTGTACTTGCCTGTGCTGAGGGAAGTCCTCAAATTACATCTGCCTATACAACCATTAAAGTGGTAACACATGTACTGTTGTGTCATGCTGTACCTCAAGAATATAACTGAAATTTTACAGGTCTCAGCTGAGCGCTGGGCATGAGAGGCAGGAGGGCCTCATCACCAAGGTGTCTTCCCTGGAGCAGGCCCAGGCAGCCCTTCAGGCAGAATCAGCTGCCAGGCCTAGTGACTCCTTTGTGGATAGGCCTTTCACTGGCCAGGTAGGCTTAGTGAAGCCTCTTGCAGTGATGCATGACCATGCAACCATGATTTTGCATACACACTGGCAATGTGGGTGATGCAGTGAGCGGCAGCAATGTCAATATGTGCTTGCTATGTGTCTGTGGACAGAGCAGACTCCTTTGGTCCACAGCAAACTTGTTGTGGTCCACAGGCATGTTGCGATCTAGTGCTCCAGGCATTGGCAAAACTTTACTACATGGCTTCAGTGTACCGACAGAGGTTTTCCTCGTGTTACTGATGCATGTAGATCACTGGGTGTGACTATTCTCTCCCACATTTGCCACAACTGCTGCCAATGTTGAAGATATTATGCGCATTATGCCTCCACGATAA
>JAABUO010010299.1_pt1 | contig 10364 bp, 10 predicted proteins | sample 5559291 | NCBI WGS metagenome assembly JAABUO01 (sample SAMN10711878, study PRJNA513372) | rock metagenome | isolation source: Antarctica rocks | place: Antarctica: Victoria Land, Finger Mt sud
TGCCATGAATGGGATGGGACCGCGGCCCCCTGGTCCCCGCCCCCCTCCAGGACCCCCTCCACCCGGTCACCCATCTGCCAACCCAGCAAAGAGCAAGTCTACTGGCAAGGTTTCCTCACCAGGTGACTCACGAGTCCATCTGGCAGACTTGCATGGTGAATATGAGGCTTGACCATTGGCCATCCGGTGTGTCAGTGTGCAGTACATGCTGTGACTTCACACCCTTGACTTTTCTTGTTCTGCACATGAGTCTGTACAAGTGCTGATTTGCTATGCGTCAGCACTTGACATGTTTGTATTAATGCATAGCAAGCTGAATGTTGACATTGTGGGACATCGCCTGAAACGTATAGCATGCTGGTGGTGTCTTCAACATTGTTCTTAGCTTTGTAATGTGCAATATGCAGGGTCTACACAGCCGGCTGCAGAGGTGTCTTATGTGGAACGCATTCGTGCGATGTCTGCTCTGTTCAAGGTTGGAGAGATGGCTACCAGTGAGGTGTCCCAAGCAGCTCTTCAGGCAGCCCTCAATTCTGTCCGTGATGGATCCATTTTTGCTGCAAACCACTATGCAGATGCTCTGGACATCTATGTTTGATGATAAAGGTTTCATATCACACACCATACTTACTGTTCAGTCATATTATTGGGGCATTAGTGAAATCTGAAGAAGGAGGTGTGGCTTTCATGATGGCATGCTGGATGTTGATGTTCACGCCACCAGGTTTACAGGTTGCGAGCAATGCTTTTCTTCCATTCAAATGAACAAAGGAATTGAGTAGATATCTACAAATACAGTGGTATGCTGTGGCACTTTACTTGTTGTGTGCGATGCTGATCATCCCGCTCTCCTTGCTTTGTATCTTGAGTCTGTCTCCTGCGTGCAAATAGACATGCTAGATTATCCTTTTGTCATCATGAGTGCATTTCATTTTGATGCTTTCTGCAAGAAACTTGTGCTGCTAATTAGGTGACTTGTGATACGTAGATCAAGAAGTGAAAAGACAGTGCTTGCCTGAACACTCCATTAAGCATTAGTGAAATTTAGTTTGTTGACTACTGTTACCCCCTTGCAACGGGTGAGTGAATCCCTCCTTATTTGACGTTTGCATTTCTGTGTAAGCATACCTCGCCTTACGTTTGTGGCGTTCATTGAATGCTACACGCAGACAGCCTTTACTACACTTTGGGCTACAACATGACACACAGCTAAGCAAGCCTTGTTTGCCTTGCAGTGTGGGAGACTGCAAATACGCCGTCACATGACCGTAAGATTGGCCAGGCATGCGTTTCACAATCGCGTTCGTTAAGACTGGGAGCCCGTTGCCTCAGGACGCGTTGGTAGAAAATCTCGCACCATGAGCAACATACTGATGCGCCGTACGTGCTGCATCAATTGCCGCCAGACGCAACGCTTCCTTGCTCACACTTTCAGGCAGTCTTTGTGTCGGGCACCCCCCGTGAGCGGAAATGCAATACGCCCCCCGTGTCATTTGCATAGCTGCTCAGCGTTGGCAGGTACATGAACGCAAATAAGCGAGCATTGAAAGCCAGCATTGGGTAGAGTGCTTGCAAGCGTTACGTGATCTCACTACGCAGGCTCCGCGGATAGCCTGGTCCTGGGAATCGAGACTAGCTGTGATGACACAGGTGTTGCAGTTATCAGCACCAGTGGCCGCATCTTCAGCGACACGTTGGCCAGTCAGGTGCTGGCCTTCGGCACAAATGTTTGTCCACAGTCATACGCTGCTAATTCCTATTGCCGCGATCAATTGAGAAATTTGATGGTACAGGCAGACGTACATGCGGCATATGGAGGTGTGGTACCAAACTTGGCAATGGAAGCTCACAAAGCTGCTATGGACAGCTGTGTTGAGGATGCGCTGCAACAGGCTGGAATCACAGCACAGGATCTTTCAGCTGTGGCTGTGTCAATTGGGCCGGGGCTGAGTCCATGCCTGCAGGTGTGTCCTTGCATCTATCTGGCTGTTTTGCTCCTGGAAGCAGTTGTGGTGGGCGTGATGTCTATGCGAGTCACACATCTGCAGTCACCATGACGCATTGAGAGTCCTGTACAACCTGCTGCTTCCAACTATGGTGCGCTCAGATACCTTCTCAGCATGCAGAAGCACTCAGGCTGATGTGTTCTGCCAGTGTAGGTTGGTGTCAGAAAAGCACACCAGCTTGCACAGCAGCATCACCTGAAGCTAGTGCCTGTTCATCACATGGAGGCGCATGCGCTGGTGGCTCGCCTTGCTGCAGATGTGCCCTTCCCTTTCCTGTGCATGCTGGTGTCAGGCGGCCACAACATGCTGCTTGTCGCTCATGCTGTGGGCGATTACACCTTAATGGGATCCACCCTTAATGATTCTGTAGGTGGGCGGGCAGCAAACGTGTATATCTCCGCTTCCATGGCGCCATTGTTCATGACTACTGAGTTGAAGCATGCGCACTGTGTTGTCATGAGTACCTTCAAGTTGTGCTCAGTGGCATACCGCATGTGACCATTTCCTTCCTGCCTTTGCAGCGGCAAGCTATTCACCATTTTCAACACTGCGTACAACACAGATCTATGCAATCTGTCTCGATGACGCGCCAAACCCTTGCATCTGCTGTGCTTTTTTATGCCACATTGCCGTCAGTACGTCCCGTCATATGGTCAGGCTCAAGCATGGTTGGTGGTGGCTCAAGGTTCTGCCATGAGGTTCACCACTTGCTGGCATCCATCACTTGCAACATACGCCCTGCTGCAATGTGTACAGGCGAAGCTTTTGATAAGATTGCACGCCTACTGGGGCTTGACCTCAGACCAAATGGTGGTGCTGCACTGGAAGCGTTTGCAAAGAGGGGTGATCCTCACAGATACCCTTTTACAGTACCCCTACGGCGCAACAATGACTGCAACTTCAGCTATGCTGGGCTGAAGAACAGTGTGAGACTAGCTATACAAGCAGAGGCACCAGGGGAAGCTACAGCTGCCAATGAACAGGTCTGCAACACTGCTCATAGTCCCACTCAGTTCATGGTTTATCTACACCCTTCTTTGAAAACAGAATGGAAAAAGCACACTCATTTGTTGACTTGCATTGACTGGTGATGAGGAGCTGACTGATCAGATGAAGAACAAACTTCATTGGCCTGCATCAGTCATTTGTGCAAGGCCTTCATGTCGTTCACAGGTTGCTGCTCTTTGTGTCTGCATTGCCTGCAAGGTATGTAGGCTTGTCCCGGTCGCCCACTGTGCTTCATTGGAGCAGAGTCTGAGACAGCAGGCAAGAACGTGGACTAGCAACAACACAGCGCTTGTCAGAAGGCATGCAACATCTGCACACATGCTTCTCTGCTGTTATTGTAAGCTCATCTCCCCAAGAAGCCACTGCTGACAGACAACAGACAGTTTGTGAATAAATTTCATGCGCTTGCAGATCAGAGCTGACATCGCAGCATCGTTTCAGCGTGTTGCTATCACACATTTGACAGAGCGGTGTCGCAGAGCAGCGGTCTGGGCAAAAGAAAGCCACCCAGATATGCAGACGCTGATTGTGGCTGGCGGTGTAGCGTGCAATCAGATGCTCAGGTCCTCTCTGGACAATGTGGCACAAGAAGCAGGCCTGAACCTGGTCTGCCCGCCTGCGCGGCTTTGCACAGATAATGGTGTCATGGTTGCGTGGGCAGGTGCTGAAAGGTGAGGCTGCACTTGCATCGTAAGCTGTTTGAGCTGTCACGTATCAGCCGAGTGCTTTGATCTGAGCGAGTTTGATGATAAAGTTGGGATCAAAACCTGTGAGTCTGGTAGATAGTACAGAGCATGGTGTTTGAAGCGCCACAACAGTGTGAACTGGCCAGTGTTGCTTGTTGCTTGACCAGGTCACGTGACTGGTGCAGTGCAGTGGTGCAGTCCATGTTATTTTGGACTTGCAAGCTGAGACAAAAATCCCTGTGCAGCCTGAGCAGCACGTTGAAGGCTTTCAGATGACGTTGTCAAGGTCAAAAATGCTTGCTGTAAACAGACAGATTGCTTCACCGCTTCTCAAGACTTCAGGCCAGCTGGTTCCTATCATAGTATTCTACTGTGAGCATGTAAGAGAAGTGCACCTCATGACCACCACTCTATTATGATCCTGTGCACAAGTTTGTTGATTCACACTGTCTGGCTAGCATTGACTCGGTACCTTGTGATTGGGATACTCATAGTTGTGTTTGTTGTGCAGATTGCAACTGGGCCTGTGGGAATCACCCCAGCAAGATTTACATGCAGGGGCTCTTGACGTGCGCCCACGATGGCCTCTGACAGATCGGAGGGATTCTCGCAGCATGCCTGCCAAGAAGAGCATGCGCAAAAGCCGCATCTTCACCAGCCTCACGGATTTGACTGCTGAAGCATTGAGCTCGAGTCAGCACCACAGGGCGACAACAGCAGCACTGTAACATGCAAGTCAGCAGCACGCGGCTGCATGCCTGGCTGCACTGCTCAGTGCTTTGTACCTTGACGCTCCCTCTCACCTGTACGCTTTTGTGTTTGTGCCACACAGCTAGCTTCCTTAAGCAAGAACCTTTGACAGCATCAAATTCCATTTTGCTGGACATTTACACCAATAGCGCCCTCTGCACAGAAGTTTTGCCAGTTGTAAAGCCAACAGACCTCAGCAGTGTCACAAATGACAGTGCAATGATGTGGCGTTCAATGATCACAGTTGGTTGTGTGTGCTGCTGCTGACGTCAGCTTCCAGCTGCAGCTGCTTGGCTAGTAACACCCTGCCATGCTACTTCAGCTTATCATGATAAGCTAGGCACTACCATTTATACTCACACATTATTTCAAATTCTTTTGGGTCGTGTATGATTATTGACAGCCACCCAACAGCTTCCTCTACAGGGCAGATCGCAATTTTACAAGTGCTATATACACCTTTGGCGTGTTGCAGCAGCCAGTTCCTTCGAAGATCAATGCAATATCGGGCCAGCATTCTGGTCAAGGCCACTATTGGAGATTGATGTGCCAGCTATTTGTTCGAGTACTTCTGTACTTATAGTGGACAGCTATCGGTTAGACCTCTTAGACCCGTCGAAAACAGTGTCTAAGAAAGATGTCTATATACGTCCTTATGTTTGAGTAAGCACCAGTGCAGCGCTACATGTATAACTAGCATTCCTGTTTCTTGATTGTTGACCGCAAAACAGCCAGCAACAGTCTCTCTGAGGTTGTAAGGCCTATTGAAACACACTGTACCCTCTGAATATTGCACTGACCATGCAGTCAAATCTGTCCATGTGTGTGTGCGTGCAAAGCAACCAGTTTGCTGCAAGAACCACACGCTACTGTGCATGTGCACACAATGTCAATCCGCATGTCTCATGTCATATCAGAGCATCAACACTGCCTACAGCAGAGACCTCACAATGCTCAGATGATTTGGGCAACTCACTACTCAAATGGTTTGAGGAACTCTCCACTCAAGGAATGCCTGTTTTGTAAATGCATGTCCGCTTGCTCCCTCCACTCTAGCAAGCTTGCTCAATGGTGCAAGTTTGGCAAGCAGGTCTTATTGTCATGGCACTATGAATAACCTTGATGAAATCGGGTTGGTTGCAGCGACAAACACCTAAGGACACCCTGTCAGAGGAGCGACCTAATGTTGACTGCTCCTGCACAACTTTAGCATTAAGTTTCTGGTTTGCTGGGGGATGTCATCAATTGTCTCAACTCCGTCTCATAAGCTGGGTCCTCTGGATGCACAGTCAGCATATAAGTTTGGGACAGCACATCTTGGACTTTCTGCAGTTGGTTTCCCTTGATCAAAGCATGCAGGTCTGCTATGACATATGGTTGTGACTGTCTGGGAATTTGCAGGTTGCTCATTGGGCTGTGCAAGACTGTAAAGAATTGTTTGCACTCATCTTGATCAAGAAAAGTTGTGAGATCTGGCATGTCATTTCCCTCGTCGAAAGGGTACTCAATATTCTGAGCATAGCTGATGTGCACATCCTGCTCGTCCATGCCATCATGCCCACTTGCATACATGTTGTCAAAGTCATCCTCAAACTGCAGCTCAGTGTTCTGTCTGATATACCAAGCAACCAAACTATAGCTCACTGGGGGCAGCAGATACCCTGCTGCACAGGCTTGGAGCCCATGCTCCTCATCCAAGAATGCACATGCTATTGCACGCACAAGGTCTTCATCTTGAGCGCTGCGGCTTTTCATTATTGCCGTCCGTATGCTACGGCGTGCCTGCAAGGACAGGCTACATGTTGAAGTGTCACGCGCTGGAACAAGCCAAACGATACATATGGATACTTGTCGACAGGCCATATGCAGCAGCCATATGCAGCAGCACGTCACAGCTGTCAGTATCTATAAGGTTGTTTGCACAGAAGACTTGCCTTGACCAAACAGGATATTGCAGCAAGGCCGAATCCAAAAAAAAGCACGGGACGTCTCGCAATGTATCGAGCAACGGATTCTGCAGTCGATATTGCAGAATGCATGACCCCTGCGGGGCTTTGTGGTTGCTGGTAGTCAATACCTTTCCTATGCTTTTCTTCCAGTCAACTTTTGCTGTCTTTCCATTGAAGCGTCTTTGGCGCGAGTTACGATTGACTGTATAGAAGCAAACGGAGTGAGAGATACAGCCACAAGTACTTAAATTGGTCCAAGAGCGTCTGTTGTTGAGCGTTGCAACTGATGCACAAATAAATCCGACACGCACATTCGTTTACCAATTTTCGAAGATGGCCATAGCTCTTCAGAGTCGTCAGACTTGGCGTGCAGAGTCACAAGGGGTACCAGCGCAGACAGAAGCGGACGACGTGGTGCACCCCTGGAAAATCGCTGAGCCCAGTCGCGACGTCGACCTCCTCTCTGCTGTGCAATCGCACGATTTGCAATCTGAACGTAAGACATTGCAAGATGGGATCTGGATTGTAAAACACAGGTCGCAGCATACGGCAGGGCGACATGCAGAGGAGTACGTATGCTATTTCTCATTTGGTTTCGGAGCAAGCATATAGTCTGAAACTGCCAGTGTGCGCCGCTCCGGTGTCTGTGCGCCAAAAGCAAGCAATTCCACCAGCACATAGCTTTGTAGTCACACAACAAATGTTAAAGTAGCTCCGCTGGTCAATAAGTCATCGACACGTATGACCTGAATACAAGGGCAGCGTTCATGTAATAAGGCAGTGTGAGCCAGCATACAACAACAACTTGCTCAAGCCAAAACGGCTCGATAGCAGTCTTCTTGCGTTAGCTGCCTTACAGCATGTCGCAAGCAGCTGGAACACTGCAGCAGCAAGTATCAGCGCTGTTGACTTTGCCAGGAGAGGCTGAGGTTCATGCTTACTACGAGCAAGTAAGCTCCCTAAAGGACAGCTGAATCATCTGAGTCTGACTCAAACCACCACAGTCCATGAAAGCAAGCTGGGGCTCATTTACAGGTGCTACTGCACCTAAACAGCACGATGACCATTCGCCCTGACTCAGGCAGTGGCAAAGGGAAGGGGGTCTTTGCTCACACAGTGTGTATCCAGCTGAGCAAACATGCAACACGCGCTTCAGCAAACCAACTTCACCTCCCAATTGCCAACCCATGCTGACTGCAGGCCATTCAAGATGAACAGACAATCCTGCAAGAAGCTCCACTAGTGGCTGGCCAGCATACTTCAAACAAAGCCTTTGCTCTTGTATGCAGCCACTGCTTTCAATTCCTAGGATCCATCAGAATGCAACTTGCGTGGTGCAAGCTGGCAGCACTCTGCGACGGTATGCAGTACTCATACTGTCCCACTGTGGTTCTTGCACTCTGCAGCAAGTGTACAATTGCATGTATCAAAGGAGCTGTGCTATGTCACAATGCAAATGAGACTAGCTCATCACTGAGTAGTACTGCCTCATATAGGGACGCCCCCTTATGATCTGGAGCAGCTGCGGGCTATTGAGCGCCAGCTGCACCAAACGACCTTCAGTGAGCAGTGGCAAATGCCACAACCGGTAGGCTTGTCTGTCTACACCAACATATGATGCATGTAGTGAGATGCAGCATGCTTGCGCCACCTGCAATAGGTAGTGCAAGGTAAATAGCACATGCTGACTTGTTATACTTTGACATATCTATGTTGGATAGGACCACAACAAGGTTGTGATAATGAACTGATGAACCTGATATAGCTGCAAGAGCTCATTGCGGTCTTGCACCTGCAAGTGCTGTCAAGCACGATGATCAATCATGCCGGCATGACACTCTGCAGCACACATACATGCAGTACACAAACATGCAGTAGAACATACAGTACACAACATGCAGTTCAACTTGCAGTACGCAACATGCAGTACATAGACAAGCAGCACACAAACTTGCAGTGCACAGACGTGCAGTATAACATGCAGCACACAAACATGCAGTTCAACATGCAGCAGTCAAACATGCAGGTGGCCTGCCCTTCAGGGTGCCAGGATGAGGTGTACTGCAGCCAGCATTGCGCAACAGCAGCTTGGGCTGCTCACCATTCACTTCTATGCTGCCAGGCAACTCGCGCAAGGTGCTGCTTCATGCTGCACTTGTGATGAACTCTGTACATCTGCTTACTTGTGTAAAGTACTGTTGGTGACAGCTGCATGTGTTGATTGCTTGGTCAATCGGCTGCAGTTGAATCACTCTGTTGCTGCTTGAACTGGGCCGTGCAATGTCAGGCTGCAGTAAGCAAACCACTTACAGGTTTTGCCGTCAGGTCCAGCATTGGGATTGTATGCGGATTGTCCGACTTACAAAATATACACAACTGGTAGCACAGACCAAACCTTGCCAAGTGGCCAGCTGACTTGAGCAGCAAGAGCACTCTTGCATTGAATTGCTTGCATCATATCACACTGCAGCTTTCAAGCTCCTGATCTAGGCTGCTCCCATGAACTGCTTGCTCAAAAGGAAAAACAGGAGAAAATCAAAGTCCATGCAGCAGTGAGCTCATTATGGATGAAGCCGTGCATCAAGACAGAGTGTGCGTGTGTGCTGCACAGCAACCTTTGTACATGTTTCGAAAGGGCCATGAGCAATGTTGCACACAGGACAGACCCGACCCAGAAGGCTCTGCAGCTGAAACCCCATCCATCAGTGGCCACCACGCATCCAGCAGTGGCCACCATGCATCCAGCAGTGGCCACAACGCATCCAGCAGTGGCCACCACGCATCCAGCAGTGGCCACCACGCATCTGGCAGTGGGAGTCACGCGTCTAGCAGCAACGACTACACCTTTGGCAATCAAACGGCAGCAAACTCAGCCAGCAGCAGGGCTCAGTTGCCTGCCGGCCATGCTGCTGCCATGAGGGAGTTCAGGGAGCATGCAGACAACACCAATGACATCTTCCTGGTAGCGGCGCAGGCCATTGCACACAGCCTCATCACTGCACATACTGCTTTGGCATCAGGTAAGTGTACAGCCTGTCTTCTGCCACTTGTGCTATCTCTGTGGTCCCTCTTGATATCGGATGACAGCTTGCGCTTAAGCATGAGATGCAATCAGCTTCACTTGGCCATTTTCTGTCAGCCTAAACATGCCCACACACTCCTGCAAACGTGCAAAAGGATGCCAGGCATTTTTGTGGCCACACAGCGAAAGATGACTGGCATCAATTTGTGCCTTTGCGGGAGCTGTTTAGGCTGAGATAACATGACCAAGGCCTGATCCTGCTCATCCTGCTGTACACAGTACGCCCCAGTGCAGTTGGTTCCCTGACAGATATTTAAGCCTTTTACCACTACAGTTTTGTTGTTACGCCCTGTTGTAAGCTGGCAAGCCAGCATGACAATCTCCAGCCACAATTGCTGCATCTCTATGGCTGCAACAGGTGGACCGAGCAATCTGAGTTGTTGGGAGGCCTTGTTAAAGGGTTGGCAGCCGTACCGCATGGGCTGGAAGAAGGTGTGGTGGGAGTGTGTTGCCTGCCCTGAAGATGTAGATGATGAGCAGGCTTTCAGACAGGGTACTGTCACTTGCGCCTATTTGTCTCCACTGAATGCATTTTGACCACAACCTTAGCTGGCTGCTAGCTGCAATCTTGAATGCTGCTTTACTTGGGTCTCTGACGCTGCAGCACATCTGTACGAGCGCAGACTGTGCTGTGGTGCTCACAATCTCACTAGTCTCTGTCAAAAGCAAGGAATGCTGCGTTTGTTGACGAAGCCACCATTGATTCATGGTTGTTTGTGTGACTCAAAAATTCTGGCTCAGTCGTGCACAACATTTCCAGTTGTTGCAGTATTTTGGTCTCAGATGCTGCCTCATCAGCACCGTATGAGTGCCTCTACAAGTAAAAGCACATGCAGTTTTTGACAGTAGTCACAACTGTAGTTTCACCACAGCTGTGACGAGA
>JAABUO010010300.1_pt1 | contig 10364 bp, 4 predicted proteins | sample 5559291 | NCBI WGS metagenome assembly JAABUO01 (sample SAMN10711878, study PRJNA513372) | rock metagenome | isolation source: Antarctica rocks | place: Antarctica: Victoria Land, Finger Mt sud
GCGGTCCACTGCCATGCTTCATCTTGCATCCATGACGGGGAACTGCCCCAACCCTTCCCTTCTTGGCCCATCATAGCTTCCCAGCTCTCAAGGTCAGTATTTGCACCACTGCTAGATCTAAGAAGACCCCCTTTTCGCTTCTTCTGTCTCGTGGCCGTATCTGTTCGCCGATGCTCAATAAAATCAACTGCCATCGAGAAGAGAACAACGACCATAGCTGTCCATTCCGTATCAGTCTCTTCCTCTGGACGAGTACGGAGCCAGCGCAAAGCATCCCACCAGCAACCAAGTATCGAGTCTCGGTCTCTCTCGACATCGGGCAATACTGACGTACACACTTTGATGATTTTGCTTACATGAGGATCATGCGGCTCGAGTTGCACTTCAACACGATGCCTAGATCCATCTGTATCCACAACGTCCACCTGACCTCTAGGACCTCTATGCCGCAGTGCTACTAAAGCTTGTAGTCCGCGGCTAAGCACCCTCTTATACCCACCTTCACGCCTTTGCCGTAGAGAAACACCGTTCGTCACTAGGTAGGGATCGTTAACACATAAACTACTAGGGAGCTTTATGAGATGCCTAGAGCCCCAAGGAGCTTGTAACGATAATTCACCCATGCCGTCTATTGTTTCACTGAGTACGAGGACCCGAGACCAAGCTTCATCCGTGATTTTGCAGGCATCTATTATACCCCTTTCTTTCGTCGAGCTAACAATGCTAACATTATGATGCTGTGGCTTCTTCGAAACCTCACCTGCTGTTCGCTGGTGGTTCCGCTTTGCGTTCCTAGCTGAACTCTGAGCTCGCACCCTAATCTGGAGGACTAAGAGCGTTCGGGCAGCCCGGTCAACTAGACACAGGAAAACAGCCCCGCCGTCATGATCATTGTCCGCAAGACTGTAATTTGGTGGTCTCAATGTGAAAATCTTCGTTTCGCTGTGCCCACTCTTGCTCAATGAATGCTGACTATTCGTCTTTTCGCGCGGTATGCTTTGAATTCTATTCAAAACCATCTCCTTCCTCAGACCTTGAATAGATCCGTTCAAACCGGAGCAATCCAAACCTTCCGAGTCGTCGATGCTATCGACCTCATCCATAGTATCTTCAAACGACGATTCATACGAGCCAAGGCCACCAAAACTTGTTCGGAGTTCATTGCTGGGGCGCGAACGAGGTTGATCCAATACATTTTCAGGACCAGCGCTAAGACGAGAGCCGTATGTACTTCTCCGAGCGCCAGTCGTTATGGGATGGCCACCTGCAAGATCAGTGAATGTTGATTTATCGTGGCTTGTAGACAAGTCTGCCCGGGCAAGCAATGAGCTCACTCGCCGGGAAGATTTAGCAGGCATAGCTGGATTTTCAAAAGCTAGGTCTAATTGCGATATCAGATCTTCTTGATTGTCCGTCAAGCTCTGTTCAAGCATTCCCTCCTGACTGGAGGGGTTACGCGCCCTCGCAGCGCCAAAGCTTTCCCTTCCAACAGCGCTTCTGGATAAGGGCGTATTGGCCCCGGTACCCGCACCAGGCCCATACGAGCTGCGACGACGAGACAGAGTCCCGCTCGCGGTTAATGTACGCCGGCGTCGTGAACTAGCCGCAGGTTCAGGATCCACGTACGTGAGAGTCCAGAGAGTATAGATTCCGGTTTCTTGATTAAGGGTCACAGCTAGGCTAAGCGGACACGCTGGAGAAATAGCGGACTCACTACGCCGTAGTTCATCTTGCGAGGACACATACATGAGGCACTCACGCTCATCCAGACCATCAAAACCAAGTGTTACTTTCCCGTGTTGACCATGCGAATCTTCAACAGATGTGATCATCCCTGCGGTTACGATACCCATCTCACTGAGAGGGTCAGTAAGGCAGAACACTCTTGGAAGCTTAGCTTTCGTAGCGGGAGTGGACCTCTGCAAGAGACCAGTTAATAACGACTTGAAAGGTTGATCTGATTCTGGTGACATGCTTATGTTGGTTAGAGTCTTGTGTCCTTGAACCTGAGAGCTGGGTGCTGCTTCTGAGAAGCTTGGGTCGGACATAGCAAAGGAGTTAGGCGGTACAGACGGTAGCTGGGGCGTTGGTGGTATCACCGCCACTTCATGGAGCTTTCGCTGTAGGAGAATTCCATGGTTCAAGGGGAAAATCACATCCACTTCGAATGGTAGATGCACAGTATGGCTTGTACCAGACAAAAAGAAAACATGAGCTTGAGTTTTTAAGACGACAACTAAGGCGCGAGCATCTGGGGCGTCCTCATCACTAGAAGCTCCAGAACCAGACAAGTTGTAAATTTGACTCTCATGAATTTTAGAATTTGAAAAAGGTCCGGTGGGCCCCCTCTTTGAAGAGGGTGCAGATACCCTAGATTTTCTGACATTCAGCTCCGCCTTAGTAGATAAATTGACTCGACGCTGTTCGGGTGAACCAGACTGTGTGACAAAGCTAGAAGGCTTCGTTTGGGGTTTAAGAGGAAATTTGGTAAAGACTGCTTGTGTGATAGCCTCATGTTCAATGTCGAAACGAAAAACTCTCTGTATCACACCTCCCCGAGACCAGACGACACAGTGTTCCGTAATGACCAGCTCTTCTCCCTCTCCACTTTCGTCTGCCCCATGCTCGTGTATAGTTTGCCAGGTGAATAGGTGCTCTGGAGGTTCCGCGGGGAGAATGCCCTCTGCCACAAGGAATGGTACAGCCGATGGCTTGTGAAGGCCTAGGGAAGTCACCAAAGCCATAACCACACGTTCTTCCCGCTCCTCTTTCAAGATCTGATTTATTACAAACTATTGTCATAGCGTTAGCATATTCACTAAGAAGGCTTGTGTTTGAAGTTGAATATGATAAACGCGAAAAGCGTAACTCTGGGAAGTGTTTAGCGCATTTTCTACTCCATGCTAGACGTGATCTTCAAGTGACAACTTCCCACATGCAAGCTTGGCTCTAAGCCAAAAATGAAACCATCCGTTAAGTTAATTGACAACTTACTTCACTCTTGGTAAGAAGCGCAGTCTAGACTCAGGATCTGCGATGCTGACCATTTGACGGCAGCTACGATCTACCTCACCGCGTTAATGTATCCAAAGTCTATCCCCTCATTTCTCCTAACAGCTCAACCATCGTTGTGTATGGTCATGAGCAGGGTCTTCGCATCCTCTGGCGGGATGGAAAACGCTTCAAAAAGTTCCAGAAACCACAGGAGCAGAAGTCTGAGCCTAATGGCACAAGCAACAATGAGATCATGGTCCCAGACTTGGATGATGACCAGCAAGCTACAAAACCAGCAGAGCCATACATGGATAATCCTGTCTTCGAGGAAGAAGAAGAGGAGTATGATGCCTCAAAGCCCTTCAACCCAATCATTCAAGAACTTGATCTACCAATTGGTGTTGAAGTTCTACACCTTTCATTCCCGCATTTACCGTTAGAGCCACAACATACTACATCAGAGACTTTGCCGAAGTTGTTGTCTACAAATATCATTCTAGCTACAGCATGCTCTGATACAAGTATAAGAATTTTCTCTGTCCCAATTATGCCACCGTCTCCTCAAAACAAAGCAAGATCAGAACCAAGAGCTAGGATCACCGTTACCCATACGGGAAAGGGTCCTTTTGGAGAGCAGATGGTCGTCATTCCCAGCGTCGGAGGTCATCAGAGTATCCCAAGGGGTGTCTCTATCGCCTTGACTTCTCAAATGCTTCAAAGTGTGGAGGATGTTGATATGCCGGATGTTGATCATAAAGATTCTCAGATTCAGCCTCGAAGGTCGTCACGCTCGCGAAGCCTTAGTCGGTCGAGACCTGCTGATGGAAACCATTTATGGGAATTCCTTGTTGCGTCGCATTCTGACAGTGGCTCGGGACTCCTCCTAATCAACAGAGTACCTTTTACAAGTGACACAATTGGCAACAATAGTAGACCTCAAGAACAAAGTATCCCGTGGCGAATACGAAGTCTTGCATCACCAGCGACATCTGTTGATTTTAATCCGTCATTTTTCCCTGCACCACAGCACTCGCAATTGATCGTGGCAGAATCTCGGGCTGTTCGAGTTTACGATTGCAAACCCCAGTCTACTTCAGATCCTGGTTCATGGCTCTTCTCGCTCTACACCGGCTTCCAGAGCTCCATTGTCAGTCCTCCTAGGCGGAAGCAAATTTTGGGCGTACAATGGGGGCTCGGCGGCTATGCCATCATTGTGCTACTTGCGGACGGCGAATGGGGCGTGTGGGATCTAAAAGGCGCGGGTCCAAAGGCCAGTGGCGATATAAAGCGTACACCGTCCAGAGGAGCATCTCTACCCTTTGCAATTAGCGGCTGGGTTTGCAGCAGTCCTGTGTCAAAAAGCATAACAAAGAGTACAAACAATCATAAAGATAACAAATCCCGGCTTGCGCCCATGACGCCCGGGACTCGAAAAGTCAGACAGGATGCTCTGTTTTCAGGCTCTACGACCACTGCTACTTCCCAAACAGATAGGCCCAGCCGAGGTGGTCTGTCCGTTTCCCCAATCCATCATTCATCAAACAGCAAAGTAGATGACGAATCTTTACTTCTATGGTATGGAGATAGCGTAACGGTCATACCCAGTCTTTTCAACCACTGGCAAAACAAAGTAAAAGGATCTGGCAACCTCTTCGGCGCCGGAGTCAGGGGCCAACCAAAAGAATATAACAGCATCCATCTGGGCGGTGAAGCCAGGCACAATGTTTCTCTCTTTCCCGGAAACCATCCTAAACACGGAGGCAAGGCAGATACAGATGATTTGATCGAGATTCTCGTTACTGGCGAGCACCGCCTGATTATCGTCGCCCCTCCTATGAAACCTCCAGCACCCGCTTCAACAGCCCCACCTCAGCCCTCATCAAAGTCCACAGATGAGCGCTTGCTAGCTAGAAGTGAACTTGATGTGGATGGCATGGAGAGAATACTATCTGGCATGTCCAACGGACAAACCGACGAACCTCGCAATGGTACAACTCCCAAGAGGAAAGCCGACTTCCTTCCGTTGCAACCCCTAATGTGAATCTCCCTCGCGTAGTAGTCGATTACCTCTTTTCTTTTTGTATTAAAAGCGTCTAGATACCCAAATAAAGTTCCTTTCGAGTTCATACGCTCCTCCTCCCATTCTCTCCTTCCTTATCTCCCCTTTTCCCCTACCCTAACCTTCCCTTTTCTCCTTGAGCCAAACCGCGGGACCAAGGTAGAGCCTCGGGAAGATCAATCCCCCCGGCCCAGTATATCTCGCGACATATCAGAAGCTTGCCCACACCTTTCACGACACATCCGTAACGACCTTTCTAGGCGTATCGGGATAGTGTGATTCTCGCAAGGGAAGGAAAGGGGTGGGTTACTTGCGCCTCCTTGCCCAAATCGGCTTTAGGGTCGGAGGGACGGCCGGAGCAAGATACCACACTTTTGTTGCGTGTATCCTTGTGAGGATGTCGAGGCTTCGGACGGTAGGACTGGGAAGTGCTGCTTCAAGTGTCCTAAGCCGGGAAATGGTCCAGGTTGCTACATGTTTGAATGGTCAAGTTAGATGTGTAATAAGGCGAGAGCTCTGCAAATTTCACAGTGCATGTGTTTTGTTTCATTGTAAAATCTCTGGAGAGCTCAGTTTCCACTATGATCTCAGATCTGCCTCCTCGACGAAGCTATGCGAGACGCTTATTTTTGCTACGTGTTCCAAGAGTCCAGTCATATGTGAAGCCTCTCGTTTTACAATCGATAAAAGCCTGTAATACTCACACTACACATCCCGGATTCCAACCCCCAAAAACTGTGTCTTGAGATTCATAGTCAGGCCTCTCAGTCAGTCCACCCTAACGACTCCAACTCTCTCCGGACTCCATCCTCTGTGTCCATCTTCTTAATTTGCGTGCCTTCCAGCTTCTCCCCTCCCGCCCGTCTCATCTTCAAATCGTCAATCGCACGCAACTTCTTCAACAGCGCCCGGAACTTTTTATCTTGCGAAGTTCCCCCACTATCTGGTGACGTCACTGTAAGATCTGCAGCTGCGGCTGACGTATGACTGCCATTAACAGCCAAAGATGGAGCATTTGCGTGCCGCTGATTCGGCTGACGTTGCTCACGCTGCCCTTGTTCACGTTTCTCTTGCAGCGATCGTGGGCGACTTTCCGATTTTCCTTTCGATGGATTTCTCTCATGAGATCCTCTGTCTCTCCGTTCGGGATTTTTTTTGGGACTCGGCGTAGTCGACGGGGCTGCACTATCAGTAGGAGGGACTAGTCCAGCGGTTTTGTCAGCCGCTTCTTTGGCCTTCTTTGCTTCACGCTTTTTTTTGTTCTTCAATGCTGCTTTTGACAGATGCTCATCGCCTTCAGCAGCGGGGGGTAGAGGCACATCTCCGCTACCCTCGGAAGCTGCTTCTGCGCCTGGGACCTCACGTTTTCGAGGCTTGCCGAACCCATTGAACGCAATACCTTGTGATAAACTACCATTACTGACGTATGCTGCGCCTCCTTCGTCCTCTCGCTTGAAGGCCAACGGGGTAACCTGGCCACGCGCGCCAGGCGGTCGATATGCTCCAGCAGGTTTGGAAGGGGTTTTGACTGTGCCCAAATATGCTAATGCGGATGAATGCGGTGTAGGTACTGGGTGTAGTGGATTCGCCAAGGGGTGTGTGGTCGTTGATTGAGGCCTCCAGGTGACATGATAGAGTTCTTGTATTTCTTGTTTGTACATCAATCCTCCCCCAGCGTGCCAGATTCTTACACCGTTGTCCACTCGCAATCGTGGGCTGGTTGTCGCTGTCAGGATGTGCTTTCCATCCGGGCTCCACTCGCAGACGCTGGCGTTGCTGGCTTCAATCGTGCATATCTTATAATGGTCTTTTTCAAGGTCGTATATATCCATCTGGCCTGCCAAATTACCAAAGCCGGCTACAAGCACGAATCGACCATGCGGCGAGAATAGAATAGTGTTTCGAGGTCCAAGAGCAAAGTTGTGCGTCGGAACGCCCCGAGTATTGAACAAAGTCGTTTTGGCAGGCATATAGCCGTACACAACACCAAACTCTTTCGAGTTTGGCGACCAAGTTACATCATGAATTGGACCCTCCTTGTCTAGGGATATGTCAGCGGAAAGCACGAGTATGGGGGGCAAGATCTTATGAACCTACCTAAATCAATCCTGGAGTCGAAGCCCCCATTGGCACTAAGGAGATACAGAGTCGTCTCTCCATAGTAGTTTTTCCCAGACTTATCCACCTCGGTTTGAGCTAGCACAACCAGACTCGTGCCTTCGGAATTCCACTTTAGCTGGACTTTGTCCCCCTTGAAAAAGTTCTTTTGGGACGCCGGAACTTCGAAGTTTGGCACATTGAAAATCTTCACGACAGCAGGGAGGCCCTTTCAACCTATCAGTATTCAAGATGTAGCAGGGGCAGAACAATGGCCATACTTTGCGTTCTGGAACGAAAACAGCAATTGAATGGTTTTTTCCAGGCGACACCGCAAAGTCTACCACACCCTCCACCCGTAGCTTATTCCAAACCACTCGGAGGTCATGGCTTTGGTAGAACTGGACCTCGTTTGTGACTACCCTAGCGCAGTAACGTTCGTCGTACGTGTACAGGAGGTTCCACCCTGTTTGGGATTTTTGGACGAAACGCCCTACAACGTTCTGCTCTCCTTCCCCTGCATTAGGCCCACCTTCCTCGACCACCCTCCAGACCTTCAGATTCTTGACTGCGTCGCCATCTTCGTCCTTCGAAGGTCGTTGCCAGGTAATTATGAATGTGCCGAGAGGGGAAAATCCCAGTTCATAAACATTCTGAGCGGGTAAGGAAGTTATCATGTAACCCACAGAGGCATCGATGACAGTGACCCTGTCGTTGTCAGCAGGTATTGTGCGAGAAACCCGCAAAATCTCCTTACCTCTCAGGCGACGCCCAAGCAAAGTAGTGTCCGCAAGGGGAGTAGGCGCAGCATCTGAGGTTACCTTCGGGCCTTTAACAATGATTCAGCATCCGGCCCCTCAATCACGGGCCTCGAACCCGGTGATGGGAATTGGTGATTTACTTCTCAAAGCCGGACAAAGGCTCGTAAATTGGAGCAGCATCGACAACACCAATCTCCTTCGAGGTTCGATCTAGAGTATAGTAATATCTTTAAGTATTGCGTCCTACAACCATCTAGCGAAAGGCCGGATAGAGACATTTAAACATCTGACTACATGTAAACTTACATGCGAATTGCGTGGGAACAGCCATGACTAGTAAAAGCCACAGGGGTTTCAACGTAATGAATTGCTTCGAGTAAGAGGCAGGATTCTGGTCCCCTTGTGGATGTTTAAAGCTTGATGATAGCTTTGGTGACTACCTCACAAAGCTTCAGGAACTGTTACGCAATTACCCAACGCGATTAGGCCACTTTTCGAGGATAACATGCAGGACTCGCAACGAAGATGACGGGGAGGTTGGGAACGGAGGGCAGAGGAAGACGATGTTCTGACGCAGCCGAGACTCTTCACACAACGGTTTTTATCTTTGTTTACCCAAAAGGTACTAGATATCTCGGCACTAAGCGAGAGCTGCCAAGCCGGAGACTACCGACTTATTTCAAGGCACCTAATGCATACTACTCCGAGCATCGTTAAAAGTCATGATCTAATATGTAACAGAATATCTTATTTTCAAAGCTCGATTCCGATTAGTTCTTACAAGAAGATGATCATTTCAGCATGAGGTGGTTTAACGTCTTAGCGTACTTTAGGTCGACGTTTTTATGTTAATACATCTTTAAATATTAGCTACATTAGCTAAAAATCATAGTAAATACGATGCGCATATAATGTATAAATAATATGTAAATTATAAGATAATATTATTTAAAATGCTATGTAAAATTTTATGTGCAACGTTATGTATAATGCTATGTATAAATTTTAGTAAAAGTTAATTTTTACACATTTAAAGCATTAAATAAGATAAAATTTAAAGCATAATAAGAGTTAATAAAAGATAAGTTTTAACGCGTATATAAAAGTTAATAAAAGATAGGTTTTAACGTATGTATAAAAGTTAATAAAAGATAAGTTTTAAAACGTGTAAAAGAATTAATAAAAAATAAGTTTTAACGCGTGTAAAGTTTTAAACAGAGTGTTAAATAGTTAAAAAATAATTTAAAAAATAATTAAGTAAATAATTTAATAAAAATTAATTTTTCTACGATGTGTAAATTATTAATAAAAGTTAAGCTTTAACGCGTATAAATTATTAGTAAAAGCTAAGCTTTAACGCGTATAAAATGTTAAATAAATAGTTTAAAAAATAATTTAATAAATAGTTTAAAAGATAATTTAATAAATAATTTAATAATTATGAATTAAATATAAAAAAAGTTTTAAACTTTAAATTTAATAAATTAAAATTTTTAATATAAAACGTTATACGAGAAAGAAAGAAAGAATATAAAAGAATAAAAAAAAATTATTTATACTTTTTTATTAATATATAAACTCGCGTCTTTATTATATTTCTTTATATTATAAAAATAATTAAAACTTTAATTAAAGTCGCTTAAAGCTTTTAAAATTAATTTGCGTAAATGTTTATTTACGAGTTAAAATTTTAATACGTAAGCTGAATCTTTTTATTAATTACGTCGTTTACGTTTTAAACGCTTTAAATTAAATTCGTAACTTTATTATTTTATGTTAAATTTATAACTTTATTATTCTTAACTAAATTCGCAGCTCTGTTACTTTAAGTAGTTTTTACAGCTTTATTATTAAGTACATTTATTTTATATTTATCGCGTATTTTATTATTTATATTAATATTAATATTAATATTAAAATAATTAAACATATTTAAAATAAAAATTAAGTCATTCGTATTCTTTTCGTCGTTAACGTTATTTAAATTATTTTAAAAATTAATTATAATTTAATAACATCGGCAAATCCTCGAGTGCTAATTAGTTAACCACTTACGGCTAATCATCACGTTGGTAGCGTTAGCACCGTTGGCACCGTTGGCACCGTTGGCAGGCCGTTAGCAGGCCGTTAACAGGCCGTTAACAGGCCGTTAACAGATAATTAAATGAAAGATTCATTTAATTATCACTAAATTACGTCATTTATTTTAAGTTATTGTCTGTTCATCATGATTTACATTGTTAAATGTTCTGTAATAATAAATAAATGTCGATAATTTAATTATTTAAAATTTAATTAATTATTAAATTAATTATTAAATCATTTATTAAATCATCTTTTAAATCATTTACACGCGTTAAAGCCAGCTTTTACTAACAATACACATACTGCAGAATCAGGTTTCATCAAACCACTTATCAAATCACCTTTCAAACCATCTCACAAACCACCTA
>JAABUO010010301.1_pt1 | contig 10363 bp, 14 predicted proteins | sample 5559291 | NCBI WGS metagenome assembly JAABUO01 (sample SAMN10711878, study PRJNA513372) | rock metagenome | isolation source: Antarctica rocks | place: Antarctica: Victoria Land, Finger Mt sud
AGGTCCTGGACCTGGGCGGCGGTAGCGCGTCCGACAGCGGGAGCTCCGACGCGGGTGGCGTCGGCGTGCTGGACTGCCGGCGCGGCCAGGCCGCGCTCGCTGCCGACCGCAGGTGCGGCGCAGTTTACAGGCGCCCTAGGCTGCTGGCTTGGGCAGCCCCCAGCAAGCTGACAGCCGCGGTCGTGCCCGTCCCCAGGGCGCGCCTATACTCCCAGGGCGTGCCGTCTCTTGTTGGCAACACGGTATGGTTGCGCCAGTGGTAGGCTGTCATCCATTAGACTGCTTGTGGGCCGTGCGCACTCACACCTGCTCAGCCTTACATTGACACAGATGTGCGGCTGGTGCTATGTGCAGCTCAGTACAGCGCCTGCTGCACGGCATGGCTGAAGCCCGACGCAGCCACACTGCTGCGCTGCTAGGCAGGCAGCGCCGAAAGCCGCGCGGCAGCTGTGCTGCTTAACATGTTTGTCAAGTATCCACAGTGCTGAGCCGGTCGCAGGCGTTGCTCAGAGCCGGGCGCGGCGGCCGCGCTGCCGGCATCGCTGCTGCCGCAGGCCGCGGACGCGTGGCTCTTCAGCGCGCGGCCCGCCGGGCGCCTGCCGTCGCCTGTTTCGGCTGCGGAGCTGAGGCCAGGTTTGCAGGGTCAAGCGGGGTCTGCGCGCGGGGCAATGCCCGCCGCGCCGGCGGTCTTTGCCAACGTGCTGCTGCCCGTGGCGCCCGCCGCTGCGAGGGGCGTGACCGAAAGCGGCTCGCGGCAGGATGCGCCTGGTCCCACCGCTGCAGACAGCGCGCGTGGTGCAGCTGCTGTTGCAGCCGATGCTGTGCGCGCGGACACCGACGTGCGGGCAGCGCGGCGAGCGAGTGAGTCACTCTTCGCGAACGCCCTGCCGCCCGTCGGCGGCGGCGGCAGCGCAGGGGATAAGCCGCGGGCAGAGCGGCAGTCGGCAGCAGCGCTCCTCGCGCCCGCCCTGCCGCCTGCCGCCGGCGTTGGCGCGGGTGAGGGGTCAGCGGACCACGCGGCCTCTGGAGGTGAGGGGCAGGCGGGGTGGGGCGGCGCAGCGTTCAGCAGCGCCGGGACGGCCGCAAAGGGTACAGGCTTGGGGCGCACAGCAGCGCAGGGTGCACGCCGCGGGCTGCGCTTTGACGACCCCGCGCCGCCCGCGTGCGCCCCGGCCGCCCTGGCGACCTCTGGCAGGAACCCAAGCTCTGCTGTGCCGAGCCCGCAGCGCTCGCCGGGCGGCCTGGCGGAGGCCGCCGCTGCGCGCGCCCTCGATGACGAACGGGGTATGTCAGGGTCTGCGGCCAGCGCGGTGGCCGCGGTCCCGCGCGGCGACGGGACGGCTGGGACGCCGTGCTGTGGCGCTGGTCGCGGTCGGTCACAGCGGGGGACAGCATTATCTTCCTCGTCGTCTTCCTCCGCGCCGGCCTCGCCTGCGTCCGTAGCCTCGGCCGCCGCCGGTGGCAGCGGGCGCGACACCAGGCCCGCTGAGAGCCCCGGCGCTACGCCCGCGGCTCTCTGCGGCGCGGGGGGCGCCGCCGCCAGCGTGTGCCGCACCCCTGGGGCGCGCGCCGGCGCGCCGGCTGCCGCGGAGGACCTGCAGCGCCCGCAGGGCTCGGCGGGCAGGGAGTGGGCCACGCGGGCGCCCGGGAGAACGCCCGCGCCCGTCGCGTTCACGCCGGCGCGGGCGCCGCCGTCCGCGCACCCCGAGCCGGACCCTGACGCAAGCCCTGACCGCGACGGCGGCGGCGGCGGGCCGGCGGGGCCCGCCCGCGCCTGGGACGTCCGGCCCGCCTACCTCGGCGGCCTGGGCCCGCCGGCGTCGCGCGCGGGGATGTACGCCTTCGGCCCAGCGCTGGAGGCGGGGCGGGACGCTGCATCGAGCGCTCACGCGCCGCCAACCGCCGCCAGCCCGCTGCGGAGCCCGGGGCCTGTGGAGGCGGCTGGCGCGCCGCGCGGCGGCCCCGTGGCAGGCGCCGGGGGGCCGAGCTTGGGGCCGGCCGCGTCGCCCGCGGCGCTGCCCGGCTTCCCCGGCGGGCGCCTGCGCGACGTGGTGCCCAGGCCCACGCCGCAGCCGTACAGGTCGACCGCGCTCGCCGCGTTCTGGAGGTGCGTCCCGGGGCCGAGGCGGCTGAGGTGGCGGCGCCATGCAATTATTTGCTGCAAGAAGTGAGAGCGCCAGACATGCACAGGACATGCATCATGCAGGCGAATGGCATGCACAGTAGGTGGTTGTGTTCACGGCAATCACGGCCCAATTCGGCACTGGTGAGGCGGTTAGAAGGTGCTCTATGTCACTCTGACTCGGCGCTGGGGCTGCGGCAGCACGCGCGCGGCGCCGAATGGGCTGGCCGCGCCGCCGCCGTCACCCGTGCGCGCAGACGGGCACGTGCCGCTGCGCGGCGGCATCACCGCGGGCTCCGTCGCGCGGCTGCTCGCACGGCTTGAGGCCCGGAGCGGCCCCGAGCCTAAGGAGCCCCGCGAGGGTTCGGCGGAGCCGCCGGGTGCAGAGGGCGGCCGCGGGGGCTTCCCGCCAGGCCCGGCGGCAGCGCCGAAGCAGCCGCAGGGCAGTGCGGTAATGGGCGGCGCCGGGGTTGGCCGGCGGCTGCGACCGCGCTGGTATGGCGACACAGAGACCGAGCGCATCGCGCGCATACTGCGCGCCGAGCGCGGCAGCGGGGTCGGCGCAGAGCGTGCGTGATAGAGCTGTTGTGGGTGTAGCAGGTTTGTGTTGTGGGTGTATGCGTCAGGTTGTTCAGAGAAGGGACTGGTGCTGGCCCGCCGTTTGCGTCACGTTGCCATGGCTCCTGGCCTGTCCGGTTACAAGGGTGTCAAGAAGGCTGACATGTGGCTTCTATGACATGGTCTGTGTTTTTAGTTTTCTCGTGTCCCTGACAGTGCGCAGGCTTATCAATACGGAGGCGCCGATGTACAGATATAGAGTGCTGTTCTGGTGCTTGTGCAAGCAGGTACCCTTGACATGTATGTGCACATTTCCCCACCCCAGCATATGGTGTGGCGTTTTGACACCTCCCTCCACCATGCCATTGCAACGCGGCAGTACTGTTACGGCTGCTGGCTGGTAAAGTGAAAGGAGAGCATGCTGCACCCCAGGACCACTTCACCACCACGTGCATCGCATGCATGGGCCGCCCATTTGCCCTGTAAGCACTGTCAGGAAAGCATGGAGATGGCCTGGCTGGCCACATGCGTGCTCTTGCTTGAAGCAGTGTTCCTGCTTGAAGCAGCCTGCTTCTCTCAAGTTTATAGCTACAGCCCACACTGATACGCTGGCACTGGGCTCAGCTGTGCAGCGCACTGCAGCAAACCCTTTCCTGCACGTCCATTTCAGCATACAAGCCGTATAAAGCTCACCACAATACAGCAGCGCAGCCGCATAGCAGCGCGGCCCTCGGGCGTGCAGTCCATACATTTGGGGTATGCGTCTGCAGCCCATTCCGTGTGCAACACGTCCCACTGGGCGGGACAAAGTTTCTCACACGTCTCAAAAAAGCTGGCAGACTCGCATAGTTCGCATGCGTATGTCTCCAGGATGACCAAGGATGACCTGTCATTGATGCCCAGCAAAGCAGTTCTACATGAAAAAAATAGACACCCACCTTGTACATTATTCACGCCTCTCATTTGCTCTGATCCAGTACAGAAAATACTTCGCGCATACGTTCAATAATGGACACACAAGATGCGGTGTCAGGTGCACACTTTTATACACCCAAAGTGGGCACATCCACTCATGACGTGGAGCCTGGCTGTGGGGTGACGGGTGTGTCAATCTGCCACCGCAGTTTATTGTGATACACCCCCTGCGCAAAAGCAGTGCCTGCCCTAGCTCTCACAGCCCCGGTTCACACACATGTTTTCAGAGCGCGTGCGTGCAGGCGCAGGCGCCGGTGGCCAGCGGCATGGGCAGGCCGCCGGGCGGCGCGCCCCGGAGCACGGTGGACGCGATGAAGGTGGCGGCCTCCATGCGGTCCACAAAAAGCCGGCCCTGCAGGTGGTCCACCTGCATGCCAGTGCCAGGGTCAGGGGTCACAAACAGCCGGCCATGCAAACGGTTTACCTGCGCCCCAGCGCTGAGCCTAGGGTCCACGAACACCGGCCCTGCAGGCAGTCCACCTGTGCCCCGGCGGAGCACAGGGCCCTGACGCCGGCTGCAGCAGGGCTGCTCGCGCATCCAGGGATGTGGCGCGGCACTGCTGAGCACTGCTCAGCCATGCCGGCCAGCCATGCACTGCTCGATGAGCAGAACGCATGTCGGCCGCGAGCGGCGCCGAGCGTGTGGAGCTCGCTGCACGCTGGGACTGAGAAGTGAACATGCACAAGAACAAAAGCGCTGCACGTGTCTTGTGGCTCATTACACAGCAGGCCCGCACGTGGCGCAGCTGTCAGGGGGCCGCTTAGCTGCCGCGCGGCAGTGCACGCAGTGTGTCGGGCAAGCAGCACACGTTGTGCTGCGGGGTGCACCAGCCAGTCAAGGGGCCCTGCAGCGAGGCACTTTGCAGCCAGCGGAGTCTTGCGCCAGGAGCCCCTGCCCAGGACATTGGCCGCAATCAGAGGCGGGCGCGGGCCGCGCACCTCGTGCTGCAGGATGCGCGCCTGCCAGCCGGACGCCTTGAAGCGCAGCGGCGTGCCATCGGGCTTGTAGCCGCTGCACTCCACGCTCAGGTAGCGGCCCACCATCGCCTGCGCACACCTCATCAGTGCTCGCACCCTCGCCACCCTTCCGGCTCTGGTGGCACGCTGCTGCTCTCTTAACCGCTGCACACCCTCAGCACAGGTGATGGTGATGCGCAGTGCGTGGGCAGGCTTGGGGCGGCAGGCACTGGTGCCTCCGGGCAGTGAGCGGGTGCGCAAAGCAGCGGGGCGCGCGCCTGGTAGCCCTGGATGCTCAAACAGCCCTCGAAGAACCGCGCGCCGTCGGAGCCCACACGCTGCACACAGACGCGGCGCGCGCCGTGAGCATCTCACGCCGCGAGAGCAGCTGTGCACGAGCGGGGATGGGAACGCAGTGACCGAGCCCTGCTCCGTACGCCGCGGGCTCAGACCTTTAGGGAGGGGTTGCAGAGAGCGAACGCAGGGAAGGGAGCCCGCCGCATTGCCGCTGCACGCTCTGGCGAGGAGCGCGCGATGTACTCCGCTCTGTCCTCCAAAACTATCACCTGTGGCACAGGCACGACGCGCCACAGACTCAGCACAAGACAGCAGAGCTAGTGCGCGGCTTGAGCCGTCGGGCTTTCGGCGCACCCTTAAGGGGATACCAATCTGAGGAGCAGCAAGGCCCACTCCAGGGGCGTCGCGCATCGTCTCCATCATAAGCGTTACCAGTTCCTTCAGCTCCTTTGTCCCATACATTGACTGCTGCACGGGTCGGGCAACCTGGCGTGACCACGTTGTCAGCCAGTGTAAAGAAAGATGCCTGTTGTAATACCAGTTCTCGCACATAGTTCTGCACTGCTCTCTACACGCACCTTCCGCAGCACAGGCGTCCCGGCGAGGACTATGGGCAGGCCGTCTGCTCCGGAAGCGCACGGTACAAGCCGTTGCCTGCACCTCTGTGTGCGTTGAGAGCACGCAGGACAGGGATGCAAAAGCCCGAAGAGCTGCCCGCTGCGCATTAAGCTATAGGGGGAGGACACGCTGCTGCGGCACACCAGACAACTCAATGTACACTACATGATCAGCGCCAGCTCAAACTGCTGCACTGGTTGCACAGACCTTAATCACGTACTCGACATACACGCACAGCGTGTGCGTGAGACTGGGAGACTGGGAGACTGGCAGTCTCAGACTGCGTTCGTCGAGAAGACCCTTGCTAGGACCCTGAACCTCAGAGCTACACTGCTGAGCAACACGTGACTTTCCTCGCAAAAAGCTTGCTCAGCAGCTAGACTAGCGAGCGCCAGGGACTCTGTGTTCGAAGCACGCCCGGCTGCTGCAAGCTGTTCTGCACTAGACGTCGCAAAAGTAGAAGGTGTGCCTGCGCCCGCCCCACTGGCACCTCCGGTGCTGGCGGTGGACCGTTAGCTTGGTTGGCAGCATAACTGGCTTGCTGAGCGTTGGCGCTGCCGATGTGGTCTCGCGTGTGCAGCTTCTGGGGTGGGGGTTGCTGTTCTCGCTGTTTGTGGCCTGAGAGGGAGCATGGGTTGCCGCGCGGTCCTGCACAGCTCCAATGTGGCGCGTTGGTGCATATGCGCAGGTGTCCACCATCTGAACAGGCACTTTGCTGTCACACGGCAGTCTGCTGTGGGTAGCATATTTCGCCTCTACTTGCTTACGTGTTTGCCGCACTGCAGGAACAGGTCGTACCTATGGCGCACCCCACGGCGCTCAACCGCGCGCAGCGCACGCAGCTGCTCGAGAAGATGAACTCGGGGATCTGCTCGCCTGCTCTTGTGTCAGCGCGGCGGCCCAGCGCCAAGGAAGGCCAGGACAAGGGCAGCAACGGAGCGCCTGAGCGGCCGCAGACGCGCACCGAGTCTGGTCACCTGCCCGACCTGTCCGGTGCGCACTGGTGCTGCGCCACTGCGACGCAGCATAGTGTGGCACCTGACTGTCTATTTCACAGCGCTGTACGGGTGCCGTTGGTGTGAATACTCCCCAGCACTTCAGGTGACTCAGCATTGACCTTGCTTGCGCTCGTGCAGGCATGCACATGATGCGGATAATCCACAAGACGAGGATGCAGCTGCCGCCGTCGCCTCCTGACATGAGCATCCTGCAGAGCTGAGAGACCTTGTCGGAGCGCACTGCTGAGTGGCAGGGGGCTGCTGTGCTTCCCAGGTAGTGTCCAGCTTAGTTGTTTGTACGGCTTACACATCGTCCGAGTGCCTTTCCCCAGCGTCAAGACGCGGGGACAACAGCCGAGATGGGAGCACAGCCATGCAGCAGCTGATTTGCTTTGCTGCACGGCAGTCGTTGTGGGGTTTTCAGCGCCGTGTTGTACTAGGCGTCACAGCTTTGTAGAAAGATTCTGCCTGTGCTGGCGCCAGTCTGTCCGATCGTTGGTCGCACCCTTCGGCGTACTTACAAGCTTGCCTCGGTCTGCTTTTGGAGAGAGTGGGAGTGTAAGTCAATTTTTTTGCGTGTCATGATGACAACGATGATGCATATGAGCGCATTCACATGTGGGGGCATGCCAGAATGCATGCACAAGCACAGCCCTGTAGGGCTTGTAATGGTCTGGCAGCACGACTGTGTTGCAATGAGTCTCTGGTTGCACTTTTCTTTGCAATTATGGATTTGGTGCCACTCCTTTGCAAGTATAGTTTTGGTACCACTCTCCTAAACGCGCAAACTCCCTGCATGGGTCAAGCGCCGGTCACCAACTGAGGGAAGCTTCAACATGGGTGGCCACGACACACAGTGGTTTTTTACATAAGGAGCGCCAGGACAGCCACTTCCGTCATGCATGCAGCTATGGTTGACTCGTCGCCCGTGCCAGCCGCAAGCTGGTTCATTCCGCTCAATGCAGTCATGCATGGGCGAGGGGCGCCTCAGCCCCAGCTCTCTGTGTGTCAGAACACGCGACTGCCGCGCTTCCTGCCGTCGTGCGATGGCCTTCACATCTCCAGAGGAGCAGCGCTCACGCCTCTGCAGGCGCACGCCAGCGCCACTGGCTGCCGGCCGCTCAGCCGGGCGATGCCGGGGCTGCAGCTGCCGCCTCGGCCGCCGCCACCGACTCGGGCGCATCGCTGGCCACCGGCGGCGCTGCCGCCGCCGCTGCAACGGCGCTTAGCGCCCCCGCGCCGCCTCCGCTCGCGCCCCCAGCATCCATCCGCTCTCCGTCTCGGCTGCCTGGCGTCTCGGGCGCAGAGGCGCCGGAGTCGCCGGCGGCCGCAGAGCTGCTCCCTGCCGCGGCCTCGGGCGCCGCAGGCCCCTGGTTCAGCGCGTCAGCGATGCCGCCAGAGCCGCCGGCAGGCCCGCCGCCTGGCTCCGCGGCAGCTTCAGGGGCCTCGCTCGAGGCGTCGGCTCCCCCGCTCGCGGGCCCCGCAGCTCCGCCCTCCAGCGCGGCCAGGAGCTGCAGGACGGCCGGCGCCAGCTCGGTCAGGCCGGCCGCGGCGGCCTCGCCCACGACCGCACGCGCCAGCTCGGGCCGGTCGCAGCGCAGGTACGCGCGGACGAGGCACGCCACGACCGAGCGCGAGCCCGCGAAGCGCTCGGCGAGCAGCACGCGGTGCAGCCTGCGCGCCGCCCTCGATCAGTATACAATACTCCTTTGCACGAAGCCGCACGGCCTGGCTCTTGATTATGGACACAGGCGGGAGAGGAGAAATACGAGCGTATCTGGGTCAACTCGCATCAGGGGCAGCGTGGTCAGAAAGGCAATTAGGTCACAGAGCACCCAGCGCCAAACTGGGCGCCCTGCGCACCCTGCTGGAACCAGGCAACCCTGCAACTACATCGTCTGCAGCAGGGGCACCGCGTGCGCGCACATGACGGTGGTGTCCAGGTCCCGCGCGTCAGACGCCCGGACGACCAGCCGGCGCAGCATGGGGCGCGTGACGCGCAGCTCCAGCTCGCCCGCACGCGCCAGCGCCTCCTCCGCCACGTCCGGCGCGCCCGCCCTGATTGCTTTCTGCGCAGCCCGGCGCAGCGCATGTGTGAGTAACCTTGTTGCAAGTCAAGAGCTTGCCTGCCAAAGGTCGTGTCTTCTCAAGAGTCTCATGCGATTTGTTGCAGGGAGGAACACAGCTCACTTCCTGACAGCCTCGCCAGATTCAAAAGTTGCACCCTCTGCACGCCTCGTGCTTCAAGTCAGTCTCACACGACGCATGCAGCGCTGGGCAAGCTCAGCACGCATGTTGGGACCCACGCGCGGCCTGGCAAGCCTGCACGCCGGGACACACGCGCAGCCCTACTAGCCTGCGAGCGTAGGGCACGCCTGCACCAGCTTCTCCGAGACGTACTTCAGGCGCTACCGCTAACCCTAACCGTCGTGAGCCCGCAAGCGCCGGGGGCGCGCCTCAACCAGCTTTTCCGACGTGTACTTTGGGCGCTACCCCTAACCCTAAACGGTACGAGCCCGCGAGCGCCGGGGCGCGCCTCGACCAGCTTCTCCGACACGTACTTCTTGAACGTGCGCAGCTGCTGCCGCGCCGCGCGGTGCGCCGCGAAGAGCTCCGCCGCGCGCAGCGCGGCGCGCGCGTCCGCCGGCGTTTTCACCCTCCAGACCACGTCCGCAAGGTGCCGCTCGCCTGCGGGGTTGCGGGAGTCGGGCCCGGTCACAGACCTGCAGTGCTGTGACCTCTGGAGCTGCGTGGCGGCGCGTCTTTGCTAGCAACTTTTCCCGGCCCCCAACATCCACCAGGTGCTGCTCGCCTGGTAGACAGGGTAGCAACGCGCAGCTGTACACGCGGCTGCGCCCCAATGGGCCGCAGCTTCTTCGGCGGCCAAAAGGACAGAGCGCTGCCCGGCTGGCAGCCAAGGCGGCGGAAACCGCCTTGGCACACCGCAGCAGGTGGCCAGCACCGGCTGTGACACAGCCGCCTTGGACAGCGCGTCACTCACAGCGCCCAGCTCACTCGGCTGCCTACCGAGCAGGCGCTTCGTGATGCTTGGCCACTCGCCTACCAGCAGCCCTGGCACAGCGCACTCCCCCAAAAACTGACCCGCGCCCGCAGCCCTGCACTTGCTTGTCATGGACGGTGTGCGTACGCTGCGGGCCTTCCTGGCGGAGCTTCAGGCGCAGGAGCTTGGCGGCTCGCGTGGCCGGCATCGCGGGGTCGTGCACCAGGATGCCCTCAATGCCGCTGCCGCCCTTCCTCTTTCCTGCCGGGCGCAGGCCGCGTCTGCGCACCGTCTCTAGCAGAGTAATAGCAAAGACGTGCGCGCAACGGAGCACACCCTCTGCAAGCTGGTCGGCGGCGGCGCCGTCTCTGCTGTCAGCGAAATTCTCCAAGTAGACGTTGACAGCGCCTGCATGCACACGCGGACCTGCACCTCACGTGGCAGGCCAACCAACGGTCGACAGACACGCTTGAGCACGGTTTGCCAGCCACGCGTGCCGTCCAATGGTCGCTCTGGTCGGTGTGCGTCGGGCAAAGGCTGCCGCTCTCGCGGCGCGAGCTCTGGCGCAGAGCTGAAGAGCTGGCAGGCGCGCCAGATGCTGCACGGCTGCGCGTCACTGGCGGCCCACAGCGCCCAGGCAGGTCTGTGCAGGCACTGGCGGTGCAGCCTGTGCATGCTGCTCAGCTGGTGCTGTCAGCCTGAGTCTAGGCGCTTGCACAAGCTGGGGGAAGTGCACAAGCTAGTGTGCCAATTGCGCTGGTTTGCTTATTTGTCTCCAGACTGCGAAGGGGTCGTCCGCTAGGGCCTGCGCCTTGGGGCGGCAGGCTCGCAAGTAGC
>JAABUO010010303.1_pt1 | contig 10363 bp, 15 predicted proteins | sample 5559291 | NCBI WGS metagenome assembly JAABUO01 (sample SAMN10711878, study PRJNA513372) | rock metagenome | isolation source: Antarctica rocks | place: Antarctica: Victoria Land, Finger Mt sud
CGATAAAATGCAGATAAAAAGAGCAGAGCAGATATCATATTGAAATATCAGGTAGCAGAGCAGATGATTGTCATATCTACTCTACTCTACTCTTTGCGGAGCCCTACCCAAAGACTACATAGTTGCCCACAATTGGCAGCTCGGGCTGCTGACGAACCACCGACCCACAGAACGGTACACACTGATCCCAATGTCATTGGGCAAAAGAACCCATTGAATCCAATGACTAATACTTTACCCAGAATGCAAATCCCAGAGAAGTGGGTGTGCGCGACATCACCCTTTCGGACAATTGACTTGACACCGTCACTAATTTCTTCGAACTCCGGCCCGTCCATGAGCACCATAGACTCGAATACATGTCACAATCGCTGAAGGACGAAGCCCTGTTGTGGTATCGCATGAACTTGCCGACATGGAAAAGCAACGATCAGGCAAACTGGACAGTCGTCAAAATGCCATGAGGAGTATTTTCGTCCATCAAACGTGAGCGCAACCTGCGAGATAAGCTAGCCAACTCGCGCCAGACTGGCATTGTCGCTGAGTATTTCCAAGAGTTTCGAAAGGTTCAACACAAGTGGACTTGACCGATGAAGATCTGAAAGATCGATTTATCCGCTCTTGCAAGCACGACCATCAATCCGCAAGCGCTTCTACAAGCGCGTCGAAGGATTTCTCGCTATGTTGAGTCTGCAACACCTGCAGTACGCCTGCATTCGGGCCATCGTCAATACCTCGCTCTACGTACGCCGCTCGTCCTGGCTGTCTCCCGACACCCAGCCGGATGGCGTCACGACATACGCCTCCCGCCGAGACTTGTTCCCCAGCCGCGTCTTCACCCCTCGCGCTCGTGCGGGCCAGCAGCAGCGGCTGCCGCTCGTCGTGTGCGTGCACGGCCGCGGCTTCATGGTCAACAATCCCGCCGTCGATGACCCCCTGGCCCGCCAGATGGCCGACAAGTCCGAGTGCGTAGTCGTGAGCATCGACTATCGCAAGTCGCCGCAGAACAAATTCCCCCTGGCCTACGACGACATCGTTGAGCAGTCGCTCGCCGCCATCGACGACCAGGACCTTCCGATAGACCGCGATCGAGTCGTGCTCTGTGGCAGATCAGGTGGCGGGAACCTCGTCCTCGCCGCCGCGCAGCATCCTCGTCTGCGCCATCGGCTGACAGGCGTCGTGGCGCTCTATCCGGTCTGCGACTTCGTCCCTTCCGCCGAGCAAAAGATGGTGCAGCGGCCGGATCCTTCCATTCCAGACTTCCTGGGCAAGAGCTACTCCAGCGTATTGGACCTCTATCTGGACGACAGTGCGAAGGATTCCTCCACAGACGTCCGACTGAGTCCCGCGCACTTCGCCTCGCGCGACCATCTACCACCGAACGTGTTGCTAGTCGGCTGCGAGCACGACATGCTGTGCCACGAGGCTGAGGTCATGGCTAACAGACTTGCCGCAGACTTGCCGCCATGAGGAACGTGGCTAAGGTTGACACCGGAGCTGGCTGGCGGGCTGCGGGAGTGCAATGGCACCAGGTGAAGGGCTAGCTTCATGCCTTTGATAATTTTCCTGTTAAGACTGCCGAAAAGGAGAAGGCGAGGATAGCGGCGCGAGATGAGACGTATTCGATGTTATCTGATTGGCTACAAGACGTCTTCTCTAGTGATAGCAAAGGTGCTACCTCCGCGGCTTAAGAGACATGCCTACTGCAGGAGGGTATATAGGATAGGGCGGTTATTTCCGGGTATATAGGTTAGGTTAGACATCCTCTATTTCTTATGTTTGTGTTTTTTGGATGACCTAGTTACACGTTTAGGAACATCACCTCGATTTTCCATGCTTGATGCCCTAGGAACTCGGGTAGACGTGCTCTCCTCAGAATCCCACACTGCAAACCCCCGTACATGAGCTTGCATACACTGTTCCCAATGCCACTTACACAGACTGGGTTTTGGTAGCGCTTCATCTGGAATTAGGCGTAGAGACCAGTTCGGGATAATATTCTTCAATCCAACATTCAGCAATTTGCCGTGAAAATTTGCGTCTGGATCATGTCTGGGTATGCCTGCTGCATGGAAATAGTAATTTCGACCGCGTGCATAGATTGCCCATTCAAACCGATCGAAGCTGCGACTCAAATCATCCCTCAACAATACTCCCATTGACACCTCGAAAAGATTGTCCGATGTAAGCGGCGACTGATAAATACGTTCATAGACATCCAGCCGTGAAAAAGGGACAATATGCGACGCAATACATTTCCCAAAACGCGCATTAGACACTACACACATGCTGTCGCGAGCAACCAATTCTACTCTGAAGCCAGACTGTCGCACAGTACTTCTGCTTGATGCGCTAATCGTCGATTGTTCCAAATCATTCAGTGGAACAAACCGTGTTTTGCCTTCAGGTCCCTTCCTTAACTTCAACGACGGTTTCGATGGGTCAGCTGCGTTTCGAACAGAATATGTCCCAGCAACAGGGGTTTGATCCATCTGATCGATGATCCGGTCTCCATCGACGAGAACTATTGGGTCTTCAATCAGAGCTCTCGCAATGTCCAGCACGAGTTGCCAGTCATTGGTTCCCGACTTCTCCAAGTAACTTGTTGGAAGGCGACATAGCCATGCGCTATTGGGAAGGACAAGATTGATGTTAGATTCATCATCCCATATCTGATCGACACGGCTGTAGAGCATCGAATGGAACTAAACTTTGCACAAATCCTTTTTTGAAAGATCTTTCACGCGCACCAATTAATGTACTACTTAATAAATATCGAGTGCTTGTGTGGTATTTGGTGCCTGAACCATTGAGGCTCGTGGACGAAACGGGCCAAGCACCAAATGACTACTACGGCATTGGCACAGGCTTAGGGCTAAAGAGAGAGGGGGATTGACTGCTGGCTGTGGATGGAGCACGTATCGGGTAGGGATCGTTGGTTCCTTCCGAATAGGACTGAGGGATGCAAGGGGAGCGAACATGAGCCCCTAGGACCCAGGACTGAAGGATGCAAGGGGAGTGAACAAGAGCCCCTAGGACCCACCTGGTGCGGTATATAGAAAGAGCAGCCCCGCTTACCGGGGCAGACATGCTTTAATTACTGTTCTTTGTTCTCGATCACCGAGTGTCCCTCCAGATTGTGATCCGTTGAGAACCGATTCAGATCCTGAAAACCACACGTGTATTGACCTAGGACCACGTCGATCGCAACATGTCCTTCGCCACGAACAAGTCCTCGAGGTTCACAGATTTCAGTTTGATCCTTGCCAATGGAGCTACATTGACAGGCATAGCACATATCCCACCAAGGGTGGACTTCAGATACGAAAGTCGTCCACTGCTGGTTGGGATTCATGGCGGAACATGTACAGCTCATCATTACGACATCAGCCCTGACTACACAGCTTCTGCCTCCTCGGCGGCCACTGGCGTGCCCTTTGTTGCATTCAACCGGCCAGGTTACGCGGGATCCACCACGCTTCTGCCTTTCCCAGAGACCACGACCTACTGCCAGGAGGATGGCAGGTGGGGCCATGAGTATATCCTACCAGCGTTATGGAAAGAGTTCGGTGTGCCGAATGGCTGCACTGGCCTAGTGGCTACGTGTCATTCCATTGCTGTCCTCGGCGGCGTTGTCACTGGCGCACTCTACGCCAAAGACCCTACGCCAGCGTAGCCACTGGCCGGGCTCATCCTCTCCGGGTTCGGCACACGATTTGTCATGCCAGAACAGCCTGCTGGGGACCCGAATACACCACCGCCACCAAAGATCTTCTTTCCGACGGCAGTCAGGAGAGACCTGATGCTCAGCGAGGCCAAGTGGAGGTGTGCTGATCCCGCGCTGGAGCCACTGCTGGAAGCCCAGGCCACTCACTTGCACCTGGAGGAAATGATCGATTTGACAGCACAATGGTCAACCTACTGCCGAAGCTTTAGCGAAGAGGTGAACGTGCCGCTGCTGTACGCCCTGGGCGAACGAGACTGGCTTTGGGAGGGCTCGAAGGAGGCGCTCCAGGAGTTCATGTCGATGTTTCCGAAGAGTCCGAGACTGGATGGAAGTCTCGTGCGCGATGCGTCGCATGCTCTGGAATGGAGCAAGGCAGGCGGTCTGGGATGGTATGCTCGATGCTTTGGCTTCGCGATGGAGGTTTGTGCGAGTCAGGGGATCAGAGCGTCGCTGGAGTGACAGCGATTTCCAATGGCACTAAGTATAGATCACACATGTCAAACACAGACACAGATACACTTTGAGGAGACCAGATCTTGCCTCGACGACTATCTGTCACGTTGATAGTAGAGAGTGGTACTACTGCTCTGACCTCTTGCCATCCCCCTTCAAGTATCCAGCACCCTCTTCGCCCGGCTCCAATTCCCCCTCGCCCTCGCCTCCCAATACCCCTCCTTCCCTCCACGAATCTTCCACGCCTCCTCCCCACCCACGTCCTGCGCCCTTACAAACCACGCCGGCTCCCACTCCTCCCGCGCTCCTCGAGCTCCCTTCTCCGCTCCCGCTGCGCCTCCTCCAGCGCCTTCTTGAAGCCCTCCGCCGTATCCAGGTCCCCCTCCTCCGCGCGCTGCTGAAGCCGCGAGTCCGACGGCGGCAGCGCCTCCGCGTCGCGGGGAAGAAGCTCATTCAGTGACGCCGCGAAGGTCGTGAAGCCGTAGCAGCGCGGCGCGGCCGGGACGAGGTCGCCGGCGGTCCAGATCGGGTCGTCGGGGGCAGTGGTGGTCGCGAGGTCGGAAGTCCACTTGCCGACGAGGCCAGCGTCGAGCGGCTCGGCGCCGCGGGGACCCAAGAGAAGCGCGGTGACGCCCTCGCTGCGGCCGGCGAAGAGGCCCTTAGCCTTTGCAAACTCGACGACGTCGTGCGTACCGTTGCGCTCATCGTGCACGGTGATGGTGTTGACGGGCTCGAGGTACTTTTCGCCGGCGATGATGTTGCGCAGGAAGCAGGTGGCGCCGGTCCAGCTGTAGCGGTCGCCGGTTTCGTGCAGGGCGAGGCGCACGTGGCCGTCGACGATCAGCTCGGCGGACTTGCCCCAGAACTTTTGCGTGGGGAGCGGCGACTGGTTGACGCTCCATCTGGCGGACTCAGCGTGCCAGGCCATGCATGCGGGGCGGTGGCAGACTTTCTCGGCTAGGAAGCGGTAGCCGCGGTCTTCGCGAATGAGCTCGAAGGTTTCGCCGAGCATGGGGTTGAAGGGCTTGCGGCCGGATCGTTCCTTGACGCGATTGCCGCTCAGAGAGGAAATGGCAAAGGCGGTGACGAAGAGGAGGCGATCGCTTGCGGAGATGTGTGGTGAGGCGGCAGTGTCCAGAAGGGTGGAATATTCCATGGTCTCTGCCAATTCTGGAGGAGCGAAATGGGCTCATTCGCCGAGACAGGCATAGAGATGGCGGAGAGGTCTTTGCCCACGTTCTTGCGGAGGAAGCCTATGAGATTGGGAGGAGCCTGGACAGCGGGGGGTATCGTAGTCCGTCGTTTTACTGGAGAAACGTTGGAGAGGCTGAGCGCTCTTGTCCTGGTAGGGAACAGGTTGGCCATGTCGTCGCCAAGCAGCCAGACCGATCGACACCTTCATTATCGTCAATCTCACTCGCAGAAGACTCTTCATGTTCATCAGCGGTGAAGTCTCGTTCTGGGCTATGGTCATCTGCGTCCGAGTCCTGCTGGATAGTGAACAATTGGGTGTTTTCTCCTGCTTCTGCATCGAAGAACTCTTGCGATCCCACAGAGTCAAGGCTGAGTCGCGAGTCGGCGGTCTGCGTCCTCTGGGGCAGGTGCCTCTGCCTTTTCTCCGTAATGAGGCTTGAGAAGTCTGAAAGAACAGTGTCAAGGCCCCGAAGAATATCCTTCTGAACTATCCCACACTTCAGACTTTGATAAATCACTAAAACCACACGTAAATTCGTCGAGTAATTCCAAAACCCGTCTCGACACGTAAACAAATGAACAAATCCTCATTTCACTCATACAATCTTTAGGCACAGTACAATACCGCCAATATGCTTTTCACATGCCCAAAATGCCACCAAAGTATGCCTTCCGAGTCTTTTGGGAAGAAGCGCACAAATGAGCAAAACTTGGTCTGTAAAAAATGTTTACGAAAGAAAGCTGAGAACAGCCGAAATCAGACGGCGCCTGAGCAGGGTATATCGACCCTCTCGCTCGATGAAGCCTACGAAAGACTACTTAGCAGTGATCTAAACGCTACTGTAGTAGTGGATTCTGACGACCGTGTGCTGCAGCCCATTCGGCACATAGACTATTTCGACTGCTCCACGTTGTTGCCGCATGTTTCCAATATTGCGGCACACTTATGGAGGAGATCTGGGTATAGATTTATTCACCACTCCTCAAAACCTGGCCCTCAGTCTAGCTCTTTTAATTTCTATTGTGCTAATGACATGGAAAGAGCCAGAAAATCAACGTCTGAAAGCCGTGACAGAGAAAGTATGGCAAGGGCGCCTTGCGGTAGCCTATTGTCGTTCTCCTTTGCACACATCGCCCGAACATTAACCATCAAAGCTCAGCATGGGAATGTGCATGAACAATACACTGATTTAAGTGTTAAGCCAGCTATCCGCGACTTCAATGCGCGCAACATCGAAAGTTGCTCCTCCAAACTTTGTCGAATGATCAAGAGTTGTGTCGAATTGCAGGAAGATGCGCAGACTTTGACCGAACATCAAGTACGATATGTTTGGCACTCATTGACGTCCCGTATTTGGCACCGGGATTAGATGCGTTTGTCTCGGCCCGAGTGTACGCAAGCCAAGAACCGGGGACTGAGGCATCGCTCTTGGAATGTCCTGGATATGAAGGTATTTGTATCTTGGACAAGACAACAGTTGCAGAGCTCGGGAGGCCTAACGTTGTTCAAGAGATGGCTATGGATGCCAAATATGGGACCAACTCAGCTGGATACATCTTGTACGCTGTACTGGTCGAGCTAGATGGTACTGGGGTCCCATTGGCTTCCTTGATTGCGAGGCCAACAACGTACAGAGCACCAAGCACCGATGCACCTCTCATTCAAGTTCTCGACCTTTTCTTTGGCAAATTGCGAGCTGCTGGGTTTCAACCGAGCTTTTTCGGCTGCGATAAGGATGCGGCTGAGATTGCGGCGATCCATGAAGTATTTCCGTTGTCCCGTGTCCAGCTTTGTTACTGGCATGTCCTACGTGCCATTCGCAGTAAGTTGAGCACTTACAAGAGCACAAGTGGTCATTTGTACGATCCACAATCGACTCAAAGGATCATTCCTCATCTTGAAATGTGCTGGGGGTCCCGAATCGATAAAAGGCCGTATCAACACCGACATCCGTCGTCTGAATGTGGATGTCCGAGTCGCAACGAGCTGGCTTATGAACATGCGGACCGCTTAGAGGCGTCACTGTCGAAGAAAGAAACTCGTTGCTGGCACTCATCCATCGCCGCTTCAATTACCACAGCAAGATTTCCTTTCGAAGGTGGCATATGGAAGTCAGAAGCAGCAATCCATCAGATGTGTGCACCAGAAATGGTATAGTTTCTGCAAGGGACGAGAATGGTGGAGAACCTGGGTCTACTTCTGGGACGAATGGTACACTCCGGAGAAGTGGCGGTTGTGGGGGCGTTCTGTGAGCGTGGATTTGCCGGTCTTGAAGACCACCATGATTTTGGAGAGTCACTGGCGGGTGTTAAAACACAGACATTCTCCATCCCTACAATCGCCCTCGCATGGATCTTGTTGTCCATTGCATAATTCGCGAGCTGATGCCCATCAGTGCCCAGAAGATGCATCATCTTCCATCGAGAAACCATCGAATGTATCGAGCAAGTTGGGGAAGACATTTTAAAAAGGACTGGGTTTCATTAAGAGCCGCAAAACTTAGTAACACAGTGCACACCACTGATGTGAACGAGTGGTTGTGCTCTTGCTCTAGCTTTGTACTATCTCGATTTCTGATTTGCAAGCATTTGGTCCACGCAAAGGAGAACGATGGACAAGTGCTTGCAAGTTTTTTCGAGATGTCGAACGCCGAAGGCGCCCTCCTTTTTGGGTCGTTCCAGAACAGCCGATCACGGAAGAAGCCATCCACACTCATGCCCAACAAGATCAGTCCATGATATTTGACATGGCTGACCTTGACAGCGGGAGCGACGTTGATGATGTTGAAAAGGCGACTGAATCTCTTTATGAAGCCATGGAATCGAACCTTAGTCGGATCGGTGAATTTCTGAAGACAGAAAGTGAATTTCCCGGGGACAAGTGTGTTAAGAAACTACTCGAAACGATAGGAGTATCTATGAACAATTTTCTGGATGACGTCAAGAACAGAAGAAATGCGAGAACCATGAAATCGACCTGGGCAAACTGGAAACATCCCGCAAGCTTATACATCAATAGTTGTTAAATAATCTAGCTAGAACGATAATAGAAAATTACGTGTGGTAGGTGTCACGTGGCGAACTTTTCTCGCTGCTCAATGAAAAGACGTTAATACCCCTACTAAAACTTGAGGTGAAACTTTGCGGTCGATTTGTGCAACAAGTACTACTCTGTTCATCTCGAAATTTTGTCAGTCCTTCGGTTATCGACTATATTCTACACGATGGTCTAATTTCTATGCCTCTACGAGCCCTCTAAGTTCAAACGTTTCAGCGTAGATGGTTGGTGAAACGTTTGATCCATTATAGTTAGCGTTTCAAGTCCACGTTGGACAATGTTTTGAGCCACTTCCGTCGCTTCCTCTGTTGTGACTCTCAAATATCTTTGCCATGGTCCTTGGATACAAACCTTTTGACACGTTACGTTGTCCTCCCATATTCGATTGGCGGGTTGCGAGCATTTTCTCCCAAAAAAGACCACAAATGACCTTCGGGACCGGGTCGCAATGGAGAGAGCCAAATGCAACGGCAGTTTGTCCTTCAAATTCAGTCGTTGCGCTGTTATTGGACAGAATGGCATACATGTTTCTGTCCGTAACAGTGAGCAGCTCACTCACAATACAATGCACCACCAGGTCCATCCTGGGGCGATTGTATTGATGAAGAAAGTCCTGTTTAGCAGTCTCCAGTGAGTTTCTAGTTTCATCGTGGTTTTAAGCACAGGCAAAAGAGCATGTGCCGAACGAGCCCACAATTCCCACTTCTCAGCTGCTTACCATTCGGTCCAAAAGTACGACCAGGTCCGCCACTATTTTTCTGACGGCATAATGTGTACATCTCAGATGCACACATTGCACGTATGGAGGCTGAGTTTCTCTTGACCCCACCTTGAAATGGGAAAAAAAGGTGGTAGTTGAAATGGCGGTGGATGATATTTATGACCTTATCCCTTTCCGCCACCGTTGCAGGCTCCAAGCGGCCAGGAGTACTGTAGTTGGCGTTCTTTCCTTGGCAACCACATGCATCAGAATGTCTTTGCCATGCAGGTCTCTTCTCCGGCCTGCAACCCCAGCATATCTCCAGATCCGGAATTAATAGCTTGGCCTCCTGTTGATTGTACAGGTGGCCTTGGTGGCTGCAAACGACTTCAACTTCGAGCGCATTGCTCGCAACACGTGCCAATAGCACAGCTATACACAGGCATCAGGAAAGACGTCCTTAATTGCAGCAATTAAGGCGATGTCTTTATCGCAACCAAAAAAAGCTGGGTTGAACCCTTCTTCCCGAATTTTTAGTAATATCTGTTGAAACAATTCCACTAAAGGGGCACTCGTGCTTTGTTGCCTCTCTTGGGTTGGCTTCGCGAAGACGTAAGCGAGCGGAATTCCCGTACCGTCGACCTCAGCTAGAATAGCAAACAAACTGTAGGCAGCCGAATTGGTACCGTAGGTTGCATCCATCGTCATCTCTTCCACTTTGTGGCCTCCAGATAATTGGTTGACCAGAACGAGACCCTCATATCCAACACTTGTAAGCTGGTAAGAATCTATACCAACACACTCATCGGCATATTTGGTGGCGGACGCAAATGCGTCTTTGTCCCGTAGCCACAACTGGCAAGTTAATGTATGCGAGATGTAGCGTATCTGGCCTTCGGTGACGGTGTCAGCCCAATCTGCTAACTCACCGCCATTCTGGAGCATCCTACAGATCCTCGCCGGAGGATTTTGGATGTTCCACGCCACGAAGTCCCGAACAGCAGGCTTGACACGTATGACAAAATAATGGGGATGAATGGCGTTGTGGTTGGAACTTATCGTCAGCAGTCGGCTTACCTGACTGAATTTGAAGGACAAACTGCCGTTGCATTTGGTTCTCTCCATTGCGATACGGTCCCGAAGGTCATTTGTGGTCTTTTTCGCCCTTTCGCTATCCTGGGCGCACACATAGTAGAAGATGATAAACTTAGTCGACTCCGACACCGAATTA
>JAABUO010010304.1_pt1 | contig 10361 bp, 12 predicted proteins | sample 5559291 | NCBI WGS metagenome assembly JAABUO01 (sample SAMN10711878, study PRJNA513372) | rock metagenome | isolation source: Antarctica rocks | place: Antarctica: Victoria Land, Finger Mt sud
TCCCATGGTTTTTTCGAGGCCCGGGGCGTTTTCACCCGCGCCAGGTACATGTCGCGCATTACCCGGCCATCAGCGCGCAGCGTAGCGTTCTCGATGAAGGCGTCCTGGATTGGGGTGGCCCGCATCGCTGCCATCACCTTGCCCGCCTCGTCCGTGTCTGCCGCCTGCACGCCCTTAAGGTAGTGCAGCACGGAGCCGTATACACTGGTGTGGCTCATGGCCGGCATCAGGTGCACCCGGTCGAAGAAGCGCTGGGACCAGGCGCGCGTCTTCGGCGTCATATCCCAGTATGAGGCGGTGGTGAAATATGCACCTTGCGCGACCTCAAGGCCCGCGGCGTCGATATCGGTGACGAACAGCTCCAGGCTGACAATGCGTTGGCCAGCCTGTGCCAGGCGGAACTCCGCCGCCTGCTTCAACGCATTGGACGTGTCGGCGCCGGCATTCGCCAGCGCCACGACCTTGGCGCCCGAAGCCTGAGCCTCCAGCAGCGCGGAGGAGAAGTCCGTCGTTGCCACCGGCAGCTTGACGCTGCCCAGGACCTTGCCACCTGCCTCCCCGATGAATTTCCGGGCGTCAGCTTCAAGTTGCGCGCCGAAGGTGTAGTCGGCAGCGATGAAGAACCAGGTGTCCCCACCCTCCGCGATGATTGGCTGCGTCGCGACCTTCGCCAGCGCGTAGGTGTCAAAGCCGAAGTGGACAGTGTTCGGGCTGCACTGCTTGTTGGTGATCTCGCTCGACCCGGCGCCGGCGATCAGGGCGATGCGTTGTCTTTCCCGCGCGAGATCCGCGACCGCGATCGCGACCGAGGTGTTCGGGATGTCGGCGATCGCGGCCACGTTCTCCGTGTCGAACCACCGCCGCGCGATCTGCAGCCCGATATCGGGCTTCTGCTGGTGGTCGGCCGAGATCACCTCGATCGACCGGCCAAGCACTACGGGGCCGAACTCCTCGACAGCCATCCGTGCCGCCTCCAGCGACCCCGGCCCACTGTTGGCGCGGCCGACGCTGCTGAAATCGCCCAGCACGCCAATGCGCAACGGCCCTGCTTGTGCCAATGCAGGACCAGTGGCGGTAGCCAACGTGGACGCGGCAAGGCCGGCCAGCACTGCGCGGCGTTCGATCGAGGACGTCATTCGGGATTCCTCCAATATGGTCTGGTCCCAGATGCTGGCCCTGGGTTGCGACCGGATTAGCTGATGGTAAGGGGTGGCAGGTCGAGCCGGACTACGTCGTCTGCCCCGGGGACCGGCGGGAAGCGCGAGAGGACCAGCGGGTCGTGCCCGGGAATGACGTGGTCTGGGCCGTCCGACAGCTCCTCGACAACGCGGTAGCCCTCGACCATGCGGGCCACGTCAACGACAAGGGGAAAGGGAGCCCGACCGCGGATATTGGCCCAGTAATGTGCAGCGTCGCTGGCCAGCACGATCCAGCCGCGCGCCGTTCGCACGCGCACCGCCTGCAGCCCGCCCGAGTGTCCGCCGATCAGGTGTAGCGACACTCCGGGCGCGATCTCGGCTGTGCCGGCGTGGAACCGGACGCGATCGGCATAGACCAGCCGCACGCTGGCGACCACATCCTCGACCTCCAAAGGTCGGCGGAGCACAGGATGGCCCATGCACCGGCCCGTGGAGAATGCCATCTCGGCGTCCTGCAGATGGAACAGGGCGCGGGGGAATAGGTCGAGGCCGCCCGCATGGTCCCAGTGCAGGTGCGTCAGCACCACAGTGGCGACTTCGGCGGCATCGATGCCGATCTGCAGCAACGCATCGATCGGGCGGCGCAGCAGTCGGCGGTTGCGCCGCCCCGCCGCATCCGCCCCGTAGCCGGTATCAACGACGATGGTTTGCCCGGCGCCGCGAATGGCCCAGATGTAGAAATCCATCGGCATCGGCGCGTCGTGCTCGTCATGGAACATGAAATTCTCGCGCGCCCGGCGCTCGGCATGCGTCGCGTAGCGCAGCGCGAAGACCTCGTACTCTGGCGCGCTCATCAGCCCACGCGAAGCGCTGCGAGCCTGGGCAGCAGCGTGTCCGGCACGTCGACCTCCATGCCCAGCACGCGGAACGAGTTGGTCTTGCCGTGGATATCGAGGTTGAGGCTGGAATTCACGCCGCCCTCCAGCACCTCGTCGATCACGAAGTTCAGCGCGCAGAGGTTCGGCAGGGCGTAGCGCACCACCCGCGTCGCCCCGCGGTGGCGGAACAGGGCGTGGACCCGCTCCTCCGTGACCTGCTCCAGGATCACCGGCCACAGCTCGGGATGGTAGGCGACGACGCTGACGTTCAGCCGGTTGCCCTTGTCGCCGGCGCGCCCGTGGGCGATCTCGTGCAGCCGGACCGTGGCGGCGCTCATGCGGCGAACTCGACGCCCGGGCTGACCATGTTGCGCGGCACCAGGTAGGACACGGTGCGGACGCGGTTGCGGACCTGGGAGCGCATGCCGCCGCCAGCCGCCGGGCCGCAGCAGAGCAGCGCCAGCACTTCCTGCAGGCTCTGCTCGACCGGCCGCCGATCGGCGGCGGATACGGCGAGGCGCATCCGCACCTCCGCCAGCTCCCCCGCCTCGGCCGCCAGGCTGCCCGTGTCAGAGTCGAACACGCTCAGCGCGCCGATCAGGTCGAGCCGGTGGCGCACGGCCAGGCCACGCAGGGCGATGCGCTTGGCGATCACGTCGGCCGCCAGCCGCGCGCGGGCCAGCGCGTTCGGCCCGGCGTAGGAGATCTCGGCCTCGCCCAACCAGTCGCCCTCGAACGACACGGTCGCCTTCAGGCTGGGCGGCATTCCGTGGCCGCGCGCGCCTGTCACGCGCACCCGGTCCGGTCCGGCCTGCTCCAATTGGATCGCAGTCACGTCCAGGGTCACGTCCGGCGTCAGGTAAGCGGCGGGGTCGTGCATCTCGTAGAGCACCTGCTCGGTCACGGTCCGCTTACTGACGAGGCCGCCGGTGCCCGGCGCCTTGGTGACGACGAAGCCGCCGTCGGCGGAGACCTCGGCGATGGGGAAGCCGATCACCTCCGGGCGCGGCACCTCCTTGTATCCGAGATCGGCGAAGTAGCCGCCGGTGACCTGGGAGCCGCATTCCAGCAGATGGCCGACCAGCGTGCCGGCCGCGAGGCGGTCCCAATCCTCCCAGCCCCAGCCGAAATGGGCTGCGAGCGGCCCGAGAGCGAGCGCCGGGTCGGCGACGCGGCCGGTGACGACGACCTGCGCGCCGGCCAACAGGGCGTCGGCGATCGGGCGGGCGCCGAGGTAGACGTTGGCCGCTACTAGCTCGTCCGTGTTGCCGCGCAGCCCGGCGTCGCCCTCCCACACGTCGAGGTCCGCCAGCCTGATCGTGTCGCGGATATCGTCGCCATGCACGACGGCGATACGCACGTCCGACAGGCCCGCCTCGCGTGCGAGCCGGCGCAGCAGCGCCGCCGCGGCCGATGGGTTCGCCGCGCCGAAATTGCCGACAATGGGAATACCCGCGTGGATGCAGGCCGGCAGGACGGGGCCGACCAGCTCGGCAAGCAGCGGCTCGTAGCCCTGCGTGGGATCGGCGCGGCGCGCGACCTGCCCGAGCGCCAGGGTTCGCTCGGCCAGGGTCTCGAACATGATCGCGCCGGGCCGGCCCGACCGCGCGATGCAGTCCACGACCGAGATCGGCGCATCGACCCGGTCTCCGGAGAAGCCGGCGCCGCAGCCCATCAGGAAGATGTCGGAAGCGTCCACCTTCGGTCAGTCCTTGCTGATATTCCGGTAGGTCACGACCGGCGAGTGGAGCACGCCGCGCAGGCCGGCGCGATAGGCGACCTGCGCGTTCGCCTGGCCCAGCACGCGGTAGGGTTCCCCGATCAGTGCAGGTGCGGAAGCGGCACGCGTTCCCACCTCGTCAGTTCCTCCAGCGCGCGGCCCACGCGGAACACGCTGGGCTCGTCGAACGGCCGCCCGGCGACCTGCATGGCGAGCGGCAGCCTGTCGCGGCCGAGCCCGACCGGTACGCTCATCGCGGGGTACCCGGACACGTTGAAGGTGGCAGGCCGCAGCGACTAGATGGAGTCATGCGGACCGAAAGGTGGCGCTGTGTCGAGCGAGATGGCCGTGACCAGCACGTCGCAGCGGTCCAGCGCAGCGTTCACCGCGCGGGTCAGCACCCGGCGCAGCCGCTGGGCGGCCAGGTAGTCCGCGGCGTCGATCGCCACCCCGCTCGCGAACCGCCGGGCGGCGATCTCCCCGTACTCCGGCAGCCGGCGCCGCAAATCTGCACGATGGATCGCGTACATCTCCGCGGTCATGATCACGCGGTTGCAGGACCGGTAGAGCGCGTAGTCCGGCAGCATCACGTCCATGACGGTCGCGCCTACCTCGCGCAGGGCGGCAAGGGCACGCTCAATGCCGTCGCACGCGTCCTCGGTCAGCGCCGGGTCATGCGCGAACAGGTCGCGCGGCAACCCCCACGCGCAGCCCGGCCACGCCATCCTCAAGGCCCGACCGATAATCGGGGACGGGCGCGTCGGCGCTGGCGGGGTCGCGCGGGTCGTGCCCGGTCATGACCTGCAAAGCGATGGCCGCATCCTCCACGCTGCGGGCCAGCGGACCGAGATGGTCCAGCGACCAGGCCAGCGGGAACACGCCGCGGCGGGACACACGGCCGTAGGTCGGCTTCATCCCGACCACGCCGCACTAGGCGGCCGGCCCGCGGATCGACCCCGCCGCGCAGGACCCCGGCGCCACCCGCACGAAGCCGGCCGCCACCGCCGCGCCCGAGCCGGAGGAGGAGCCGCCCGGAACCCGATCGGAGTTCCAGGGATTGCGCGCCGGCGGGAATGGCAGGTCGAAGCTCGGGCCGCCCAGCGCGAACTCGTAGGTCGCGAGCTTGCCGAGCAGGACCGCGCCGCCCTCAAAGAATCGCGCGGCAACGGTGGGGTCCTCGGCTGCGACCGCGTCAAGTTGCAAGCGGGAGTGGCAGGTGGTCGGCAGGCCGGCCGCGTCGTAGATGTCCTTCAGCGCGTAGGGGATGCCGTGCATCGGGCCGCGGTCGGTGCCCTGCTGCAGCTTCGGCGCCGGCGGCGCGGGCGGCCTCCATCGCGGCGTCCTGCTCCACCCGGACAAAGGCGTGCAGCCGGCCGTCATGCGCCGCGATGCGCGCCAGCGCGTCCCGCGCCAGCCCCTCCGCCGTCAGCGTCCCGTCGCGCAGCCTGCGGCCCGCGGCGGCAACCGAAAGGTCGTCTGTCATCGCGGGAGGCCGAACAGCGTGGCGGGCTCGGCATCGGACGGGCAGGCCGCATTGACCCGGTCGATATGGGTGCGGATATCGGCATATTCCTCCACAACCCCGGCCAGGCGCTCGGGCGGCATCGTGATCCCGGCGCGGGCGAGCAGGGCCAGGTACTCCGCGGCGAGCGCATCCTCCATTATGCCGCCCGCCGACGCAGGGTCGCGGCGGGCTTGAACGCGACGGGATCGAGCGGGTGGAACGGGCGGGCAGCGGTGAAGGGCAGCTCCCGCACTCGGTAGGAGGTCATGCCCGGCGTGTCCACGGTGATGCACTCCCCCGTCGCCGCGAAGTTCAGAGTGAAATGATAGCCGGAGCGGACCACGGCGACCGCCATCTCCCCCAACGGGATGCCGAGCGCGCGGTAGTAGTTCGGGTCCAGGAACGAGAGCGGCCGCACGGTCAACGCCACCGTGACCTGGCCGGTGCGGAACACCGCGTAGCGCCCGAGCGACTTCTGCTGCCCCTTCTCGTGCGGTCCCTCGCAGACCATGTGGGCGTCCTCGCCCACCGCGAGCACCGTGCCGGCGGCAGTCACGGGCGGCACCATGCGGGAGATCCGTCCGCCGAAGGTCAGGGCCAGGCTGGCGCCCGGCCCGGCGGCGATGCAGCGCTCGACCGCCTCGGGGTCGGCGATCGGCACGGCGGCCGCCACGTCGGGGAAACGCTCCAGCAGGGCGTGCAGGATGACCGTGCTGTCGCCGGGTCCGCCAGCGGCGACGCGGTCGCCTTGGTCGCCCAGGATCAGCGGCCGCTCCGTTCCGGACGCCGCGCGCTCCAGGCAGGATTCCAGGCTAGGGTAGCTGCCGACGAACATGTCCCGCGCCGCCCAGAGCCGGCCGGCGATGTCCAGCGCCACGGCCTCCGCCCGGTCGGCGCGGCCGTTGCCGTAGGCCAGGATCGTCTGGCCCAGGCCAGGCACGTCCAGGAACTGCTGCGCGTTGAAGATGGACACGTCGTCCACCTCCCCGGCCTCGACGGCCCGGCGGGCGAGGGCGTGCAACTCCTGTAGCGGGCTCTCGTCGGTGCGGTCCTGGCCGAGCGTCAGCATCGGCACCCGCACGACCGCGCAGACGGGATCGAACCGGCCGTCCAGCATGCGCAGCGCCGCGTCGCAGGCGCGGCTGCCGGTGGCGGCCTGGTCGCCGTGCGGGTTGGTCTTGTAGCCCGTGAGGAAGTCGCACGGCGCGATCGTCTTCGACGTTACGTGCGCGTGCAGGTCGAAGGCGGTGGTGATCGGCACCGCCGGGCCGACGATATCCCGCAGCGCGCGCATCAGGTCGGCCTCGGGGTCGGACAAGGTGGGCGTGAGCATCCCGCCGTGCAGCGGCAGCACGAGCGCGTCGAAGCCGCCGGCGCGGGCGGCTTCGCACATGATCTCCCGCACCTCCTGGTACACGGCGTCCTCCACCGGGCCGCCGGACTGGGCGCGGAACAGGGTGGGCAGGACTAACTCGGCGCCGGCGGCCTCGGCCGCGTCCACGACGCCGCCGAGCGTCGAGTTGGTGCCGCGCGCCTGCGCGACGGCGTCGGGGCCGGAGAAGGTGTCGAACTGCGCCCGGGTCGCGAGGGTGGGATTGAAGGAGTGGCTCTCCTGGGCGATGCCTCCGGCCAGGATACGTTGCTTGCCCATCCGTTCTCTCCCATTGCCGCCGGCGCTGCGGCAGCAGACCGCACAGCGGCAGGCGCGCGCAATCCGCGGGGCGCCGGGCTGGCCATAATACTAAACACGCGGCCGGCTCTCAGTAGGTCGGCGGCGTGACCGCGCTGATCACCTCGCTGACCTCGCCCTCGGCCGCGTTGCGGAAGCGGTGCGGGTGGCGGCTGTCGAAGTAGTAGGCGTCGCCCTGGCGCAGGACGCGGGTGTCCCTGCCCACCGTGACCTCCACCGCGCCGCGGGTGACGATGCCGGCCTCCTCCGCGTTGTGGATGATCGCCTGCTCGGTGGCGGCGCCCGGCGCGTAGCGCTCGTGCAGCATGAGCATGCGGCGGTTCGGATACTCCATGCCGACCAGCCGGTGGGACACCCGGTCCGCACGGCCGATCTCGGTTAGGTCGGCGGAGGGGTAGAACGGGCAGTAGGGGATCGCGCTGGCCAGATCGCCGAAGAAGGCCGAGAGGGTGGTGCCGAGGGCCGCGAGCACGGCGGCCAGGGTGTCCACCGATGGGCTGATCTGCTCCCGCTCGATCAGCGAGATGGTGGAATGCGAGATGCCGGACCGCAGGGCGAGCTCCCGCATCCCGAGCCCCCGCCGCTGCCGCAGCTCACGCAGCTTGACGCCCACCATCGCCATCCCGCCGCCTCCCTGGTGCGAGCGCAGCATGCGCCGGCCCGGCGAGACAGGAAACCGCCTCAGCCGCGCCGGACGTTCCAGGGATAGCGGACGGAGCCGCCCAGCACGCCCGAGAGTTCGGAGCGGTAGGCGGTGCGGGGGAAGTAGATGCCCAGGGGGATGCTCGGCACCTCCCGCAGCGCCACTTGCTGGATGCCCTCGGTCAGCGTCGCCCGCTCCCCCTCCGCGTCGGCCGCCAGCCATTGTGCCGTCTTCTCCTCGATCTCGGCGTTACTGAACCAGCCCGGCCAGCCGACGGCGCCGTCGCCCCGGATGGTGGTGTTCAGCACGGGGTTGGCGATGGCGATGCTGGGCCAGGTGCTGTGGTAGATGCTCCAGCCGCCCTGCTCCACCGGCGCCTTGGACAGCCGGCGCTGCAGCAGGGTGCCCCAGTCCATGTCTTGCAGGTCGACGTTCAGCCCAGCGCGCTTCAGCATGTCGGTGGTCACGGCGCTCAGCGGGGCGATGCCGACGCTGTCCGCGGGGTTGATGACCACGACACGCTGGCCCGCGTAGCCGGTCGCCTTCAGGGCGGCGGCGACCTTCGCGGCATTCTCGCCCAGCGTGCCCATGACCTCCTTCCCGCTCTCCTTGATGCCCGGGATGGTGCAGGGGAACATGGCGCGGCATACGAGGCTGGTATCGGGGGTGGGGCTGGCGACGGTCGGCAGGTAGTCGGTCTGCTGCGCGACGGCCATGACGAAGCGGCGCAGCGCCGGGTTGTCGAACGGCGGCACGAGGTGGTTGAACCGCAACACCAGCACGGTGCCGAGCGGGTCCGCATTCTCGATCCGGACGGCTTTGTCGCGCACCAGCAACGGCTCCAAATCGGCGGGCACGGCCTCGAGCCAGTCCACCTCGCCCTGCTGCAGGGCGGCGACAGCGGTGGACTTGTCGGCGATCACCCGCCATTCCACGCGGTCGAAATGCGCGACCTTGCCGCCGGAGGTCCATTCCGGCGCCTCGGAGCGCGGCACGTAGGCTTCGTTGCGCGCGTAGGCGACGAGGGCGCCGGAGTTCAGCTCGCTCGGCAGGAACCGGTAGGGGCCGGAGCCCACGACCTCGGTGATGGGCGTGCTCGCCGCAGCGGTGACGATGCGCTCGGGCATGATGAAGGCGGGCACGGAGTGCGGCTTGCCGATCGCGTCCAGCAGCCGGGGGAAGGGCCGCTTCAGGTGGATGCGCAGCGTGCGGTCGTCCACCGCCTGGTAGCGGTCCACCGCGGCGGCGTAGGCCCGGCCGAACGTGTCGCGCCCGCTCCAGCGCTGCAGGCTGGCCGCGCAGTCGGCCGCGCGCACGGGCTGGCCGTCATGGAATTTCAGCCCGTCGCGCAGCCGGATGGTCCAGGCCCGGCCGCCCTCGCCGACCTCCGCCCCCTCGGCCATCTGCGGCCGTGGGCGCATCGCCGCATCCACCCCGTAGAGCGTGTCGAACACATGATAGCCGTGCTGCACGGCGACCAGCGCCGTCGAGAACACGGGATCGAGCGAGACGAGGTCGGTGGAGGGCACCAGCCGCAGCGTGCGGGCCCGCATGTCCTGGGCGATCGCGGGCGCTGCGAGCGGGAGAGCGGCGGCGGCCTGCATGAGGGTGCGTCGGCGGATCATCCTGGGAGCCTCCCTGAAGCGGTTTGCGTAGTTGTCCTGACGTCCAGGCAGGATGCCCGAAAGCTCGCCCGCGTGGGCATGGCGATCACGAGTGGTGAGAATACTGAACAGATGCCCCGTGCCGGCGGAGCTGCGGACGGTTCGTCTGTAGGATCGCCTTACCAGATTGGAGCAGATGACATGGCGCTTCCTTCCCGGCTCGCGGCGTTTGGGGACCGCATCCAGTACATCAAGGCGCCGGCGCGGGCTCCGATGACCGATACCGGCGCGATCGCTGGGCTGGTGGGCGAGATCCTGGCGGATGTGCGCAACAGGGGCGACGCGGCAGTGCGCGAGTACGCGCGGCGCTTCGACAAGGTCGACGTAGATGCGCTGGAGGTAGCGACGGCCGAGCGCCGGGCGGCGGTGGACGGGCTGGAGCGCCAGACCCGCGCGGACACCGAGTTCGCCATCGAGCGCGTCCACGCCTTCGCCGAGGCGCAGTTCGCCACCATCCTGTCGCTGGACACTGAGCCGCTGCCCGGCCTGCATCTCGGCCACCGCGTGATCCCGATCGAGCGGGTCGGGTGCTACGTGCCCGGCGGCCGATACCCGCTGCTGTCGGCGCCGGTGATGACGATCGTGCCGGGCAAGGTCGCAGGCTGCGACGAGGTCGTGGCCTGCCTGCCGCCGACCGCGCATCCGGCCATGATCGCGGGCTGCCACCTGTCCGGCGCGGACCGCATCTTCCGCATCGGCGGCGCCCAGGCGATCGCCGCCATGGCCTACGGCACGGAGAGCGTGCCGGGCGTGGACAAGATCGTCGGCCCCGGCAACGCCTACGTGAACGAGGCGAAACGGCAGGTATTCGGCACGGTCGGCATCGACCAGCTCGCCGGCCCCAGCGAGATCTTCGTGGTCGCCGACGGCACGGGCGACGCGGAGACGATCGCGACCGACCTGCTCGCCCAGGCCGAGCACGACGTGCGCACCCGCGTCGGCCTGATCACCACGGTCCGGGCGCTCGCCGAGGCGACGGTGCTGGAGGTGGAGCGCCAGCTCGGCACGCTGTCCACCGCCGACGTGGCCGGCGCCGCCTGGCGCGACTACGGCGAGGTCGTGCTCTGCGCCGATGAGGCGGCCATGATCGCCTATTCCGACCACATCGCGGCCGAGCACCTGC
>JAABUO010010305.1_pt1 | contig 10361 bp, 5 predicted proteins | sample 5559291 | NCBI WGS metagenome assembly JAABUO01 (sample SAMN10711878, study PRJNA513372) | rock metagenome | isolation source: Antarctica rocks | place: Antarctica: Victoria Land, Finger Mt sud
TATTTTTTCCTCATTTTGGCGATCGCCGGAAGATTGCAAAAAGTACCCTCCATAGAAAAAAGCCCTTCAACTGCAACTACAATCTTCTTCCAGGGACGATGTGTCCTTGGCTGACCCTGGCTTATACCTTCACGTACAAGCTTTTCCAGATCATCCATGCTGTTGTGTTTAAATGTTCGAATTACAGCGCCACTAAGTCGCGTACCGTATCGGATACTCGCATGATTCAACTCGTCAGATATTATGAGACAACCTTTCGATGCTAGAGCAGAAAAGACAGTAGCATTGGTGGCGAAACCCATACTTGATACAACCGCGGCTTCTTTTCCAACATACTTCGCGACCAGGGATTCTACTTCCTGGTGTAGTTCTAGCGTTCCCCCGTCTGCACGAGATCCGCTTGTGCTGACTGAATATTTCCGAATTACTTCTTCCACTGCGTCTGCACAAGGACCCTCTGTTTGGGCGAAGCCAAGGTAATTGTAAGAACTCAGATTTAAACACTCACTTGTGCTTCCGGTAAGTTTGAAGGTAAGGTTGTGATCGTTCGACGTTCTGTCCAGCAAAGTAATATATCTGCCCGGAACACCAGTGGTTGGCCTCGCGAAACAATCGTTAATCCTCATTTTCAGCCGCCTCGTGTAGAAATTATCAAAATCTGAGTGGAGTGGCGCGTAACCATCTACTTCCTGAAGATGCTTATAATTTTGATCTTTGAAGCGCTTACCAAAAAAGTCACGTACATGTCCAAAGATGATGAGAATTAGATATGAAATATAAGTCGTCATCAGATAATAGTATGGCGGGTCATCTTCAATAGGCTTAGCGACTTCTTGTCGAGGCGGATGGCGGGACAAGTATTTATGCGAAGGATGAAGTAGAGGCGCGTATTCGCTCTGTCGCTTGGCGTCCCGTTCTGGTGCAAACAAGGTTTTTCCTTCGGCGTCAAGCTCTGTCGAAAGCGAAATGGTTGGCAATGAAGTAGGGGGAAACCTTGGTGCTGCAGTCGAAGGAGGTGTCAGTTTAGGAGTCGTCGAGGAGAAGAAATTCGCGATTCTGCTTGTCTTGCCTGGACCGGAGGATGAAGCGGGGGGTACATTCCCGGAAAACGTCCGGCGTAAATCTGGCTGTCCTGAAAGAATCGAGCTGGCGGCGTCGATGGCACTCGTCGTAGTTACACTCGGCCCGCTTGTTGAACCAACGGTGCTTTGTCGCTTGCGACGCATGGATATCATGGGTCGCGTCGGATCGACGCTGCCGGCGGAGGCTAGGTGCTGAGGAGCCGGCGCAAAACTTTCAGCCCGACAATACTTTCTTAAGATCAAGGGTTTAAGCCGAATCTGAGGATGATTATAGTTGACTCGCCAGTGTAGCCACTTATTTTTTTTGTGCTGCAAGGTTTTTAAAAAAAAGAAGGAAAAACAAAAAAAGGAAACCACCTCCCACGCCAACAAAATTATGATGACCGAAAAGTTTCCTAAAAGTTTAGTAGACGCGAGATAGCGCTATGCCCGTGTTTGATGTTTTTACTTTCCAATTAGGTCTGATTCGATCAATTTTTTACTTATAGTCCCATCCCGTTCCGTCTTATAATAATGTCGACGCAAGTTGGTGCGTGATGTGAAAGCTGCGCGGGGGCAGATGAATGGAATGCCAAGAGATTCAAAGTAATGAGATCGAAGCTTTACGGAGTATCTACGTAGATGAGTTTGAGCTTTTGGAGTCAAAGAAAGTATGGAATAAATCCGAGCCTGCAAGGTTCAACTTACACCTTCACACCCCAGCAAGAAAAGTCCAAATTACTCTTTCGGTAAGGTTTAAGATAACCTATCCCAAGAGCTTGCCTGACTTATCCTTGAAAAATGCGTCAGGCTTATTGCAATCACACGCAAAAGAACTAAATACTCTTGTTTATAAACGTGCCACAAAGCTCCTCGGTCAGGAGATGATATTTGAGCTTGCTTCTATCATAACTGATCAGCTGGTAGAGTACGAATCCACCTATCAGAATGCTGCACCGAGCCTAGCTGTTGCACGAGCGACTAAAGAAGCTACTTCACAAAAGGCGGCCAAAGAAGCAGAACTAGAATTTTTACAAGAGCAACAAAACCTGAAAGATGTAGAGGAACGCGTTCTCGATGATATGCTTCATCTAGAAATGAGTCGGAGAAAAGGAAGAGAGCGAGAAAAGGATATCATGCAACAAGACCTGGGAGAGGTATACGAAACAAAGGGGCTTGACCCTTCAATGTTTTTCGACTATGGACGACGAGTAACAATCTCTCCCGCAGCTAATGTTCTTCTTGAATTCACTCACGCTACCAGAATTTCTGACATAGTCAAGACAAGGCAAAAGCGATGCTATATGGTCAAGCCTATAACTCGGGGAGGCCACTTCCACGACGTAATCTTGTTCCACAAAATAATTGATCTCAAAAGCAAATTTTGGAATTCTCCTTTTGGCAAACGTCGGCTCAACGAAATGGAGGCCGATGCGGAAAAAGTAAAACAATTACGTCATACCAATATCAATGCTCTTTACGACTTTTCGGTTACTCGAGACGAAACAAGCGGGCTACATAGAATCGTTGTCTTGCAAGAGTTCGCATCCAAAAATTCTGCGAATGATCTACTTAACACAGTTGGGTCCGTTTCTTTAGATGTGGCGCGTATATGGGCAATACAGCTTCTCGAAGGACTTGACGACCTTCACAAGCGTGGCCTCTCTCATAAAAGCATTCACCTTGGAAACTGTGTCTTGACCACAAGCCTTCACGGAAATGCCACTACAGCCAAATGGACTGATGTTCTAGTCTCCCATAATATACGGAGTCTAATATATGAAGACACAGAATCCACTGAATTTGAGCCTCAACACTCGCTAAAATGGGAAGCCCCTGAACTCTTGAATCATTCCCTCGACGGCTATAACTGGAGAGTCGACATCTGGCATTTTGGTATTCTTCTTTTGCAATTTATTTTTGGTTCTCGCTGCGTGGACAAGTATGACTGTCCCAATGCGTTACTTACATCGAATAATTCAGTCATATCGACCCCAAATTTCCAGGGATTTTTTGGCAAAATTTTCGTACAGAATCCGCGCAAACGGCCAAATGCGTTTGACCTGCTCTCCATGTCATTTTTACGAGATCCTTTTAGTGACTCCGATGCTAGGCCTACAATCACACATTTGGCTAGTGTGACGCGTGATAGTCAAAAGAGTGCTTCGAACAAAGAGGTACAAAGTTCCATGGTACCACGTGAGCCAGCAATGTCGAGGTATCAACTTGACTTTGAGGAACTAGAGGTCCTTGGTAAAGGAGGGTATGGTCAAGTTGCCAAGGTGCGCAATCGATTGGATGGACGTTTGTATGCCATTAAAAAGATTGCTCACAAGGTGGACAAAACTTTGGTGAACGAAGTCATGCTTTTATCCCGACTTTCGCATCCGAATGTGGTTCGATACTTTACTGCTTTTTTAGAACAAAGACATGACTCTGTACTCACTGATGAAACAGATGAATTTGGAGAAAGCCAAGAAAAAAGTGTCAAGCATGCAAAGATCGAAAGCAGTCATAGCCAGGTTGTGTTTGATCAGCCTCTGGACTTCATTTCTTCCAGACGGAGTGTCAGAAGCTATGGCAATATCCAATTTGGTTCTGGTAGTGAAAGTGACGGCAGTGATGAAGAAACGCCCAGCCGAGAATCGCAACTGAAGTCCGTTTTTATGGAGAATAAAACGTTTTCTCACAGTGTTATTTACATTCAAATGGAGTACTGTGAGAGGCATACACTTCGCGATCTCATTCGTGGAGACCTCCACAGATATGAAGATGAGCAATGGCGGTTCTTACGACAAATTCTAGAAGGTTTACAACATATTCACTCTCAAGGAATCATTCATCGTGACCTGAAGCCTGAAAACTGTTTCATTGATATGTCGAACAATCTAAAGATAGGCGATTTTGGGTTGGCCACAAGTAGACATGGTTACAACGATGCCTCTTCTTTCAACAGTACTAATGTTGCATTTGACGACTTGACTGGCGGTATGTTGTAATATATTATTGACTTATACTAGATGTTGGAACGACGTTATATTTAGCCCCTGAGGTATCTTCGCGATCTATCGGGCATTATAATGAGAAAGGTATGGAACGATACATGGCTTGTTAATCGAAAGTCGACTTGTATTCCCTGGGCATCATGTTTTTCGAAATATGTTATGCATTGAAGACAGCAATGGGGCGTATTACCACTTTGCGAAACCTCAGAGCGATAGAACCAATATTTCCAGATGACTTTCCCCAGCGTTTGCCCTTACAAACGAAGCTCATTCAATCACTGCTGCGACATCGGAGTGAGCAACGACCTTCGAGTCTACAAATTTTGCAAAGCGACCTCATACCCGTAAAAATTGAAGATGAAACCATTCAGATGGCTCTCAAGGCGCTGACAGATCCTGCCGCTACATACTATCGACATGTTCTTAATTCTCTATTCACCAAAAGAACGGATGTTTTGGCAGACCGCGCTTATGACTTCATGACCGTTAGCCATATTGTAGAAATGATTGCTGACTTTCAGAACCCTGTGGATTTACAAGAAATCACGCTGCAAAGCTCAATGAAAAGTGAAGTTTTGAATATCTTCCGTCGACATGGTGCAATTGAGGTTCTGCGGCCTCTCCTGAGTCCCTGTTTGCCGGAATATGGAAATCAAAGCACCGTAAGGCTCTTAGATAGGCGCGGAAGTTTGGTCCAGTTACCATTCGATTTAACTTTACCGTACGCCAGGATGCTAGGAAGGACAAAAGACTTCCCCAAGAGCTTCACATTCGGGTCTGTATATCGAGAGACGGGGGAAGGAGGCCACCCAAGGATGATTGCAGAAGTCGACTTCGATCTAACCTCCCGAATACCGGACCAAAACCGTTTGAATGAAGCGGAATGTTTCAAAACCCTCGATGAAATCCTGCAGTTATTCTTACCGAAGCTCTTAGACCAAATATACTTTGTCGTCAATCACCACTCGCTTTTCACCATGATCATGGACTACTGCGACATCCATCATTCCGAACGGGGTGTCGTTTGGACCATTTTGAGTCAGCTTGGTCACGAAATAACGTGGACCCAGTTAGTCACGCATCTGAAAACGAAAACCAGTATTACATCGACTTCATTAAATGATTTGCGAAGGTTTGACATCTCTTCAGACCTGCAAGCGGCTAAAAAGGAACTTTGTGGAATATTCAACGAGGCGGGGCTAGTCTCAAAGACTGAAGAGATATTTGACGAGTTGTTTGAATTGGAAAAGTTGATCAGAAACTTTGGAGTGCAGAGGAAAATGGTAATGTCATGTCTTGCGACACATCACAAGGAGAATTTTTACCGTTCTGCAGTCACGTTTCAACTTGTCATGCGAAGCTCAAAGCGATTAAATGTACTTGCTGCGGGTGGACGCTATGATTCCCTTGTTTATGATCACAGAGTCTTGATAGATAAGGCACATCTGTCATCGGTCGTGGGTTTCAATCTGGCTTGGGAAAAATTGGTGCGAATTGTGAACAAACGTCTTCCAAATGGTCTCAGTAGAGTCAATCGAGGTGAACTTCACAATAACCCTATCTGGCGGCCATACAAGGTAATAGCTTTCATGAAAATTTGGAATTGACCGAAGGTGGATGTAGTTGTTACCAGCTTTGATAAAGAGCTTTTGCAAAGTCAAGGAATCGAAATACTACAAGAATTATGGTCACAAAATATAGCAGCTGAGCTTGCAGTTTTATCGACATCGCTGGAAGCGATATCTGGGGTTTACCGCGACCAGGGAGTAGGATGGCTTGTAATCATTAAGCAAGAGCATGGTCATATTCATTGGATTATCAAAATTCGTAATCTTGAGAAAAAAGATGAAAAAGATTTGAACCGACTGGAGGTATTGCCTCATATCAAATCGGAGCTCGCTGAGAAAAGAAACCATGGCAACACAGCAAGCACTCATCTTATACATTCAAATTCGTTTAGCGAGGGAGAGGAGCAAACAGGTTTAGATGTGCAGATTATCACAAACGAGAACCCTCGAAAAAGAGTAAACCGCCGTTACATAGCGGACAAGGGTAGGCGAGAAGACATGCAGACTACTAACAATGAAGCAATAGAAAATGTATCGACATTTGTACAAAATCTTGAACAACTACCGGTTTACGCTATCGAAACTCGAGACGACACCTTCGACTTGTTGCGGATTTCGGCCCTGGGAAACGAAACATCTTGGCGTCATATCCTTAGTAATTCTCCAGCGGCGCAGAAAACTTACCTGCAGCACCTACATAACATCTTGAAGAAAGAAGCCAAAAAGGGCATACGGCGATGCTTCCTCTACAATTACCGAACAGAAAGCGTTCTCTTATATGACATGTATTGACTAGGAGTTACAATTTATCGATTCGGAGTAATGGTGGTAAAACCAACGCAGGAATGTTTTGGTTCTTGATGCGATGTCGATTGTGATAGCATCTGTAAGTATAAACAATTTTGGCATCCTTGAGTTTTGCATAAGTTATAGTAGTAACTAACCAACTATAAAAATAAGTTCAGTATGCTGAAACATCCAATCGGTCCCCATTGTGCGTAGCGCTGGCGACTTACCAGATAGTTCGAAGGAATCCAAAGCCCTAGAGCCTAACTCCAATTTACGGTTCCGAAGGCAAGAGCTTGTGCAAAACCATTTGTCTCAGCCACCATTTCATATTAATATCATATTCTTTGTTAATTCCTGCTCATGTTCTCATGCAAGCAACAAACTCATGTGCATTAGCCACAACCCTGCGAGAAATCTGCTCAAAATGTTTTATCTACTCTGCGCTGATAGCAAACCCTTGACCTGCCACACCCTCTCTCCGTTTTCACTTCCAACCACAAATTCAGCTGCGATTCCTGCTACAGCCTCCTTGTAAGGACTTGGATTTCCTTCTTTGAAATACACATTATGGCCAATTGGACTAGGAACAAGCTCAGTGTCTCTTAAGGGCTTTATAGTCCGGTAAGCGTGCTCAAGGAATTGCACTCCTGATTTCTCGGCCACCCTTCGGCTGGCCATATTGTCGTCACGCATCATTATGAAGATGCCGCGCACAGGCTTTGCTGATAAGAAATACTTTATGACAGTCCGGGCAGCTTTCGAAGCCAAACCTCGATTAGTAAAATCTGGGGATATCCAGTAACCTAGCTCGTACCAACAGGCCCCCGCCCCTCCTCGCTGCTGGAGTGAAACATTGCCAATCAGCTTGCTATCGTCTTTTTTCCGGATGAGAAAGGGAAAGTCCTGCTTGCCTGAACGGTAGCGTATTTTAAGCATATCGTCCGAGGAAAAGCTCAAGGGCCTTGGTAATATGGAGTCGAGAAAAAATGCTTCATTGAAACATGATAAAAGAATAGGCCAGTCATCTTCTAGCATTCCCTCTGAGACGTAGACATCACCAAAGCTTTCCTCGCTAGGCAATGGATCGAGTGACATCTCGTCCTTTATCGGCACGCTGATAAGAAAACCGACGCGATAAGCTTTGCCGAAAAATTGGTCACATTACCGACCAGCCTTTAGCTGGCCCTTTGCTGCATGTAAGTCAGACAGTCGCATTGCTTGAAAGACACCCTCGGTCGGTTAAAAGGAGTAGCAAATCATGGGACATGTCTTGAGGAGGAGGGCAGCTACCCTTGATTCTTTCGCAGACTACCGCAATGTAGACGAAGAGATGGGCCGAGGTCTTCATTTTAGACCACGTAGGAAAAGCTCAATAAAGACTGAGGTAGAAAGTGGACGAGTTTTTACTGGCGATACCGGACGAACGCCTTCTCGATCCTTTCTGTTCGGCTCCTACAGGGTAAATGCGAATGCGGTTCCTCCCCAAAATTCAATGCAGGTGCGAGAACATACCCTGGAACTTGCTTCTATGGCTCTTGACAATCTGTATAGCCCTCCTCAGATCGATGGAAGATTTCGGAGCCGGATGGCTTACGACGCTTCCCAATCAAATACGGTTGATGGTGCGAAGCCTGACACGACACCTATCAAGCTGCCAATTGTTATAGAGGAGGGATCAGAGCTTTCCAAGTTATTAAAAGGTTCTTCTCTGAGATCACAAAATGCTGAAGATCGCAACTTTTCAGGTGTGGTCTCTTCTTCAAGCAGCACCGAGTTAGGGACTGCATGCAATGACGCAACACTGAGCGAAGACTCGCCTTTGCTGCCAAAAACTTCCGGTACAATGAAAAAACCTCGTGAACTCGAGGCTACAGGTTGTGCCGCACAAATGACAAAAGCAACAGCCCCAATTTCCATGGGACAGTACTTTTTGAGCCAGTTGAAAGGAAAGAACGGCCTCGAAACTAATAGATACAGCGTGCAAGAAGGCTTTTACGCAGTTTTCAACTGCGTACCGAGTGTGGTCTTGGGCTTGCTCTTGAACGTGCTGGATGGACTTTCTTACGGCATGATCTTATTCCCTCTTGGCTCAGCTGTATTTTCAGATCTTGGGCCAGATGGCCTCAGTATGTTCTATATCAGCTGTATTACGTCACAGTTGGTGTATTCTCTCGGAGGCAGTACATTCCGAGGTGGCGTGGGATCTGAAATGATTGAGATCATACCATTCATACATCAGATGGCATTCACAGTACTAGAAGTTGTTGGCGAAGAGAATCCAACAAGCGTCATAGCAACCACTATACTCGCAATGTCGATATCTTCTATTGTCACCGGCTTGGTGTTCTTTGGGCTTGGTGGGGCTCGATTGGGATCAATCATCGGTTTTTTCCCTCGTCACATACTGGTGGGTTGCATAGGTGGAGTTGGGTTGTTTTTAATGTTTACTGGTGTTGAGGTGTCTGCACGGATAGAGACCATCAAATTCGACCTGTTAACTCTTCAATCTCTGTTAGAACCTCACACTTTGGCATTATGGGGCACACCTCTTGTCTTGGCGATATTTCTAGTCATCATTCAGCATTTTATTCGCCACGCACTTGTCGTTCCCGTCTTTTTTTTCTCTATTGCAACGGTATTCTACATTATTTATGCCTTCATGCCAACTGTCGAGCTCGATTACCTTCGGAGTCGTGGATGGTTGTTTAATGCTGTAGAAGCAAACGTCCCTTGGTACCATTTCTACACCTTGTTTGACTTCTCTCAAGTTCATTGGCGAGCGCTCCTCCAGACTGTGCCAGCCATGTTCGCGTTAACCTTCTTTGGAGTTTTACACGTTCCCATCAACATTCCAGCTCTTGCTTTGTCTACCTCCCAGGACAATGCAAATGTTGATCGGGAATTAATTGCGCACGGGATCTCTAATGTGATTTCTGGATGCTTTGGGAGCGTTCAGAACTATCTGGTGTACGCAAACTCATTATTATTTATTCGAAGTGGAGGGGATAGCCGTCTAGCTGGTATAATGTTAGCCATTGCAACTGCCGCAATAATGATAATCGGTCCTACTATCATTGGCTTTATGCCCGTTATGGTCGTTGGAGCTCTAATTTTTCTTCTTGGAATTGAGCTTCTGCGCGAGAGTCTCTATGACTCATTGGGAAGAGTCCATCTATTTGAATATCTCACGATTTTGGCCATCGTCATATGTATGGGAACATATGACTTTGTTTACGGTATTCTTTTGGGAATTGTTTTGGCGTGCTTTTCATACGTTGTTCAGACTTCTCGTAAGCCAGCGATTCGAACAACTTACAATGGGACAATTGCAAAATCTACTGTACGAAGACATCCCATTCAGCAACGCTTCCTGAGGGCGGTGGGTGAGCAAATTCAAGTTGTAAAGCTATCCGGATACATGTTTTTTGGAACGATTGTCAGCGTCGAGCGTACAATCCGAGACTTCCTCGATGTGAAAAACTTCACACGAAGGCCGATCACATTCTTGGTCATGGACATGACTCGGGTGAATGGAATCGACTTTTCAGCAGCAGAAGCTTTTATTCGCATGAGGCGAATCCTAGCCGCAAAAGATGTCAAGCTAATCTTATGTGGGGTAGCAATGGGATCTGAGGTGGGCCGGGGATTGAGAAGCGTTGACATGTGGGAAGACCCGGATCGTGGCGTTCATGTTTACGAAGACCTGAACTCTGCCTTGGAGTCGTGCGAGAATCATTTTCTCACTTCTTATCTCATACACCGGAATAAGTCTCCTATGCGTACCGAGTCATCGCCAAATTTGGATCTGCAACCACCGGCCACAGATTTTGAGACGCATGGTAGCTTCTCTGCAGTTTCACCTCGAAAAGAAGGTTTGTGGCGCGCAGTGAACTTCACAGCACAGGAAGAGCGAGTAGGTGCCAAATGGCAGAACTTTA
>JAABUO010010306.1_pt1 | contig 10360 bp, 13 predicted proteins | sample 5559291 | NCBI WGS metagenome assembly JAABUO01 (sample SAMN10711878, study PRJNA513372) | rock metagenome | isolation source: Antarctica rocks | place: Antarctica: Victoria Land, Finger Mt sud
GAAGTGGGTTCTTGAGATTGCCGATGAAGCTTTGAAGAATGTTTTGGCGGTTGACCTTCTGGAATCGAGACATGAGCGGCTCAAACTTGCTGTCAGCTCTGATAGCTTCCAAGTCAGGATCCTGCCTAAGCTGATCAAAGTCCTCGTAACCCATTTGCAAGGCTTCCAGGAGAGCTAACAAGCCATCATGGATGTTTCCAGTTCTTGATAAGCAGCAAGCTATGTTGTAATAAGCTGATATTTTTTCGCCATCGCTGGCAATTGCAGGCTTGTCCCTGCATGTCATTTGGCAGCAAGGCATGACAGACAACCATGAAAAATGACAACATAATGATTTCACCACCCAGCAAACAGCGCGAGGTTGTCTTTGTCTTTACCTGTACTGTTTGAGGCCAGTGCCTGGCAAGGTAAGTGCTTGCTTGAATAGACCAATAGCTTCATTATAGTCTTTCTTTTCGTATGCTTTCAGTCCCATTGCGATGGCGCCAGCAGACAGCTCCGGTTCCGGACTGGCACTGGCTGAGCACTGCCACTTGCGACATACTGTACTCTGACGAGCGCGGATGGCATGCGGGCTGAAGGTGCTGTGATGCGGGATGCAAAGACGACTACATGACCTGCTACGAGGGCACTCTGAGTGAGACGTGAAAGGGGCAGGATGCAGACACTGAGCTGAAAGCATTGCGCCTGCTGCCGGGCGCCCTGGGCAATACTTGATACGTATCAAATCTCAACCCAAAGTATTTTCAGCCCTGCGAAATTATATTCTTGTTGAGCGCTAAATTTGTTTGCGATGAAACTGTAAAGTCTCGGCACTGGTCCCAACGCATGAATGTCGGTGCGAAGCCTCTTCCTTCGTGTGTTGTCATCGCAAAAAAAGCTTCAAGGCGTTTCTGAACATCTTCTTCTTCATGCCAGATGGCTTCGCTTAGAAGGTGCTCTCACTCAGCAACACAGTTGCGACATAAGACACATCGTTAGCAAGTCCTCGACTTACTCTCTTCTAGTCCCGGCACACTGTTTGGACCACGCCGACGCTCTTTGTACTTGTGAGCGCACAAAAGCTGCTATCGCAGTTGCCTGTCCTCCGCATTGTGTGCCTGCGTCTGTGAACTCCGAAGTGCCAGTCGCACATTGCAATTTGTCTGATCCGTTAGTGCTGCCGTCATGGCGGGCGACAAGATGATGGACCAGATATTCAACCTGAAGTTCACCAGTAAACAGCTTGTCAGGCAATCAAAGAAGTGCGAGAAGGAGGAAAAGACAGAAAAGCTGAAGGTCAAAAAAGCAATCGAGAAAGGCAATATGGACGGCGCCAAGATCTATGCCCAGAACGCCATCAGGAAGAAGACAGAAACCTTGAACTACCTCAGGCTATCCTCCAGGCTTGATGCAGTTGTGAGCAGACTAGATACTCAAGCGAAAATGTCAGTCATCAACAAGAGCATGGCTGGAATTGTCAAGGCCTTGGACCAGGCTCTGGCATCAAACAATTTGGACAGAGTTGCCAACACTATGGATCAGTTTGAGCGTCAATTTGAGAACCTGGACGTCCAGTCCGAGTTTGTCCAGAATGCTATGAACGCTCAAGCAGCCATGTCTACTCCAGAAGATGATGTCAACAACCTCTTGCAGCAAGTGGCAGATGAGCATGGTCTTGAAGTCAACCTGGGTCTACCTAGCGCTGCGCAGCATCAGCCAGTAGCACAGCAACAACAGGCTGCAGTAGATCCTGAGAGCGACCTGAGCTCCAGGCTTGCACAGTTGAGAGGAAAGTGAACCTCCAGTAGTGTTCTTGGGCTTGCAGTGTGGTGGTTTTTGTTTTGTCTGACAATGATACAATAGCATTTAGACTTTTGTAGCTGTCTTGCCTAATATAAACTTGCTGCAGATCTGGAATGGTCAGTGTGTACTGTTTGTGTCTGAAGCCATGAAACATGGCTGACAGAGTACCATGCATTCTGTCTCTTTATAGTTGCTTGCACTGCATGTTAGACCGAGCTCAATTGGTTGCAATCAATACATGCGGCGTCGGGACTTGTGCACGATCTTCAAATTGGATGTCAGCAATGAACTCTTGCGCAAGACATTGTCTCAGGGTGACCTTTGTGCATATTCATCGACCGTTGAGCTAGATGATCGGCCTCTCAGTACAGACGCAAGCCACATTGCAAAATGATTGGAAATCAGGCCATAGCTATCAAGCAACCTGCCAGTCAGTGTCACGATTGCAGTGTAGACTGGTCAGCAGCAACAGACTTGCATATATTTTGCTTTCAGATAATGGCCTACCAAGCTGCAACAGCATAGGTTTATGATGAAGCAGGCTACAACATGATACCCCTAAACATTGTCTTCGCACAGCATACAAAGCGCATCCCTGCAGTGCAAACATGACCAGGCACAAGCGTTCTCAGTGGTGATGGCAGAACCTGCTTGGCAAAATTTGTTGGCCTATGCACATTGCTCATTGACAAGTTGTACTTGCCTCGACCAGCGATGTCTTGTGCTGCCCTAACATGACTATCAAAATTTCCTCCAGGCCATTTTGCGCCATCCAAAAAGCGTCTGACTTGCAAACCCTCCCTGGATGGTTTTGATTGCTAGGAATACAAGTCCTGCCCTGACATTGAAGTAGCAGCCATCCTGGCTTTATGTGCCTTGTCATACTGTGTGAACTTCTTGAACACAACAATCATCATGGACATGTTGTCACAGCCGATGCCGCTGCCTCCAGTGTCTTTTGCCAGGCAATGGTCGCACACACTCTCAGAGATGTACCTCACGCTCTGACCTTCTACAAGCCGCTGTCTGACAAAGTCGACAGCCTGCAGGCAAAGCATAAGCATTGTTTGAAAACGTCCAGACCCAGCTCCCATCTGGAAAGCGCTCTGCACCAAACCCATGTTGTTAAAAGTGATAAAACAGGCTACTCACTGACCATCATGCAGCATGCAGACTCAACCTCAGCATGTACTGTGCTTGAACAATGGGCATGTCAGTACTAATGTACTAACGTGATCCAGCACAGAGATCTATCGACACAGTGACCCATTTTGTGACACGCAGGTATGCAGACTACAGGCATCCATGTGCATGCATGCATACCATATGACCAAAGCCCATACCTGCTGATTGCTGAGAACATCCCAGATGCCATCACAAGCAAGGATCATGAACTCAGATGACGATCCCAGCTGTATCTGACGCACGTCTGGGAAGGCCGTGACGGCCTGCTCAGCTGCAGACAAGTGGCTGGTCTGCTTGTACTCCATGTCCCCTATGGCTCGAGATAGATTCAAGCTGCCGTTCACTCTCCATCCATCACATAGCCTCCAGCCTGCATTTCACATCTATGTTACACTACAACACACACACACATACTACAGTTACATAGTGGAAGCTTCCTCAGCAGAAGCATCAGCACTCTGGCTGCTGTTTCCTGGACAACCCTGCTGAAGTGAGGAATATGAGATTCAGCGCTGCACACTTGATGGGAAACATCCAGGCATACATGGGCAGCATCCTGTGTTGCCGTACACTGCATTGCGCAATCCGTACAGGATATCTTTACTATTCTGCACTTCACAGTGGAACTGGAACGTCGGGCAGCTCTGTGGGTCAACATCAGTTGACAGCATACTGATGTGCATATGATGTTGAGCAAAGGCGCTGCCCAGCATTCCACGTCCACTGTGAAGTGCAGAATAGTATACATACATATACATATATATCAGCCAACCTGCAGCAGCCATGATGACATTGTACTGTCAATGTTCAGCAACGCCAACAAGCAAAGACGGTTTTTGTTTTGTTCTCTCACTGGTGTCTTTTCAACTTTCTGACGATTCTCCTTTTTGGATTTTCTGATGAGTTTTTGTGCACCAACCTTGATGATACGGCTGTGCTCTGCTGCATCAGTGGGTTTGTGGTCATATGACATGGCCACTGCCTTGCCCGATTCCGAAACCACACAGCGTGAGTCACCAGCATTGGCGACTAGCAGGGTCTGCCCTTCAATCTGCAGCGCAAAACCCCCTTCAGTCTAACCCAAGTCAACTTTGTGCCAAATCTGTGTCTGCAATGCATGACCGTTGCACTACAGTCATGTCATGTGGTGCAATGAGTGTTATTTTGCCATGTTGGTGTGTATGCTCCTACAACTTGAGTCAGCTGATGTGCTGTCAAATCAGGACCCCATACGGGCAGCTACTCAGGACTGTACATGTCTGACCCTGGGGGAAGACACGTATTCATTGGAGAGGTTGGATGGCTTTCCCCCTGGGCTCTACAAGAACGTTTCTAGATGCTCAAGAATGACTGGAAAGACATCGACACAAATTTTTAAAAATCCTTCAAGCTCTTGTAGACTGACCTGCTCATTCTCATGATTCACATCAGCATGCTTATGCATTCAGACCTTCCTGTAGGCATGTTAGTATGTAACATGTGAACAAGCAGGTCTGCCTACAGCAGCCTGAACAGCTGCAGATGCAAGCTGCAGGATAATCCACCCAAATCCCTGAGTTGGAGTTACAACCAGGCTTAGTATTGACAAGCCACAGTAGCCACACCAGCCACAGTAGCAGCAAGCATGAAGGGCAGATGGAGCAGCAGGGGTAGTGTGACTGACCAGGGCAACAACTGCAGTGCAGCCCGCGGAGGGGCCCTTGTAGGCGCTTGCTGCCCCTTGGAGCGGCTCTGCCCTCTCAATTGACTCTGCACCAACAACGACAGAGTGAAAGACTGCGCTGCATATACACTGCATATGGGTTTGATCAATCATTCATTCATTCACTCATTCATTCAGGCTGGGCTTCATTTGGTTGTTCAGTCATTCAATGAGTGATTCATTCGTTCATCCAATATGTGTTTGCCCTGAGAGTCAGGTGTGTACAGTCCTGAGTTGCTCCTGTTTGTGGTATTTGGCAGGAAAGTACACAGCCAGGGCCAGTGCAAGACATAGAGATGCAAATGACTTCTTCCTGCTACTGGACAGAAAGAAAAAAGGCACCTGTCCTGATCTGTGCTATTTGTTATGTGCATTGCACAACAGTGGAAAGATTGAACTGCAGCTGAAGCAAAGTAGTTGTGGGTGGTGGTGACAACCCTCACTCGTCCTTTCTGATGCTGTGGCTCAGTCAGGTGAATACGTACCAGACGTGCCCAAAATCCGGCTCATAGGCTGTAATGTAGAATGTAAACAGAGATGTAGAATGTGAACAGACAACTGCTCTGGATAGGCAAGACTTGCCCGGCACATACCTAGCTCATCATGAGCTGGCAAGTGTATACACTACTATTATCATTATGTTTACTGGAGACAGACACTTTTTAAGCAACCTCTCTGCAGGCCCAACCTGGAGAAGGGGAATCTGACAACTCCTCATCAGGTGGCTCAGCAACAGCAGCATACTTCTTGCGCTTTATCTGGGCCTTAGCTTTGGCCTTGCTGCGGCGGCCGACAGGCATGAGGGGTGATGTCTCGGGTTGGGGGGTGGGCGAGGAGGATTCAGAGGTTGGGCTGTGTGGGCGCTTACTGGACAGACCAAAGCCTGTGCCATATAACAGCCAGTCAATCACACTCTAAAGCCCCTGACTGGCTATGCATACACTGGCAAATGTCAAGCTATAGCAAAACGAGCTATAGCGACTCACTATGTAATCAGCCAATTTGCATATGTGACAGACTGTAAGCATGTACAACTAATGTAACGATAGATTGCATTTGAGGGTGAGTATGTTTGTGCAATTGCATTGAGTAAAGGAGGCCCAGATTCCCTTGGACTAATGGATCAGGACCCTCCTCCCCTCTCTGTTGACCGTTACTTGTTGCTATTGTTTGACTGTTGAGAATCATGCAGAAATATGCTCAAAAAAGGAAGAAGTTGCAGCAGGTGCCAGAATCTGCCTTTCATGTTGAAAGGCAACAGTTGATAGACAACCCAAAGTTTCAGTCTGTCAGCTGAGTGCTGCCTCCCAACAAGGCAGACAAAGAAGTGCACAGGTATTGCACATGGCCTTCCACCCAAAAACGGGAGCATGCCGCAGGCGCTGTATTAGCAGAAGACTTCATGCAGCACTGTTGAGGCCATCTAACAGTACTGCAGTGCTGCTGGCAATCTAAACTGTGAAAGTAAACATGCGAATCACGTGCCAACAAACCTTTCAAGTGGAACAACAATCTGAAAAGAGTTTTCGCAAACTGTTTTCAGGTTGTCACTACAACTGAAAGGTTCTCTGCACCGTATTGACTTGTTTACTTGCATAGCAAAGCTTGGGAAGACTATTTGCATTGGGTGTTTCCCACCGTTCGCTTATGCCAGTCCTGACACATGCCTCGTTTCCAAAGCCCTTTCCTGCTCATTGCCACTCCTAATGACAGGGAGCCACACACACACACACACACACACACACACACACACACATCCGCGCACACAACAGACAGTAAATGAGACTATCTTGATTGTGAGCTTCAGAGACAGCTTTCAGCTAGAATGGCCTGACTCTTTGCCTTGTGCGACAGTCGCAACTGGATGCTTGTTTATCTTCAAGAGAGGGTTTAATTAGATACAAGATACCTCGTTGCTGCAGAGCCTGTGCTTGCATAATTGATCAGATTATAGCTTCTGAACACTCCTGTTTATAGGCTGACCCATTTATCCCTCAGCATACAAAGCCTACCGATGAGGAAGATGAAGATGGAAGGAACAACATGTCTTGATGCCTAGATGGGGCGTCTCCCCAGCATATCCCTCCCACCATCCCTTTGATGAGTCAACATACAGCAGCCAGCTTTGATGTCAAGAACATGGTGCTTTCGGGAGGACCCACCTTTGTCATGAGCGTCATCAAGGGTGGGCTGATCATGCACAGCTTGGGACCTCTGAGGGACAATGGACTCTTTGGACAGGGATGCCGTCTTGTGATTAGGCGCGCTGTCTGCCGTGCTTTTCCACTCCACAGGCCTAGCAGTATGAGCCCCTGTATCCTCACTGCTACTCAACTCTGGGCCCTGGATTAGCGTAAGAAAAGAGCTATTTTGCCGCTTTTTCTCCTGTCAATTCAAAGGGCGTAACATACTTTACGTTTTGATCCTGCATTTCTGCTGGTGCTTATATTGTGGCAGAGGTAATGATGATGGAATCTGACAAAGACCATGTAGGAAACAGGACAGCCATGTGACAGTAGTCCCAAGCCCATTGGAGGCAAAATTTGCTGTAACAGAGGTGGAGAGTTCTGGAGGTTCTGGAAACAAAAGTTTCCAGCACACCAACAGCACACAACTGCTCATGGCACCTGACTGATCATGAACTTGTGATGCAAGGCATGACTCAATGATGCAACACTCAACAAATGACAAAGGGTATTGCAAATACAGCATAAAGCAGGGAAGGTCTTTGTAAATAGTCACTCTGCAGCTGGCTGATGGCAAGCAACCAGCTGCCTGCTGGTGAGGTATTACTTATTTTGTGTCTCATGGTGCTTAACAGTGTGAGATACAGATGTATGCTGCATGCAGACAGACTGCAGAGAATGCAGATGTGTGGATACTGGAACTCACAGATGCAACACCATCTTCATAATGCTCCTCATCTCCTGACTCTGCAGACAACAGCGTTACCTGAACAAGCAAAGTCTTTTGGATGCAAGGGTCATGCACCGCACTTGATCTCTAACAAGCAGGCAAATGCAAGAAATGCAGAAGACATAAGTAAGTCAAGATTGTGACAAGGTTTTAGATCATTAGACCAATCTTGCTGACAGCTGCAGGCACAGCGTCTCACCCCCCAAGACAAGGGTGGAATGCAATTCTACGTAAGAAAAAAGGGCAGTCTCACCTGAGAGCATGCCGTCCCTTTCCTCTTCTTCCCTCTTGGCCTGGAGGGCCTTTCTCAACAGCTCTGGCAAGTTCTCCTCGCTCAGCATTGCCATCCTGTGCAGGGATACACGCTCTCAGATGCACGCATGCTCAGACACAGATGCTGTGCAGGCTGCTAGTTAGCTGATTAGCTCATCAGCTGCTGTGCAACCTGCTCACTGTTGGTTGCATGGGCAGCCAAAACTATTGCAAGCCTGTCAGAGCACATATGAACAAGCAGTTACTGCAACATTGCACAGCTTCAACACACACTTTTATATATTCAATATAGACTCCAGCAACAATACAAAATGGTTTAGGAATTTGCAGCAACAGCACAGCATGCGCAAGCTCAAAGCTGTTATGGTGGCAGTGACGTAGTATTTGTGTATATGATGTGTTTGTATTGTGGGCACAGGTATACGGGCAGAAGATGTGAGGCTCAGATGACATATGCTGCCTTCATGACCAGAATTGTCACCAGAAGACATGCATGCGACAAGACGCTGGCAAGCAGCCTGAACATCTGTAGCCATGAGACACCCAGCATATACTTACTCTTCTTCCTCATCTGCATGATTTTTAGGGCCAGCCAAGGCTTGCAGCTCGCCTTGGACAGATTCCTGAGACAGTATCTCATCCATCCTCAGGAACACTTGCACCAAGGCTTCCTTGGTGTTGCCTTGCTGGTAGGCCTGTGTCTTTACCAACTCATTTGTCTGCAGCAGAATACCACACTTTGAGCAGATTGCAATACAAGTTGATGCATTCAGAAATTGCAGTGTACCTGAGTCAGGTGAGGAAGAACTTGATGTAGACTGCAGTATAATCACATGGGTTGGGTGATCATAAGCCTGACTGGAGTACGCGCAAGGTAGTTGCTGATAAAATTGCATACATACGCCACTGCTACAACATGCATGTAAGATACCCGGCTGCGTCTCAAGTTAGGTACCAACTTCAAGCTGCTTCAGGAACAAAGGCTTGGAGTCCACCAAGCCTCCAAACCTTTGTTCCTGAAGCAGCTTGGAGTTGACACTCTGCGTTTCAAGCCACATCAGTATGCATGTCACAGGGTCACCGCAATGATGTGCTGCAGCATCCTTTATGCCTTTCATTTGATGAGGAGTGACTGCTGCCATTTGCCGGGGCACACCTGGGGAATGTTCTTACATGCTGGCAACTGTTACCAGGGTTTCTACTGGTGGTCACAATGTATAACACAGGGTTGTAGCCTCACCAGATACATAGAAACATATTTGGCAGCTTCACAGCCCCCATGGCCATCAAAGACTCCAAAGACGCTGCATTTGTTGTCAACATTCAATGCAGCAAGGTGCGCATCCTCCTGCAATTACACCTAGGTTTTGACATCTGACCTTGCATATGTGCAGATCAGCAAAAACTGCAAATGCTTACATGCAACTGACAAGGTGGTGCGACCTGCATTGGCAGACATGAGTTTGAAGGAAAAGCAGCAGTTGTTTACCATTTCTGTTCGCCAACCTTGCATTGCACAGACACCATACTTGAAATCTGCATTCTCTTCCTCTTCGCCCTCCTGTAGCAATCGAATTGCATCTCCTCTTTACAATGCCAGCAGCATGCCCTTTCAGCAGTGTTATTGTGCTGAAGGTACTGCTTTCTGTAAATCAGCCTAGGAAGTGAGAGCAAGCGTGCTAACCTTGTCTGTCACTGGCTGACTCAAGTATGCCCCCATTAGGACGTTGCGAGGCTCTTGGGTCTCAGAGGTGTCACAGCAGCTAAAGCAGCATAAACTGCGGAAGAAAGACCTGCACCACAAGTCAGCCTAGCATCGGTATCGGGACGCAGCAGATAGTAACAGGATGCGGTACACCATATCTGCAGCTTCTTGTAACAGGCAGATTGGAAAATGTACATAATGCCGCAAAAAAACCTTTCGGAAGTCGTCAGCGACTGACAGCAGCAAGTGACAAGCGATATCGGAGACAAGATATCGTACTCAGATGGGGCCAGCTCGTTCTCGAAAAGCCCGATTGCAGACTCGGGGGACTCAGACGCGCTGAGAGTTGTGCCGAATGATACAAAATTGCCTGATAAGCCAAGCTCTTCCTGAGCCAGACACGGCCTATTTGATCTCCCACAACACCTGTTGCGGATTTACACTGGTTGCATGTCTTGTCCTTTTAATGTATGACGTAGAGTTTGCCTCACGCCAATGTATCTGAGTGCTCAACTGATCATTGCAGCCGTCTGCTACCTTTCTGCTTTCCTTTTCGATCGAGTTAGCTGACTTGGACCGTCAATCAATCATTCCTATTCCCGTCCGCAGTCAAGGCTGACTGTGTAATTCCTGGATTCACCTGGCTGAGCTAAAAATCCCTGTGAAGTAATGAAATCCCCAATCACCTACACTTTAACAATTAACGAGGACTTTTACGATAAATCGGTTATCTGGTACAGCACCTCTGCAACTCAGGTGGCGGACTGTTGACTGCAGTGGGACGCGAACTACTC